>Ga0187864_10000451_pt1 | contig 45570 bp, 41 predicted proteins | sample June2016WEW_11_4_FD_132985 | JGI IMG/M metagenome (GOLD analysis project Ga0187864, IMG submission 132985) | Peatland microbial communities from SPRUCE experiment site at the Marcell Experimental Forest, Minnesota, USA - June2016WEW_11_40 | ecosystem: Environmental > Terrestrial > Soil >...
ACCGCAGAAGCTCTGGAAGGCGCCATCGCAGAAGCCCTGCGAGCTATTACCGCCGACAACGCTTTAGCTTGGTTCTCTCATTGCGGATATGGTCTACGATAACATTGAAAATGCTCTAGCCCAGCGCGTACCGGGGTCCCCAAGCCACGCCGCCTTTGCGTGGATTGGGGTGGTTGAGCGCTGGGTAAAGTGGGAAGTAAAACCGAGTCCCGTAGGGACGGCACAGGTCGCGACACAGTCTCTTCAGCCCAGAGGAATCTACGGTTTCTTTTTGGCGCGACTTTTTTTCGCAGCCTCAAAGCGCTCTGAACCTGTGCAGCTAGCAACTACGTTGGTTAGTTGCTATGTTGCACCGTGCGGCCAAATTTGCAGCCGTTCATCCCCGGGCGCGCAATGTGCAATAATGGCGCGTCTATGAGATTCAGAACCTTCCTTCTCCATTGCTCCATGGCGGCATTCCTGCTTTCGGGCATCTTTCTCTGCGCACAACCTCAGGCGAGTCCGGCGAGCGCAAAAACGGACGACGCACTCGATCTTGTCAAACAGGGCCAAAAGCTGAATAGCGAAGGCAAGCAGGATGAAGCCCTGGCGCTTTACGATCGTGCCCTGCAACTTTCCCCAAATCTCTTCCAGGCAGACTTGGCGGCAGGAATGGCTTTGGATTTGCAGGGCAAATACCAGCACGGCCGCCAGCATCTGGCCAAGGCGATTGAAGAGGCCCCGCCTGCTTCGAAAGTTCAGGCGCTGCGGACGATGGCCGTATCCTACGCCTTCGAACACAACACAGATGAGGCGCGAAAATACGAGCAGCAGGCATTCGATGCGCAATATAACGCCAAGCAATTCGCCGATGCGGCGGGCACAGCCGATGAACTCGCGCGTATCTATCTCGAATCGGGTGACACGGACAACGCCTTTCAGTGGTATCAAAGCGGACACCTTACCGCGCTGCACCAGCCCAACCTCAGCCCCACTGAGAAGGACCTGTGGGAATTCCGCTGGGAGAGCGCGCTGGCTCGCATCCGCGTCCGGGAGCTAGGAAGGAGCGCAGAAGCGCCGAAGCACCTGGCCGCTGCCAAAACGATATTGGACAAGGGCGATAATCCCGACCAGGCGCGCTTCTATCCCTACCTCAGCGGCTACGTCGCGTTCTACTTGCATGACTATAAGACCGCGATTGTGGAATTGCAGAAGGGCGACCAGCACGACCCGTTCGTTCTGAGTCTGCTGGCGCAAGCCTACGAAAAATCCGGCGATCGAACCCAGGCGATGGATTATTACCGCAAGGTCCTGGCGATCAACACGCATAATCCGACCAACGCGTTTGCCCGGCCATTGGCAAAAGAAAAGATCGCAGTGCTTTCAAAATAGATCGGGACGGTCCGAATGAGTTGGAGCGGGGTACGGGGATCGAACCCGTGACATCGAGCTTGGGAAGCTCGCGTTCTACCGCTGAACTAACCCCGCCCAGTCCGGTAGGTGTGCAAAGTGTACCATCTGCGCAAATTCTCAGGCAATCAGTTTACGGGGCCCCGGGATACATAGTTAGCTCTTTGCTCTGCGGCGGCTTTTTCGAAACTCGAAACTCGAAACTCGAAACTCTCTAAAACCACTTCGTTGCAATCATCAGGTTGACGGGACCTGGTATGCGGACCCTTTTGCTGCTGGCAAAGCCTGCGGCCTTCATCCACTCTTCGTATTCCGGTTCGCTATAGCTTGCTCCCGCCCGAGTGCCCACCAGCATGTTCAGCGCGAACAATGTGGCGAAGCGCGGAGAGGTTTTGTCGGCATCGAGGATAAAGTCGGAAATGACGAGCCGCCCTTGCGGCGCCAGCGCTGCGCAGGCACGATTCAGTAACTGCCGATTCTCTTCCGGCGAGAACATGTGGCAGATGGCCGAAAGCAGAACCAGGTCGTAACTTGCCGGTGCAAGGGGGACGGTCAACATGTCGCCGGCGCGAGTGCTGATGCGGTCGCTCAGTCCGGCCTGGCGAATATGTTCCTGTGTAATCGGCAACACTTCGGGCAGATCGACGATCTCGGAATGCAGTGCTGGTGCCGCTTTGACAAACGCAATGGAGTAGGCGCCCGAACCTCCGCCAAGGTCGAGCATGCGCTGCTCGCGGTTCAATTCGACGGCCTGCGCCACGGCGCGTGCCCGGCCGCGAGCGGTGTGGTCCATGGCGGCGATAAACGAGTTGACCCATCCATTGTCGCGACCCGACTCAACCGCGGTGCCGGTGCGTACGGATTCAGTGAGCTTGGACCAGCGCCGCCAGAGGTTCGCTGTATGCAATTGCGCGGTGCGAGCGCTGTCGGGAGTGCCCTCCACCAGGAAGCGGGCGGCGACCGGCGTATTCGTATAAATCCCATCATGCTTTTCCAGCAGCTTGAGACTCACCAGGACGTTCAGCAGCATCTCGGTGGCGCGAACGGCAGCCGGAATTTTGGCGGCGATCTGTTGCGCGGCGCCTCCCTTGCCGACGGCGGTGAATACGTCAAGTTCCAGGGCCGTCAGAACGGCGCGGCTGGGCATAAAGCCGCGGATCATGTCGTGGAGGTCATCCGGCAGCACGCCGGCGGCATCCTTGCCCTTCAGCATGGCGAGATATTTGTTGCGATGGTCGAGGATCTCGCTCTTCATGCCGGCGTCGGGAATTCGCTCCAGGCGGGCGACCTTTTGTCCCTCCTTCAGGTGCGACGATACGATCTCCGGCACGTCGTTCGGGGCCAGCTTCGCGTACCAGGTGCCCTCGGGATAAACGATGATCACAGGTCCGCTGTCACAAATTCCCAGACAGCCGCAACTCGAAACTTGGACCTCGTCGCTCAGTCCTTGGCTGCCGAGCTCGCGATGCAAGGCGTCGAGAACGCGGAACGAGCCTGCCGCCGAGCAGCAGGGAACTCCTTCAGCTTTTTCCTGTGTGCAGACGAAAATATGGTGACGAAACGGTTCCACGGAAACCTCCAAAGTCAGTAGCCAGTAGCCAGTGGTCAGTGGCTGGTTATCGGACTATGACATTCCATCTTCAGGCTAGTACGAGAGATGTGGAAAGGTCGGGGCTCACAGGCGGGAGTGACGAGGAACGGGGCGCGCAACCGACTTCCGCGGCGCTTACATGGGATGGACGATCCGTCTGGAGTTGTCATTACTAGTGTCACATTGGCCTGCGGCCCACCTATAGGAATGAAAATCAACCACGGCGGCACAGAGATCACGGAGAAAATTCGGTAGAAAACCAAAACTCCGTGCCCTCCGTGTCTCCGTGGTGAATGATTTTCGGCGGAGCGAAGCGAGGAAGCTGCTTTTCTTAGCACTGGAACCATGGCGAGGAAACAGCAGGTCCCTCATGGCCTGAACTTTACCCCAACCAGACCGCCACGGCGGGGCGCTCGTTGGGGACCCCGGTTCGGCCGCTCGTGATGACAACTCAAAATCCAGCCAGGCAGATTCTTCCCAGGTTCATCTTCCAGTTACCGCCTTCATCAACAATTCATCTTGACATGCCCCCAATGTGCACTATGATGTTTCAAACATTTCTTGCGGGATTTGTTTTGGGTGAATCGCGATGCAGCAGACGTTTACATCCAAAGAAGTGGTGGCCCTGACGGGCATCAGCCCGCGCCAGCTTCAGTGGTGGGATGAGCGCCGTATCGTGGTCCCGGCCCGCGAGGGTCACAAACGCGTCTATGGGCTGGACGATCTGGGCGAGGTGGCCGTCATTTGCGATCTGCGTCGACGCGGCTTCTCTCTGCAGAAGATTCGCGGGGTCATCCGCTTCCTGCAGAAGGAGCTGGGCAAGCGCCTGGTGGAGACGGTTTCCGCCGCCTCCGAATACCATCTGCTGACCGATGGCCGGCACATCTACCTGGAAGATTCAGCCCGCGCGGTGGTCGATCTGCTGAAGAACGCCCGCCAGCCGATGTTATCGGTGTGCCTCAGCGACACCATCCAGCGGGTCCGCGCCGACGTGCGCGGAGCGAGAAAGCGCAACGGTTCCGTTCGTCATCTAACTATCCGGCAGAGTAGGGCTTCTTGAACGGTCCTGAAGGAGGGCACATGATCGGAGAACTGAGCGTCCTGAGCGAGTGGATCCCCGAACAGATGGAGCCTGGAACCATCTTTGTGCTGGATAATGCGGGCGACCTGGGGGAAACGGACGATCCTTTCTGGGCCGTCTTGTCGTGCCCCACCTGTGGCCAGATTGGACTCGTCACACGAAAGCAGATAGCCGGTTTAATTCCAGTAATGTGCGGTTCGGAGGAATGCTCGGCGCAGTTTTTCATACGGGACGAAATCATCGTCCACCGAAAACCAAGCTGATCACCGCGTTCTAAGCAAGCTCTTCGCCGGTATGATCACCCGCGCATCTCGGAGATCAGTTAGTGTGAAGTCACTCTTCCCTGCGGGGAGAGGTTTGCACCAAGGGGAGGATGTCGAAACGCTGGACCCTGGAACGGTACCTCCAAATCTTTCAGCGCTTAGCTGGAAAGTCAGAACAGGAACTTGGACTCGGGTTCATGACAATGCCTACCCAGCCTTGAAAGGCTGGGCTAAGCTCTTTCGTCCCGCAAGGCGGGACTGACGGATTGGCGATTCCTATTTCCCCGCGGCGCGATCATTTGCGCGGCGGGCGGGCCATGCAAAACCAGCGGCGTTGGCGTTGATTGCGTCGGGAGGGTCGCAGGGTGCCCTTTCCCTGCATTACCTACAAACCTTTACCGCACCGAGGCTTTGCCGGCGGCGGAGACTGGGACCTGCTCCACGATTTCGATGCCGAAGCCTTCGAGGCCGGCGACCTTGCGGGGATGGTTGGTGAGCAGGCGAATGCGTTTGAGGTTCAAGTCCGACAGGATTTGCGCCCCGATGCCGATCTCGCGCTGGGTGCGCCGCTGGCTCTCGGGCAGCGTTGCCAGTTGCTGCTCGTGGTGGAACTGGATGGTCATGCGGTCGCCCAGCCGCTGCACCGAATAGCCCTTGGAGGCCGAGTGCAGGTAGATCAGCGCACCGCGGCCTTCTTCGGCGATGCGGCGCATGGCGGCGTCAATGACGTCGCGGCATCCGCACCACTTCGCGCCGAAGACGTCGCCCACCAGGCAATGCGAGTGCATGCGCACCAGCACCGGCTCGTCGCCCGCATTCTCCACGTCGCCCTTGACCATGGCGATGTGCGAGTTGCCGGTGATCTCCGACTCGTAGGCGATCATGCGAAACTCGCCGTAAGCGGTGGGCACGATCGCCTCGGCCAGCCGCCGCACATAGCGTTCGTGCGCCATGCGGTAGCGGATCAGCTCCGCGACGGTGAGCATCTTCATGTCGTGGCGGCGGCAGAATTCCGTCAGCTCAGGAACCCGCGCCATGGTGCCGTCGTCGCTCATGACCTCGCAAATCACGCCTGCTGGAACCAGCCCTGCGAGGCGCGCCAGGTCCACCGAGGCCTCTGTCTGCCCGGCGCGCACCAGAACGCCGCCTTTGCGAGCGCGAAGAGGGAAGACGTGCCCGGGACGCGCGAGATCGTTGGGCCGGGTTGCCGGATCAATCGCCACCTGAATGGTTTGCGAACGGTCGTAAGCCGAGATGCCGGTGGTGACGCCGTCCTTGGCATCAATGGACTCGGTGAACGCGGTGCCGAAGCTGGAGGTGTTCTCGGCCGACATCTGGCCGAGGCGAAGGTAGTCGAGGCGCTCTTCGGTCATGGCCAGGCAGACCAAGCCGCGGCCGTATTTGGCCATGAAATTGATGGCTTCCGGCGTGATCTTCTCGGCGGCCATGGTCAGGTCGCCCTCGTTTTCGCGGTCCTCGTCGTCGATGACCACAACCATGCGGCCGGCGCGGATGTCTTCCAGCGCGGTCTCGACGTCGCAAAATGGGGAATGCGTGGGCACGATGGCTGGTGAAGATTCTAGCAGGGAAGCGGGGAAGCAGTGAATCGCGGTTCGCTGTTCGCCTTTCGCTATTCGCTATTCGCCGGAGCAGCGAACGCAGAGATTCGGCGAAAGCAAAAGCAGGTCGCTCGACTCGCCCGGGATGACAGACTTTAGTGGATGACAGACTTTATTGGAACGACATGCTACAAAAAGGGCCAGAACCGCGGCAGCAAAAAGGGCCGCAACAAGGCGGCCCTTTAAGGAAATCGGGTGGTTTTACAGGGTGGACTCGATTTCGAATCCCCAAGCCTCCAGAAGAGGTTCCGGGATGTATTTGGAATTCTTATTCTTGCGTGCCCATTCCCGCAAACGGGTGGAACGGATGTACTGGTCAGGTTGGAGCTTGAATTCTTTCACCACCTGCTCGAATTCAGTGATCGTGGGAACAACCGGGCCGATGGGTTCCGGCTTGCCCCAATTAGGATTGCCACGACGTTTTGCCATATTTGCGCTCTTTCCGCTTTCGGACTTAGTATCTGGATGACGTAATCGGCCCCAAATGATGCCTACGCAGCCCGGTTATCTAATTGGATTCGCGCCACTTCTACAAGGATTCAAGGGGCGCATCGTCCCATGGGGTACACGAGGGTAGGGTCCCAACAGAAGGCCTAGAGACTGCATACTATACCTCGTTTTGCCCCTTAGATCAAAGGAAAATGCAAATCCTTACGGCTGGTGTGGGAAATCTGCCGAAACCAGCGATGATCTTCGCTTATCCCTCGTGGAATCAGACGGTTGAGGACGAGAAACGTAAGCAGGAAGTTGGAAAAGTCTCGCATGCCGGGCCAACATAGGCTCAGGCGGCAGATTATTGCACGGTAAGATTTGTGGTTGCGTACCGGCGACCAGCGTCTGGCTTTGCGAACTCACTGAACGGTCAGCGTTATAGGGTTGCTGGTGACCGTGCCGATGGAGCCAGCGGACGTCGCAGTGATGACCGTAGTTCCTACCGCCACGCTCGTGGCCACCCCACTGCCGCTGCTGAGACCGGTACTGATCGTAGCCACGCTCGGGTTAGACGAACTCCAGGTTACGGCGTTTGTAATATCCTGGTTAGCCGATCCATTGGCGTAGGCGTAGAACTGCAGGGTTGATGGTATCCCGGACATCGTAGCGGTCGATTGGGGGACAGTACTCCCCTGCGTCGTGGTAATTGTTATGCTTGTCAAGTTTTCGACCGTGACGGTGACGCTGGCTGTCCCGCTGACGCCTTGCGCGGTGGCAGTTATGGTTGCGGTGCCCGTGGCAACTCCCGTGACCAGTCCGCCGTTCGAGATCGTGGCTACGGTGTCATCCGAACTTGACCAACCGACCGTGGATCCCGAAAGTGGCTGTCTGCTTCCGTCGGAGTAGGTGCCAGTGGCGGTTAGCTGCTGCGTACCGTTGACGGCGATCGTAGTCGAAGCGGGGGTGATAAAAATTGAACTTATTGAAGGATTTATAAAGAAACCTGTGCAGCCTGCCCACGCCAGGCATAGGAGAATGGCGATGCCTGTCGCTAGCACTAAGCGCCGCCTAAGGCCCACCAGCCGAAGAACTCTCCCAGCTGACGCCAGTTTCGATTGAATTTTGCCTGGCAAGGGCGATCTCGCCTCGGGATGACAAGACAAATGGAGCTTTTGGTTGCGTCTGCGCCGGACTGTATCATTCATCTCCACTCATCTCCACTCCCGAGATTAACCCCAGTTTGACCACTGAGTTGTCAAGGTCGGGTTCAATTTGAGCACATTTCAAATTTACTCAGTACTTCTAACCCCGTATCTTACTACGGAGCGAAACTGCCTGCGAGCCCTGCTTCTGTCAGTGTCCGCTGGGTAACTGCACGGCGAACGATTTGGTTTCCGGCAGGCGGAGAATGTGGGGCGTGATGACCACTAACAGGTCGTCCTCCATGTCGTTCTTGGTGTGGCCTGAAGCCGCGTACGTCAGGCCCGGGACTCTAGCCAAGAAGGGCAATCCGCTGATGCTGCGGCTGTCGGCTGAAGAGATGAGCCCAGTAATTACGCTGGACTCGCCACTCTTCAGCGTAATGCTGCCGCTGTACTCGCGGTTGTTGATGATGGGAATGCCGTTCACCGTCTGCGCGCCCAGGGAGCGGATGTTCAACTCCAATTTCAAAGTGACGTCCCGGTCGGCGTGAATGGTGGGGGTAGCCTTCAGATTGAGTCCCAGGTCTTCAAAATTGAAGGATGGGAAGGGCGCAATGTAGCTTTGGTTGCCGATGACTTGCGAGATGGCCGAGGAGTTGTAAATGGGAGCGAAGGTCGCATTTATGATGGGATAGCGTTCACCCACCTTGAACACCGCAGCAGTGTTCTGCGAGGCGCGCAGGGTAACGTGCTCCAGCGACCGGATGTCCGACTGATTGAGATTAAAGTTGATGGTGGTGCCAGTGCCTCCGCTAAGCCCGAACAGCGTAGCCCCGCCGCCGAAGGTGGCGAACGGGGTCGATAAAATCGAGCTGGCTTGACTGGACAGTTGCGCCAGCAATGCCTGGATGGCCTGCGAGTTGGCCTGGTTGATGCCGCCGGAAGCGATCAATTGGTTGATGAGATTCTGGGAGTTCTGTCCCAGGCCCGCGATGAGCGCCGGGCTGATGTTGAATAGATTGAACTGTGCCGGCGGGGTGGTCCCGAGCTGCCTCAGGAAGCTTGAGCTGATCTCATAGACCCGCATGTCCAGCAGGACTTCGGGACGACCGCCGGCCAGGCTTTCCAGCAACTGGCTCGCGGCTTCCAACACCGGCTCTTCCGCCCGCACCGAGATGGTGGATTGTGCCTTGTCCGGCGCGATGTAGCGCAGATTGAGAAGCACGCGGAGAGAGTTCGTCATCTCCGTCAGCTCCTGGTCAGTCGCCAGGTCGGGCAGGTAGAAAGTGCGCAATGACATGCGTGTGTAGGTGCGCCGGTACTCGACGGTATCGGCCGCGAATAGCATCTGCTTGGCCGATAGTGGTATCCAGAATGTCTTGGTGACGCTCGTCGCCGCTTCCATGGCGGTGGCGAAGTTCACGTCTTCGATGTCAAATCGGACCCGCTTCTGCGGCACCGAGTCATCGAACTGAGCGGTTATCCCATAGGCCTGTGCTACTTGGGTGAGCAGGCCCTTGCCATCGCCCTTGTAATGAAAGTCCTGGTGCTTGGCCGTGGGCTGCATTTCGATGGGAGCGGACTGCTCCACCACGCGCATATTTTGGCTCACCGGTTCTTCGTCCAGCGGCATCGCGTCGCGCAACCGTTGCAGTGCGTATTCGTTGGCGGGGTCAAATTCCAGAGCGCGCCGGAAGTCGGCCATGGCAACGATCTCGTCGTGGTCGAGCATGGCTTGGTTGCCCTGCTTCAGAAATTGCATCACCAGTTGCTGGCGGGTGAACTCACGGGCGGTAAGGAACTCGACGTTGTGGGGCGCGAGCTTTGCGGCAAGCTCAAACTTTTCCAGGGCCGCATCCATCTGGCCCGCGGACTTCAGCTTCACACCCGCTTTGAACTGGCGCTTAGCTTTGGCAACATCCTTGGGATCGTGAGGCGAATCATGTGCCGTGCCAGGCTGTGCTGGAGCAGTCTGGTTTGCCGTACTCGGCTGCGAGGCCGGCGCTTGCGTGGGCGAATTGCTGTCAGAAGCTGGCTGGCTCGGTGGGTTGGAGTTACCCGGCTGGACCGATTGCGCCGTGCTGTCGGCTGGGGTAGCACCCTTCGGCGGAGCAGTAGCCGGGGCGGGCGCAGCCGTCTGCTGCCCAGCCAGCGTGCTCGTCATCGCGAGCGCAAGTAGCATCCCGGCAAGAAAACGCATCAGTGGTGAAATTGTATGCCAGGGGATTGCGGCTTGTCGCGCCGGACAGTCGGCTTGCGCAGCTCAGTACAAGATCGCGCACCAAGCTTCCTGTGCTAAACTTCACTCACGTCGAGGGTTGAGGATGAACACGGTTTTACGCAAGCTGATGTTCGTGGATTTGATCAAGGGACTGAGAGTCACCTTCCGCAATCAGGACCCCAAAGAACTCATCACCGAACAGTATCCCCTGCAGCGGCCTGAAGTTGCGGAGCGTTTCCGCGGGGCGCCGCGCCTCAACAACAATCCCGAAACCAACGAGACCCTGTGCATCTCCTGCGACCTCTGCGCGCTGGCGTGCCCTGAGCACCTGATCGTGGTAAACAGCGAGCGCAATCCTCACACCCGGCGCAAGGAGCTGACCGACTTCACCTACGACCTCAGCCGCTGCATGTTTTGCGGACTTTGCGAAGATGCTTGCCCCACCGACGCGCTGGAGTTGACCCAGGACTTTGAGATGGCGAACTACAGCCGGGAAGGGCTTATCTGGAACCGCGAGACCCTGGAGAAGGGCCCCGAACCGAACGTGTACCGGCGCTAGGCGGGGAACTGTCATCCTGAGCGGAGCACGAGCTTTCTTGCCCGTGCGGAGTCGAAGGATCTGTGGTTCGCTGGGCGCCATTTGCCACTTGGAACAACCGCAGATCCTTCGACTCGGACTGAAGTCCTCGCTCAGGATGACAATTCATTGGCTAAATGCCAATTGCTGACCGCTAAGTGCTGACTGCTGAGTGCTGGGTGCTAAGTGCTAAGTGCTAAGTGCTTCCCGCTTCTACTGCAAATGTCTCATGCGGAACGGAATCTGTACTACAGCTTCCAGCGCAACAGGTTCGCCGTTCTTTGTGCCCGGGCGGAAGCGCCAGCCCGACAGCGCACGCACTGCGTTCGCATCCAGGCGCTCGTCCAGGCTGTCGAGCACTTTGATACCGTCCACGGTCCCATCGGCGCGGATCACGGCATACAGCGTGACCGTGCCTTCCACGTGGTCGCGCAGGACTTCGGGCGGATAGGCGGGATCGACCTTGGTAGTGGCCACCGGCGCGGTGAGCAAACCTTTGTCGGTGCTTTCCTTCAGCTCGGCAAAGCGAATGATCCAACTTCCGGTTGCCGAGGTCAGGTTGGGCATGTTCATGATCAGCGAGAAATAGGCCCTCGTGCCGAAGACCCGCTTCTCAATGCTGACGTCGGGGTCGTCTGACAATGTGGGAGGTGGGGCCGGAGGCTGCCGGTCATGGTAGCTGGGCAGCGATGGCTTCATGGCGGCGGCGATCATGCGTTTGCGAGCTTCCATGTCGGGATTGGAAGCGGGCGGCTTGACAGGGATTCCGGCGACGGCGGAAGTAACGGCTCCTGGAGGAGGAGCCCCGACGGTAATGCCCGGAGGCAGTCCGTTTGCGGCGCCCCGGCCGGTACCGCCGCTGGCATTGTTGCCGGTGCCGACGACGTTGGGCGTGCCCGGCGCGTCGGGTTTGCCGCCGGGCGAGGCGTGAAATTCTCCGCTGCGATTGCCGCTGGGCGCCGTGATGGGGCCGCGCACGTCAGCCGGACTCAGTCCCAACGCAATCAACTGGCCCTGTCCCTGCGATGCGGGAAGGTTCTGTACGTTGGCAGGTGGTGGAACGTTCGCCGCTCCGTTGTCACCCACGCCGCTGGCCCCCTGCGCCGGTACCGGCAGCTTGGGAGCCGCCACCTGAGGCTGCAGTTGCGCCATGTTGATGTCTCCCTTTTGCAGCTTCAACTGGTCGGGAGACAAGGGAGGCTCGACCACGGAAGGCTGCGGCAGCGTGGGAAGTTGCAGCTTCGACTTGAGTTGCGAGACGTCGGCGGTCGGCGCCACCACCTGCGCGTCAAACTGAGGAACTTTCAACTGCGAAACCGAACGCGCCGAGGCGGCTATCGGTTGGGCGGCGGGTACGGGTGTCCAGGCGACGATGTTGGGCAGCGCTACGTCATGATTCAGTTTGACCTTGGGCGGCGTGACGATGGTCTGGTGATTGTTGTCCGCTTCCGGCGGGACGGAGAGGATCTCCTGCTTGGCCAGCTTGGGCGCGCCTTGGCGCGGCTTCACGGGCGCCTCGCTGGCGGTGTTGATGGGCGGCAGATACTCGCTTACGGGATAGTACTCGACCTTGGTATTCTCAAACGGCGATTGCAGTTTGGGCGGGCGATTGAACAGCGGCAGCGTGCAGACCAGATAGAGCACGATGATGAAGACGATGTGGCCGGCGTACGACTCGGCAAAGCGGTAGGCATCAATGCCGGTGCGGATGAAGTATCCCGGCCGCAGGGCAACAGGCTGTGCGGTGGTCTCGACCGGAGGCGGCTGGCGGTGCAGAAGCAGGTCGCCGAGGTTGCGGAAGAAGACGCGAGGCCACGGCTCCAGTTCGCACAACAGCGCTGGAGGCCTGAAGTCCCCGTCGGCCAGCGGGGTTGCGCTCTCAGGGGTGGCAGGACCGCTCGCTGACGGATCGCGCTGGGGCCCGGTTGCGGTACTGTGCGACATCATCCTCGACCGTGGAGCAAGTACTCGGATTATAGCGGAAAACTGCGCTTGCGGCGGGTTGATCGCGATGCGAAGCTCGCTCTTTCGCTAACCCGCGGCGGCGTGCAATGATGGATGACCACGGGAGCGAACATGATCCGGAGATATGTGATGTTGGCGGCGTTGGTCACGTCGCTTGTGACGTTGACGTTGGCGCTGGCACGGCAGTCGGCAACAGCAGCATCGCCGGCCCAGCAGACGGCGAAGCCCGCTTCTCCCACGGACGATCCCTCCGGGATGTATTCCTTCTTGCGCGAGGGCGAGTTCGTGCAGTTCGCGGTAGAAGATGGAAAGGTGTCCGGTTTCATCTCGCGGTTCGGCGACGCCGACAGCGACAAGGGCCAGTTCATCGACCAGTTCTTCGACAAGGCCAGCCTCGCGGGCGACCGTCTGTCGTTCAATACCAAGACGGTGCACGGAGTCTGGTACGAGTTCACCGGGGTCATCACGATAGCGCCGGGCAAGCAGCCCGGCCAGGAAGACTACCGCGTGATCAAGGGCACACTGGTGCAACACACAACGGATGCCGGCAATCACGATAAAGCCACTCAGCGACAGGTGGAGTTCAAATCGTTCCCGCAAGACCTGAGCAAGCCGTAAGGACGGCTATCAGCTATCAGTTGTCAGTTGGCCTTCTTGTCGTTGGTGGGATGGGGGACGAGCTTGCCCTGAATGTAAGCCACGTGGCTGTCTTCCATTTCGGCAAGTTCGCGATAGAGCCGGCGCAGCTTTCCTTCCGGCGTCTTCTCTGCCAGGTCTGAGTAGTAACGTTGGGCGCTTAACTCCGCGGTGAGCGCCACCTGCAGGGCACGGGCCCGCGGGTTGGTGGTGCGGCCTTCGCGGGTGGCAGCAAAGACATCGCCGTCCTCCAACTTCGGGACTTCGATCCACTCGATCAGGTCTTCTTCCGTAAGGGCGCAGCGCGCGTTTCCGTACTCTTCGATGTACTTGTCTTGCAGGGCCGAGCTGTGATTCTTTTCTTCCGCCGCCATCTCCCAAAAGACGCTGGCGATTTCCAGCGATTCGCTATCGCGGAACTCAACAAACATTTCCGCGAAGCGGTGGTACAACTCGGCGTTGCGTTCCTCGATGAAGATGGCGACGTGCAGGGCTCCTTGAGGGTTGAGGGAAGCAAAACTCCGTTTCATGTTGGCTCCGGCAGGCACTTGGCCCAATGCCGCATTCTATCCGCAAAAGGGGCGGAGATTCCCATGCGCGCAGATTCTTTCGTAAGTTCGGTTCCGAATTGGGACAGACTTGAAGGATCCGCGGTTTGGCCGGCGACCGCCTATCCCGCCTTCTGCGTCGCCAGTTCTGCTTTCTGCTGGGCGCGATCAGCTTCGATTCTGGCGATCGTGCGCTTCAGCCAGTGCTTCACGTTCTCCCGCAGCTCTTCTTCCGTCTGATTCGGCGTTGCGACCGTAACCCCTTGGCGATTCAGCGGGATGTGATGGCAGGGTACGTCTTCGGTGCGGTATTCCTCGGGAACGAAGTCATAGAGCAGACACTCATGGCAAGCATGCTTCCGGGTGGGGTCTCCGTGGTTGAGGCATGTAAGCGAGTCCTGGAAGACGGAAGCCGGCCCCCACGGCGTGCTATACCAATTTCCATAGCCTCCTTGCACCAGGAAGTTGAGTTCGTACCGCAAAACCTCCAGCACATCGCGTTTGTCTTCCGACATGGCTCCCTCCCCAACGGCGGCGCTTGACTGCGCCTCACTCTGCTGAAATTGTGGTCTCAAGCCGCACCCCCCGGCTGTGATCTATCTCACGTTTTGGTGTGACGGATGGCCTCCGGCTTCGCAGTGTCGCCCTCGGTACTCAAGTCAGGATTCCGAGAGGTAAATCTTGCACGGTAGGCAGAACAAGGTTAGGGCAGAACCCATTCATCCTAGTTTTGCTAGTTACTAATTGCTAGTTGCTTAGCTGCCGTTTTCCCGGTTCTTTTTCTTGATCTCAATATTCAGGCGCTTGATTTTCTGGTTCAGGGTGGAGAGTGGAATGCGGAATCGGTCGGCGGCTTCGGTCTGGTTCCAGCCGCATTTTTCCAGCATATCGCCGATGACGCGGCGCTCGCAGTCTTCGATGATTTCGAAGAGCGAGGCGTCCGCGCGGTGCTCCATCGCGGCAAACTTGCTGCCCCGGCCAATGAGGTTGTCGGGCAGCAGGTCCACGGTGAGGTTAGGGCCCGTGGCCAGCACCACGGCGCGCTCAATCACGTTTTCCAATTCGCGCACATTGCCCGGCCAGTCATACTCCAGCAGCGGACGCAGGGCTTCGGGAGTTATGCGCAGCGGCAGCCGCTCGTTCTCTTCGGCAAACTTGGCGATGAAGTACTGCACCAGCATGGGAATGTCATTCTTGCGCTGACGCAACGGCGGCAGGTCAATGGTGATCACATTGAGACGGTAGAACAAATCATCGCGGAACTTACCGTCCTTCACCTGTTGCTGGAGATTGACGTTGGTGGCGGCGATAATGCGCACGTCCACTTGTATCTCGTTGACGCCGCCCAGGTGCATGAACTTTCGGTCTTGCAGCACGCGCAGGATCTTGGCCTGCGTCTCCAGGTTCATGGTGCCAATCTCGTCGAGGAACAGGGTCCCGCGGTCGGCCACCTCGAACAGGCCTTTCTTGCTGGCGATGGCGCTGGTGAAGGCGCCCTTGACGTGGCCGAAGAGGGTGGACTCCAGCAGGTCGGCCGGCATGGAGCCGGTGTTCACGGGCACGAAGGCGCGGTCGCGGCGGGTGGAGTTCATGTGGATGGCTTTGGCGATCAGCTCTTTGCCGGTGCCGCTCTCGCCTTGCAGCAACACGGTGGAGCGGCTGGGCGCCACCTGCGCCACCAGGTCGAAGATGCGCAGCATGGGCTCGCTCTTGCCGATGATGTGCTCGAAGTTGTAGCGCTGCTTGAGGGCGCGCTTCAGTTGAATGACTTCTTCTTCGGCGCGGCGCCGGCCCACCGCAGTGCGCACGTCGGCCAGTAACTTTTCGTTGTCCCAGGGCTTCTGGATGAAGTTGCTGGCCCCGGCCTGCATGGCATTCACGGCATTCTCCACCGTGCCGTAGGCGGTGATCATGATGACGGGCAGATCGGAATCGCGCTCCCGGATGTCGTGCAGGATCTCGATGCCATTGCGCTCGGGCAGGGCGAAATCCAGGAGCACCAGGTCGAAGGGACGTTGCGCAATGCGAGCCAACCCCTCATGGCCGTCGTTGGCCACCTCCACGGAGTAGCCTTCAAACTCCAGCAGAGTTTGCAGCGACTCACGGATGGCGGCTTCGTCATCGACGATCAGCACGGAGCCGGCGGAGGCCAAATCGTCGCGTCCCGTAGCCATATGACTGACGGCCAGTTCAGGCATTAACCACCTTTCTCAACATGGGAAACTCCATGATGAAGGTGGTGCCTCGACCGGGTGCGCTGTCCACACGAATCTTGCCGGCGTGTTCCTGGATGATGCCGTAGGTCACCGACAGCCCCAACCCTGTGCCTCCGCTGTGTCCCGTCTTCGGCTTGTTCTTGGTGGTGAAGAAGGGATCGTAGATGCGATGAATATGTTCCTGCGCGATTCCGCTGCCCGTATCCGACACCTTCACCTGCACGTGATGGCCATTGGAGGTGCTGATCAGCAGGGTGCCGCCCGCGGGCATCGCGTCTTTGGCATTCAGGAACAGGTTGAGAAAGACCTGCTGGAGCTTTCCGGTGTTGCCGTAGATGGGCGGCAACTCCGGCTGCAGATCGGGTTGCACTTTGATGCGCGCGGTCTTGAACTGATGATCGAGCAGGGTCAGGGTGTCCTGAATGACGCGATTCAGGTCCACATTGCTGAATTCGGTGCTCGAGGTACGCGAGAAGTTCAGCAGGCTGTTCACGATTTCCGAAGCGCGGAAGGTCTGGCGGGTGATCTTGTCCAGCAAGCCGGACTGCTTCTCGTCGCCGTGGACCTGCTTGGCCAGCATCTGCGCGTAGGACGAGATGACCGCCAGCGGAGTGTTGACTTCATGCGCGACTCCGGCCGCCAGCAGCCCGATGGAGGAGAGCTTCTCGGCCTGCGAGAGTTGCGATTCCAGCTCGATGCGCTCGGTAATATCGTCCACGATGATCAAGCGGCCGATAACGCTGAAGTCCTTGGTGACCAGTGGCGCGATGGCGATATTGGCCACGCGGGTGTCGCCGGCAGTTGTGCCCAAGCGGAACTTATACAGATTGTGAATGCCCGGAGTTTGGCGCACGCGGTAATACTCTTCCAGAAACACCGGAGCGAGCACTTCGCCCAGAGGGCGTCCCAGCGCTTCCAGGCGCGGCAAAGCGTACATCACTTCCATCTGCGAATTCCACGACTCGATGCGATCTTCCAGGTCCACCGCGAGCACGCCCACGCTGATGGATTCCACAATGTTCTCGTTGAACTCCTTCAGCCGCTCATACTGCCCGGCCTTCTGCTCCAGAGATTTGTACAGGCGCGCGTTCTGCACGGCGATGCCGATGTATCCGGCGAGGGTTTCCAGCAACTGCACATCTTCGCTGGAGAGGAAATCGCCTTCCGACGTTTTACCCAGGCCCAGGACTGCGATCATGCGATTCATGACCGTGCAGGGAATGTAATAGTTCAGCTCCAGCCGGCGGATGGTGTCGCGCGCGCTCGGAGTCTCACGAACCGCCTGGTTGGTGTTGTCGAAGAACAGATGGCCCAATTTCCACTCCGGCCGTTCGACGTGCAGGAAGTCGAAGTCGAGCCCGCTGGTGTTGGAAATGCCGTATGACTTGGCCAGCGAGAACTGCTCCGTCTGCTCCGGATCGGAGAGGAAGATAGCCAGCCGGTCCACCAGCAAAGTGCGCGACAAGCGGTCCACGATCGAGGTGAGCATCTTGTCGAGATCGGTCTCCGAGTTCAAATCGCGGCCGAACTCAGTCAGCGTCTTCCGGTAATCGTAGCGTTTGCGATAGAAGAATTTGTCCAGGTAATCCTGCACCCAGTTCTTGAATGGATCGAACAGCAACGCGGTCACGGCGATGGCCACGATCAATCCGATGGGGCCGACGCTGGGGAAGCTGCGATGGAACAGCACCGAAGCAATGCCCACCGCCGCGAAATAGGCCCCAGTGATGGCGCCCGCAGCGATGGTGTAAGCCATGCCCCGCTTGAAGATGAGGTCCACATCCATCAGGCGGTAGCGGAAGATGGCATAGCCGAAGGTGAGCGGCAGAAACACCAGCGACAACACCGAGATCCTCATCCACATCCACAGAGCGGGCGGACTGCCCGCCAGGTAGGGGACCACATAGAGCAGCGTAAACGGCGCGACGGCGAGAATGGTGCCGCGGGTCACCCACTTCATCTGCTGCCGCAGAATGGCCGACTCGGCATGACGATAGCTGTGCCACAGCACCGCCGCCGACAACACAAAATAAGTGGCCAGGTACGACATCTGCAGCCGGTCGAGGTTCCAACGCAGCACTTCACTGGGTTGCAGCAGTGCGAGGGCACAGATGTGCGCGATCAGTAGAATCGCGCCCGGGACATAGACTGCAAGAATCAGCCAGAGACGGCGGTCCACCAGGCGTTTGCGTTCCGGGAAGGTGAGCGAGAAATGCAGGAACAGGGCGGGTTGTAGCAGCAATGCCACCACATTGGCCCAGTAAACGATCCAGTCGAAATCGTTAAGTTTGCCGGTGTAGTGGAAGGAGTAAAAGATGAAGGAAACCAGGCAGAAAACGTAAAAATGGGTGCTCTTGGGAGCGGTCCAACGCCGCAGCAGAACATAGATGCCGATGCCCAGGTACACCAGGGCAATCAGCCGCAATCCGCCAAACAGGGAGCGGTCGGCCGGAGCCAGAATCAGCGGCGCTTCCAGGTTGACGCCTTGGCGCACCAGCGAGTAGTTAGCTTTGGACCAGATTCCGGCGCGATAGAGCTGCCGTTCCAGGCTGCCGACGTTGCTTACATCCCGGCCGTCAACCGCTACTAGACGGTCGCCCAGCTTAATGCCAGCCTTCTGGCCGGGACCGTCAGTGTCCACCCGGGCTGCCCGCAGGTGGCTACCGTCTTCCACCCACCAAACTCCATCGTAGGGGGCAGAGAACTCACGCTCTTTCTGGAAGTTGATCCACGCGAACACGACCGCCGCCACGCTCAGTAGCGCCAGGAAAACGGCAAAAAAACGCGTTTGTAGATCTCGTGCCATCGGGGCAGGTGGCTGATGGGTACGACGCACCTGTGGAGCCACACCCACGGGTGCATCATTATCGTGCAACTTAGATGCCATGCTCACGCCGGCTGGCTGTATAGTAACCCTCATTTTATGAACGGCTTCCCGAATTATAGATCAGGAGGCGCGTCGAACGTACCATTTTTGGGATATTGCTCCAAAATTCAGAATGACTGGAAGTTACTAACGTGTATGTACTTGAGCACAGTAACCTTGTCGAGCAGTGTTGCGGATAGCCCGGTCACGCCCTGGGCTAACGGCAATTCCGCTCCTGCGGGGCTCGACTTTGAGTGATCGTTCCACTCTGCCAACTCAGAACGAGTTCTCATACACGCTTTTCAACCCGAGAGTCTGCGGCTTGTTTCCTTGCGACAATATGGTGTTGCGGCTCCGAGGCCGCTCGCGCAGCGTGTGTCCTTGCTCATTTTCTTAGCGGGGCTGGGAAGCCAGGTGGTAATCTCTGGAGCGTCGCGCGAGCGCCGCAATCCTGCCGCAGTAAAGTGGCCTGATACCAAGCAGGCAAGGAGGAGCAATGCCGTCCCAGTCATTGTCATCCGGGCGTAAAACAAACTCGGTTCAGCAAGACAGTGGTTTAGCGCGTTTTGGGTTGGCCCTGGCAACCTGGAGCGAGCGCTGGTTCCCCGATCCACTGGTCTTTGCGCTGGCCGGAATCGTTATCGTTTTCATCTTCGGATTATGTCTCCACGAGTCCGCGAGCAAGCTCGCCATTCAAGGCGCCAAAAATTTCTGGACGCTGGTGCCCTTCACCATGCAGATGGTGATGATCATCATCGGCGGATACGTGGTCGCCACCACGCCTGTGGTGAACCGCCTGATCCGTGCTTTAGCGGCCATCCCGAAGAGCGGTCGCAGCGCGATCGCGATGGTCGCGCTGTTCTCCATGTTGACCTCGCTGATCTCGTGGGGGCTCAGCCTTATTTTCAGCGGGCTGCTCGCCTGCGAACTGGCTCGCCGGGTGAAGGGCATGGATTATCGTGCCGCGGGAGCGGCTGCGTACCTGGGGCTCGGGGCAGTGTGGGCGCTCGGACTGTCCTCCTCGGCGGCCATGATGATGGCCACCAAGGGGGCCATCCCTCCGGCCCTGTTCACAATTTCCGGCCTCATCCCGCTCCGGCAATCACTTTTTCTGTGGCAAAGCATCGCCATGGCGGTCGTGCTGATCGTGGTTTCGGTGGCGGTGGCCTACTTCTCCGCGCCGTCGCCGGAGAATGCGAAGACCGCCGCTGACTTCGGCATCGAATACGAGTCGGTTGATCGTCCCCTCGAGAAAAGGACCAAGCCGGGCGAGTGGTTGGAGTACAGTCCGCTGCTGACCGTCTTCGTGTCAGCGCTGATCGTTTGGTATCTGTTCGATTTCTTCCGCACTTCGCCACAAGGCGCGCTTGCTGCGTTGGACCTGAACACCTACAACCTGATGTTCATTACCGTCGGACTGCTTCTGCATTGGCGGCCCAAACGATTTGTCCGGGCCGTCGCCGATGCAGTTCCGGCGACCGGTGGCGTGCTGATCCAGTTCCCGTTTTACGCGGTCATTTTTGGCATGATCGTCGGCACTGGCATCTCCACCTGGCTGGCCAGCCTGTTTGCGCGAATCACCACCCAGGCGACCTATCCGTTGCTGGTGGCCTTGTACTCGGCAATCCTGGGGACCTTCGTTCCTTCCGGCGGGAGCAAGTGGGTCATCGAAGCGCCTTACATTCTGCAGGCGGCGAACCTGCACCACGTCCATCTCGGCTGGGTGGTGCAGATTTACAATGCCGCGGAAGCGCTGCCCAACCTCGTCAATCCGTTTTGGATGCTGCCTCTGCTGGGTATTCTGAAGCTAAGGGCGCGCGACCTGGTCGGCTATAGCGTGCTGCAAATGATTGTGCATGTCCCTATCGTGTTTTTCATGTGCTGGTTGTTTGCTCGCTACATCCCTTATCTGCCGCCGATGAAGTAGGGCAGGCGCGATGGCAAGAGATTTGTTGTCTGTCATCCTGAGCGAGGAGGTCGCCGCGGCGACCGACGAGTCGAAGGACCCCTATAGCTGCCACGAAGTCAGCTTAGCTATAGGGGTGCTTCGACTCGCATTCGCTAAACCCGGCGAACACTCGCTCAGCATGACACCTCAATAATCGCTTAGAATGGGGATGTAAACTGAAATGGAAATCAGGGAGGGTTCACCATGGCTGGCAACTTCCTTATCCAGGGCCAACTGGGTGACCTCGTCATCGACACAGGGAATCAACCTTAGTTCTGTAGGGCCGACAAACGCTCTTTCCCGCAACCTCCCATCGGCTTGCGCGTCTATACAAACAGGACCTGATTACCAAAGCGTGCGACGTCATCTTCCAGTTCGGGCCATCGACCCTCACCGGCGCCAGCGGGAGGGCGGCTATCTGCTGCTGGCCATCCTGCTGATGATGGCGCTGATGATTATCGCCGCCACCATCGAAGCTCCGCGGTTGGTGCAGCAAATAAAGCGCGACCGCGAAGAGGAGATGATCCATCGCGGCACCGAGTACGCGCGCGCCATCAAGAAGTTCTACAAGAAGTTTGGCCGCTATCCCACCAGCCTGGAGCAGCTCGACAACACCAACGAGATCCGTTTCCTGCGCAAGCGCTACAAGGACCCGCTTACCAAAGATGGCAAGTGGACGCTCCTGCACTACGGCGACATCCAAGCGCTGGCCAATCCCAACGCGCCGGGAACGCCTGCGGGCGCGCTGGGCTCGACGCCGGGTAATGCGCCTTTCACCAACGGTCCCGGCTCGGACGGGAGCGCTAGCCCGTTCTCAAGCAGTCCTGCCCAGTCTCCGCAGTATGTGAATGGTCCCAATTCGGATGGCAGCGGTGGCACCTTTGGGGGAAATCCTGCTCAGGGCCAGCAGTTCACGAACGGCCCGGGTTCGGACGGCAGCGGAGGTGGTTTCGCTGGCAATGGCGCGCAGCCAGGCAGCGGTCTAGGGATCAGTCCGTTTGCCGGTAGCGTCAACGGACAGACGGGACCTCCAGGCTCGTCGAGCGGCAACGTCGGGCAAAGCTCCGCGGGCGGCGATCAGACGTTTGGTGGTGGCGCAATTGTCGGCGTCGCAAGCTTGAGCAAGGATCCCACGATTCGCATTTACAACAAGAAGAAGAAATACAACGAGTGGCAGTTTATCTATGACCCCATGTCTGACCAGCCAAATGTGTTGCTGCGCGGTCCCTACCAGCCGCTCACTTTGGGCGGAGCGCAGGTGGGAACCCCAGCCGGGCAGGTGAGTGGCCAGCAGCAGAGCCCCTTCGGACAGCAACCGGGCAGCACTCCGCAGCAGACGGCGCCGGGACAACGCGGCCCGGGAAACATGTTTCCACCCGATCAGAACCAGCCGCAACAGTAGGGCGGGGGAGTCCGCTTTTCGCTATTCGCTCTTCGCGATTCGGCCAATCTTCGTCGGCGACAAGCCGATCGCAGCTACAATCGTCGCAGATGGCATTCGAGCGGAGGTTGCGATTCCGATTACGACTCCCATTCCGATGACAGCCGCGGTCCTTACCGAACCCCAGGACATTTCGGAGCGTCCTCTTCGCATAGATGAAGTTCCGCGTCCGGCGCTGGAACCGGGCCATGTCCTGTTGAAGGTCCGAGCTTGCGGGGTTTGCCGCACCGACCTGCATATTGTGGAGGGAGAACTTCCACCGCGGCGGAAGCACCTGATTCCCGGACATCAGATCGTCGGCGACGTCGTGGAAGGCGCCACTGCGGAGCTTGCGACCGGCACTCGCGTCGGAGTTTCCTGGATTGGCGGCACCGATGGAACCTGCTGGTACTGCCGCCGAGGCATGGAGAACCTTTGCGATGCGCCCGTCTTCACCGGCTATACGGTAAATGGTGGTTATGCGGAATATGCGCTGGCGCGGGCCGATTTCGTGTTTCCACTTCCGCCGGGGCTCGACGACTTGCATGCCGCGCCTCTGCTCTGTGCCGGCATCATTGGTTTTCGCAGTTTGCGGGTTGCCGGAGTCGAACCTGGAGAGCGGGTGGGGTTATTCGGATTTGGCGCGTCGGCACATCTCGCGATCGAAGTTCTGCACGCCTGGAACTGTGGGGTCTACGTTTCGACGCGAGGAGCTTCGCATCGCCAACTGGCAAAGTCACTCGGGGCCGCATGGGTGGGAACGGAAACGGAAAGGCCGCGCGTCGAACTGGACCGCGCCATCACCTTCGCGCCCAGCGGAGACGTGGTGATAGCTGCGCTGGCAAGTTTGCGCAAGGGTGGAGTTGTCGCCATCAACGCGATCCATCTCGATTGCATTCCCCAGTTCGACTATGACCATCTGCTTTGGGGCGAGCGCCAGCTTCGCAGTGTCACCAACATGACTCGCGCCGATGCCCGCGACTTCCTCAAGATTGCCACCGAGATCAAACTTCATCCCAAAAGTACGAAGTTTCCGCTGCATCAGGCCAATGAAGCTCTGCTCGCCATCAAGAACGATGCCATCGACGGCGCAGCGGTAATGGTTCCGTGAGCAAGGTTTTCTCTTCGATGTGCTAACACCTCTGCCTTGCATGCGCGTACATGTAGCAGCGGGCCTCAGCGGCATGGTAGTGTCTCTTAACGGGACGGTCGGGAGCACCTGTTTGGCGACCACAACACGTCCGTTGCTAATCCGCAAACAGATACGTGTGCGCGGCATCGTGCAGGGTGTCGGGTTCCGTCCATTCGTTTACAACCTCGCCCGCGAACTCGGGCTGACCGGATACGTCTTCAATTCATCGGCAGGTGTGACGGTCGAGATTGAGGGCGCCGGCGAGGGCATCCAGAAATTCCTGGACGCATTACAGCGCCGGCCGCCACCGCTGGCGTTGATCAAAGAAGTCAGCGTGGCCGAGCTCAACCCGCTTGGTGACGCTGACTTCGTAATACGGCAAAGCCACGCGGAGGCGGGCGAGTTTGTCTTGGTATCGCCTGACATGGCGACATGCGACGAGTGCTGGCGCGACTTTGGCGATCCCAAGAACCGCCGCTTTGGCTATCCTTTTACCAACTGCACCAATTGCGGACCGCGCTACACCATCATTCAGGACATTCCTTACGATCGCCCGATGACGACCATGTCATCGTTTCGCATGTGCGAGCTTTGCCGGGCGGAATACGAAGACCCGACGAACCGCCGTTTTCATGCGCAGCCCAACGCCTGTCCGGTGTGCGGCCCAGTCTTGGCGATCGCGGCATCCGGATCGGCTTTCCCGGAAGATGCGGACTACAACCCCGCTGGATCCGCGGCGATCATCGGAAAGGCGCGCGAACTGCTGCGCGCCGGCCAGATCGTAGCGGTCAAAGGGCTGGGCGGTTTCCTGCTGGCCTGTGATGCGGAGAACGATGCCAGTGTGAGGCTGTTGCGAAGCCGCAAACGCCGTAGCGACAAGCCTTTTGCCTTGATGGCGCGCGATCTTGCCGCCGTCGAAAGTTTTTGCGTTGTTTCCGACACGGAGCGCGCAGCGCTGCTGAGTCCACGACGGCCCATCGTGGTGCTGCGCCGTCGTTCCGACCCGAAGATTTCTCCGGCTGTCGCTCCGGCAAATAATACCATTGGCGTCATGCTGCCCTACACGCCGCTTCATTACCTGCTGTTCAGCGACTCGCCGGACGACCCGCCACAGTTTACGGCGTTGGTGATGACCAGCGGCAACCTTAGCGAGGAGCCCATTGTCACCTCAAATCAAGAGGCGTGGGAGCGTTTGCAGCCCGTAGCCGATTGGTTTGTATTTCACAACCGCGATATTTACATGCGCACAGACGATTCCGTGGTGCGCACGCTGGAGGGACGCGAGCGTGTTCTTCGTCGTTCCCGCGGATATGTGCCGCATCCCGTGGACCTCGGCGTCCCCCTGGGCGAGATTCTGGCCTGCGGCGCCGAGCTGAAGAATACGTTTTGCCTGACCAAGGGCAACTACGCGATCCTGAGTCAACACATTGGCGATCTGGAGAATTACGAGACGCTGGTGTTCTTCGAGGAAACGCTGGCCAACCTGAAGAAGCTCTTCCGGGTTGAGCCGCGAGCGGTAGCGTACGACCTGCATCCCAACTATATGAGCTCGCGTTTTGCGTTGAAAATGCCGCTCGAACGGAAAGTCGGCGTGCAGCATCATCACGCGCACATTGCCAGTTGCATGGCGGAAAACCACCTGAGCGGCAAGGTGATCGGCGTAGCCTTCGACGGCACCGGCTATGGCACCGATGCAAAGATCTGGGGCGGGGAGTTCCTGGTCGCCGACTTCGCGGGATTCGAGCGGCGGGCGCATCTGCGTTACGTCCCCATGGCGGGCGGCGATGCCGCGGTGCGGCAGCCTTGGCGCATGGCGCTGAGCTATCTGCGCGACACCTTCGGTGCGAACTCACTGCCAGCGGGCATCCGCTTTCTGGACAACATTCCGGAGAAGCAAGTCGGCCTGGTCGAGGCCATGCTCTCGCGCGGCATCAACAGCGTTGAGACCTCTTCCTGCGGCCGTTTGTTCGATGCCATTGCCTCCCTTATCGACCTGCGGCAGGAGGTCAACTTTGAGGGGCAAGCGGCGATCGAGTTGGAAATGATTGCGCAAACTGGCCTCGAACAGCGGTATCCTTTCCTAGTGAGTGATGGCGAGCCGGCGCAGGTGGACATGCGGCCCATGATCGAGAACATTGTGCGAGACCTTGCGCGCTCGAAGCCGGCCGGCTACATCGCTGCGTGTTTTCATAACACCGTGGCCGCCGCAATCGTGGAAGTTTGCCGGAGTATCCGTAAGCGTGACCAGTTGAAGCGCGTTTGCCTGAGCGGTGGCACCTTCCAGAACATGTATCTGCTGCGCCGCGCCGTGGAAGGATTACAACGCGAGGGATTCGAGGTTTACCTGCACAGCTTGGTTCCTCCCAACGATGGAGGAATCTCTTTGGGGCAGGCGGTTATCGCGAACGAAATGTTGCGAAGAGGAAACTGATATGTGTTTGGCGATTCCCGGGAAGGTGGTCGAGACCTTCGACCAGCAGGGTATGCGCATGGCCAAGGTCCAGTTTGGCGGAATCGTGCGCGAGGCCTGCCTGGAGTATGTTCCGGAGACCCAGGTCGGCGACTATGTCCTGGTTCACGTGGGTTTCGCTATCAGCCGGGTCGATGAAGAAGAGGCGCAGCGCACCTACCAGCTGCTCGAAGAATTGGACCAACTGACGGAACTCAAGGCGCCGGTCGTGGATGAGATCGGCGACGGGAGACGCAAGCCATGAAGTACCTGGATGAATATCGTGATGGACGGCTGGCCGGCAAGATCGTCGAGGAGATTCACCGTATCCAGACGAAGCCGTGGGTGATCATGGAAGTTTGTGGCGGCCAGACCCATTCCATCGTGAAGCATGGAATCGACTACCTGCTGCCGCGGGAGATCGAGTTGGTGCATGGCCCCGGCTGCCCGGTTTGCGTGACGCCCCTGGAGATGATTGACAAGGCGCACGCCATTGCCAGGCGCCCCGACGTGATCTTCTGCTCGTTCGGCGACATGCTGCGCGTGCCCGGATCGGACGGCGACTTGTTTACCATCAAGTCGCAGGGCGGCGACGTTCGCGTGGTTTACTCGCCGCTGGATTGCCTGAAGATTGCGCACGCCCATCCCGACAAGCAAGTGGTCTTCTTCGCCATTGGTTTCGAGACCACCGCGCCCGCCAACGCCATGCTGGTATGGCGCGCCCAGCAGGAAGGCGTGAAAAACGTCTCCATGCTGGTTTCCCATGTTCTGGTGCCGCCCGCGATCGCCGCCATCCTGCAATCTCCGCTGAACCGGGTGCAGGGGTTCCTGGGGCCGGGGCATGTCTGCGCAGTCATGGGATATCGGGAGTACGAACCGCTCAGCGCGCAGTTTAAGGTGCCGATCGTGATCACGGGCTTCGAGCCGCTGGACATTCTGCAGGGAATACTGATGACCATCCGGCAGCTTGAGGCCGGGCGCGCCGAAGTGGAGAACGAATACTCGCGCGTGCTGGACCGGGAAGGGAACAAGCCGGCGCAGAGATTGGTGTTCAATGTGTTTGAAGTCGCCGATCGCAAGTGGCGAGGGGTGGGGACAATCCCGAAAAGCGGTTACAAGTTGCGCTGGGAGTTCCGCGAGCACGATGCGGAAAAACTGTTCGACGTCAAGGAGATCGATACTCTCGAGTCCGAGGTTTGCATCAGCGGTCAAATCCTGAGCGGCATCAAGAAGCCGCACGATTGCCCGGCCTTTGGCGCGGAGTGCAATCCGCAACATCCGTTGGGCGCGACCATGGTCTCCGCCGAAGGCGCCTGCGCCGCCTATTACGCCTACGGCAGGCACCTGAAGAGAGACAAAGATGACGTTAAGCTGACGGCGATTTCCATGGGTGGCCCGGCATGACTGTATTCGGTTCCTGTCCACTGCCCATCTTCGAGCACAAGCAGATCGTGCTGGGCCACGGCAGCGGCGGCAAGCTGACGGCTGAGCTGATTGACAAAGTCTTCCGTCCGGCCTTCACCAACCCAATTCTCGACAAGCTTGACGACCAGGCCGTGGTCCAGGTGAATGGCACCCGGCTGGCGTTCACCACAGATTCGTTCGTGGTGACGCCGATTTTCTTTCCCGGCGGAGATATCGGACGACTGGCAATCAACGGCACGGTGAATGATCTGGCGATGAGCGGAGCCCGGCCGTTGTATCTGGCCGCGGCTTTCATTCTGGAGGAAGGGCTGGCGGCCGATGACCTGCGCCGCGTAGTCGAATCCATGCGCGATGCGGCGAACGAGGCCGGTGTGCTGCTGGTGACCGGGGATACCAAGGTCGTCAATCGCGGCAAGGGCGACCAGGTGTTCATCACGACGACGGGGCTTGGCGTGATCGACCGGCCGGTAGAGATCTCGGCGGACCGCGCGCGTCCGGGCGACAAGATCATCCTCAGCGGATTCATCGGCGATCATGGGATGGCGATCATGTCGCAACGGGAGAACCTGGAGTTTGAAGGCGCCATTCAAAGCGATTGCGCGCCACTGCATGGCCTGGTTAACGTAATGCTCGAAGTGACGGGCAGCGACGGAGGGCCGACCATCCACTGTTTGCGCGATCCCACCCGCGGCGGCGTGGCTACCACCTTGAATGAAATCGCCGGCCAGTCCCAGGTCGGAATGCTGTTGCAAGAGCGCGATATTCCAGTCCGCGAAACCGTCCAAGGCGCCTGCGAAATTCTGGGCCTCGATCCGCTTTATGTGGCTAACGAAGGCAAGTTGGTCGCGATCGTTGCGGCTGAGGCAGCGGATGAAATTGTCCAGCGTATGCGCCAGCACCCGCTGGGCGGCGAAGCTGCCGTGATCGGCGAGATCGTTGCCGATCATGCCGGCATGGTGCTGATGAAGACCGAGATCGGCGGCACGCGCGTCCTGGACGTCATGTTCGGCGAGCAGCTCCCGCGAATTTGTTAGCTTGGCGGTCCCCGCATATTGAATACACACCGAAGCCTCCCCCCAACAGCAAGAAGATTGGGTGCGAAATCAAGCGAGCAAGGACGAGGAATGTTTTTCGCAGCCCAGCGTGCTAGCATGGAAACCCGACAGGTGCTTCCATGAAGGTCAATGACGCGGTTGAATCGCTGCTAAAGCAAAAAACCGGCAAGGCGGTTTGGTCGGTGGGCCCCGAGCAGTCCGTTTACGAGGCCATTGAGAAGATGGCTAAGGAGGGTGTCGGAGCCTTACTGGTGTTGTTTGAAGGCAAGCTCGTCGGGATTCTCTCCGAGCGTGACTATGCCCGCAAGGTCATCCTTAAGGGACGGTCCTCGAAGGACACTCGGGTCCGGGAGATCATGACCAGTCCGGTGATCTTTGTAACTCGCAAAAACACAATAGACGAGTGCATGGCCATCATGACCAATCGCCATTTCCGGCATCTTCCGGTAGTCGAGGAGGGCACCGCCATCGGCATAGTGTCGATCGGTGATCTGGTGAAATGGATCATCTCCGGTCACGAAGAAACTATCAGGCACCTGGAAGGCTACATCACGGGAAAGTATCCAGCCTGAGGCCAGCCCCACATCCAAGTCCGGATTATGACAGAATGAAACTGTACGCTCATGTCCAACCCAAGCATTCCAGATTCCCAACCTACGGCCGAACCCGACGAGTCATTCGGTGAGCTTCTTTCCCAGTTCGAGCAGAGCCATTCGCGCAAGGCGGAAGACGGCAGCAGACAAATCGAAGGCACGGTGATTGCCGTCTCTGCCGAGTCGATTTTCCTCGATATCGGTTTCAAGAGCGAAGGCATCCTGCCGATCTCAACGTTCCAGAGCGTCGGCGAAGAAGTGAAACCCGGCGACAAGCTCGTGGTCTCGGTGAAGGGCCGCGATCCTGACGGCTACTACGAGCTTTCCCGCTTCAAGACCGCCCTGCCCAGGGACTGGTCAGCGCTGGAGCGGGCCTTCGCCGCCAAGTCGACGATCATGGGCACGGTGACGGGCGTCATCAAAGGCGGACTGAGTGTGGATGTAGGAGTGCGCGCGTTTATGCCAGGCTCGCGCAGTGGCGCGCGCGACGCCGCCGAAATGGAGAAGTTGGTGGGGCAGGAGATCCGCTGCCGAATTATCAAGCTCGACGTGACCGACGAAGATGTGGTGGTGGACCGCCGCGTCGTGACCGAAGAGGAAGAGCGCAGCGGGAAGGAGCGTCGGTATTCAGAGGTCAAAGAAGGCGAAACAGTGCATGGCACGGTCCGCAGTCTCACGGATTACGGAGCCTTCGTTGACATCGGCGGAGTCGACGGCCTGCTGCACGTCGGGGACATTGCCTGGAGCCGTGTTTCCAACCCAGCCGACGTGCTCTCGGTGGGCCAGGAAATCGAAGCGAAGGTTCTCAAGATCGACCCTGAGAAGCGTCGCATTTCCCTGGGCCTGAAACAGCTTCAGCCCGATCCATGGCATTCGGTGGCCGAAAAATATGAGGCAGGCGAGCGCGTGCGCGGCGCTGTGACGCGCGTCGTCGACTTCGGAGCCTTTATAGAGCTGGAGCCGGGGGTGGAAGGCTTGATCCACCTTTCGGAAATGTCGTGGGCCAAGAAGGTGAGGCAGCCCAGTGATGTAGTAGAGCCGGGCGAGGTAGTTGAAGTGGTAGTTCTGACTGTCAGCCCAAGCGAGCGCCGCATCTCGTTGGGACTCAAGCAGGCGCTGGGAGATCCCTGGGCCGAGGTGACGCAGAGGTTTGGGGTGGGCTCGGTCATCGAAGGACCGGTCACCAGCCTTACCAACTTCGGCGCCTTTGTGCAGCTTTCCGAAGGCGTCGAGGGGATGATTCACGTCAGCGAAATCAGCGCTGAGAAACGCATCAAGCATCCGCAAGAAGTGCTGAAGATTGGGCAGGTGGTTAAAGCGCAGGTGCTTGCGATCGACAAAGACCGGCGGCTTTTGCGGTTGGGGATGAAGCAACTGGTTCCCACCAGCCTGGATGAATATATCGCCGAGCACAAAGAAGGCGATGTGGTCACGGGACGCATGATGGAGATTTCAGACGGACAGGCTCGCGTGGAACTGAGCGAAGGCATCCAGGGCAGCTGCCCAATCTTCGCGAAGAGTCCAGCGAAGCAGGAGACGCGGGCGGAATCGAAGGCGGATTTGTCAGCGCTTAGTTCCATGCTGACGGCGCGCTGGAAGGGCGGCGCTGCCGGCGGCGCGTCCAAGCCGGAAGCCATTCATGCCGGACAGATTCGCAGCTTTCGGATTGCGAAGCTGGATACGGTCGCGAAGAAGATTGAATTGCAGGTGGCGGAATAGGCTGGAGCAGTTCCAGAGTCTCGCCTTTCAGGCGTGCATGCCAACAAACGTTCACGGTGTGCGTGTTTGACCGTGCCAGAAGCGTCATGTAAACTCAAATAGTTGATTCCGCTCTAGTACCACCTCGTAAGAGGCGCGTACGACGGGCGGTTAGCTCAGTTGGTTAGAGCGCCTGCCTTACAAGCAGGAGGTCGCAGGTTCGAGTCCTGCACTGCCCACCACGCCCGTCACCCGGCGAGGAAATAAACCAGGTGACACGTCCCTGAGCGGGACAACAACCGCGCAAAGCGGGGTCGTAGTTCAGTTGGTTAGAACGCTGCCCTGTCACGGCAGAGGCCGCGGGTTCGAGTCCCGTCGACCCCGCCATCATTCCAAAGGATTTATGGAATGATGGCTTGAAATTAGCAACCCACAATCCAACCCACACTTCATTCGATTGTCATCCCCATCGCTGCTAGGAACTCACCCTGCGCTGCTCGTGTTTCATCCCCGTCCCCCTGCGTGTAAAGGTCCAGTGTGGTCTGGATCTTTGCGTGGCGGAGGATTCCTTGTACCGTCTTTGGCGGGACCTTCGCTTTGTTCACAAGCCAATTGCTTAGCGAATGCCGAAGGTTGTGCAGGCCGAAGCGCTGGCCATCTGCGATGGAAATGCCTACCTTGAGTGCAGCGGGCCGCAGATAGTCAGCGACAAAGGTTGAAGCATAAAGCGGCTTCTTTCCACCTTCCCTGACTGATGGAAAAACGAAATCGGTCTCCGTCGCATAGGACGTCTGCACGCGCCATTCGCGCAGGTGTTCGGCCAATACCGGATGCAGCGGAACATAGCCGTCTGACGCCTCGGTCTTAGTCTCGCCGTCCTTGCCGTTCGCCCAGCGCTTTGATACCCGTGTCTTGCCTTCCAGCCAGACAATGTCGGCCCAGCGCAGCGCCAGAATTTCTGACGAGCGGAGAGCCGTCGCTGCGCAGGTGAGGACCAAAGCGTAGTGCAGTGGATTAGTGAGCAGTTGAAGGATGGCAAGCGTCTGTGTGGGTGTGATGACGATTGCCTTGTAGTTGGTCTTGCAGCGTGTTTCGACGTGTTCGACCGGGTTGATGGAGACGCGGTCGTGCAGGATACCGACTTTAAAGACTCGGTGCATGATGCCCTGGATCTTGGAGATGGTGGTCCATGCAAGCCCCGTGTTGTTGAGGGATTTCAGCCAGCGCTGAATCTCTAAGGGTTTGATGTCTTCCGCAATTTGGTTACCCCAGCGGGCAATCAGGTAATCGCGGACGTAGTGCTCGACGATGCGGATGGTATTTCCCGACTTCGGACGAACCGCATCTTCGCCGAAATCGGCTTTGAGGTAGTGCTCTGCCAGGGTATTGAAGTGGATGCGAACGTTGCTGGTATCTTCGTTGACGCGAACGAGGAGGCCCAGCCGATCGACTTCTCGCCAAGCGTCCTTCTCCTTCGGAAAGTCGCGCACAAGGCCTATGGACAAGACGTTCTCGACTCGCCTGCCGTCCGCCTTGGTGACCCGGTATCGCAGCACCCAGGTTTCTCCTCCCCTGCGAGGCAATTTCTTCAGTGATCCACGCTGATAGCTCATGTGCTCCTTTCAGCGCGGAGACTGCCTGATCGCATCGTAACGCATTCTTGGGGTTTTAGGATCAGGCGGCTTTGTGCCTCAACGGCAATGGCTAGTTCCGAGAGCCGGAAGACCCAGATCTTGCGCATGCGCCCGTTCCCAATGGCGTAGGCTCCGGCGATGCCCCCTCGGGCAAGCGTCAGCAAGTATCTGCGGTTGATGGAAAGGAAGCGTGCGGCTTCTTCAGCGGATACAAATGGCTCTGGTGTCACGGCTGCCCTCCTCCACCATCGCTTGTCAGGATTTCGTTGTCTTGTGCATTGCAGGCTCCTCGCTGGCAATCACAGGCGGAAACTTGCCGTTCGGGAGAATCCCTTTTTGGCAATTGCATCATGATGTTCTCGCTCACACCCTATAAGGGCGAAAAGTCGCCGCACGTATCGACTTTTCGGCGAAAGCTCTCGTAAACTATTGAAAACTTGATACGAAAGAAATCTAAAGAACTTTTGTTGCGGTTGACGAAATCTCGTTGATGAACCGGACGGCTGCCGGTAGGCCACCAGCAGCGACAAGGCGGGATCCTTCCCGCGCTCGCCTTACACGCAATTCACGGGACGCGGGAAGGTCACTCGGGAAGGGGCATCTTGTCTACGCGCCTAGCCTATGACGTAAGGATTTGGGAAGAGATCAGTTCCGCGGTCTACCAGAAAACTTTTCACTTCGTGGAAAACACCCAAAAAGAAATCTCGAACGACCATTCGCTAGCCGAATTCCAAAGTAAGCCGCCAGTTCCTTGGCAACTCACGGAAATAATGGCACAGCGCGCCGAAATCTGGGTTCAGCGCCTGTACGACAGCTGTTGTGATGCATATAAGGACCGGGGCAAGGTGCCATCGGCAGATTTTGATCGGGCTGTGTGGGCGTATTGCATAGAACCTTTCATCATGGGGGACAGGCCCTCTGGCAGCCGTGATTACACGGTATCCCCGCTTCTAGAGCTACTTCTTTGCGCTGTGGGTTCGCCCCTGGAAAAGCGCCGTGACCTCAGGGTGAGTCAGAAAAATTCCTGCCTGCATGTAAGACGGCAGGTCTACGAAGCTTGGTACGACAAGCTGCACCATCTGGCTCCCAGAATTGATGAGGCCGTCGCCGTGATGGCCCGCGCTAATGAACTCGAAGCTCGTGCAATGCGAGTTGCCAGCGGGCTGCCTCCAGATCCTCCGGCACAACCACCGACGGGGGATCAGGTTGCCCCATTGGTACAGCGTGCGCCATCATCCGCACTTCAATCCACTCCAGAGGCTTCATCAGTGTTGCCGGCATCTCCTGCCTCGCCTCCCCAACAACGAGAGACTGTAGTAGAACCGGAAGGTGTTACGGTAAGTGACACGCCTTCCCAATTGAGCACTGCACAGGAGGCAGCTTGGGAAGCCATCGAGATTGTGTTCCTGAGCGACGAGCGTGTTCAGATTCGCAACGGCGGAAACAGGGAAACCCGCAACTATGCTGATTTCGGTTTTGCCGACGGTAGGAACGAAAACCCAAATCAAGCGTGGAAAATCCTGCGTGCTCTGGCAGCGGAGGGTGTCATCAGAGATGAAAAGGACGCGGGGCTCCCATGGACCAAGGTTGAGAAGCAAATCCAGGAGATACGAAAAATACTTCGAAAGCACTTCGGCATATCCGCCGATCCCGTGCCGTTCGTGAAGGACCTCGGATATAAAGCTTGTTTCAAAATTAGCCTTGGCCGTTCTTTTCACACGTAGGCGAGTTTTCTCCCGACACAAACAGAATTTCTCAAGTTTGTTTCCGCCCATTTATCAAGGGGTTAAGGGAGTTTTCGCCAGAAACTTTCTTTCCCGGCCGAGTTTTCGCCCTTTTAGGGTGTGAACACTTTACAAGCCATAAACAGCATATCGACCGAAGAGAGTCGGTTCACGACGGGAGAGACGCCTGGCACCGCCCCCTACCAGCTCGTGATGAGATCCCCTTCGGAGCTACATCCTCATCCTTGTTGGATAAAGCACAATCTGCGCCTATCGGTGGCTCGGCTCTCAGCGCTTGCTGCAAGCTGGAACCCGTCGAAGCTTGACCCAGTGTCAATTACCAGAGATGGAACGATTCTGAAGGGCCATGAGATATGTGAACTGGCTCGCAGAAGGGGGCTTGCGCGAGTCCGTTGTCTCGAGTACGACCTCGATGAACCGGAAGCCCTGTTGTGGATTATCCAGCACTCTCACAAGGACCAGGAACTGAATCCCTATTGTCGGATAGTCCTCGCGCTGGATTACGAACCATCATTTCGTGAGCGTGCACGACAGAACCAGAGATTAGGGGGGCAATTCAAGGGTTCGACAACTTTGCCGGAAGCTCAGACTATAGATTGCCGACGAGAGATCGCCGCGTTGGCAGGCGTTTCCGAAGGCACCCTGGCCAAGGTCAGGAGGCTGCTCCAAACGGGGCGCCCGGAACTGCTTGAGGCGCTTCGCGAGGGTGAGGTGAGCATTCATTGTGCCTCTGTTTGGCTGCGGAACCCCGAAAAACAGCTAGACCAACTTACGCTGTACCGAAGTATGTCTGGAATCACTAGGACGATCGATTCGCTCCTACATCGGCGTCGGATCGCACATCCGACAGCGACAGGACAGCTCGACATTCAGCGAATCGGAAGCGCGTTGGCAACAATGGATACAGAGCGAAAGACCTCCGTCCTCATTGGCGCGATTCGAACCACAGGTAAGGTCATTCTGCTTTCAGATGAGCTTTTGCAAGCCTTGGAAAGCCAAGGGGAACTGCAGCCATGAAACACAATGAGAGTCCGTTGAAGAAGATTTTCGAGTTGACCCAACACGAGTGGGATCATCCAGCCGAACGCGCCGCCGTGCGTGACAATTTTCGCAAGGTATGTGCGTGCCGAACGCCTGCCCTGGGAGGTGAAGTCTATGCATCCGCTGCGGGTGAGAAAGTCTTCGACCACACCTGCAAATCGAAGTGCTGCCCGAGCTGCGGAAACCGCGCGACGCTGCTTTGGCTGGAAGAGCAGTGGGCCGCGCTACCAGATATATCTTTCGTTGGCATTGTTCTCACCATGCCCAAGGTCTTCTGGCCGGTCTTTAAAGCCCATCGGCATCTACAACACGATTTGCCGGCCCTGGGTGCTGCGGTGCTCCAGCAGTGGGCGTGGAACCTGTATCAAGTACGCTTGCACATAATCGTCATACCACACACTTTCGGTGGCTATCTCAACCATTTTCCACATCTTCACATGATGGTTTCTGCCGGTGGACTGAAACCAGCCGAAGCCAGGTGGGTGGAACCGTTGGAGTTTGACCGTGAGCAGATAATGATTCTATGGCGGTTTGCGGTCACCGCGTATCTCTGGAAGGCGAATCGGGATGGGCTGCTTCGGAAGTTCCACCTGCCTGAGGAGTTCAACGATCTCATCCACGAGGAGGTGCGGCGGGATTATTGGCACATCCACGTCACCCCAACAATGTCCAAGAAACACTTCTTGGGCTACGCTGGGCGCTACATCCGCCGGCTTCCCATTGCCCAAAACCGCATTCTCAAGGTGACCGAGGATGAAGTGGTTTACCTGGCTAAAGACACGAGGACGAAGACCTTCCAGGAGACAAGCTGCACGCCAGCGGAGTTTGTGGCTATGCTCTCTCCCCACGTTTTGGACCGATACCAGCACTCCATGCGTTATTACGGCTTGCTAGCACCACGGACGAAGAGGCTAACTTCAGCTGCCGTGTTTGCGCTTCTCGGTCAGCACCCACGCCCCAAGCCTCCACGTCAGGGCTGGGCTGATTTGCTCAAGCAGCACTTTGGGGTTGATCCGCTCATCGATGAATTCGGCAATCCTATGCAATGGGTTGGGCGCCGACAACCTGTGCCCGTCAGGACTCTTCCGAGAGCCGGACAATAGACGATTATGGTTTGCACTTGACGCACGGCTCCTGCCAACTGTGAGCCGCAGGGCGAAGCTTTAGTCCTTCGAATCGACGCCCCTCTCTGCCGAATGCTACAACAACTCTGCGAGCAATTGCAGATTCATCTCTATACCGACCTATACCGTCTTTGAGTCGCTTGTCCCGGGCCTCCAAGTTACAAAAGACGAATCCAAAGCCTTACCTGACATCGGAGCCTGCAGGATCTGAGTTTTTGATTTTCCTAGAGATCAAGCTATAGCTCCGACCTGACCGGGACCGCGGCCGGGATGCGGATTGTAAACGTGCTTCCCTTGCCGGCCTCACTCTGGACAGAGATGCTTCCGCCGTGGGTGGTCACGATTCCATAAGCGATCGACAAGCCGAGTCCAGTACCCTGACCGCCTGCTTTGGTGGTAAAGAAGGGATCGAAGATGCGGTTGATGTATTCGGATGGTATGCCCCGGCCGGTATCGGAGATCGCCACCTCGACAGAATTGTCGGCACTGTTATGGCGAGTCTCAATGGTGATGGTACCTCGCTCGTTCATCGCCTGAACCGCGTTCATCAGCATATTGATGAATACCTGTTGGAATTGGGAACGGTCAGCGATTACTGGGGGTAGTCCCGGCTGGAGCCGGCAAACCACGTCGATGTTGAAGAAGAGCGCCTGTTTTCCGATCAGCGACAGCGTGTCCTGAAGGACCTTGTTAAGATCGACCGCCTCCGTATTGCCTTTCGATTGCCGGGAGAATTCGAGTAGCCCCTTAACAATGTCGCGGCATCGCTCGGTCTGGCGAATCACTTCTTCCAGGTTTTCGCGGTTCGGATCTTCCTTACGCATGTCTTCGACGGTAAGGCTCGTAAGCGCCAGGATACCGCCGAGCGGATTGTTGACCTCGTGCGCGACGCCAGCCGCCAGCATGCCGAGCGAGGCAAGCCTCTCCGATTGCGCCACCCGGGCCTGCATGGCCACGAGCTCCTCGGTCCGCTGCTTCACTTTTTCCTCGAGGGTTCGACCCCACTCCTCCAGATCGGCCTTCATCTGGCGGAGGCTTTTGAGCATGGCGTTGAAGGAGTCTGCCAGCAGTGCAATCTCCCCAGATGAATTTGATCGCACTTCCTGGTCGAACCGTCCGACGGTGATGTTTTGCGTAGCGGCGACCATCTCGCTGATGGGGCGGGTGATGTTGTGGATCATGTAGTACGTGATACCCAGGATTAGAAGAAAGCCTGCTGTGGCAATGCCAAAAAAAGACAGAATCACGCGGTCGCGGACGGACGTGTAGGTATTCTCGAGTCTGCCAACGGCGAGCATTCCTATCACCTCGCCGGCATAGTTGCGGATTGGAGCGTATTCGCCGATGTACCAGTGTTTCATCACAAAGGCCCGGCCACTCCAGAGCTCACCGCGCCTCAGTACGGCCTCGCTTACCTCCGGCGGTGCGCGTGTGCCGACGGCGCGGTCGGCCGCGGTCGTTCTCATACTGGTCGAGACGCGAACATCTCTCTCGAAGATCGTGACCAATCCTATATCCACATCCTCGAAGTGCGCGCCGCGGAAGAGGAGTTTCCACACCCGATCCACGATCGCGAAGTTTCCATTCAGAAGAATGCCCCCGCAAAGGGCTCCCACCGGCTGCGCAGAAGACACGCCTACGGGCGCGGCCACCACCAGCGCCATCCCTGGACCCTCGCCCGCATCCGCATCGAAGTGAACTGGGGCGCGAAAGGAAGGATTCTCATTGCCAACCAACCCCGTAGGAACAATCTCCGTCCCAGCAGCCACTTCGCCTGCAAGCGCGGCTCTGACGACACTCACTGAAGAAACGTCCTGCTGTGCATGGACGGGTTGCGAGGCCCGGAACACAATATGTCCCCTTGCGTCCGTGAGGCTGAGAAAATCGAAGCCTGCGTCCTGGCGAACATGCTCCAGATAGGTCGAAAGAGACTCGGCATCACCGCCGGCCAGATAATGCTGTATCGCGGGACCGGCCGCGGCAAACTCCACCGACAGTTTCAGCGCCTGGAGCTGCTGTTCATAGACCATTCTCGTGGTCGCGAAGTCATCATCAACCGCCTGGCGCGCCTGCATCATGATCGTGGAACTCACAATCCATGAGCCAACCAACGACGTGACTAATCCTCCGGCTCCCAGGATGATCAGGTAGCTCCAGATCAACCTTGCCTTGAGCGACAGCCGTGGTCTGTCCAGGCGCATCTTATCCGTGCCTTCATACCGCTATGCCAACACGTTGGCGGATCTTTTCCAGCAACTGAACCGTGTCCACTGGCTTGGTGAAGAACATGTCGTGAGACAGCCAGCCACCGCTCGAGGGGATTTCGAAGTCCGGCAGCCGCGTGCAAAACGAACTGAGAACGAAAATTGGCACGCTCTTCAAGGCCGGATCGCGGCGAATCTCGTGAATCGTGAAGAAGCCCTCAGTCCTCTCGTTCATCATGATATCCATCAGGATGAGGTCCGGCTGTTTCGTCTTCGCCAGCCTTATGCCCTCAGCGCCGTTGTGCGCCCGCAACACACTAAAACCATTCAATTCGAGAAAACACGAGATCGCTTCAACAAAGTCGTGGTCGTCATCGACAATCAATATTCGCTTCTCGTCCCGCATCGTTTTGCCCCTCGGTCGCACCAACCAGCTCGCGCCAGGCCGGCAAGCACACGTAGAAGGTGGATCCAACGCCAACCTCGCTATCGACATGGATGCTTCCACCCATTTCCGAAACGATCCTCTTGGAGATATGCAGCCCCAGACCTGTTCCCGCGGTCTTCTTCACGGAGTCGTCCTTGACGCGAAAAAATTCCTCGAAAAGGAAAGGGCGGTATTTCTCCGGAATCCCAACGCCGCTGTCAGCAACCGTGATGACGACTTCCCCGCGTGCCTCGCTGCCTGAAACCGTCACCGTTCCACCCGGTTTGTTGTACTTGATGGCGTTAGTGATCAGGTTGTCAAACAGGACGTTCAAGCAGTTGCGATCGCCCCACACAAACAGGCAGTTGTCCGGGAGCTGAGCTGTCAGTGAGACGCTTTGAGCCGAGGCAGTCTGTTCGTATGCCTTCAGGGTGTCGGAAATAACGCAATTGAGGTCGACCTTGATCCGCTCCTTGGACAGGGTTCCGCCTTCCACTTGCGCTAGGGTCAGCCAGTCGCTGATCAGATTCTGCAGCTCCTGGATGCGCGTGAGGCAGTGATCAAGCCACTCCCGCCGTCGCAACCGCATGACATCGTCTTCCCCCTCAAGATGCTTCAGGACATCCAGATACTGATAGATGGCGGCCAGCGGTGTTCGAAGCTGATGGGAGACGAAGGTAACAAAGCGCCGTTTGAGCAGGGTTCGCTCAATCTCGTATTGCTGGGATTCCATTGCCAGCCGCCGGCGCTCCAGCCCGCGATTGACGATTAATCGCAGCTCATCCGGCGAAAATGGCTTCGGCAGGAAATCGTATGCCCCGCATCTCACCGCCTCCACGGCAGTGTCGATGGTCGCGTACCCTGTAATCACGACGATGACGATATGGGGGTCGATTTCGTGGACGCGGGAAATTACCTCCATCCCGCTGATCCCCGGCATTTTGAGATCGACGATGACCATGGCCGGTTTTGCCGTTGCCACGCCGTCGAGTCCGCGAGCGCCGTCTTCAAAGGTCTCGGCCTGAAGCCCCATCTTGGCCAAGATCTTTCTGCACGAAAGCCGCATCGTAGCGTCGTCGTCGATTACGACGACCTTTTCCGGCGCGCGCTCCGTCATCCCTCCGTCCTCCAATTCCCTCGCCAAGAGACTCGCAGACACTCAAGCCCTAACGGCCTTTGTCGTCCCAACCGCCTTTTCCAGAAGCCGCAAGAGCTGTTCAATATTGAGCGGCTTGGTAAGGTACCCGTCCGGCCGGATCAAGTCGGCCTCAGGCGACATCTGAAAGAGATCGTCCGGCGCTTGATCGATGGAAGAAATCATAAAGATCGGGATGTTGCGGAATTCAGCATATTCATCTCGATACTTGAGAGAGTGTGTGACGCCATACCCTTCCACGCTCGACTCCATCATGATGTCGACGAGGATCACGTCGGGTTTGTGCTCCACCACCATCTGCAACCCTTCGTGTCCGGACGAGGCCTCAAGCACGCTGTAATCATGACTTTCGAGGAGCGATTTCACTGCCGCCCGGAAGTCGGAATCGTCGTCGATCACGAGCACTTTTGCGGACATTTAAGCCTCCACTCCCGCCAGGCTCCGCGCCCCGGCGTCGTGGTCCGGGACGTTACCTAGCGCGATTAAAGGCCACCGTTCCCTCAAGTCGAAGGAACTGGAGGCCTGAGAAAATCTGGCCAACCGGACGATGCTACCGAACATCGCCGGATCAGGAGATGTGAGTCTCAGCAACAAGACACCTCCAGCAAACGGGCGCGTGAGTTCCCAGCACGATAGGGATCTCTTCGCTCGGAATATCCTTCCATTCGAAGAGTCGCAGGTCGGGGCTCATCAGGCAGGGCATGTGCTGCCACCGGCCAATCTCTCCCACTGGTCTTCCGCAGCAACTGCACGCTTTGCCGTCGTACCATTTCGATAGGATGGTAAGCACCAGACATTCTTCCGGCGACGCTGCAATTTGCGCCAAACATACCTGATCGCAAGGCGCCCGCGCACGCCATCGGGAGCAGTCCCGAAGGCGCAGCTCTGGGCTTCGAAAGGGAGCTGTAACGGCGACCTGCCAGGTTGCCAGCTCCACCGCAGCCGGCTGCTTCGTTTCCGGACAAGTGACGATCCGCTTCCCATGGAACTTCAGATAAGCGTGCCCCGCTCGCCAGCAGCCCCAGCCCACCAAACCCAGCACAAGGAGAATGGCGATGATCAGAGTCATAGCACCTCCAATGGACGGCCCAACTCCTGAAGGACCCGGTTCAGGATCGCCGGTATCCCGGCGTCGAGCTCAGGTGATAAGCCGGTCCCGAGCGCGACGGATGAAATCGAAATGCCGAGCAGCGTGCAGCGGATGGACCTGATCATTTCAAGAAGCCTGATTGCCTGGATAGCAGAAAGGTGATGAGCGTGATCTTGGTGCTCGTCAAGCCCGGACCGAGCGCCTTCAAATGTCACAACGCTGCCCAGCTCGGTATCCCGTTGTATGGCGTCGATGACAAGGACCCTGCTCCGCCCCTCCATCTGCCCGGCGCATCCCAGCAAATCTGATCCGCCGCAGATAACTTCCGCGTATTCGGGAAGCCGCGAGTCGCTGGCCAACCGCTCCGCCACGACGCACCCGACCCCGTCGTTGCCCATCAGCGGATTGCCGAGACCGATGGCAAGGACTGGTTTCATGATCTGCGCACCAGATGCACGGAGCAGGAAATGCATGGATCGTAAGCACGCGCCACCATTTCCAGCCGCTTCTCAATGTCGGCGTCCTCACATCCCGCAGACTGTTCCGCCACACTACGAAAATGCTGTTCCATGCTGGCGGCGTTCAAGGCGGTTGGCGTAATTACGTCGGCCGCCATAATCCTACCGTCAGCATCATAGGTGTAGCAGTGGATAAGAAGCCCACGTGGAGCTTCCGTGATTGCAGTGCCAGTTCCCGCGCGAACGTGCACTTCTGCCGGACGCTCGTCCTGCACCCCACGCTGCAGCAGGTGCTCGACAATCTCCGATGCTCGCTCCACATCGCTGACCAACTCAAGAGACTGAGCCTTGTTGTTGTCCATGGGATTGCCTGCTGGCAATTGCAGCTTGAGGCGCTCCATCGCTGCCGCCAGGTTGCCGGTCAAGCGATGCGGGTTGACTGTCAGGCGAGCCAACGCGCCGACCATGAACGGTCTCCCGCGAAACGTGCTGTGTTTGGCGTGCGAGTGCAGCACAGATTCTTCGTTCGTCAGCTTCTTGTACTCAGCAGCGCGCATGATGGAGCGGTCCCCACTGGAAGCGACCATTACTTCATCGCCGGCGTAATAGCTGTCGGCATTCGGCGAAAGCAGGGCAGCATAGACCGTATGGTCGTGGCAAAAGTCCGCTGGCGGAAGGGAAGTCATCACATCGATGACGGCGACACAGTCCTGCATTCCTTCGGTGAGTGCATTGCGCAATTCGATTAACTGGTCGAGCGTTGGCACCGTGGCAAAGCCTCCCGGCACGGCGTTAACCGGATGGATAGCCCGCCCGCCGATGGTCTCCTGGATCAGGTTTCCCAGTTTCTTCAGTCGCAATCCGAGCAGAACTGCGTCTGGCTTGTCCGCCGCAAGAGCGGTCGCGCTCGGACGGTTCAGGTAGTCTGGTAATGCGAGGAAGAAAAGGTGTAACGCATGACTTTGGATGTTCTCGCCCTTATACAGAAGCTCGCGAAGCTGCTCCGTCTGAGGGCTTATGCGGATTCCAAACGCGTTTTCGGTGGCCTTCAGCGACGTCAGGGAATGCGCCACGGAACAGATGGAGCAGATGCGGGACAGGATCGGCGCCACCTCATCGTATCGCTTCCCGCGGACCAGCGACTCCAGCAGACGGGCGCCTTCAAATACGTCGAAGCGTACGTCGCTGACCGTGTCGCCTTGCAGTTCGACCGTAATGCCGCCATGGCCTTCGACCCGGGCCAGGTGCTCGATGACAACGGTCTTCACTGTGCACCTCCCTGGGGCGCGAATGTCCGCAGCCGGGCGGCGACATCATGCCGGTCAAAACCCTTCTCCTCGAACTTCGCCAGCAGCGATGATGAATTGGCATCGCCGACCGGACCACGGCAACCCACACACGGAACGCGCAAGTTGGGACAGCGCGCCTTGCAACCGGCGGCAGTGATTGGCCCGCAGCACAGCTCGCCGCGCTCGATCAGAAGACAGTTGTTCTCCAGCATGCGGCACTCGGTGCAAACCGGATACTCGGGATAGATCGGGGCGTCTCCATTCAGTAGATTGGCGACGGCCGCAAGAAAATGATCCTTCTCGATTGGACAACCAGTAACGTTGAGATCCACCTTCACGATCTCATGGAGCGCCTGTGCCGGTACGGAATCGTAACTGAGACCTGTCTCGCCGTAGACCTCCACCAGTCGTTCCCGGCGATCGGCGCTGCCGTCCATGGCCGCAACCCCGGCCCACACGGCGCAGGTGCCAAGCGCCACCAGAATCTTTGCCCGTTTCCGAATCGCCTGAAGCCTCTCGGCATCCTTGTTGCTCAGAACCGCGCCTTCCACCAGCGCAATGTCGAGCGGACAGACGTCATCGTTCTCCGAAGATGCCATCAGGAAGTCCCGAATATCGATCAGCGAGACGAGGTCCAGGAGTTGGTCTTCACAATCCAAAATCACGAGTTGATCTCCAGCACAACCCGTGAGCCCGAAGATTCCCACGGTAGGCTTGCTCATCAGATCATCTCCGGCAGGTTGATTGCGTCCCAATAGGTGAAGATTGGGCCATGCAGGCACGTGTACTTGTAGCCGATGCTGCAATGCCCGCACTTCCCTATCCCGCACTTCATGCGCCGCTCCAGCGACATCAGAATGCGGTTCTTCGGGAAGCCGAGTTCCAGCAGCTTCCGCAGAACGAACTTATAGACCACGGGAGGCCCGCAGACCGCCGCGTACGTGCGAAGCGGTTCGATCTGGGCATAGGTGAACAAACTGGGGAGCAAGCCAACATAGTTTTTCCAGGCTCCCGAAGGATCTGCGTCGACCGTCAGCAGGCAGTTGATGTCCGCGCGGCCCACCAGGGCCAGCAGTTCCTCGCGGAATAGCATCTCCTCCGGCCGCTTAGCGCCATACATCAACGTGATGTTCTGGAACTCGTCGCGGTGATCCAGGGCGTACCACAGCAAGGAGCGTAACGGCGCCATCCCCAAGCCTCCGGCGGCCAGCAGGATGTCGTTGTGCTTCATAACCTGTATGGGGTAGCCATTACCGTAAGGGCCGCGTATTCCAACCACGTCATTGGCGCGCAGCCGATACAGCGCACTCGTGACCCGCCCCACGCGGCGTACGCACAGTTCCAGAACCTCGGGGCGCGAGGGAGAGGAGGAAATGGAGATGGGCATCTCGCCCACACCCGGAACACTCAACATGATGAATTGGCCTGGCTGGTGCCGGAAGGCGCGTGCCCGATGCTCGTCCAGAAAGCGCATGGTGAAGAGGTAGTTGCCCTCTACCATCGGATAAATGCGCACGATGCGCGCCATGTGCGGGAGGTATGGGTTGTCGCGCAGGACGGGACGATCGGGTGCGATTTCAGTGGCTAGCAACATCTTGAACCCCTCTTAGCCGGTCGATCACCTGCACCACGTCGATGCCCACCGGACATGCGCTGATGCAACGTCCGCAGCCGACGCAGCTCGGCCGCCCGTATTCAGCGACAAAGCCACGCTGTTTGTGGTAGAAGCGGAACTTGATGCGGCTGGCGCGCGGCCCGCGAAAGTTTTCGCCGCTTCCCACCAGCGCGTGATTAGCGAACAGACACGAGTCCCAGGATCGCGCGCGAGTGCCCGCGCGCGATCCCAATTCCACGGCATCAGCTACATCGAAGCAGTAGCAGGTGGGACACACTATGCTGCAACTGCCGCATGACAGACACTTTTCGCCGAGCTCTTTCCAGATCTCGCTCTGGTATTCCATCTCGAAGATCTCGGGAAGATCGCGAATCTCGACTTCCAGTTCGAAGGCGGAGCGCTTGTCCGCAGAGCGCCGCTTGTAGTTCTCAATGTCCGCGGCATCCACGGCTTGGAAGACGCTGCCGGCGGCAAGCACCATGTCGTCACCGAGTGCGCTACCCACCAGGACTTGGTAACACTCGCCTGTGTCGTAGAAGAAGAGGTCGAAGCCGCGGTCCACAAAATCCGCCCGCATGGACCGGCAGAAGCAGTGCTCATCGGGCGTACAGTCGATCCCGATGACAACGATGTTTTTCCGGCGGCTCTGATAGTAGGGATCGTCGTACCTTCCCGCGAATACGCGATCGAGAATGTTCAGGGCGAAAACATCGCAGGCATGCACGCCGAAGAGAATGATGCGCTTATCCAATCCGTCCGTGCAGGACTCAAAGCCCGCCTCAGGGCTGTAACGAAAGAGGATTTCACGTGGAGGAAGGAAATACTTTTTGGGTGGTAGGATGGTCCGGTCGTATTCCAACCGTGCCTCCGACCATCGCGTCAGCCTTTTGAAAACATACTTGCCGTCGTGTTGGACGGGCGCATGCAGCTCGCCGAATTGCTGCACGACCGATGCGAAAAGATCTAGCTCCTCCTTAGGGAGCTTGAGGATCTTCAAGGCGGCCTCCTTGACTTCCGGATCGCCAGCCCGGCCAAGAAGGCCCGCGGCAACCGCCCATGTTAAGGACAGAACTCCGTAGGCAGCTCTTTGCCATCGCAGCTATACAGGTGACACGGCGCCCAAATCGATACGTTGACCAGTAGCACCGGTCACAATCACCTACTGTGTAAACTATCCGTTCTCTTGCTGTATGTCAGTGATTGAGCGCACCGCTGCCCGTGATGCCCTGTCATTCATCAAAACATCGTACACCCGCAATATCAATGACTTGGCGCCAAGCTCGATTGGCAACGTTCCGGTAAGATTCTGGGCATGATCGTATGGCTCCGGCACTTCCTCGGCTGGGTTGTTGGTGCATTCAGGTCCCGCGAGGATATCATCCTCGAAAATTTTGCCCTGCGTCAGCAGTTGCTCGCTCTTCACGCCCAGCGCCCTCGCCGGCGACTCACGGCGTCACACAAGCTGTTCTGGGTCGTATTGCGAAAGTGCTGGGCTCGATGGAAGGAACCTCTCATCCAGGT
>Ga0187864_10000458_pt1 | contig 44925 bp, 32 predicted proteins | sample June2016WEW_11_4_FD_132985 | JGI IMG/M metagenome (GOLD analysis project Ga0187864, IMG submission 132985) | Peatland microbial communities from SPRUCE experiment site at the Marcell Experimental Forest, Minnesota, USA - June2016WEW_11_40 | ecosystem: Environmental > Terrestrial > Soil >...
ATTCGAGTGGTGACCAGACGATCCTATGGCTTTCGTACCTACGAAGCTATGGAAATAGCCCTTTATCACACGTTGGGACGCCTTCCGGAACCGGAAACAGCCCACAGATTCTGCTGAGGAGGTCCATATTGATCGAAGCGTCTTGTCTGGCAGTGGTCCCCCACCCGTGCGAATTTCAGCTACAAGGGACCCCAACGACACGTCCGGCGCCCGTTTGGCGACTTGAACCGCCAATAGGTCCAGCCAGAAGGCATGACCGTCCGTGAGCTCATGTGCATCGCTTATTTCCTCTCGGCTAGATGGTGCTCGTCTCTGAGTAAATAATTCATAGCTAGCCTCCAGGGTTAAACCGGCGAGGCGGTCGCTCATTGCTAAGGGATGGCCGTAGATCACTGACGGACGACAAGTGAAAACTACTCGTGAACGCGTGCCAGACTGAAGCATACCCCTTATCAATGCGTCAGCGGCTCCGACCAGTTGCTCCGCCTCGAGCTCGACGTAGTGATCTACGTTGTCGAACACCAAGAGAACGCTTCGGTCTTTGATCAGCGACATCAGCAATGCGATGATTGAGCCGGCACTCTGCCGCGCGAGATCCGCAGCCGAAACCTTTCCATGAGAAAGTGTCTGTACAGCAGCTGCTAGCTGGTTTTCAAACCGCTCGCTTTCCTCTTTACAATCACGCCAAAGGCGGGTGCTGTATTTAGCTATTGTTGTGCTCTGATTGAAGTAGAATGCGGCGATCGTCGACTTGCCTTGTCCTCCCAGACCGGTGAGGAACACAACCGTTGCATCGGATGAGTTCAGGCGCTGCAGGTCCTGATCCCTTCCAACACAGATCTCCACAAATGGGGGTCGGTCTTCCTCTTCCTGGTCTTGCATGCGAGTGTCGCTAGGAAAATCTGGTCTGGCGGGAATCACGGCAAAGACCACCGGACTCGACCTCGTGGCAGCTCTTTGATGACTCGGATCGATGCCCTCCCAGGTTTGTTGTAGCTTAGGAAAAAATTGCTGGCAGTCGATACTCTTATACAGGGTGACTCTCCCGCGGTTGAGGCCAGGTTCTAGCCTTGAGATCACCCCATCTGTTTCAGCCGTGCTGGGGCGGTTGAAAGTCCAAAGCACCTCGGGATATGAGCCATCATCGGCAACTATCTCCATAAGCGCCGTCATGAATGCATCGTCCCAACCACCATAGGCGCAAACCACTACCAACTTGTTTCGCAACAACGTTAGTAGCGATGATTTCAGCCGCGGCCGAGGTTGTCGTAGCTGCTGGATGGTATGCAGAGTGTCTGACCCGTACCAATACCCGTGCAGATGAATAACATGACAACCTTCCCCCTGAGTCTGGCCGAGATAGCCGTCGGAATGTAGAATGGTTCGAAAAAGTTTGCCGCCGACACGGCGTATTGCCACTTCGAATAACGGATCGAAGTTGGTCGTCAGGAGCGAACCGCCGAACCGCTCGGGATATTTAGAGATCAGTCCGCCCAACGCTTCAGTACCCCGCGTCAGTGCCCATCCATCCAAGTCAGCCTCCATCTGCCGACAGGTTTCTTCAGAAGGGGCAGCGGTTGCCCAAAACGCAGAACCGGGTTGTCGCGCCGCGAGTACGGCCGCACGAATTATTTCATTGCAGCTCTGCTGCCCTCTTCGACCCTGCAGAAAAAGAAACGCCTCTTGATAAGGATGTGATTTGCTCTCTCGAAGCGCGTCTGCCAAGGCTGATAACTGCGCAGGCTCGTCGCGGAACTCAGCCGTAATAAGGTCGACAATACCCTGGACTGCCGGCACTCCCGGCAACCCTGTTGCCATCGGTGCAGACATAGGAGCACCCAGCAAGAAGATGACCTCCTGACACCTTTTCCGGATGCCATTAGAAAGTCGCTCGACAAGAGCGGCTTCATCATAAAAAAAGGGGGATTGAGTCATGTAGGCCCTATGCGGAAAACTCGGAATAGTCAGCCAGCGACGGAAAGATCGGCGAAGGCTGCGGGCAGCTGATGAGTAATCCGACTGTAGCGAGGCCATCATAGGCGAAGCCGCTTGAGTTGCCAACAGTTTTCGACTCTGCCTGGTGCGGGCGTGCCCCACCCTTGTCCGCCGACGTTGCGGACAGGGTGGGAGTCGGGAATCTTCAACTGCTCTTGCTGCCCTGCGGAGCGGGTGCTCCGCGCAGCAACCCTTCGGTGCTGATGTCTTCGTCAATCTCTGGCCAGTGGATACCGTAGCCGCCTCCGGCAATCTTCCAATTGCGGCGCTGCCCGGCGGTGGCGTGGAATAGCCTGGGATACCACGCGAGCGGGACGGAGATGGTGCGGCCATCCTTCAGGCGCACACTCAGCGCGTCTTGATCAAATGTTACGTCCGCCACTCTCTCATCTGCCGCTACTGCCAAAATACCCATTCCAAGCCTCCAACAGCTCTTTCCGGTTGGTTTCCACGAGTGATTGTACTGCACGCGAAAACCGGATGTGCCGTCCCTCTCCCACCCCACTACGCGCAAAACCGGCGCGTCGTGGGGACCCCGGCTACGGGACTCGGTTTTATTTCCCACTTGACCCAGGGCTTCCGCCCTGGGCTAAGCTCTTTCGTCCCGCAAGGCGGGACTGGCGCATTGGTCAGCCGGACGCTGAGCAAATCGACAAGCTCCGGGCAAACAAAATCCCCACCCTAGCCAAAGGAAGGCTAGGATGGGGTACCCGACGGCACGGCTGAACAGGCTGCTGAAGAACTCGCAACCGCAGATCCCTCACCGACTAAAGTCGGTTCGGGATGACAAATATAAAGGACTTATGACGGCGTACCCTTCGACAAGCTCAGGGCAGGCTCTAAAGGTACGCCCCTTCAAATGCAGTCGAGGTCGAGTTTTTCAGCAGCCTGTGAAGCCGTGCCCTGATACAAACCAACTTACCTGGTACAAACCAATTTATGAGATAGCTTCTGGTTACGAAAGGACAGTCGAGCCATTAGTCCTTTCGTGATCTTGACGAATTGCGCCTGCGATCTATGCTGTTAGGTTGGGCCTGGTGTGCCCAATGCGAGCGAAGACGCGGAAGCGCGACCGGCTTGGCTGAGTTCTTTGAAAAGTCCAAGGATGTCAGCGGTCAACTGGCGCCGCGGCTCGAAAGCTTACTCCGGGTCAGGAGCGGAGTTTTCCAAGAGAACCAGCGCTCATCGCAATATCCCGTAAACCCTTGCGGCTCAAGATTTTGACTGTAAGTCTTTGGGGCTCAAGATTTTGCGGAGATTTCTTGGTGCTTGCCCAATGTTTTCAATATTTTACGGGCATCAGGGGGTAGGGGGGTAGGTCCGACTGTCAGCCTGGGGGCCAGGTTCGCCCCTCTGTTGGGCTGACCTGGGGTTCCTGTCGCACCGTGCTACGACGCCACCGATGGCGGATTCAGGGGCTCCGTTTTCTTGACTGCGACGGAAACCAGCAAGGTCTTGAGAATCACGTACAGCACCGGGATGAAGAACAGGTTGAGAACGGTGGAGAACAACATGCCACCAACAATCGCTGTTCCCACCGAATGCCTGCCCAGTTTGCCTGCGCCGGTGGCAAAGTACAACGGCAGCACGCCCAACAGGAAAGCGAAGGAGGTCATCAGGATGGGGCGCAAGCGCAGCTCCGCGGCTTCGATGGCGGCGTCGATAATGGAGCGTCCACGCTCGATCAATTGCTCGGCGAATTCTACGATCAGAATGGAGTTCTTCGCCGAGAGGCCGATCAGCATCACCAGTCCGATCTGCACGTAGACGTCGTCGACCAACCCGCGCATCGAGATGAACGACAGCGCACCCAGCACCGCCATCGGCACCGCCAGCAGGATGATGAAGGGAAGCGCGAAGCTTTCATACTGCGCCGAGAGCGTGAGATAGACCACCAGAATCCCGAGGCCGAATATGAGGATGGCTTTGCCGGCGGCCTCGACCTCTTCCAGCGCCAGGCCTGACCAGCTGAATGTCATGCCTTGCAGCATGTTCTGCTGGGCCAGTTCTGCCATTGCCTTCAGGCCCTGCCCGGAGCTAAATCCGGGAGCGGCAGCACCGTCAATTTCGGCGGAGCGGAACAGGTTGAAGTGGTTGATCACCTGCGGCCCGGCGGTGTCTTTCAGCGACACGATGTTGCCCAGCGGCAGCAGGCCGTTGGCGTCGGAACGAACGTAGTACTGCCGCAGGTCCGCCGCGTTCATGCGGAAGGGCTGGTCGGCCTGCACGTACACTCGGTAGGAGCGATTGTTGAAATCGAAATCGTTAACGTACTGCGATCCCATGTAGACGCCCAGCGCCTGCGTGACCTGGCTGAGCGGCACTCCCATGGCCTTGGCTTTCTCGCGATCGATTTGCACCAGTTGCTGCGGGTCGTTGGCGGTGAAGCTGGTGAACAGCCCGGTGAGGTCCTTCCGCTGGCGGCTGCCGGCAACGATTTTGTGCGCCACCTCGTCAAGGTCCTGCAACGTATTGCGGCCCAGGTCCTGCAGTTGGAACTGAAAGCCACCGAAGGCGCCGATGCCTTGAATGGCCGGCGGCTCGAAGGCCGCCACTATGGCTCCGGGTATGCCGAACAGCTTGGGTGCGACCCGGGCCACGATGTCGCTGGCGGCGTGCCCTTTGGCTTTGCGCAGGTCGATGGACTTCAGCGGAGCGAAGACGAGCCCGTAGTTCGACGAACTGCCGCCCGTGAGCGAGAAGCCAGGGACAGCGAAGGTACCAAATATGTCGGGGTCGGCAAGCAGGATCTTTTCCGCCTCCCGCGAGACGTTCGTCGTATAGGAGAGGGACGCTCCCGGCGGCGCCTGGACCACCACGATGAAGTAGTTCTGATCTTCCTGCGGCACGAAGCCGGTAGGAACGTGAAGATACATGTAGGCGGTGGCGGCCAGTCCGGCAAAGAACAGCGCAACCATCACGTAGCGGAATTTCAAGGTTGTGGTAATGACTTTCCCGTAGCCGGAAGCCAGGCCGCGGATAACGCGATCGACTCCCTGCGCAAATTTGCGATACGCGGTTGCGAGCCAACCGATACGCGTCCAGTCAAAGGCTGAATACTTGTATTCCTCGCCGCGCAGCAGGATGGCCGCCAGCGCGGGCGAAAGGGTCAGCGCATTGAACAGCGAGATCGCGATCGCGAAGGCGATGGTCAAGGAGAATTGTTTATAGAGAATGCCGGTGGTGCCCGGGAAGAACGATACCGGCACGAATACCGAGATCAGCACCAGCGACGTCGCCACCACCGCCCCTGACACTTCCTTCATCGCCGCCGAGGTGGCCGCGCGCGGAGAGGTCTTGTCCGCATCGATGTGGCGCTGCGCATTTTCGATGACCACGATCGCGTCATCCACCACTAATCCCGTGGCCAGAGTGATGCCAAACAGGGTCAGCGAATTGATGGAGAAATCGAAGATCTTGATGAAGGCGAACGTCCCGACTAGCGAAACCGGGATTGTAACCGCTGGGATGATGGTCGCGCGCCAGTCAAGCAGGAAGAGGAAGATCACCACGATCACGATGAGGATCGCTTCTTCCAGGGTCCTGACTACTTCCCTCACCGAGTCGCCAACTACGGTCGTAGTGTCGAAGGCGATTACGTACTTGATACCGGGCGGGAACGACTTCGCCAGCTCCGCCAACGCCGCTTTCGTCTTCTTGTCCACGTCCAAGGCGTTGGCATCCGAGAGTTGCTGAACGCCGATACCAACGGCTTCGTGGCCGCTGTACATCAGGTTCGAGTCGTAACTCTCGGAGCCGATCTCGGCCCGTCCAACGTCTTTCAACTGAACGATGCCGTTACGGGTGTTCTTCAGGATGATGTTCTCGAATTCCCTGGGATCCGACAGGCGTCCAATCACCCGCAGGGTCACTTGGAAATCCTGCTTGGGATTGGAGGGTGGACGCCCCAACTGTCCGGCAGGGATCTCGACGTTTTGCTCCTGCAAGGCAGCGACCACGTCGGCGGCGGTCAACTGGCGCTGGGCCAGTTTGGTGGGGTCAAGCCAGACACGCATGGCGTACTTGCGCTCACCAAAGATGATCACGTCGCCGACGCCGGGCACACGCTTCAACGCATCCTTGACGTAAACGTCGAGGTAGTTGGAGATGTACTGGTCCGAGAGGCTGTTGTCGGGCGAATAGAACCCCGCGGCAAAAACGAAGTTCGGGTTTGCCTTGGTGATGGTGACACCGGTGTTCTTAATCTCCTGGGGCAGGCGGCCTTGCGCAGTAGCCACGCGGTTCTGTACGTCCACCGCGGCAATGTTCAGATCGTAGCCGGTGCGGAAGGTCACATTGATGCTGCTGGTGCCGTCGTTGGAGCTGGTCGAGGTCATATAGTGCATGCCCTCGACGCCATTGATCTGCTGCTCCAGCGGAATGGTGACCGCCGACTCCACCACCTGCGCATTGGCCCCGACGTAATTGCTGCTAACGTTGACTTGCGGCGGCGCCAGGTTGGGATAGAGTGAAATTGGCAGCGTAGGAATGCACACGGCTCCCGCAAGAATTATGAGGAGTGCGCAGACCGTAGCAAAAATAGGCCTTTGAATGAAAAAGTCAACCAAACGAGAACTTCCTCTCCTGCACCGCCCATCAACGCGAAGTCTGCTGCTTATCCGATGGTCTTGGCTAGCTGGTTGGTTGAACGGGTGTACCGTCGATCAGGAACTGAGTGCCGGAGACGATGACCCGATCACCGGGCGTCAGGCCGCCGGTCACGGCATAGTTATTGCCGACGGTGTCGCCGAGAGTTACTGCGCGCTGTTTGGCGACGTGTCCGTTCCCCTGCTGGGTAGCTACGTAAACGAATGGCTGCCCGCCGATACGCGTAACTGCCAGTACCGGGACGGTTGGCGTGGGAGCCGTACTCCAAACCACCCGGGCCTTCACCAGTTGTTCGTTGCGGAACCTGTCGAGCGAAGTGTGGATAGGCGCTTTCACCAGAACACCCTGAAGAGCGTTATCCACCTGCTGCGAAACAAAATAAATCTTTGAACTTTCGATCAGCTCGCCAGCGCTGTTGACGATTTGCACGGGGAGATCCATGCGGATGTCGCCGGCCCGCTCCGTCGGGATATAGACGTACGCCTCCAACTCCTGGTTCTCGTCAACCGTGGTCAACAAGGTCTGCGACGAAACGTAGTCCCCCAAGTGCACGGGGATGTCGCCTACGATGCCGGCAAACGGAGCCTGCAAGTTGTAGTAGTCAAGCTCGCGCTGCTGCGTGATCTTGGCCGCGGTGGCGGCTTCCCAATCGGCCTTCGAATTGGCGAACGCCTGCACCGCCTGGTCATAGCTTTGTTTGCTAGTGACCCCGGATTCGTAGAGCACGCGCTGCCGCTCCAACTCGATCCTGTTGTAGTCGTAGATAGCTTTTTTCTGCGCCTCGGTGCTGCGCTGCTCATCCACCGTCGCCTGTTGCTTTAACGGATCGATGGTCATCAACACCTGTCCGGGGCGCACGTGATCGCCCGACTTCACCAGGATGCGGGTAAGCGTGCCCGTCACCTGGGGCTGAATACTGGCTGAGCGCCGCGACTTAACCGTAGCCACGTATTCGTCCGCTCTAGGTACGGGTTCAAGGCTGATCGTCTGCGTCTTTACCGGCATGGGTTGCGGTGCAGGTTGTTTCGCCTCCGTACGGCTACACCCCGAGTTTGCCAATATCGCGAACAGAACCAGCACCGATTGCGCCATGACTGCAAGGTTTTTCACGGTCTCTCCTCGGCGAAGAAGTATGAAGAAAATGATGCTTGTCAGCGCGCGAAAGGTTCACGAGTTTTTTAATTGATCGGTTTGAAAGGATTTGACGGCCGTCAACAACATTGACCGGATTTTTGGAGCGGTAAAGGCGGCTGGGGGCGATTTTGTGACGGTCACGCCACCACATGCGGGAGTAACATCCGCCATCTCCCGCACAGAGTTTTCATTAGGGACGCCGTATCGCCCAACCGGAGTCTCTCACTCGCAGACTCTACCCCTTCCAGATCGCGTCAGTTGCTGCAATATTATTTCTTGGTCAGAGTCTCTTCTACCTGGATTCTCTTGCCGGCGTTGATCTCGACCATCTTCTGCAGCGTCGCGTAGCCCGCCAACTCCAGCGTGATCTCGTAGCTCCCCGGATTCAAGGCGAATTCCACCGGGGTCGGCTTGGAAACAACTTGTGTTCCCACCATGACCTTGGCGCCCCTCGGTTTGGTATCTATGCGGATGCGGCCCATGTTCTCCGATTCGCTGCCGAAGATCTTTTTGAAGCCGCCGATGGGCTTGATCGCTTTGGTCTCGCCCAGTTTGGCCAGCGTCTCGGATACCGTCACTGTCGCGCCACCGGCTGTCAAATTCGCGCTGGCAGTCGAATCGACGTATCCCGGTTGCTTGAGCACGATGCTGTGTGCGCCCCGAGCTGCTGCAACTTGTGCAGGCGTCTTTTGACCGGTGTCTTTTCCATCGAGAATGATGCTCGCACCTGCGGGCTGGCTTTGCACTGAAATTGTGCCCAAGATTGGCGCTGTCGTAGCGGCCAGCACTGGGGCCGAGGGGGCTGGCGCTGAAGACAACGTCGCATTCTTGCCGGAAGGACGTTTCGCTTGCTTCTCGGCACTTTTCTCCGGCAATGGCGCAGCCTGTGCTGACCGTGTGCCTGGTTCAACTGCTTTTTCTGGAAGCGCAGCTTCTTGCGCTAACTGCTTCTGCACTTCCGCTAGCGCCTGCGCAGCCGCTGCGAAGTTGGCGTCTTTCTCTAATGCCTGGTTGAGAAGATCGCGGGCCTGCTTGGTTGCTTCCGGGGTGTGCCGGTCGAGGTTATAGCGCGCTTGCAGATACAGCAAGTAGGCCTCTGGACTTGTCGTCTTCAGCGTCTGCAGAGCTTTGCGCTCCTCCCAGCCCAGCTTGATCCCGGTGCGTTCGGCGATGTCGGTAGCGATCTGCCCTTCCAACGCCTGTAACTCAGAAGTGTTCGCAGTGTATTGATGGCTCCATAGCGATTGGTGAGTCGTAGCTTCCACCAGTTCCGTGTTCACCACCACCGCGTCACCGCTGCGCACCACGCTCCCCGAGAGCACACTGCGGTTTCCAGACGGCGCAGCACTGCCTATCGCGCCCGGCGCCTGGGTCAACGACTCGATCTGCAAATTTGGAAGCTGCGCCAGTTTCGCGGCGATGTCCTTGGTGACTCCATCGCTCAAATACGCGTTTTGGGCATCGCCAACATTGGCAAGCGGAAGGATTGCCAGAGTCTCTGTCGTGGCAGAAGTTGCGGGCGCGCGCTTCGTCCTCGCCCAGTACAGGCTTCCGCCCACTGCCGCAATCAAAAATCCCGCTGCAATCGCCGCCCACATTTTCCGCGTGCTTTTTTTCTTCGGCTTACTGGCGATCGCTGTGGTTTGGCGGGAACCGGTGTCGCGTTTTAGCCGTCTCAAGTCGGCGGCCATTCCGGTGGCCGTCTGGTAACGGAGGTCACGGTCCTTTTCCAGCGCCTTGTCAATGATCTCTTCCAGCTGCGAGGGCAGGCCGGGATTGAGGTGCACTGGCGAGATCGGCGGATGCTCGAGGATCTTGGAAAACACCACGGCGGATGTATTCCCGTCAAATGGCATCTTGCGAGTCGCCATCTGGTACAGCACCGCACCGAAGGAAAAGATGTCTGTCCGTGCATCGAGGGGCTCGTCGCGTGCCTGTTCCGGAGACATGTAGGCAATGGTTCCCATTGTTGTCCCGGCACGGGTGAGCCCAAAATCCGAAGTATCTCCATTCATCAGCGGAGCGTTGGCGCTGGTTGCGGTCGACTTCGACGCTTCGAGCTTGGCCAAACCAAAATCCAGAACTTTGACCTGGTTGCGGTTGGTCACAAAAATATTTGCCGGCTTGATGTCGCGGTGGATAATACCTTTGCTGTGCGCCGCTTCCAGCGCATCGCATATTTGCAGCGCCTCCTCGATGATCTGCTCATTCGTCAACGGCCTTTCTGCGAGGATCTGGTCGAGGGTTTTGCCCTCCAGCAGCTCCATGGCGATGAAGAACTGGCCCCGATTCTCTTCAATGGCGTAGATGGTGCAGATATTGGGATGATTCAAAGCTGATGCCGCGCGCGCTTCACGCTGCAGCCGGGCCAGCATGCCCGCGTCTTTCGCCATTTCCTCGGGCAAGAACTTGAGCGCGACCTTGCGTCCAAGGGTGGTGTCTTCGGCTTCGTAGACAATCCCCATGCCGCCGCTGCCCAGTTTGTTGAGAATGCGATAATGCGAGATAGTTTCGCCGAGCATTAGCCCGACATCTTATTGAGTCGGGAACTAACAGTCAATTCGGCCGCCGGCGACCATGCTGCGGTCACCAACCTGTCGATCCCGACGCCATGTGTACAATGCGCATACGCGGCGGTACTGATGGCGATTCAATTTCGGGGTGAGGGTCTGTTGTCGCGCTTCCAAAACCCCGGCGATGAGGGGGCTTCGCATCCTGCAAGCCGGCAACATGCTTCGTGGAATAACTAGCGCGTGGGTGTTGCGGTGAAGGCGAACGTTGATCCGGAGGGAGCGAAAGGTTCGGACCAATCGGCGGGAACTAGCGGACGATTACTTGGCGCGGGCCAGCGCTTCCGCCTTGCGAATGGCGGCCTCATGCAAATCGTAGGCTATGAGGGCCTTGCGGGCCCCTTCGCGGGCCCCGCTGGTGCTCATTCGCTTCTCGGCTTCGGCGAAAACATCTTCCGCATCCTCATGGGCGTTGTACGCGTCGTCATCTGCTTCCTTCACCCGTTGGACTGCGGCCATGACGTGGGAATCGATCTTCGGCGCTTCTTGCTTGTTCGCGGGCTTCGCTTTCTGCCGCGCTTGCTTAACATCGCCGCTTTCCGACACTAGCTGATTGTAAGCAATCTTCAGATCGTCGCTCCAGGTGGCCTTGACCTTCGTCTCGAATTCATCGAGGGCGGCCCTGGCTTTATCGGCGATCTCCCGCACTCGCTTCTTTTCCAGCAGCCACGTCCAGACCCCCCACTCCATTCCTTCCGTCATAACGGCCCTGGCATCTTCAACGGCGGGAAGTCTTCGCATGGCAAACCTCGTATACAAAGAATATTTGGTGGGCTAAGTAACGAGAGTTCCAATGAGCCAACCCGCAAAGCATTCCCTTACTGCAACTGCACATGGCGCAAGAACGAAATTGAAGAGGGGCGGCTTTGTCCGTCTCCATCTACTCCTCGCTAGCGGTGCGAAGATCGATCGGACTGACTCGGCAACAGGCCCTCCACGACAAACGACCGCGCCTGTCCGCGCAGCCTCGTCGGCTACGCGGAGCAATCGTTGTCTTATGTACGGCGACTGGCGGTTCGGCTGAGCTTCCGAAAGCGCAGCAATCTGCGGCTCGAACCAAACGCGGCAGCCGGCCACCATCCTTACGCTACTTGCCCAAGATGTTCTTGCCAAACGAGAACTTCGTTCCCACCGTGAGACGCACGCTGTTGCGACCGCCATTCAATAAATTCGAGAAAAAGTTATAGTGAACAACGTCGGTGGCTACACGAAGACCAAAGTTCGGCGTGATCTCCCAAGTGGCCCCACCTCCGAAGCCGTAAAACACGACAGTGTCAGATCTCGTCGGATTCGTGCCTAGCAGGCCGCCGACAAGCAGTTTGGCGATTGGGTCGCCCGGCTTGACCGTGACGTTGGCGTGCAGCGCCCCCAGCGCCGGGCGCACGAACAGGGTCACCTTTCTAAATCCGCGGTAGTTGAACTGCGGACCGGCCTCATACGTATAGGTCGCAGAGTTGTAGGGGACCGATATTACGTACCCGGGCGGAAGGAACGGCAGAAACGGCGCTAATTTCGCCTGTGTGGCCGCATTAAGATCGCCCGGCACCAGCGAACTGTGGCCACTGGCATAGCTGAAATCGCCACCGAGCGTCAGCCAACTGCGCACGTTGACGCCAAAGTCGCCGTCAAATCCACGCTGGGTCAGATTCAACGACGGCGTGCTGAGGTAGGAATAGCCGCCAAAAGCGCTGAACTGCCTGATGTCGGTTTGTTGTGAGAAGCCAGTGAGAGTGGTTAGAAGAACGAACAAGAACACGACGGACAGAGTCCTAGGCCGCATGCTAAATCTCCTTTTGCTCGCCCTCAAGTTGGAGCAGGGCGGCCAATTACAAGTTTTCAGCGGGTCGTAAACCGTGAACCTGGGTTGGCCTCACTGGCTCCGTCCCAACTGTGCCTCAATCCAGTTTGCGCCATGAAAGGATCGGGATCAGTAACAAAATGAAATGTTTGTGGTTCCATTCCCAAATTGGAACTACGGCGGGCGGGGACAAATTCTCACTCTTATCACAACCGTTGTGTGATGGCGCTCGTTGGAAAATTCTGGGAAATGTGCTGTGGAGATACTGGCCGCACGAATCGACAGAGCCAGATGACCAAGTGCAACCCTATAAGAGCTTGAGCGGCGAGATCACGGTAGATGCTTTGCAACGATCGCTGCGCGAACGTCCGCGATCGCCAGCCGCAACGCAGATGCACGGTTCGGCAGCTTCTCCTAGTCGACGGTTGTTGCTTCCGCGAGGCGATTGGCGATGATGGTGTAAGCGGATGCGTTAAAGGCTAACCCAATGTGCGTGCCGGAAACTTCAAAATCGCTGTTGGCATTGCCGGTGACGCAATACCGCCAATCCACCACGCCATCCTGTCGCGTGTAGATTGCGGTTTCGACCATGGAGCGGGGCATCTTGCGGCGCAGGGAAGCCAGAAAGTTGCAGGTGCAGCGTCCGGTGTAGCAGGCGGGCAGCACTGCAGGGCCGTGCTCTTGCAAAATTCGCTGGCGGACGGCTTCGGCGGCATTGAGGACGGTGCGATGTGCCACCGTTCCACGAAAGGGTGAGCCTAAGGTGATTACGGATGCGATATCGTCCGGCCTCTGATTGGCTACCGAGCGGGCGATGATGCCGCCCAGACTGTGACCGATGAGATGAATCTTGCGCTCGGTTGCGAGGAGTGCCTTTGCGATGTTCTCATTGAGACGATGCTCGATGAGCAGATTTGGACACTCTGCATTAAGGCCAATACCGGAGAAATAAGCATGGTAGCCAATCCGCCCGAGCCAGGAATGCAGTTGCTTCAGATAGGTGTCGGTACCCAGGAATCCCGGAACCAGGACAACTCCGGAACCGTCGCCATGCGGTATGCCTAGACCGTAGTAGATTGGGGAGCCATGCAGTAAGAGCACCTCTGCCCCAAACAACGCTTCCTTCCAAATGGTAACGTCAGCCTCTACATAGTCTTGTCGATAGCCGTAGTTGGGCGAGGCCATGGTTGATCAGGAGCGGTCCGTTGTTCTTGAGCCCCCACTTGCGGGGCCCAAGGCCAGCGAAGAGCCGACGCCCAACAGCCTTGGCAGACGTTGCGCGCTATCTCCGGAGAGTTAGTGTAGCTGGGGCTGTCAAGAGTTACCAGAAATTTGTAGATTTTTTTGCAAGCGGGGAATGCCAGGGCTGGAATGATTTCCCATTCAGGCAGGTGCGGAGAGCGAACCGGCGCGCCGCAGCCCATAGGCTGCGGCACGCCGAACAGCTTTCTACAACTCACACGCTAAAGAGGTACATCTTTACAGCATCAGCTCAGTTTCAGGCTGCAACGTGGGCCGTTTTTACCTTGATCGTCCGCGGTCTCCGGTGCGCTGTTTTGCGAGCGGGTTTGTGCTCGGGGGTACGTTTGGTAACGGTGTCGATCAAGGCCTTCTCCGCATTCACAAAATGCTTCACGTTTTCACGGGTGAAATCCGGCAGTTGCGTAAACGCATTTGGTGAGATCATGTTCAGCGAGCGGTTGGTGGCTTTGAGGCTGGCATTGACCTGACGGCCGGCTACGTCCATCAGCTTCTTTTGTGCCTCGACAAAAGCGTCGGTGGCGTGGCGTGCCAACTCGGTGATCTCAGTCGCCTTCCTGGTTCCGCCGTTCTTGCCTTCAGTAGCCTTGGTGGCCTCTTCCTTAATGACGTCCAGGAACTTCTTCTGCGCGTGGACGAAAGTGTCGAAGCTTTCGCGAGCGGCCTCGACCAGACCTTCGCTGTCATAAGGCTTACCGGCCTTTACCGCGGTCAGCCAGTTGTGCATCTGTTTGTTGGCGATCTTAAGGATATCCTGCTGCATCTCGACAAAGGTATCGAAACCGCGACGCATAAAGTCGGTCGCGGCTACAGCGGTTGGTGAACCGCCAACGCGCTCTTTCACGCCGTTGGTGACCAGTTCGTATTCCTTCTGGGCTAAGCTGAGGAGCAACTTCTGTCCCTCAATGAAGTTCGTCACTCCCTCGCCGGTCAGATCGGTGAAAATCTCGGCCGGACAATATGCGGGATCGTTCAACCGCTCCCGCAGCATGTGCATTACATCCGCATTCTGACGCGTGATCAGATCAACCAGGATTCGTTGCGTGGCAAAAAAATTCTCCACACCCTGCTGCACCCATCCAGACAGCAAGGAAACAAAGGATGACTCCCGGGCGTGGGCCGTTGTGGGCTCGGGCTTAATTGCTCTAGGCATAATGACCTCCGTTTTGCTGCATCGCAGCATCAACTTAAACCTAGTATTCCTTGCGCTCCTTGTCAATCTAAAAGTACAATTATTTTGCGATGCAACAAGGAGGCGACCCGGTGAGCTCTGGCAAGGTGGTCATCAAGAAGTACGCAAACCGCAGACTCTATGACACTTCGGGGAGCCGCTACATCAACCTGGAAGATATCGCCGCCCTAGTCCGAAACGGGAAAGACTTGCAAGTTGTCGATGCCAAGACCGGTGAGGACATTACCCGTGTGACCTTGACCCAGATCATCGTGGAAGACGCGAAAGAGCAGCCAACCGGATTGCCGCTGGAACTGCTGCGGCAGCTCATCGTAGCGTCGGACCGCGTCGGTCAGGAGTTCATCATGTGGTATCTGAAGTCGGCGTTCGATGCTTACAAAAAAGTGCAGAACACGTTGGAAAGCCGTTTGACGGATGTGCAATCTGTGGCCCTGTCCCCACTGCAAATGATGAAGAGGTTCATCCCCGGATCGGCGACGGAAGAGGCAAGCGAGCCCGGCACAGAACTGCAAGAGCTGCAAGAACTGCGGAAGCGCATCGCGGAGATGGAAGCTCGTCACGAGAAACCCGAGAAACCTAAGAGGCCGAAAAAGCGCCGCCGCGCCTCGGCCTAGACGGTTGCGAGCGGAATTGTTGCAATGTTGACGCCCGTTCCTTGACAATCGCATCCTGGCGGCTCACGATGCGCAATAGACCAGACACTTATGGCGCACACTGCCAACATTGTGCAGCTGAAGCCTCGCACGCTGGCGGCTTTCGAAACGTACATCCGCGAGGCCGAAGCCGCCATGGTTCCGTCGTTGCATGGGCACGGCTCATTCCTGTGGTGTGACACCGATCCCCACATAGCACAGCAAGTGCGGCATGGAGACATCGCTGCGCAACTATGGTCGGGAGACGCGTCCGTCAAGGTGCCGAATGGCCTGATTCACGACTGGATCGGGGCCGCATTCATTCCGCACGCCACGGTCGCTGCCACCCTCGCCCTCATTCAGAATTACGACAACCACAAGAATGTTTACCAGCCCGAGGTGATGGACTCGAAGCTGATCTCTCACCACGGCGACGACTTCCAGATCTTCCTGCGGCTGCTGAAAAAGAAAATCATTACCGTGGTGCTCGACACCGACCACGACGTGCATTATTCGTCCGTAGACGACGCTCGCTGGTGCTGCCGCTCCCATACCACGCGCATCGCTGAAGTGGACGATGCCGGCACGGAAAAGGAGAAGGTGCTGCCGCCCGACACCGGTTACGGATTCTTGTGGCGTCTGTATTCCTATTGGCGTTTCCAGGAGCGGGACGACGGCGTGTACATCGAGTGCCGCGCGATTTCGCTGACGCGCGACATCCCCATTGGCTTGGGATGGGTGATCGACCCGATTATCCGCAAGCTGCCGAAGGAATCGCTGATCCACACGCTGAAAGCCACGCGCGACGCGCTGACTTCGGCATAACGGCTTGCGGCCCGCCCTGGGTGCCGAATGAGAGCGCCTGCAGCCGATAACGCCCGTCCCTTTCGCTCGCCTCCATGCCGATGCAATAGAGAACTTCCAACGACTACACTACTAACCATGAATACTCTGATTCTTGCTGCTGTTGTCGTCATTGCCTTAAGCACTTTTCCTGCGCAGGCTTCCAGTGAAAAGTTTGGTCCCGACAACCCTTTCTTCGCGCCCAGCTCGCTGCCGTTCCGGGCCCCTCCTTTCGACAAGATCAAGGACGGGGACTATCAACCGGCGATGGAGGCGGGCATGGCGGAGCAACGCAAGGAGGTGCAGGCAATTGCGGATGATCCCGCGCCGCCGACCTTCCTTTGAGAACACCTTCGTCGCGTTGGAAAAGAGCGGTCGGTTATTGGAGCGGGTGCAGGCTGCGTTCTTCGCCGTGACTGCCGCGAATACGAATCCAGAGCTGCAGAAGGTGAGAGCAGCCGAGGTGCCTAAACTGGCAGCTCACCAGGACGCAATCTATCTCGACCCCAAGCTGTTTCAGCGGGTGGCAACGATCTATCAACAGCGTCAGGTGCTCAAGCTCGACCCTGAATCGTTGCGCCTGGTTGAGCATTCCTACGATGAGTTGAGAAGCCGGATGCATTCGAAGCCGAGGCGTTGGAACAAACCCACCTGGCGCTCAGCTATACGCCGCCGCGCTACCGTTCCAGCTATTTCAGCCACATCTGGGGCAGCGAATATGCCGCCGGTCACTATGCTTACCTGTGGACCCAGATGCTGGATGACGATGCTTTCCAATGGTTCGAAGACCATGGCGGCCTCACTCGCGCCAACGGCGACAGGTTCCGCAACATGGTGTTATCGCGGGGCAACACTGAGGACCTCGAGAAAATGTACGTCGCGTGGCGCGGGGGGCGGCCCAGCATCGAACCCATGCTGAAATATCACGGTCTTACGCAAGGCGGTGCTTCCAAGTAAAGCGTGGCCATTCGCTCAGTACGCTGCGTAGTTCACTGCCGAAGCCTGGCTTTCCGGTTAGACAGGCGGCTGAAAAACTCGAATGTTCACGCTTTTGAAGGGGCGCATCTTCAGGTGCGCCGTTACAAGCCCTTTATTCTTTTCATCACGAACCGACTTCAGTCGGTGAGGGATCTGCTTTTCCGTGTTTTTCAGCAACCTATAGAACCGGGGTTCGCGCCTGCCCACGGCGGCTGTCACGCCTGCGAGTGCGTGGTGATGGTCTCCAGTCCGTGGCCATGCGGCCCGGTTTCTCTCTGGTGCAGCAGGAAAGCGAACATCATGCCCAGGAAGCCCAGGATGGAGAAGATCTGCATGCCCAGGCGATAACCATGCGGATTGCTGCCGCTAGCGTGCGCGTAATCATTGGCCCAGCCGATCAGCAGGTTAAAGCCGAACAGGCCGATGTTCTGGATCATCGTCATCAACCCATAAGCCGTGCCCAACTTTGCGGGGTCGACAATGTAAGCCACCGACGGCCACATGATGGCCGGGATCAGGGAGAAGGCGATTCCCATCATCGCCATCGGAATGTACAGGTTGACGTTCGTGTAAGCCATTATGAGGTACACCGGGATCAGCATCAGCGAGCCGAACATCATGAACATGGCGCGCTTGCCGATGCGGTCCACCATCAATCCAAACAGCGGGGTGGCGATCATGCCGAACAGAGTCAGCGTGCTGGACAAGAAACCGCCGAACTCACGCGTGGTTCCGTGCGCGTCCATGAAGAACTTCACGGCAAAGGTTTGGAAAGGGAAAATGCCGGAATAGAACACGATGCACAGCGCCACGATGTACCAGTAGGAAACCCCGAACTGGAAGAGGTCCTTGAATACGACTTTGTCCGGTTGGGCCGCCTGTCCGAGGGCGTAGTGTTTCTCGGCATACGCGTCCATCACCCAATAGATGACCGCGCCGACCACGCATAAGGTACACATTCCCACGCCGATCAGGAACGGATAACGCCAATTGACGTAAGCGGCCTTCGCCCAACTGGGCGAATTCAACGCAGCAAACGATCCGATGCGGCAGACCGTCAGGTTGACGCCGAAGGCGAAGCTGAGTTCCTTGCCCTTGAACCACTGCGCCAGCGCGGTGGTGATCGCCACGATCAGCGACTCGGCGCCCATGCCGAAGACCAGTCGTCCGGCAGCCATGATCCACAGGTTGCTGGTCAGCACCGTGATCACGGAGCCGACGAAACACAGCACGCCGTAAATCAAGGTCGCGCGTCGCACCCCGATGCGGTCAATGATGATACCGCCCAGGACCACCGTGAAAATGTTGGGGAAACTGTAAGCTGCCTGCAACAACCCGATGTTTGCGTCGGTGAAGTGGAGCTGCTTTACCAGCAGATCGGCAACCGGGCTGAGGGCGTCGTAGACGTAGTAGTTGCCGAACATGGCCAGGCTGACGAAGATCAGTACTAACCAGCGATACGACTTGCTCGGCTGCGGGCGGGTATCGACCAGGGTTTGCGATACAGACATTCAAACGGCCTCGGGTAAGGTGAATGGAAAAGATATCAGAAGAAGCAATTAGCAACTAGCGGTTAGCAATTAGCCGTTAGCACTTAGCAATAGCAACTAGCGCTAGCAACTAATCGGTTTGTATCAGGGCACGTCTTCAGACGTGCCGCAACGGGCCAACAATGACCTGGGCTTCAGCCCCTGGAAGGAACTTCTTGCAAGGGCTAAAGCCCCGGTCTTTTCTGTGCTTCGTTCGGCACGACTGAAAGTTGTGCCCTGATACGACCCGGCTGAAGCCCAATGTTGAATGCTGGATGCTGAATGCTGGATTTTGAATCCTGACCCCCGGCCCCTGGCCCCTAGCCCCTGGTTTCCAGCCCCTGTCTTACGACCCGATATAGCGCGCGTACAAACTGCGCGCGATGGCAGTGTCCGTGGTTCCCTTGATGATGGCCCGGCCGTCGGGGAAGAGCGTTAGCTCGTAGGGATCGCGCCAGAATTTGAGAATGAACTCGCTGTGCCGCACGGTGCCGTGAGGGCTGAGGCGGCGGGTGAGTTCGTCGAAGTCAACGGGCCGCTGCCGTTCATGTATCTGGACGGAATTCCGTCCGCAGAGCGTGATGTGCGGGCGTCCTTCGCCGGCGAGGTGGACAAAGTCATGCTGGTCGCACGCCCTGCAACCCGGCCGAGGTTTGGCGGTCTTGATCTCCGCGAAGTCGTTGGTCCACACGTCGTAAGACAGAAGGGTGCGCCGGACCTTGTCGCGAGCGCCAACCAGCAGTTTGATGGCTTCGGTGGAGGCAATCGAGGCCACAAAGTTCACCGCCGAATTCAGAATGCCCGCCGTATCGCAAGTCTCGACCATGCCACGGGGGGAATCAGGAAAGACACAGGCCAGACACGCCGTCTCGGCGGGAAGCATGGTCATGGTGACCGCGTAGCTCGCGACGGCGGCGGCGTAGATCCACGGCAAATTTTTCCAGATGGCAAAGTCGTTGATCAGGTAACGGGTTTCGAAATTGTCCGTGCCGTCGAGGATAAGGTCAACCTCGCCGAGCAAGGCTTCCACATTGGCGGGTGTAAGGTCCGCGGCATGCGGTTCGACCGCAATCTCCGAGTTGAAAGCCTTGATTTTACGGGCGGCGGCGATAGCTTTGGGCAGGGACTCAGCAGCGTCGGCCTCGTCGAACAGGACCTGCCGTTGCAGATTGCTGGGCTCGACGTAATCGCGATCGACGATGCGCAGGGCGCCTACACCGGCGCGGCAGAGCAGGGAAGCCACGGCCGAACCGGTAGCTCCACATCCCACAAGGGCGATCCGCGCCGCCGCAAGCTTCTTCTGTCCTTGGACCCCAACGGGTTGAAAGAGGATCTGGCGGGAATAGCGTTCGGCGAATTCCAACGACTGTACCTGCTCCGGGGAAGGCTTCCTTGTTTATTATAGGGATTCGACATTAACTTCGCCGTGAGGACCGGGTTCATCTTCGCCGGCATACCGGAGTGGTCCCGTCGGACGAGGCCCTCCGGGCAGGCGGAAGTGTTGAAGGCCAGAGTTTGACGGAGCCAATCACGCCATCGTTCCATAAAATTGCGTTGTTGTGCGCCTGGCTGGTGCTGAGCGTGCCCTTGGCGTGGCCGCAAACCGGACCCTTGACCACCGGTCAAAATCCCGGCCCGACGCCTTCCCAGGCCGATCTTCCCATGGCGCTTGGCGAACTGAGTAAGTACGAGGGCGTCCTCGTTCAGGCCATCGAGTTCCGCGGTATCAAGGGCACCAACCCGGATATGCTTCGACAATTGCTGGCGCAGAAAACCGGCGAGCTGCTGGATCGCGACAAAATCCGCGCCAGTCTGCGGGTGCTCTATGCCACGGGACGCTTCGCCACGTTGCAGGTTGAGGCCGAATCCAGTCAAAAGAACGGGTTGTACCTGGTGTTCGTTGCCACCGAGAACTACTTCAATGGCGATGTCAACGTGGACGGAACGCCGGCCAAGACGAATCCCAAGCCGCACCAGTTGGTGGAATCCAGCAAGCTCGATCTGGGAGATACGTTCTCGCAGCAGAACGTGGATCGCTCCGTCGAACGCATGTTGAAGGTGATGGCCGACAACGGCTACTACAAAGCCACCATTACCTATGACCTCATTCCCCACGACGACACCCGGCAAATGGACATTGATTTTCATGTGGTTCCGGGAGAACTGGCGCGGGTGGGAGAGGTCACGATCGAAGGTGACACCGGCATTCCTCCCGACAAGGTCCGCAGCCTTACCAAGCTGAAGTCGGGCGACAAAGTGAAGCAGGAGCACGTCACCCGCGCCTTGGAGCGGCTGCGTCAGAAGTATCAGAAGAACGATCATCTGGAGGCCCAGGTCTCGCTCATCGACCATCACTACCATCCCGATACCAACCGTCTCGACTATGTCTTCAAAGCGGAAGAGGGACCGACGGTGGCGATTACCGCCGATGGCGCAAAGATCAGCAAACGGCAATTAAGGAAGCTGGTTCCGGTTTACCAGGAGAACTCGGTTGATGACGATTTGCTGAACGAAGGACGCCGCAACGTGCGCGACTACCTGCAGACGCAAGGTTATTTCGACGCCACGGTGGAAGTGGGACGGCAGCCGTCAAAAGAGAAAAAACACCTCAACATCGTTTACACGATTGACCCCGGTATGCGCCACAAGCTTGCCGCGGTGCGGCTGGAAGGCAACAAGTATTTTGATAGCGACACCATCCGCGAGCGCATGGCGTTACAGCCGTCAAGCATGCTTCTGCCCAATGGCCGTTTCAGCCAGAGACTCCTGGCCGATGACCTGACCGTCATCAAGAACCTCTACCAGGCCAATGGGTTTCTTGATGTCAAGGTCACCGCCGACCTCCAGGACGATTACCAGGGCCGGGAGGGCCAGATGGCGGTAGTAATCAAGATTGAGGAAGGCCGGCAGACGCTGGTGAATTCATTGCAGGTGGCAGGCAATCACAACGTCCCCCGGGAGCGCTTGGCCCCGTTAATGAGCGAAGTGGAAGGCCAGCCCTACAGTGAAGCCAACGTCGCCAGCGATCGCGACGCTGTGATTTACTTTTATTACAATCACGGGTTTCCCAATGTGCAGTTTGAGGCCACCGCATCGCCGGCGTCGGGTGAGCCGCAGCGAATGCAGGTGACATACACGATTACCGAGGGGGATCAGGTCTTCGTCGATCGCGTATTGGTGAGCGGGCGAGAGTACACCCGTCCTTACATTGTGGATCGCCAGATGCGCATTGGCGACGGCGATCCGTTGAGTCAGGCTCGAATGGTGGATTCACAACGGCGGCTCTACGATCTGGGCCTGTTCAACCAGGTGGACATGGCGGTGCAAAATCCGGATGGCCAGGCGCCTTCCAAGGATGTGCTTTTCAACCTGCAAGAGGCCAAGCGCTGGACCTTCAGGTACGGAGGCGGTATCGAGTTTGCCACGGGCAATATTCCTACCACCAACAACCCACAAGGCAAAACCGGTGTCAGTCCCAACGGAGTACTGGAAATCACTCGCCTCAATATGTTCGGACGAGACCAGACGCTCACCATGCGGGCGCGAGTCGGTTTGCTGACCCGCCGCGGTTTGGTCGGCTATGACGCGCCCCGCCTGTTTCACCGCGAGAAGTGGCGCCTCAACGCTACCGTCTTCTACGACAATACGGCCGACGTGAACACCTTCACCTCGCGGCGGCTTGATGGGACCGTCCAGGCCGAAGAGAAATATAGCCGGGCGACGACCCTGCTCTACCGGCTGAGTTATCAGCGCGTGTCGGTCGATCCCAATAGCCTGGTCATCGATCCCACTCTGATCCCGTTGTATTCGAAACCGGTGCGGCTGGCAATTCCAAGTTTTACCTATGTGCGGGACACGCGCGACAATCCCATCGATTCGCACAAGGGAAGCTATAACATCGCGGATTTAGGTCTGGCGACCAGCGCGCTGGGTTCGGAGGCGAATTTTGGCAAGGTGCTTGTCCAGAATTCCACTTACTACACGATTAAGAAGAGATGGGTCTTCGCGCGGAACACGCAAATTGGGATCCTGCATCCCTACGGCGTCAACAACTTCCTCAGTTTGCCACCCTCGGGAAAGCTGCCGACCGAGGCCACTTCCGTCCCCTTGCCTGAGCTGTTCTTCGCGGGCGGCAGCAATTCTCTTCGCGGCTTCTCCATCAACCAAGCTGGGCCTCGCGACTTGATAACCGGCTATCCCATAGGCGGTCAGGGACTGTTCGTCAACAACCTGGAAATTCGCACTCCTCCAGTGGCCTTGCCCTACGTCGGCGATAATCTTGGATTTGTTTTCTTCCACGATATGGGTAACGTGTTCGACACCGCAAACCATATCATCAGTGGGATGCTGCAAATCCGTCAGCCCTCGATCGCGAATTGCTCTGCGAAGACCAGCAAGGCAACCTGCAATTTTAGCTATGATCCCCAAGCTGTTGGTATGGGTTTACGCTATAAGACACCGGTCGGGCCGGTCCGCTTCGACATTGGTTATAACTTCAATCCGACGCGGTACCCAGTCCAGGACCAGGACACGGTGGAGACACTGCGTCATATCAATTTCTATTTCAGCATTGGACAAACATTTTGATAAAACGAATTTTCCATTTAACGATCGGCTTATTGTTCTTGCTGCCCACGGTTGTGTCTTTCGCTTTGGCGGGCGAGGTCATCGATGGAATAGTTGCCACAGTGAACCGCCAGCCTTTGTTCCAGAGCGATTGGGAAGAGGCGATCTGTTTCGAGGCCTTTATGCAGCAGAAGCCCATCGCCCAGGTGACCCAGGCAGATCGGCTGAAGGCCTTGCAGCGCCTCATTGACCGCCAGTTGTTGCAGGCGCAGATGGGCGGCGAGACCTTCCTGCGGCCGTCGCAAGACGACATAGACAAGGATGTCGCCAAACTCCGCGCGCAGGTTTCGAACGGCGCTGACGATCGCAGTTGGCAGAAGTTGCTCGCCAACTACGGACTCAGCCCGGACACATTAAAGGCGCAATTGCAGTCTGAGGTGCGAGTGATGAACTTCGTGGAGGTCCGTCTGCGCCCCAACGTGCACGTCCAGCCCGAGGAAATTGAGGCGTACTACAAAAGTCAGTTGCTGCCCGATTTGCAAAAAAATGGCGGCAAGATAGTTGCTGTGGACGAAGTGGAACCCAGGATTCGCGAGTTGCTTGTCCAGCAGCGCATGGATGAGCTGCTGGACGCGTGGTTGCATAACTTGCGCCAGCAGGCGGAGATACACAGCACCGTAGCGATTCCTGCCGACAATGCTGTGGCCGATCACGACCCGGCTTCCGGCGCTGAGTAAGAATGACTGACGACACCAAAATTCGCCGTTCGCACACTCGCTTGTGGATTGAGGCGGCAATCGGCGTGGTGGTGTTGGCGGCCGCTATTGCCCTGGTGTGGTATGTGCGCAGCCCGCGGTTTGCGGATTTGGTTCGGCGCAAAACGATTGCCACCTTGGAGGAGGTCACCGGCGGCCGCGTCGAGTTGCATGCTTTTCGCTGGAACCTCTCCAAGCTTGAGTTCGAAGCCGACGATCTGACCATTCATGGATTGGAAGCTCCTGACCAGCAGCCGTATGCGCACGCTGACCGCATCCATGTCCGGCTGCACATCATCTCCTTCGTGGAGAAGCGCATCAGCCTCAAGGAATTGAGCCTGGACCGTCCTGTCGTGCACCTCATTGTCAATCCTGATGGGACCACCAACGCTGCGGAACCGAAGCTGCGCAGCCATGCGACGCCGGTGCAGCAGTTGTTCGATCTGGCGATCGCCCGCCTCGATCTGCACAACGGCTTGTTGCTGGTGAATGACCGGGCGCTGCCACTTGATTTCGCCGCCGATGATGTCACGGCAGCCATGACTTATGATCGCGGCGACCACCGCTACGACGCTTCCGTGCAAGCCGGCAAGATGGATGTGAAGTACCAGGACTTCCGGGATGTTGCGGCGCGGGGCGAGGTGGCGTTCAGCCTGTGGTCCAACCGGCTGCAAATCAAGTCGCTAAATCTGACGTCGGAGGATTCCTCCCTGCAGGCAACTGGAAAGCTCAGCAATTTCAACAGCCCCGAACTGGACTTCAAATACAGCAGTGCCGTGGACGTTGCACAGTTGGGATCGGTCATCCGCTTGTACGAGCTTCGCGGTGGCCGGGCAAGGCTCGACGGGTCGGGCACCTATTCTTCCACCACGGGCGTCGCCACGCGAGGGTATGCCGCGGCGCGCGGCGTCACCTATCTGGACAACGGAGTCGAGGTGCGCGATGTGGGTGTAAGCGCGGATTTTTCGCTCGCGCGCGATAATCTGGCGCTCACTCGAATAGCCGGCCGTTTGTTGGGTGGGGGAGTAACCGGCGACGCCGAAGTCAGAAACCTTTTGTCGGGCTTGACCCGTGGCATGAAACCGAGCATGGAACAGACCACTGAACGCGCGAAGCCCGGCGCGAAGCAACGCCCCAACGGGCGTAAGTCCGCTTTTCCGCCAATCTCGGGCCCTGGTCTGCAGCAGGGGACGGCTCATTTACGGGTGACCGGCCTATCTCTGACGGAGCTGGCGCGCATGTTCTCCACCAAAGCAGTGCCGTACGAGAAGCTGAACCCAGTGGGCAGCGTCGGAGGGACGGTGAATCTGGCGTGGACGCGCTCCGTGGCCGATGCCAGCGCCGACCTGGCGCTCGACGTTACCCCTCCTGCGCAGCCGTCCGCCAACCAGTTGCCCGTTACTGCGACGGTTCGGGCCCGCTACAACCCCAGCGCGCAAGTGATGGATTTTTCGGCCCTGACCATGACGACCCCGCACTCCCATTTGAATGCGACGGGCATATTGGGCTCAACCTCCGCCGCTCTGCACGTAGTCCTGAATACCACCAGCCTGACCGAGTTCCAGCCGCTTCTGACGGCCATGGGCAGCCCCCCGCTGCCGGTAGAACTCGCAGGCGGGGCAAGCTTCAACGGCACACTCAGCGGCCGGCTGAAGGATCCGCAGATTGTCGGCCACGTGCAAGCCTCTGACTTCACTTACATCTATATGCCCACGGTGCAGGGTTCGGCGCCCCTGACCCAGGCGCCCGCGAAAAAGAAATCGCTCTTCCACTTCGCGTCTACGCCGCCGCCTCCGCCACAGTCAACGGCACAACCCAGGCGCATTCACCTCGATCAGTTTTCCGGGGACGTGCAGTACTCGTCCACGGGCGTTGCCCTGCATCACGGCATCATTCAAGAAGGTAAAGCGCACTTGGAGGTGGATGGTTCGGCGACGCTGGCGAAAGGCAGTTTCACCGAGAACCTGCCGTTCCAGGTGCAGGCTGCCATCCGCGATGCGGACGTCGCGGAATTGCAGCGCGCTGCCGGTCTGAATTATCCCGTGACCGGCACTCTGAATTTCACCGGGCAGGCCGCCGGAACGGAAGCCAATCCCCACGGTTCGGGACATTTCTCACTGCTGGCAGGGCAAGCCTACGGCCGTCCCGTCAAATCGCTCACGGCGAATCTCGCATTTGCTAATCACGAGGCGCAACTCGATGACATCCGGATGCAGGCCATGCACGGCGAACTTGCGGGTTCGGCTGCCTACAACTTCGGCAACAAGCAGGTGCGCTTCGACCTGACGGGCGAGAACATCGATCTCGCCAATGTCCCCGAACTGCAAATGCCGCACCTGCAAGTAGGAGGCGTCGGCAAGTTCACCGCAAAGGGATCAGGCGTCATCGAACAACCGCTGATCAATGCCCATGTGCAAGTAAGTGGCCTGATGCTTAACGGGGACCGTCTCGGCGGCGTTACGGCCGACGCGGTGACCCATGGATATCATCTGCAACTCACCGCGCGATCGAATTTCCCCGCGGGAAGCTTGGCGGTGGATGGAGGGATTGAACTGCGCGGCGACATGCCGTCGGATCTGAAGCTGGAGTTTTCCGGCCTGGACATCAATCCTTTCCTGCCGGCGGAGGTCCGCCAAAGGGTCACCCACCGCACCTCGCTAGCTGGACATGCGGAACTGTCTGGACCCTTGAAGCAGCCCAGGCTGCTGAACGGCAAGTTCAACCTCGACCAGTTCGCCGTGGAAGTGGAAAAGGTTGCGATCACCAGCGACGGGCCCGTGGAACTTGTGATGGCGAACGAAGTGGTCACGGTACAACGCTGCACCCTGGCCAGCGGCGATTCGCGCTTCACCTTGACCGGCAGCGCCAGTCTGAAAGACGATCGCCGGCTGACGCTTCGCGCCAATGGCCATGTCGACCTGAATCTGGTGCACACGCTTGACCCTGAGGTGAGTTCGTACGGCATCTCGAATCTGGATCTCACCGTGAATGGTCCGATGGCGCAGCCCGCAATCTCGGGGCGCATTGATATCCAACACGGCGGTCTGTCGATGATTGACCTGCCCGCCGGACTTGGCGATATCAACGGAAGCCTCGTCTTCAACCAGGACCGGCTGGAAGTGGAGCACCTGACGGCGCGCACCGGCGGCGGGCTGGTGACCTTTGGCGGCTTCATCACCTACGGCCGGACCGTCGGCTTCAACCTGACCGCCAGCGGAACTGAAATTCGTTTTCGCTATGCCGGGATCAGCGTTACGGCGGATGAATCGCTTCGCCTGGTGGGCACGCTGCAAAGTTCAATTCTGAGCGGAGATGTAACTGTTACCCGGTTCGCGCAGATTCCGTCCAGCGATCTGACCTTCGCCCTGGCGCAGGTGGGTCCGGCGCCCATAGCCGTGGCAAATTCACCGCTGAATAATCTGCGTCTGGATGTCCGCATCCTCTCCACGCCGGAGTTGACGGTACAGACGGCGCTGGCGAAACTGGCGGGCGACGTGGATCTGCGGCTGCGGGGCACGGCCGCACGGCCGGTCTTGCTGGGACGCATCAACATTGCCGAGGGCGACATCAAGCTGGCGGGAGCCAAGTATCACCTGGAGCGCGGCGATATTACCTTTAGCGACCCGGTGCGCATTGACCCGGTGCTGGATATAGAGGCCTCCACCCGGGTCCGCGATTACGACATCACCATCGGCTTGCATGGCACCCTGGAGCGGCTGAACACCACCTATCGCTCGGACCCTCCCCTCTCCAGTGAAGACATTGTGGCCCTGCTGGCCTTCGGGCGGACACAGCAGGAAAGCGCGATGAACGCTGCGCCGCAGTCAGGGTTTGCCGAGAGTGCCTCGGGCGCCCTGCTCGGACAGGCGATTAATCAGGCGGTTTCCAACCGCGTATCGAGGATATTCGGCGTGAGCTCCATCCGCATCAATCCTTCCTTGGGCGGCCCCGACAACAATCCCAATGCCCGCGTCACCTTCGAGCAGCAGGTCTCAAACAACGTGACCCTCACCTATATCACCAATCTGACCAGGTCGGCGCAGCAGGTGATTCAGTTCGAATACAACATCAACAGCGAATATACCGTGGAAGCCATACGCGATGAGAACGGGGTGGTCAGCTTCGACGTTCTTATCCGTAAGCGAAAACGATGAACGGCCACCAGACCCCGCCGCAACAGCGCGCTCGCATGGTGGAGGAGCAACTCCGCGCACGCGGCATTCGCGATCCCTGCTTGCTGGCTGCGATGGGAAAAGTCCCGCGTGAGGAGTTCGTCGCCCACGAAGACCTGGGCAACGCTTATGGCGATTACCCGCTCCCCATCGGAGCCGGCCAAACCGTTTCCCAGCCCTACATCGTGGCCGCCATGATCGCGGCGCTGGAGTTGCGTCCATCGGACCGCGTGCTGGAAGTGGGCACGGGCACGGGATACGAAGCCGCCATCCTCGGTGAGTTGGCGGCCGAGGTGTGGACCATCGAACGGCACGCCGAGCTGGCAGTGAAGGCGCGCGCGATCCTGGCGAGGCTTGGCTATGTCAACGTTCACGTTGTAGTCGGCGATGGAAGCGTTGGCCTACCCCAGCATGCTCCGTTCGACAAGATCCTGGTTGCGGCCGCGGCGCCGAAAATTCCGCTGAGTCTGGTCGCGCAGCTTGCCGATGGCGGCAGGCTGGTTGTGCCGGTGGGGAGCCGCTTTGAGCAGCAGGTACAGGTCGTGCGCAAAGTGGGACCAAAGACGATCGTGACTTTGCACGATCTTTGCCGCTTCGTTCCGCTGGTTGGGGAAGAAGGATGGGAGCCGTAGGCAGCAACTAGCAACTAGCAATTAGCAATTAGCAATTAGCAATTAGCAACTAGCCTTCACCAGATTCTTTTGATGCCGTAGCTTATTTGTAAATTGTCATCACGAGCGCGCCAAAACCGGGCGCTCGTAATGACAATTCATAAAATCAGGCCCCCCTCAGTGCACCATAAATCCGCTGGCTGCGGCGACAATGCCTACCGTCGCGAGCACACATCCGAAGTACCAGTAGGTGCGTTTGTCCGTGAGCAACGTAATGGAAGTGACGACCAGCGCGATCTCCAGCAACACCTCGCCCAGGTCGAAGCGATCCGCGCGGCGGCTGGCCAGTCCGACTTCCGCCTCCAGGCCGCGCGCTTCGTTCTGGATGTCTTTCTGCTGGTCGCGATACTTGTCAATCTCATCGTGGAAGCGTTTCTGCACTTGCTCGGCGCGTTCGCCCTTGGTGTTCTCCAGCGCCGTGAGCACGTCGGAGAGCGCCTCCAGATTATTGCGCCGCATGTTCTTTGCCTGGTAATAGGCCCACTGGTCGGTGGCCCGCGTCTGCAGCAGGATTTCCTCGGTATGCGACCGATGACCGAGCAGCGAAACCGTGGCGATCAACACTGCCAGGATCGCCATGGTGAGACTGATCGGCGCCAGGTGCTTTCTTTCCCTGGCTTCTTCGGCTGCTTCCTTTACTTTGTCGATCGCTTCCATTTCCGAGCTCATGAGGCCTCCGGTAGCAACTAGCAATTAGCAATTAGCTGTTAGCTCTTAGCATTTAGCCAAAACCCCAACGTTCCTACAGACTCATATCAACTCCGCTTCCTAAAAGCTAAGGGCTACCTGCTAACTTCTTTTCCAAAATAGCGCAGAATCGCGTCGGCTTGCGGACGGCTCACCACTGACGCCAGCGCCGCGGCATCCGCTTCCTTCACCGCTTGCAAGCTGCCGAAGTGCTGCAACAGGCGGTTCGTGGTTCGTTCACCCACGCCGGGAATGTCCAGCAGTTCGGTCTTGCGATCGCGCATCTGCCGCCGTTTGCGATGGAAGGTCACAGCGAAGCGGTGGGCCTCATCGCGCACGAGCTGCACCAGGTGCAGCACCGGGGAATGCCGGTCGAGCACGACCGGGTCGTCCTCCTGACCCAGGACGTAGATGACCTCCTCGCGCTTGGCGATAGAGGCCAGCGGCTGATTGATGATGCCCAGCGCTTCCAGCGCTTGCGCGGCGGCGTGCAATTGCCCGATGCCGCCGTCGATTAGCACCAGGCTTGGCATGCTCTGCTTTTCTACTTTCACCCCAGGGAGCGCAGAATCGGCGCTTCCTGGGGACCCCGAATCTTGCACCCGCTTGTAGCGGCGGGTGACCACCTCGCGCATCGAGGCGAAGTCGTCCACGCCCTCGACACCCTTAATGATGAACTTGCGATAGTCGGACTTCTTCATCTTGCCGTCTTCCCAAACCACCATCGACGCGACAGTTTCGGCGCCCTGAATATGCGAGATGTCGAAGCACTCAATGCGCTTGGGCAGCTTCGGCAGCATGAGCGCGTCCTGCAAGGCTTCCTGGATCGCTTTCGCCGCCGGCTTCATCACACGGAAGCGCTGATCGTACGCCTGCTTGGCATTTTGTCCCACCAGATCGATCAGCGAGCGCTTGTCGCCGCGCTGCGGCACGTGAATCTGCACCCTTCGCTTCTGGCCTTCGGAAAGCACCTCCTCCAGCGGGACGCGATCTTCGAAGTCCACCGCAACGTAGATGGTGTGCGGCACATACTGCTGGTCCAGGTAAACCTGCTTCAGCAGCGCCGAAAAGAATTCTCCCGGCTCGAAGCCCGCAGTGCCGACCATCCCCCTGAGGTCTTCCCAGAAGAACTCGCGCTTGTCCACGATCTTGCCGCCACGCATGTGGAACAGGTTCACCGCCAGCATCTCATTTTCGTAGTGATAGCCAAAGACATCGGCATCGTCGCCCTCAACCGCGGCGATGCGCTGCTTTTTGTCCAGCAACTCGACGGTGGAGATGAGATCGCGATACTTGGCCGCCAGTTCGTACTGTTGGCGCTCGGCAGCGGCGGCCATACGCTGCTGCAACGAGCGCGACAGATCGGCGCCCCGGCCTTCGAGGAACAGCCTCACGTCGTGTACGGCTTCGGCATAGCGCTCGGGGGTAGTCAGCGCTTCGACGCACGGCCCCAGGCAGCGCCCGATGTAGTACTGCAAGCATGGCCGCGGATAATAGCGGTTCAGGTCGAGCTTGCACGAGGGAATCAGAAAGTGCCGGTGGATGAGGTCCACGATTCGATAGGCCAGGCTGGTGGGAAAATACGGCCCGAAGTATAGCGATCCGTCGCGGCGCAAGCGGCGCGTCGGATACACGCGCGGATAGCGTTCGCCGATTGTCAGTTTGATGTAGGGGTACGTCTTGTCGTCACGCAGAAGGATGTTGTAGCGCGGCTTCTTCTGCTTGATCAGGTTGTTCTCGAGCGCCAGCGCTTCCTTTTCGTTGTCCACAACGATGTAGTCGAGATCGACCGCTTCGCGCAGCAGCGATCCAGTCTTGGCGTTGTCCGCCGCGCCTTCCAGAAAATAGGAACGCACCCGCGCGCGCAGGCTGTTGGCCTTGCCCACGTAGATGATCTCGCCCTCGGCGTTCTTGTAGAGATACACGCCGGGCGAGGTTGGTAATATGCGAATTTTCTGGTGCAGGTCCATTCAGCTCTGATGAGAACAGCGGAAACGCGATGACCGGTTGCCAATGTCTCAGCTTGACTTCCAGAGAGCGTAAATCCAGTCTAACAACGTGGCGAATGCTGCGGTGAAGGCAAAACATCCAATCATGCGTGTTGCTCTGATGTGTTTCTCAGTAGTAGGACGTCCAAACTTCGTAAGAAATGCCTCCGGGTTTCTGAAGCATTGTGTGCCAGCCGAGCAAAGCAGCGCGATCAAAGTAAGTTCGAAAATAGTAACCAGCATTCCCGCTCCTCTCCTCAGTCCGCGACTCACCCATCCGTGCAAAAGAAGGCGCTATGGGGACCCGGATCGGACGTTCGCAAGGCGCCTTCAACCCGGTAAAAATTCTACTCCTCGCGTCAGGATTATCCGGTCAGGTTTCCCGGCACCAGCCCGTAGCTCCGCCGCATATCCCAATCCATTGAAACTAAAAGGCCTTTTCTCTCGCTGCAGTTACCCCCAATGGCAGCATGGTTGCTCATTTGTTATCAGGCGGCTAGGGTCGAACGCCGCCGCCGCCGCAGGTTTGCAAGGAGCTTATCCTATGAATCGATTTACCCTCATCGCAGCGCTGGTGACCGGCAGCCTGCCGTTCACCGTCGGCTGCGCCACCAAGAACTACGTACGCAATGAAGTAACCCCGACGATCAACAAGGTCAATGAATTAGATGATCTGACCGCGAAAAATACTCACGACATCCGGGACACCGACGCGCGCGCCCAACAGGGCATTCAGCAGGCGAAGTCGCAGGCTGACACTGCCGACCAGAAAGCCCTGGCTGCTGGTCAGGCAGCCGACCAGGCCAATCAGAACGCGACCCAGGCCTCGCATCGCGTGACCAGCCTGGCGGGCACGGTTGAAAATCTCGACAACTACAAGCCGGTCAACGACACCACGGTTTTGTTCGGCTTCAACAAGGCGGACCTTACGCGCAAGGACAAGCAGGCGCTCGACGAGTTCGCGGAGCAGTTCGGCAATCAGCGGCACTACATTGTTCAGGTTGAAGGCTACACCGATTCGACCGGGCCGGCCGACTACAACTACCAGCTCAGCCAGCGCCGCGCCGACGCCGTCATCCAGTACCTGGCGCAAAAACATAACGTCCCGGCGCACAAGATTTACCTGATTGGTCTGGGCAAGGACAATCCCGTCGCCACGAATGCCAGTGCCGGCGGTCGGGCCAAGAACCGTCGCGTGGATGTAACGCTGATGACGAACAACGCGACGGAGTCGGCTTCATCCGCCCACCTGCAAGGGCAGCAGTAACCAGGCAAGAGACGCGGCCGAAGGGAATCGACCGCGCTCAAAGTTCTTCTCCTGGGGAGTCTGAGGGCGAACGTCGCCCATCCGAGGAAGGCCGTCCATGGTGGACGGCCTTTGTTGTTTTCCCGCGGATCTGAAGGGGCGTGGCTTCAGCCGCGCCGTTGAATCCCTTTATTTTTGTCATCCCGACGAGGTCGCCGCGGCGACCGAGTGGAGGGACCTGCTGTTTCTCCGTTGCAACTTTTCCCGTATCCCTTGAGCCGGCGACAGGCTTGCTTCAGTTTCTTGGGCTGTTCTGTTGAACGCGCTCCGCGGTCTATCATCGTTGTTGTAATCCATGGCTACGAAACTGCAACGATTCATGCTTCGCGCCATCAACATCTGGCCGCCGTTCTGCGGCGCCGGAATCCGCGTGCGCTGGCGCTCCGACCGGGCCGTCGATGTCGAGATGAAGTTGCGCTTCTGGAACTGCAACTACGTCGGCACGCACTATGGGGGCTCGCTCTACTCCATGGCCGATCCGTTTTACATGCTGATGCTGATGGAAAACCTGGGCCGCGATTACATTGTCTGGGACAAAGCGGCCAGCATCCGCTTTCGCAAGCCTGGGAAGGGAAGAGTCAAGGCCGAATTTCGCTTGACCGACGCGCAACTCGACGAGATTCGCGAAAAGCTCAAGCTTCAGGAAAAGTACGAGCCTACATTCCTGGTCGAGGTGAAGGATGAAGCCGGCGAGGTGGTCGCCGAAGTACAGAAGGTGCTGCACATCCGGCGAAAATGAGTGGCCCTCCGATCCGCGAGTCCTCAACAGAAATGCCGGGTTGAAATAGAATATGGGAGTGCGTTTGCGTTATCTGATTCTCGCCATACTTTGTCTCTGGTTTACCAGTGTTGCCATCGCGCAAGATCAGCAGCCGGTCGAACAGGTTCCCACCGATAGGTCCGCGCCGCCACCTAAAGACAACCGCAAAAATCCGCCGCGCTCGGACAACGTCCCTGCCGGAGAAAGCTCCAGCAAGCAGACGCAGATCGACGTCTCGCCTCCGGCCGACGATGCCAAGAAGCATCCTGAAGCGGGACTGGGAAACAGCGGTAGCGATGTCGATGAATTCACGCCCTACAATCCTATGCGGGCGATGAAAGACGTGGAGATCGGCGACTTCTACTTCAAGGTCAAGCAGAATTATCCCGCCGCCATCAGCCGCTACCGCGAGGCCCTGGAGTACAAGCCTCACGACGCCGAGGCCACGTTCAAGCTGGCGGAGGTGTTGAATAAGACCGGCGACACCCCCGGCGCCGTGGAAAATTACCAGGCCTACCTGAAGATCCTGCCCAATGGACCTTACGCCAAGCGGGCCAGGGAAGAAGTGGACAAGCTGAAAAAGCGGTAGTCAGTAGTCAGTAGTCAGTAGTCAATAGTTCGCTGCCAGCTCCAAATTACGGTTGTCATCCTGGGCGAGCCCGCGGCGGGCGAGTCGAAGGGTCTGCGGTCATCCCCGCGGCCCGACCGCAGATCCTTCGACTCCGGCGGCGAAGCGCCGCCTGCGCTCAAGATGACAGAAGTAGGGAGCCGGGAACTGGGGACGGGGTGGCGACTGACAACTGACAACTGACAACTGGCTACTGGCTACTGGCTACTGTTTCTTCTTCTCCGGTTTGATGACGATACCACGCCGCAGCGGCACCAAGGCCCCGCGGCTGGGATCGGCGTGTTGCGCGCGCGCCATCACCTCGTTGCGCACATAGCTGACGAAGTCCGCCATCTGGCGCTGCATTTCGTCCATGCGCTCGCGCATTTGCAGAATAATCGCGATGCCCGAGATATTCACTCCCAGGTCGCGCGCCAGCGACAAGATCAGTTCCAGGCGCTCGATATCCTCGTCGGTGTAGAGGCGCGTATTGCCTTCGGTGCGCGACGGCTTCAGCAGGCCTTCGCGTTCATACAGGCGCAGGGTCTGCGGGTGGATGTCGTACATCTCCGCCACTGCGCTGATCATGTACGCGCCTTGTTTCTTACGCTTGGCCATAGTCCTCTCGATAGCTGTCAGCTATCAGCCGTCAGCTTTCAGCCAGGTCTTCGTTCGCTGCTAATTGCTAATTGCTAGACTTTCTTCCACAACTCTTCCCGCGGATCTTCCGGATTCAGCTTCGCCAGCTCGCGCAAGATTTCCTTAGAGCGCTCGTCGCTGACCTTGGGAGGCACCAGCTTGATCTCGACAATCTCGTCGCCCCGTGCGCCTTCCTTAACCGCCGAAGGAACACCCTTTTCCCGCAGTCGCAGCTTCTGCCCGGATTGCGTGCCCGGCGGAATCTTCAGCAGCGCCCGGCCATCGATGGTTGGCACTTCGATCTTGGCGCCCAGCGCGGCTTCGCTGACGGTCGCGGGCACGGTGAGATAGATATCGTCGCCCTCGCGCTTGAACACCGGATGCTCGCCCACCCGCACAATAATGTAGAGATCGCCCGCGGGTGCGCCCATGGTCCCTGAGTTGCCGCGGCCCGGCAGGCGGATGCGCTGGCCGTCCCGGGTTCCCGCTTTGATGCGGACCTTCAGCACGTCACTGTGCTCGACGCGGCCGTCACCGTGGCAAACCGGGCACACGGTGCGGTCCTTGCCGCTGCCGCCGCAGCGCGGGCACACCACGTTGAACTTCATGCTGCCGCTTTTCTGCGTGATCTGCCGTTTCCCGTGGCACTCGGGACACTGGCCGGGGCGCTCAAGAAAGCCTTGTCCGTGGCAGTTGGTGCACAAATCGCGGCGGGGAATGGTGAGCTGCATCTCCGTGCCCTTGATCGCCTGCCAGAAGCCGGCGTTTACCTGGTATTCCAGGTCCTCGCCCGGTTCGGGCCGCGCCATCGGCGCCTCGCGGCCGCCACCGAACATGCCAGAGAAGATGTCGCGGAATCCTCCACCGCCGCCTTTGCGGCCGGCTGCACCCGCGCCCTCGGCGAAGTCATTGAAGTCGAAACCGCTGAAGTCGAAAGGAACTTCCTGGGTGTAGGTGCGCGTTCCACCTCCGCCCGCGCTGCCACCGAAGGGGCTTGCTGCCTGGCCACCGCCGCGCGCGTAGGCTTCCGCCGTGGCCGCGTCGATGTTGTCGGAGTAGAACCCGACCTGGTCGTAGATCTTGCGCTTCTTGGGATCGCTGAGAACGTCGTTGGCCTCGGAGAGCGTCTTGAACTTCTCCTCGGCAGACTTGTCGCCCGGATTCACGTCGGGATGATACTTGCGCGCCAACTTGCGAAACGCCTTGCGGATGTCCTCCGCCGAGGCAGTCTTCTTGACCCCGAGAATGCCGTAGTAGTCTTTGTCTTTGTTGGCGGTGGTGGGCATGGTTGGCTATCAGCCGTCAGCTATCAGCTTTCAGCTAGAAATCTTCGTGATCGCTTTTCGCTGCTCGCCTTTCGCTCTTCGCTAGCGTTCTCGCATCTGATTCTGGCGCGAAGCAAGACATTGCTTTTCTCATTCTGCCATCCCGAGCTCACGGAGCGTTAGTTTTCTGAAGCTGTCATCCTGAGCGGAGCGAGGCGACAGCCGAGCGAAGTCGAAGGATCTGCGGTCGTCTGCTCCAGCAATACCGCAGATCCTTCGACTCCGGCGGCCAACTTCGGGCCGCCTCCGCTCAGGATGACAACCCATGGAGTGTTCCGCTCCTTGATCTCAGTTAATGCTTGCCTGTCCGCCGTCGCCCATGGGGATGACGTCGCGCGGGACGAAACCAAATTCATCGCTAATCACCGGAATGGCTTTCATCCGGCCGTCGACGCCGGCGGTGATCAGATACCACCGTCCGTCGCCGTTGTTAAAACTTAACATGTAGGATTGACCGTTCACTTCAAATCGCACTGTTGATACACGCCTTTCGCTCTTCGCGGCTCGCTTTTCGCAAAACCAAAACCCAGTCGGACGCCCGCCGCGGCGGGTCGCGTCCTCGCTCAGCATCACGATTCATGTGAGCAGGGGCGCTTGCGCGCCCCATACTCGAAAAACTAGTTGCTAATTGCTAGCTGCTAGTTACTTTTTCTCGTCCACGTCCACGTACTCGGCGTCGATTACGCCTTCGTCCTTCTTCTTCTGCTCGCCGCCCGCGGTATGGCCGTCTCCGCCCGGCGGCGGACCGCCCGTTGGAGGCGTTTGCGCCGAGCTCGCCTTGTACATTGCTTCGGCCAGCTTGTGCGAAGCGGAAGTCAGGTTCTCTCGCGCCTTGTTCATCGCACCCGCGTCGGTGCCCTCGAGCGCTTTCTTGGCATCGGCCAGCGCGTTTTCGACATCGCTGCGCTCCTGCCCGGAGATCTTGTCTCCGTGCTCGCGCAGCATCTTCTCAATGCTGTACACCATGCCGTCGAGCTGGTTGCGCGCTTCCACTTCCTCGCGCTTGGTCTTGTCTTCGGCCGCGTGGGCATCGGCGTCCTTGGCCATGCGCTCGACTTCCTCCTTGCTCAGACCGGAAGACGACGTGATTGTGATCTTCTGGTCCTTGCCCGTGGCCATGTCTTTCGCGTTGACGTTCAGGATGCCGTTGGCGTCGATGTCGAACGTCACCTCGATCTGCGGGATGCCACGCGGCGCCGGAGGCAGTCCGGTCAGGTGGAACTTGCCCAGAGTGCGGTTGTCGCGCGCCATGGGACGCTCGCCCTGCATCACGTGTACCTCGACCGAAGTCTGGTTATCGGCAGCGGTCGAAAACATCTCCGACTTCTTAGTCGGGATGGTCGTGTTGCGCGGAATCATCTGCGTCGCCACGCCGCCCATGGTTTCGATGGACAGCGTCAGCGGAGTCACGTCGAGCAACAACAGGTCTTTCACCTCGCCGCCCAGCACGCCGCCCTGGATGGCAGCGCCCACCGCGACCACTTCGTCAGGATTCACGCCCTTGTGCGGCTCCTTGCCGAAGATCTCCTTCACCAGCGCCTGAATGCGGGGCATGCGGGTTTGGCCGCCGACCAGCACGACTTCGTCGATCTTGTCAGGCGTAATGCCGGCGTCCTTCAGCGCAGCCTTGCACGGACCGATGGAGCGGTCGATGATGTCCTTCACCATCTCTTCCAGCTTGCTGCGGGTCAGGGTCTTCACCAGGTGCTTGGGACCGCTGGCATCCGCCGTGATGAACGGCAGGTTGATTTCGGTCTGCATCGTGGTGGAGAGCTCGATCTTGGCGCGTTCGGCCCCGTCGCGCAGACGCTGCAGCGCCATCTCGTTGCCTTTGTCGCGCAGGTTCAGGCCTTCGTCCTTCTTAAACTCGTCGATCAACCAGTCCACAATGCGCTGGTCGATGTTGTCGCCGCCGAGGTGCGTATCGCCGTTGGTGGACTTCACCTCGATGACGCCTTCGCCGACTTCGAGGATCGAAATGTCGAAGGTGCCGCCGCCGAAGTCATACACCGCGATGGTTTCGTCCTTCTTCTTGTCGAGCCCGTAAGCCAGCGCGGCTGCCGTCGGCTCATTGATGATGCGCTTGACTTCGAGGCCGGCAATCTGGCCAGCGTCTTTGGTCGCCTGGCGCTGTGCGTCGTTGAAGTAAGCCGGAACCGTGATCACGGCGTCCGTCACCGTCTCGCCGAGGTAGTCTTCGGCGGCCTTCTTCAGCTTCTGCAGAATCATCGCCGAGACTTGCGGCGGGGTATATTCCTTGCCCTGCGCCACGATGGCCACGTGATCGCCCGACTGCACCACCTTGTAGGGCACCATCTTCATCTCTTCATTGACTTCGTCGAAACGGCGGCCCATGAAGCGCTTGATGGAATAAACGGTGTTTTCGGGATTGGTGATGGCCTGGCGCTTGGCGACCTGTCCGACCAGCCGCTCTCCGGTTTTGGTGAATCCCACGACCGATGGCGTTGTCCGCCCGCCCTCTTCGTTGGGGATGACTTTGGGCTCGCCGCTTTCCATGACGGCCACCACTGAGTTGGTGGTTCCCAAGTCAATTCCGATAATCTTTCCCATTGCAGCCACCTCCTAGCTCAATTAGCTTGTAAGTTACTGATAATAAGTGCTATTTACTACGTCTCAAGTCTTACAACAAACCGACTATAGAACTTGAGTGAGTCATTGTCAAGGTTTAGATGTGCCGGGAGGGGTGGACGTTGCACGAAATCGGGAAGGACGAAATTGGGAAAGACCTGCCCGTCGGAAAGCCAAAGGTGTCCAGACGAAAGTCAAACCTGGGGTGTCCCGTTCTAGCCTGGTTTTGGCTAGGGCGGGGCAGTCACGTCCACGGATGTCACTCGCTTCAGACCTACCTCGTTACCTGCACCAACTCCGTCGTGTGCTTGAGTTGGCCGCAGGCGGCATAGATGTCGCGGCCGCGAGGACGGCGGACAAATGCCGGAATTCCCGCTCGCGTGAGCACGTTTTGAAATGCCAGCACGCGCTCGTCCGACGGCGTTGAGAAGGGAATCTCCGGCCCGGAATTCAGCGCGATCAGGTTTACTTTGGCGCGCAGCCCGCGAATCAGGTCAACCATCTCGCGGGCGTGCTGAACGCCATCGTTGACGCCGCCGAGCAGGACATACTCGAAGGTCAGCCGCTCGCGATTGCGGAGAGGGAACTCGCGCAGAGCTGCCATCAGCTTCTCGATGGTCCACTTCTTCGTGATCGGCATGACTTGCGTGCGCAGCGCTTCGTTGGGAGCATTCAGCGAAACCGCCAGCTTGGGCCGGACGGGCTCGGCTCCGAAATCGGCGATGCGCGGCACGATTCCCGAAGTCGAAACCGTCATGCGCGATTCGGGGATGCCAACCGCTTCCACCAGCAGGCGCACGGCTTGCATGAAATTGTCATAGTTCAGAAAAGGCTCGCCCTGTCCCATGAAGACCAGGTTGACGCGGTCGCGCTGCAGCTCGACTTGCTGGTCGTTGAGCACGGCGAGAATCTGACCCACGATTTCGCCCGCGCTGAGATTGCGCTTCAGTCCCAGCAGCGCGGTCATGCAGAAGGCGCACTCCACGGCGCAGCCTACCTGGCTGGAAACGCAGATGGTGGCGCGGTGAGAACGTTTTCGATCAGGACGTATCGTCGAAGGACTTGCACCCTGGTCCCACCCTTCCGCCAAAGGAGGGCGAAAGGATGGGGCACCCGCTCGCTCAGGATGACAGCTTGAAGTCTCAAGCTCTTGCAGCTCGGCATCTCCATCCTCGGAGCCATCGCCGGCTTCTCCGCCATCGCCGTCAGGCATCCACACCGTCTCGACACTTTGGCCGTCGGCGAACGCCAGCAGATAACGAATGGTGCCGTCGGCGGAGACAAACTTCTTCTCGATTCTGGGCAAACCAATGGCGTAGCCCGACTCACGCAGTTGCTGCCGAAAGGCAAGTGGCAGCATAGTGAACTGCTCCAGCGCCGGCCACCTTTGCCGGTACAAACCGTCTAAAAGCTGGCGGACGCGGTAGCCGGGTTGGCCGAAACCTTCAGCAATCTCCGTAAGCTGCTGAATCGTAAGGCCTAATAGTTCGGTATATTGCGGGTCGCTCATGCATCCAATATGCTGACTAGGGTTAGATTTCTGTGGGCCCGACGACGCTGCGGGCATTTTCGCAATTGTCGATTCATTGTAGAGAGAGATCATTTTATCCCGAAGGGCCTTGGCGCCACAGGAGCAGAAGTACGGATTGGGCTTAGAGGAACTTCCCCGCCCTAGCCAAAGCCGGGCTAGAACGGGGCACCCCATGTTTGTCAGAAAAGCGAGAGTGGAGCAGTAAGTACGTCAATGGTGGAAGAAATCCGCAATATACAACGCGAGGTGTTACCCAACGGCCTCACCATCCTGACCGAACACATGGACCACATCCGTTCGGTCTCGATGGGGATCTGGGTGAAGACCGGCTCGCGCCACGAAGATCCCAGCGTGAACGGCATCTCGCATTTTGTGGAACACATGGTGTTCAAGGGCACCACCAACCGCACCGCCGAGGACATCGCGCGCCAGGTGGATTCCATCGGCGGCAACATGGACGCCTTTACCGGCAAAGAGACGATCTGCTTCAACATCAAAGTTCTGGATGAACATCTGCCCATTGCGGTGGATGTCTTAAGCGACATGGTCTTGCATCCGGTCTTCGACGCCAACGAGATCACCCGCGAGCGCGGTGTCATCCTGGAAGAGATCAAGATGGATGAGGACAATCCCGACTACCTGGTGCACGAGATCTTCACCCAGAATTTCTTCAAGGACCATCCGCTGGGCAAGCCGATCCTGGGAACCAAGGAGACGGTGCGGCGCTTCGATCGGGATGCCATCCACGGTTTTTATCCCACCAAGTTCGCTCCCGGAAACCTGATCATCGCGGCGGCAGGAAACGTCAACCACGAGGAGTTTGTCGAACTATTGCGCCGGAACTTCGGGCAGTTGCCGGCGGGCTCCAATGGCTGGCACGACAGCCCGCCCAAGGTCCATTCCCGCATCATTCTGCGCAACAAGAAATCTCTGGAGCAGGTGCAGATTTGCGTGGGCGTTCCGTCCTATCGCATCAGCGACGAGCGGCGCTATGTGTCGTACATCCTGAATACCCTGCTGGGCGGAGGCATGAGTTCGCGGCTCTTCCAGAATGTTCGCGAGAAGCAGGGGCTGGTATATTCGATCTTCTCCGAGCTGAATCCCTTCCGCGATACCGGGCTGCTGTCGGTGTACGCCGGCACCTCGCGGGAGTCCGCCCCCAAGGTCGTGCAATCCATCGTCAACGAGTTTCGCCAGTTGAAACTGAACCCCATCTCCGACGAAGAGCTGAAACGCGCCAAGGACCAGTTGAAGGGAAGCCTGATGCTGAGCCTGGAGTCGAGCACGGCGCGCATGTCGAACCTGGCGCGGCAGGAAATGTACTACGACCGCTTTTTCGGCATGGACGAAATCATCGAGCGCATCCAGGCGGTGACCGTAGAGAGCATATTGGTATCGGCGAACGAACTGTTCCAGCCGGAGCGCATCGCGGTGACCGTCTTGGGCAATCTCAACGGATTGAAGATCAGCCGCGATTCCTTGGCCTGCTGAGAGCTCAGACATCCCCTGAAACACAACCTTTGCCGGCGGCCAGCGTCCAAATTGACAGATTCTGGATTTAGGAAAAAATGGGGGTCGAGGTATCGTTTGCGTTGCTGACCCCTCGCATCATCTTCAAATCTGTGCGATGCTGTGGGCATGGGAAATAAGAACGCACCACGACGCGAAGCCAAAAAGCCGCCGAAGAAGAAATCCAAAGCGACCCTCTAAGCTCCACGTAAGCCGCTGGGTTGGTGAAGCGCTGCATGCCGAGGTCCGGGCGCCGGGCGTTGTTCGCTCCGGTTAGAAGGCCGGAATTCGGGCGGCAGAGCGCGGTTGGACCGGCCAGGGCGGCTGAGAAAGGTTGCCAGCTATGCGTAAACGGAACCGAGACCGCGGATTTACCCTTATCGAACTGCTGATCGTCGTAACTATTATTCTGATCATTGCGGCCTTCACCATACCGAAGCTTACGAAGTCGACCATCCCGGCGCACGAGACTTCTGCCATCGCCAGCATCCGAGCCGTCAATGAAGCGGAAATGATCTATGCCAGCAGCCACCCGGAATTGGGCTTCACCGGGGACTTGGCCATCCTGGGAGGTACGACGCAGACCGGCGGCGAGGGGACCATCGACAACAACCTGGCCAGCGGCCGCAAGAGTGGCTATACCTTCACCTATACGCCGGGCGAGAAGGTGAATGGCGCGATCCGCTCGTACACCATCACCGGCGTACCCGATCAGGTCGGCACCACCGGGCAGCGCCGGTTCTACTCCGACGAGGCGGGCGAGATCCATTACAATTCCTCCGGCCCGGCGGATGCGACCAGCCCGGTGATTCAGTAAGGCGGGCGATTGGGATCCCGGCAGGAAGAAGTTGGGGACCTGTTGCCGATGTTCGAGTACAGTCGGCCTTCAGTTCTTGAAGGGGCACGGCTTCAGCCGTGCCGTTGCGTCGACGGGGAGAGTCGGGCTTCAGCCCCTGAGGGAATTCGCAGTTCGTATCAAAACCGAGGTCCCTCAGCGGCTAAAGCCAAAGTGATGATAGCGGCTTGCGGCACGGCTGAAGCCGTGCCCCTTCAATTATGATGATGGCCCCATCCCGCTGGAACCCTGCCGCGGTTGTATTACTTCTGCTGTTCTGTTCAGCGCCCCTCGTCGCGCAGGCCGACGTGCATGCCCTCGCTGCCAAAGTGGACCAGCGCTACGACCACCTGCGCACCCTCGAAGCCAGGTTCACCGAAACCTATAGCGGCGCCGGCATCAAGCGCACCGAGAGCGGCACTCTTTGGATGAAGAAGCCGGGCCGCATGAGGTGGGACTACGATCAGCCGCGTCCCAAGCTGTTCCTCACCGACGGCCACACCGCGTGGTTCTACGTTCCGGGTGAGAAGCAGGTCCGCCGCACTCCGGTCAAGCAGCTCGAGGATCTGCGGTCGCCCCTGCGTTACCTGTTAGGCAAGACCAAGGTGGAGAAAGAGTTGGATGGCCTATCGCTGGCGCCCGATCAAAAGCCGCTCAACCCGGGCGATGTCGTCCTGCGCGGGATTCCGAAGGGAATGGGCGATCGCATTGAGCAGACTCTGCTGGAAGTGATGCCGGACGGACTGATCGCCCGCATCGTCGTCGAAGAACGCGATGGCTCGGTCACCGAATTCCGCTTTCTTCAGCAGAAGGAAAACGTCGAAATACCAGACGGACAATTTCGCTTTACTCCGCCGCCCGGAACGGAGGTCGTGGCCGGAACGGAGTTGGTGCAGTAGGGATCAGGGGCTAGGGGCTAGGGAATAGTCTCTAGCGGTTGGCACTTATTGAGGAGCGCAAATTATAGAGACACGTCAGTGAACGAAAAGGCTGCATCGTCATTTATGGGTGAAACGTCATTACGAGCGCCGGGGGTTGGCGCGAGGAATCTGCTTTTTTTCGTAGCCAACGCACCAGCAGATCCCTCGCTCCTCCACCCCAGCGAGGGCAAAAGCGGCCCTCGCTGGGAACCCTCGCTGCGCTCGTCGCTCGGGATGACAATTTGAAAAATAGTTCGTCGCCGCTGAGCATAAAAGAAAGCTAAGAGCTAAGGGCCTGGGGCGAAGAGCGAAGAGGGTGGCTAGCGGAAGTAGACATCACACTGACAGCTGATGGCTGATAGCTCCGAATGTTAGACTACTAATAACCTCTCCCTAGGGAACTTCTCAACCATGGCCGAATACCTAATCAAGATGGCCGACGAGCGGGGCCACGTCCTCGAGCAAACCGAGAACGGGGGCTCGGAGGTCGAGGTCCGGGACCGCTTTGCCCAGCAGGGTTTCCTGGTTTATTCGGTCAAGGCCAAGAGTCTGTTTTCGACCCAGGTCGGGTTCCCCCGCCGGCGCAAGATCAAGCAGGACCAGTTTGTCATCTTCAACCAGCAGTTCGTAACCTTGATCCATGCCGGCCTGCCGATCATCCAGTCGCTGGAACTGCTGATCAAGCGGCAGCGCAATCTCTTCTTTCGTTCCGTGTTGCAGAATGTGCGCGACCGGGTGCGCGGTGGCGAGCTGCTCTCCGACTCGTTCGAAGCGCAAAAAGTTTTTCCCAAGGTGTACACCACTACGCTGCTGGCAGGCGAGAAGAGTGGCAACCTGGAAGAGGTGATGGGCCGCTATATCTCGTTCCAGCGCCTGGCGGTGAGTTTTCGCAAGAAGCTGACGGCTTCGCTGGTCTATCCCGCTTTGCTGGTCGCCATGCTGATCGTGATGATGACCTTCCTCATCACCTTTGTGGTCCCGCAGTTCGCCACCCTGTATCAGCAATTGGGTTCACCGCTGCCGGCAGTGACTTCGGTGATGCTGGCGATCGGTGTCAATGCGAAAAAGTATTTCCTGCTTTCCCTGGCGGTGCTGGGGGCGATTGGGTTCTTCCTGTGGCGCTGGATGAAGAGCGATAGCGGCGCTACCAAGATGGACCGCATCAAGTTAAAGATTCCGCTGTTGGGAGACGTCTGGTTGAAGTACCAGGTCGCGGTATTTGCGCGTATGCTGTCAACCCTGCTGTCGGGCGGACTGTCGCTGGTCCCGTCGCTGGAGACGGCCTGCGAGTCGATGCAGAGCCGCCTGATCGCGCACGGCATTGAGACGGCGACGCGCGGCGTGCGCGAAGGTCAGGGCTTGGCGCACAGCCTGGAAGAGACCAAGGTCTTCCCGGAGATGTCGGTGGAGATGATTGAGGTCGGCGAGTCCACGGGCGCGCTGCCTGCCATGCTGAACTCGGTCTCCGAGTTCTATGAGGAGGACGTGCAAAACGCGCTGGCCACGGCCATGGCCCTGATTGAACC
>Ga0187864_10000461_pt1 | contig 44598 bp, 37 predicted proteins | sample June2016WEW_11_4_FD_132985 | JGI IMG/M metagenome (GOLD analysis project Ga0187864, IMG submission 132985) | Peatland microbial communities from SPRUCE experiment site at the Marcell Experimental Forest, Minnesota, USA - June2016WEW_11_40 | ecosystem: Environmental > Terrestrial > Soil >...
ACGTGCAATCGTTCTTCGCGTCCTTCTTCGCAATCCGTTCCGGAATCGGCTGGGTGCACTCGAACTGCTTGCCGGTGTCGAAGTGCACGCACTGTTTGCAGCAATGCAGCTCGGAATGGCAGCGAGGACACTGCGAGTTGAGATCGAAGCCGGGCGCAAGCGCCGCGCCGCAATTCGAGCAGCGCGCCCGCGTGACCGTTCCTACCATCCGGGGCGTTCGCGGGCCGAGCATGTCCTGCTTGGGACGCGGCTCGCTTGGCCGCTCGGCGCGCTCCCGCTTCTTGTCCTCCGCATCGCGGTCGCGGTAACCCCTCTGCTTATACTTCCGCTCCATGAATACCTCCCGGGGGGATTACCCCCATGATACTCCGAAACGCACTCCGTAAAGCCCCTTCTTCACGCAACGTGTGGAAGGGTAATGAATCGCCGCTCGGCGCGGTGCTCTTTAGGCCGCTTACGACGCCGGCACTTCCTTCTCCTTCGCCCAAAACTTGGAAAGGCCCTCGAACGGCAGGTCCGGTTGCAGAAACTTCTGCGGCCGTCCGAAACCAGCGAGCACGGCTTCAGCGGCGAGATAGCCGCTGCGCACGGCGCCTTCCATCGTCGCCGGCCAGCCGGTGCGGGTCCAATCTCCCGCCAGGAAGAGGTTTTTCAACGCGGTCTCCTGGAGCGGGCGCCAGCGATCCACTCCCGGCTCGGGCGAAAACGTCGCGCGGACTTCCTTGATCACCGTGGCTTTTTCAAGCCTGGCCCCGCGCGTGGCCGGCAGCACATCCTCGAGTTCGTGCCGGCAAAGGTCGATGATCTCCTGACGCGAGCGCGGGACAAGATCGTACGACGCGCTTATGACCAGCTGGAGATACTGACCCTGCTCTCCAGTTCCCGGCTTCGCCTGATCCGAGGTTGCGCCGTTAGCACCAGCTCGTGCGTACAGGAGCGACTTATTGAAAATCCACTGCGTCGTGTGGTCGAGCAGCGTCAGGAACGGCTCCGTCATCACGGTGTGGTCGAACCACAAATGCACGCCCGTGATCGGAGACGTCCGGATATGCCGCAGCCCAGCAAAGAGACCACCGTCTTCGCCCATCTCTTTGGGGAGAAGGCCGAGCAGCACGTCGTGCGGCACGGCGGCAATGCAAGCGTCCGCTGACACTTCCGAACCATCTTCGAGTACGGCGCACTCAAACCGGCCCTCCCGGACGCGGATTTCGCGAATCCCGCACCGAAGTTTCACTTCGCCGCCCCGCTGGGCGATGGCTTCCCGGCAGCCTTCGTACAGTTCCGCGAGCGGCACGGACGGAATGCCCACGCGATAACCATCACGATTCCCGAGAAACGCCTTCCAGAACACGTCGATTCCGTAGCGCGCGTCCGTGCGGGCAAGCTCTTCGTCGAGCGCGCTGACAAGCACAACGCGCCAAAAGCGCTCGATCGCGCCCGGCGTCTGCCGCATGCGGTGCAGCCAATCCAGCATCGAGACGCCCGCGAGATCCGGCGGCTGGCCCCCGGCTCTCGCGATCGCAGCCAGCGCCCTCGCGATCCCCAGCCGATCCGCGACGCCCAACGCACCGAAACACGCGAACGATGGCGCCATGTGCAGCGGCGGAGGAAGCGCCGATGCTTCAATCGTCGAACGGCGACCCTGGCGGTCCGCAAAATGCAGCCGGTCGTAAAAACGAATCTTCCCATCGGCTCCGGCGCGGCGGTAGAAGTCCATTAGGTTGGTGCAGCAGCCAAGCGTGACGTGCTGGCAATTGTCCACCTCGCTTCCGTCGGGCAGCGTGTAGGAAGTGGCGCGGCCACCCAGATGCGGACGTTTCTCGAACAGCCGGACTTTGAGACCCACCTCAGCCAGCGCGACGGCGGACGCCAAACCCGCCAGCCCGCCGCCGATCACCAGAACGCTTTGCGAGGACATCCGATCTCCACCACCCACCCATGCGTGCCGTCAGCAGATACTGGATCTTTTCGACACTCGACAGCGAAACGCGAGAAGAGAAAACGTCGAATCCGCGCTCCTCGATCCGGGCGAGAAGCGTGCTGTAGGTTCGGATCAGGGCCGCGAGCGTCGCCCGGCTGTCAGGATCAACTTGCTGCACGAGCGGCGCGCCTTCTTCATACAGTCGCCACGCCCGCTCGCTTTCGAATTCGAGGAGGACCCCCAGCGCGGGTGTGAGCGGGCCCCGCAGAGTTTCGGCGCGACATCCGAATCGGCCGAGGTCATCCTGCGGAATATAGACGCGCCCCATCTCAAAATCGGTGCGCACGTCGCGGATGATATTCGTGAGCTGGAACGCAAGGCCCAGCCGCTCGGCCAGATCGGGAGCGCGCGGGTCGCGAAAACCAAAAACATTCAGGCACGTCAGCCCGACCGTGCCAGCCACGCGGTAGCAGTATTCCGACAGCCGGTCAAAAGTGGCGTAGGACGCAACGGTCAAATCCATCTCCGCGCCGAGAATCAGATCATGGAAGTAGCGCGCGGGAATGTCGAAACGCGCCATCGTATCGGCGAGCGCGGGGAGAATCGGGTGACTTTCGGCTCGTCCCGCGGCTGCTTCGTCGAGCATTGCCCGCCAGCGAGCGAGGCCCCGGCGTTTCGATTCGAGATCGCCCGGCTCGTCCGACACGTTGTCAACCAGGCGCATAAAGGCATAGAGGGCGCAGAGTGCGTTGCGCTTCTCCTTGCGCAGACCAAAGAACGCGAGATAGAAGCTGCTGTGCGCCGCGCGCGCAATGCGATTGCACTCGGCGTAGGATGCGCGCACGGCTTCCGTTCCATGCGGCACCGCCGGGACGCTCGCAGAACGGCTGCTTACGCTGCTTTCCGCGGGAGCGTGATGCAGATCGGAACTGCCGTCTCCGTGGCTCGCAGCGTGCACAAACACTCGCTGAATCAGAGCGCGTCCAAGCAGCCCGAGCTGGGTCCATTTCGTGAGCGCGGGACGATGCTCAAGCGTGTTGTATCCCGACGCTTCGATCACGTCCAAGACCGCGAGGCCGCCCCGGCTGAAAAGCTCGATGTCGATGCGGAGGGTCCCCTCCACACGCCCTGCAAGCGGCAGGCCCGCGGCAAAGAGGTCACTCGTTTTAGAGATCAAGGCCTTCATCAGCGCTACGTAGCGGGCGTCGAACTTGCGCGCGACAATGTCGCTTTCGGTCAATCCGTGTGCGGCAAGAGCGTCGAGCGGAATGTAGATGCGGCCTTTTTCGAGGTCCCGCGAAACGTCCTGCCAGAAATTCGCGAGTTGCAGCGCCGTGCACGTGAAATCGGAGAGACGCTGGCGCTCCGGGTCGCGGTAGCCGCAAAGATACAGCACCAAACGCCCGACGGGATTCGCCGAATAGACGCAGTAGTCCAGCACGGCGTCCCACGTCGGGTAGCGGTGCACGACCTGATCCTGCCGGAAAGCGCGCAGCAGGTCGCTAAACGGCCCCATCGGAATGTCTTTCGCGCGAACCGTTTCGGCAAGGGCGATGAGGACCGGATGCGCGGGGCTGCGGCCCGGTTCGTAGATCAAACGCAGTTCGTCTTCCCAAGCATCGAGCAACTCAAGAGCCCGCTTGCGGTCCGGAACTTCGTCGCCGAGATCGTCGGACCAACGGCAGTACGCATACACATTGTAGAAGTGCTGATGCAAATGGCGCGGCAAGAGCCACGAAACGACGTTGAAATTCTCGTAGTGGTGCGTCGCAAGCCAGCGCGTATAGCGCTGGGCCTCCTGGGCGGTGCAGCGCTCGGCAGGAAGGTTGCGAGCGATTTCCAGTTCTGGTGTGGGCAGCATGAAACGTACCGCCGGACGACGATCAGGGGATAATGGCTGTCTTCAACTCGCCGTTCCGGTTCTTCATATGCTCGAACACGCTGGGAAGATCGGCGAGAGGGACTTCCCCCGTAATGAAGTCGCGCGCACGAATCTCGCCGCGCGCGATCGTATCGAGCGCCTCGCGAATGAATTGCGGGGTGTGATGGAACGTGGACTTGATGGTGATTTCGGAATAGTGCAAGGTCCACGGGTCGAGCTTCACCTCGGTTCCCTTCGCGCAACCGGCGAAGAGATTGACCGTGCCGCCCTTACGCACCATCTCAAGAGCCCATTGCCACGTCACCGGCTGACCCGCCGCCTCGATCACGGCGTCGGCACCGCGCCCGCCTTCGGTCAACTCCCTCACGCGGCTCACCGGATTTTCGATTTCGGACACGTCGAATGCCGCGACGGCGCCGAAGCGCTCCGCCGCCTGCTTCCGCGCAGCGCGCCTCGCGACTGCGATCACGCGCACCTGCCGACGCGAAAGGATGCGGATGAACTCAAGGCCAATCGGCCCGCAGCCGATCACGACCACGGTATCGCCCGGCCGAATGCCCGTTTCATGGATTCCGCGCAGAACACAGGCAAGTGGCTCGACCATGGCCGCATCCAGGAACGACACGCCCTCGGGAATCTCGAGCAAGTTCTGGCGGACAATCCGGCCTGGGATGCGGATGTATTCCGCGTACGCGCCGTTATTGAAGAGCAGGTCCTCGCAGAGGTTCGGCTGTCCCTTCCGGCAGTAGAAACACTGGTTACATGGCGCCGAATTCGCCGGCACGACACGCATACCCTTGTGGACGCCGCCGTTCACCGCACTGCCTTGGTCTTCAACGACGCCGGCGAGCTCATGGCCAAAAAGCGCCGGGGGCTGAATCATCCGCGCGTGGTAGCCCTGCTTCCAAACCTTGAGATCGGTGCCGCAGGTAAGCGCAACCGACACCCGCACCAGCACTTCGTCTTCCGCGAGACGCGGAAGCTCGACGCGTTCGATCTTCACATCCTCGCGGCCGTAAAGGACCGCGGCGGTCATGTGCCCGTTTCTCGTTGACTTGCTCATTCGTGCGTGATCACCACTTTCAGTGTGTCGTCCTTCGGGTGCGCGGCCAGCTCCAGCGCGTCCGCGATTCGCTCGAGCCGGAAGCGGTGAGAGATCATCTCGCGCACCGGCAGCCGCCGCTCGAACACAAGGGCCGCCGATTCCTGCTGGTTATCGACCGAAGCGCTGTAGCTGCCCAGAATCTCTTTTTCCTCGATGCCCACGGCCGCTGCCGGAAATTCGAGTTGCAGGACCGGGTCGTTATGAGCAAACAGTAGCACGCGGCCGCCCGGTCGCGCGAGGCCGAGGGCCTCGGGGACCAATGACGGGTTGGGCACGGCTAACAGAACCGCATCCGCGCCGCGTCCCCCGGTCCGGGCGCGTATTTCTTCGAGAAGACTGCCTTTCGACGGATCGAACGACTCCTTCGCTCCGAAGCGAACACTTGCGGCGCGGCGTCCCAGCATCGGGTCGCTAGCATACACGGTTGCGCCTTCGTGCTTCGCGATCATCGTCAGAAGCATTCCGATGGGTCCTTGCCCGATCACGAGAACCGTCTCGCCCGCCGCAACGCGCGCCTTGCGAACCGCTTTCAGACACGTGTTTACCGGCTCGACAAAAGTCGCTTCCTCAAAGCTCACGTCCGGAGGCAGAACGATCATCCCGCGCTCGACGATCCACGGCATGGCGCGAACATATTCGGCAAAGCCGCCCCCGTTCGGATCGAAGCCGGCTGTCAGGCCGGTTTTCTTGTAGCCCGCACACTGCGAATAGAGTTTCCGTTCACAGTAGAAACAATCGCCGCAGGGAATGTGGTGAAAGCTGACGACGCGGTCGCCGGGCTTGAATTTCGTCACGCCCCGGCCAACGCGGACGACCGTGCCGGCAAGCTCATGGCCGAGGATTTGCGGCGGCGCGATGAAGCCGTGCTGAATTTTCTTGATGTCCGTCCCACAGACACCGCATGCCGCCACCCGAAACAGCACTTCCCCTTCGCCAATTTCCGGGATCGGCACGTGCTCGACAACCACGCGCCCTTTGCCGCGATATACCCCTGCGCGCATCTCGCCATTGTGATTCCGCCGGGTCTCTCTCGATCCGAGGTCGACAAAAGTATGGCTCATGTGGCGAGCGCCTCGGCTCGTGCGATTTCCGGCAAGGGCCCCCGCGCGATGCGCTGCACGTATTCATCCAGAAAACCAGCCAAGGCCGCAGCCGCCCGTTCGCTCTCATGCGCCAGCCGAAGCAGCCCGCCGATTCGATGGGGCCGAGCGACGATTTGTCCAATCACTTTCGGGACGCTCACGCTACCGCGATCGTTAAACGCCTGATCAAAATCAAGCGGTAGGTCCGACTCAACAGCATCGCTGATGGCTCGAATCGCCACCGACGGAATCTCGCGCTGTGCCGCCGCAGACAGTACGTAAACACTCTCCATGTCGACCGCGTCTCCAGAAGCGCCCAGAGACTTCTTTTCTTCCGCCGTCGAGACCACATGATTGGACGTCAGGAATCTCTCCACAACCTTCGCGCCCAGGTCCCCGGCGCGCGAAACCAGCTCTGCGTCGCTCCGTATCAGTTTTGTTCCCTTGGTATCCGTGACCGTTCGCGCCGCGAGGATTGCCCCGGGACGATAGGCTGGCTTCAATCCGCCGGCAAGACCCGAGGCGATGCACACGTCGGGCCCATAATCAAACGCTCGCGCCAGCACCCGCTGCGCCGCGAAGCGCCCTGCGCCCGTCAGAACCACGCGCACGTCCGTCGTCCCGACCTGCGCCCAATAGGTCTGGTCCCAAGCGTCGACGGAAACTCGTGTGAAGCGCCGCGACTTGCGCCAAGGGGCGAACTCACTTGCCAGCGCAAATGTAATGAGAGCTTTCATCGCAAAGCTATAAAAACGAATGAGGACATCTACAACTATGAGCAATATATAAGAACTAAGAGTACCAAACTTTATGCCGCGGCTGCACGCGTGACCGGCTTCGCTCCAGCGCGCCCGTCAACGTACCCGCGCTCTTCATACCAGCGCACCGCCCGCTCCAGCGCCGCTTCGATCGAGCCGGCGCGGTAACCCAACTCCCTCTCCGCCTTACTGCTCGCCACAAACATCCGGTGCCGGGACATCTTCACACCTTCCACCGGAATCTGCGGTTCCCGCCCGGTCAGGCGCGAGAACCATTCGTCCGCATATCCCGCCGCGAGCGCGACCGCGTGCGGCAGTCTCAGGCGCGGCGCAGGACGTCCCGTGATCGCGGCAAGCCTCTCCAGAATCTGCTTGAGCGTCAGGTTCAGCCCGCCCAGAATGTATCTTTCCCCGACCCGGCCCTTTTCGGCGGCCAACAGATGTCCGGCCGCGACGTCCTCGACAGGGACCAGGTTCAATCCGGTGTCGACATAGGCCGGCATCCTGCCGTTCAGAAAATCGACGATGATCCGGCCCGTAGGCGTCGGCTTCCAGTCACCCGGGCCGACCGGCGCCGTGGGATTCACGATCACGACCGGTATTCCAGCTCCCGCCGCTTTAATGGCCTCGAGTTCCGCCAGAAACTTCGAGCGCTTGTAGTGCCCAACCATCTGATCGAGCGTTGCGTGGGTTTCCTCGTTCGGCAGATCGTCGCCATGCCCCGGCACTGCCACCGTCGCCACCGTGCTGGTATACACGACCCGGTCAACGCCGGCCTGCGCCGCAACCTCAAGAATGCGGCGCGTGCCCTCGACATTGCTCTCGTAAATCTCGCCGGGATTTCTGGTCCACAAGCGATAGTCCGCCGCAACGTGAAAAACCCGGCGCACTCCCTTCATGGCCCGGTCGAGCGAGAGCATATCGCGAAGATCGCCCTCGACGCGTTCGACGGCCAGTCCCTCAAGTGCTTGCAAGTTGCTCGAGTGCCGAACGAGAACGCGAACGGTGTGGCCTGCGGCGGCGAGTTGCCGGGCGACGTGGCTTCCTACGAAGCCCGTCGAACCCGTGACGAGCGTGGTCATATTAAGGTGAAAAACCTCGTTCTGCCGTCCGTTACCCCCAATATCCGTTTGAGTGCTCAATTTCTTTCGCACGAACCTGCACGCCGGCGAATCGCGCCCGGCCTTTGCGTACGTTATCGTAGCGCGCCAGCGCGTACAGCGGGAAAGAGTTTCTGTACAGGTGATATTTCAAATAGAACACGCGAGGGAAACCCGTGCCGGTGAATTCGGTCTCGTCCCACGTGCCATCGGCATTCTGATGCGAGACGAGCCAGGCCACTGCGCGTTCGACCGCAGGGTCATTCGCAGCCGCCCGGCCATCGGCTGCGAGCAAGCCAATCAGCCCCCATGCCGTCTGCGACGCAGTGCTCTTCCCTCTGGCTTTGAGCGCGGGATCGTAGTAGGAGAGGATCGATTCGCCGAAGCCGCCGTCGGGGTTCTGCACCGAGCGCAGCCAGTCAGCAGCGCGCCGGCAATCAGGCAGCGACCCGAGCCCGACCGCTTCCAGCGCTCGCAGCACGCCGCTTGTTCCGTACACGTAGTTCACGCCCCAGCGTCCGAACCACGAGCCATCGGCCTCCTGCTCATGGCGGAGGAACGCATGCGCGCGCGCGATCACCGGATGCTTTGCGTCCCATCCCATCTGCCCCAAGCATTCCACCGCCCGCGCGGTCACGTCCGCTGTCGAAGGATCGAGCATCGCGTTGTGGTCGGCAAATGGAATGTTGTTGAGAAACTGTAAATTGTTTTCGAGGTCGAACGCGCCCCAGCCTCCGTCGCCATTCTGCATGCTCAAGAGCCACGCGAGCCCGCGGCGAATGGCGGCGCGCAAGCGCGCCGGCTCCGGATCCGCCACGCGGCTCAGGGCCATGAGGACGAATGCGGTGTCGTCCACGTCGGGATAAAAATCATTGCGGAACTCGAACGCCCACCCGCCCGGCTCCGCCTTGCGGTTCTTCGCCTGCCAGTCACCCGGACCGAGGATCTGGTTCGCGACCAACCACCGCGCCGAGGCAAGCAGCGACGGATGCGCAGGATCCAGCCCCGCTTCCTCAAGCGAAACCATCGCGATGGCTGTGTCCCAAAGCGGCGAAATGGCCGGTTGAACCCGCAGCGTGTCGTTTTCCTCGATTTCATAACGCGCGAGAAACCCGATTTCCCGCGCGACAAGAGGATCGGTCGTGTCGCCGCATTCGGCCAGCAGGGCGAAAATCGAATTCATCATCGCGGGATAGATCGTCCCCAGACCTTCGCTGCGCTCCAGACGTTCGCACATCCACTTCCGTGCGCGCGCCAGCGCCGTCTTGCGGAACGGCTTCCATGGCAGGTTTTCGTAGAGCTTCACGCTCCTGCCGAGTGCGAGGAAGAAATTCTTCCAGGAAACCACTCGCTTATCCCATGCGAGCGATGGTGGCGTCGAGCCCGGACGCTTGAAAAGCTCGCCGACCGTGACGCCTTCGGGCAATCGCCAGCCGGGCCGCAGCGCGTAGACAATCGCCAGCGGAATCACGATTCCGCGCGTCCACGACGACATCTCGTTGATGTTGACCGGAAACCATTCGGGGAGCAGCATCAGTTCCGGAGGAATCGCCGGAACGAGGCTCCAATCGATCGCGCCCACCATCGCAAGATAGAATCGCACGTAGGAATTCGTGGCTTCGAGCCCGCCGAACTCGTGGATTCTCTTCTTGGCTCGCTCGAGATGCGGGGCTCTGGGGGAATCCCCCGCCAGACGCAGTGCCACCCAGGCTTTGACGGTCGCGTTCAGCTCCGAGGGGCCGCCGTAAAAGATATTCCAGCCACCGTCAGGGAGCTGGCGATCGCGAATATATTTCGCCAATTTCGCGACTTTTCCGGAGTTCAACTGGCCGAGGATATGCAGATAGAGGATGTAGTCGGATTCGAGCGTGGTATCGGCTTCGAGCTCCCCCCACCAGTAGCCCGCCTGATTCTGCGTGGAAAGGAACCAGTTGACGCTCCGGCGGACCGCTTCTTCGATATCCGATCCGGCGTTTCGCGTAGGGGCAGCCGCCGCCACGCCGCTGGCGGCGTCCACGCGCAGTCGCGCCTCCGGTGTCATCAGCCCCTCAGACATGCATTTTGCCAGTCACTAGCGGTCCCTCTGGGGACCTCAAACTTAACGGTCAGTGAAAGCATTCCTCAGACGGGGGGGTGTAGCAAATGTCTCGGCAGCACAGACAGTTACAGGATGACCCCTACCTATTATCTTTTGTATCCGACCGACCGTCAATCGAAAACACGCCCCTTAGCGTCGTTCAGGCCACACCATTGGGATGATCCTAACCGCTGCCGTGCTGCCTTCTGTGGAAAATTTTGTTCGCCAAGCGAGAGCCTTCTTAATCCCCGACTGCGACTGTCAGCGAACAGAAGACGAAAGTTCCAGTTTACGGATGCGCTCCGCCAATTCTGGCAGCCGTGCGAACCACGCGTACTGCTGCTTGAATCTGTCGAGCGGCCGCGCCGGCGTGCCCCATACGGTTTGTCCGCGGCGGATTGTTTTGCCTGTCGGAATCCCGGCCTGCGCTCCAGCGACGGCACCATCCTCAAGCGTGCAGTGATCCGCGATTCCGACCTGCCCGCCGATGATAACGTTCCTGCCGAGCGTGCTGCTGCCTGAAATACCCGTCTGTGCAGCCAGTATGGAATGCTCCCCGATGCGAACGTTGTGAGCGATTTGAACGAGATTGTCGATTTTCACGCCGTTGCCGATCTGCGTCGTTTCGAGCGACCCTCGGTCGATCGTGGCGTTTGAGCCGATCTCAACGTCGTCGCCGATTTCGACGCTTCCCACCTGGGGAAATTTCCAGTGGCGTCCTTCGCCGAAGACGTACCCGAATCCATCTCCGCCCACCACAACGCCCGCGTGCACTTCGACGCGGTCGCCGAGCCGCGCGCCGGCATACAGCGTGACGCGCGGATGCAGCCGGCAACTCTCGCCGATGCGGGCACCGCGACCGAGAAAGCAGAAAGGTTCAACGACTGTTCCGGTACCAATTGCCACGTCGTCCTCAATCACAACATACGGGCCGACCGAAACACCTGCTGCAAGCCTTGCGCTCGCCGAGACAACCGCGGTCGGATGCACCGTTCCACTGGGCGAGGGTTCTTTCAGCAGCCACGCGGCCGCCTTCGCGAACGCCAGCTTCGGGTCATTCACGCCCAGGATCGTCTTCCCCTCGATATGCACATCCGGATGAGCGACCACGCATCGGGCCGCCGATGCGCCCACGCGCGCCTGATGGCGCGGCGATTCGACGTAGATGAGATCGTCGGCGCGCGCGCGTTCAGGGCTCGCGATACCCGAGACCGGCGCGGACGCGTCTCCTTCCAGTTCAGCTCCCAGGTACTTTGCGAGCTCACCAGCCGTGCAGATCATTGGTCGCCTCCCCTTGCTCTGGAAATCACGAGCGGACACGCCATTCGCGTGGTCTCTCCGAATTCAAGCCCATCGCCCTTGCTAGAACGGATAAATTGGCTTCTCGCCAGGCGGGCGGGTCTTCCACCGTTTGTGCACCCATAGCCACTGGTCCGGGTGCGCGCGGACATACTCCTCGATCACGGTGGTGAACCGCTGCGTGTTCTTCGCGACATCTGACTCTTCGTTTTCACTGCGCACGAGTTCGACCGCCGGCTCGAAGCGGAGGCGATACTTGCGCCGCGCTTCGTCCCAAGAGAGAAACCCGGGCACGACCGCCGCGTCTGTGTGCAGGGCAATTCGCGCGAGCCCCGAGGTTGTCGAAGCCGGAATGCCGAAGAAGTCGGCGAACACGGCCTCTTCCAGCGTCGTATTGTGGTCCGCAAGAATCCCCACCGTTCCGCCCTCGCCCAGCACTTTCAGGATTGAACGGGCGGAGCGGTTCTTCTCGATCGGCTGGTTCCCCGATCGGCAGCGGTAGGCATTGATGAGCGCGTCGACCCGGCGATTCGCGACCGGGCGAACGAGAAAATGCAGCGGGTAGCCATACAGCGCATGCGCGAACGGAGCAAGCTCCCACGCACTCATGTGACCCGTTAGAAACAGCACGCCCTTACCGCGTTGCCGCGCCGCGTCAAAGTTTTCAAAGCCGTCGAACACGACGATACGCTCGATATTCTCGCGCGTGTATTTCGGGAACTGCGAGAATTCGCCCGCCATCCAGCCGACCTGCCGAATCATGCCACGGATCACCTGCTTGCGCTTCGCGTCCGTCCAGTCGGGGAACGCCATCCGCAAGTTGACCATCGCAGTGCGGCGGAGCGGCGCCCGGATCGCAAGGGCCGCGGCGGCAAAGCAGACTCCGACCCACCGCGCCGCCGGCCTCGGTAAAAGGCCAAGAGACTTCAGTCCGACCCACGCCACAGCGTACTCGAGCCATTCCCGCATCGCGAGTCATTATGCGGGAGCCGCGACGCCCGGCGCCAGAGTCGAGTAGCAATCTCCAAAGCTCACACCTGCACCCGAAGGTACAGAGGAACGACGGTGCAGCCCTGCTGCGACACAAATTCTCACGGCAGTGCTAGACTCGTCCGGCCTTGAGCGAGACTTCGCAAACACACACACAACATGGACTCCCGCGCGCCGCAGCGCTGACCGTCTTGGCGCCGACCATCTTCATATGTTTGTTCGGACATCTGGGCGCTGTCGGCCTAGTAGGTCCGGACGAGCCGCGTTACGCGTGGATCGCGCGAGCGATGGCCGAGACCGGAGACTGGGTGACGCCGCGACTCTATGGGCAGCCGTGGTTCGAGAAGCCGATTCTCTACTATTGGGCCGCGGCTCTGGGCCTTCTGCTGCACCTGCCTGCCGAGTGGGCCGCGCGACTGCCGTCTGCCATTGCTGCGTTCGCCGCAGCCCTCGCCATCGGATGGCTCGGGTGGAAGCACTACGGCAACGATGCCCGCATTGAGCAGAGCCCCGCGCTGCTCGCTCCGCTATTGTTCTCATCGAGCGTCGCTGCGATCGGCTTCGCTCGCGCCGGCACACCGGACATGCTGTTCAGCACCGCTATCGCGCTCGCCATGGCGAGCGCCGCCAGCGTGCTTCGCGGCGCCGGTGCGTTACGTGCTGCCGACGCCGCTTCCGAGGCTGGACGCAGTGAGTTTTTCGCTCTGCTTTTGTTTGGCGCGTTTCTCGGTCTGGCGGTTCTGGCGAAGGGCCCTGCGGCCATCGTCCTGGCCGGTGGAGCGCTCCTGCTCTGGGCAGTTGCGACACAACAGTGGCGCGCGACGCTTCGATTCGCCCACCCGCTTGCACTTGCCGCTTTCTGTGCTGTGGCGCTCCCGTGGTACCTCGTTTGCGCTCTTCGCAACCCCGGCTTTCTCCGAATCTTCATCTTTCAGCACAATTTCGAACGATATCTGACTCCGCTATTCCAGCATCGCCAGCCGTTCTGGTTTTTCGGCCCGATCGTTCTCCTCGCCCTGTTGCCTTGGACCGCGTTTCTATGGCCGGCGGCGCGGGAAGGACTTCGGTTATGGCGCGAGCGTTCATGGGCCAACTCACCGGGATTCTTTCTTGCGTGCTGGGCCATTGTTCCAGTCGTGTTCTTCAGCTTTTCGCAATCCAAATTGCCCGGCTACATCCTGCCCGCGATTCCTCCCCTGACACTCTTGTGTTCCGTCGGAGCCGTGCGCGCGTTCCGAGGAAGCCGCGCAGCCGCCGTGTCCATCGCGGCCGTGATCGGCTTGACTTGGCTTGGGCTTGGAATCGTCGCTCTGCGTCTGGCGCATCGAATTCCCTGGACGAGCTACAGCCCGGACCACACTTCGCGGCTCGTTTCGCATGGCGGGTATGCGGCGCTGTTTCTGGGCGTCCTCGTTGCGTTGCTTGTCATTGCGGCGGGCTTCTACCGGAGACCGCACTACGTGATCGCGTGCTGCGCGCTTTCCGTTGTCGCTTGCGTCGAGGTGGCCAATCTCGGCGTTCTCCCCATACTGGACAGGTTCGAGTCCGCAAGGTCCCACGCCCAATTCATGCGAAACGATCAGCGACAGGACCGCATTTTCACGTACCATCTGCGCCGCGGCTGGAATTACGGCCTTGCGTTCTATTTTCACCGTGAGATCCTGGAATGGTCGCCGTCCGACCCGGACGCGGCTCTCGTGCTGACTACGCCCGCCGGACTCGAGGAGATCCGGAAAATCGGCAGGTTCCGGGGCGCGCTCGACGAGCCGTACGTCGGTGTTCTCTACGTGCCAATCAATCGTGTGCGGCGCTAGCGGCGTGAAGTCGGGGGAATATTCTGCAAGAAGAAATTTACGATCTGGCTTTCGTAACTCCTGCGGTCGTCATCCGACATGTCGCGGTACGTCAGCCGCTCGCGCACCATCTGCTTCGGATCGGGCGCTTTGATGAACAACGCCAGCGTTTCATTCGCGAGCGCAGGACGGTCATCCGCCAGGACGAACAGCTTGGGGATTCCTTTGGTCGCGGCAAGACGCGTCGAGGCGGGCGGCTCATGCCGAAACGGATAGTTGAGCATCCGGAATCCGAAATCGGAAAAACGCAGGACGTACGGCAACACCTGGAGCCCGGACTTTTTCACTTCGATCTGCACCATATCGCGGGGATCGTCGTAGGCATCGTCCACGGCGAAGGCCTCGACTCGGGGATCGGTCGCCGCTACTTCGAGTACAGCGTACCCGCCCATGTCGGTGCCCCAGAGCCCGAAATGATCTGCGTCCACGTCGTCGCGCCCGGCCAACGACTGTAGCGCCGAACGAAGTTCGGCGGTCTCGCGATATCCCAGCGTCGTCACCCCGGGGCTCGTGCCGTGTCCTGTGAAATCGAACAGGAAAACATTGAATTGATGTTCCTGTAGCGCCGTAACGAGTGTCAGCACGTCGCCGCGCTGTCCCGTGTATCCGTGGCAAACGACGACGGTAGGGGCCCCGCGCAAACCCGGAAAGAACAAGCCTTCCCGTTTCGCATCGCCTGCGACGGGAAATGAAAACGTTGTCGGATGGCCCATCATGACGTTCAGGTCGAACGTGACCGGATTCCGCGCGGGATGCAAAATCTGATACAGAAGGATCCCGGACACTGCCGAGATCGACACAAGGACAAAGAAAAGCAGCGCCAAAAGTCCGGAGAAAATCTTGGCGAGACGAGTTGTGGGATAGCGCAGCTCGGAGACGATGGCCATCCGATGGTCGCGGGCGCTCGCGGAAACACGCCTCTACGCGTCGAATGTTAGCACACTTCTTTCGAACCCGATTTGACGCACCGTTACGGTTCCGACAATCGGCGCCAGTTGGGTTCCCTGCCCCGGGACGGTTATAATGGCTTGGGAACGGCCTTCGGATCTCATGCAGATCGTCGATCTTCGCACGCTATATTCGCGGTCTCTGGAAAACCTCTTCCGGGAAGAGACCCGGCACTGGCGGGAAGAGTTGCACTGGGACTACCGCGCCTCAATCGATCTCATCCGGAAATTCATCGACTCACGCGCGCTCGGGGGGTTTGCCGCGGTCGAGAACGGCCAGCCGACCGGCTATGGATTCTACGTCCTCGAGGATCACAAGGGACTGATCGGCGGGCTGTTCGTATCCTCGAAGTGCGCGCAGGGACAAACCACGCAGGCGCTGCTGACCGAAATGATGGGTGCGCTCCGAGCCACACCGCGACTGGAACGCATCGAGGCGCAGTTGATGCCCTTCGGCAGCGAACTCGATCCCGCCTTCCTTTCGCAGCATTTCCGCCTGCACACGCGGCAATTCATGCTTCTATCGTTGGCCGAAGCGAATCTCTGCGGCAAGCCGCTGTCGTCCGGATTGCGGATCGAGCCGTGGAGTGACCGGGCCTTCGAACAAGCCGCGCAACTCATCCAACTCGCCTATGCGGACCACGTGGACGGCCGCATCAACGACCAGTATCGCAGCGAGGCGGGCAGCCTGAAATTTCTCCGCAATATCGTCCTCCTGCCGGGCTGCGGCCAGTTTTTGCCGGAGGCTTCCTTTCTGGTGCGTCCGGCGACGGGCGATCGGCCCGTGGGCATGATTCTCACATCGACGGTGGCGGAAGGTGTGGGGCACACGACGCAGGTCTGCGTCATGCCCGGCTACCAGGGACACGGCATCGGGCGGCAGTTGATGGAGCAGTCGATCCAGGCGCTGCGCAGGCGTCACTACGAGTCGCTTTCGCTGACGGTGACGGCCACCAACGAGCGCGCGGTCCAACTCTACGAACACCTCGGCTTTCGCACTGTGAAGACGTTTGCAGCCGGCGTCTGGCAGGCCTAAGGGAGGGGACTCACTTCTTGGCGCGGTCTTTGAGCAGCCCCTTCAGTTCGTCCATGAATTCCTTCACGTCCTTGAAATCGAGATAGACGGAAGCAAAGCGGACGTAAGCAACCTTGTCCAGTTTCTTCAGACGCGCCATGAGCAGTCCGCCGATCTCCGTCGTCGTGCGCTCGCGCTCGGCAGCCTCGCTGACAAACGCCTCGGCCTCGTCGACGATCGATTCAAGCTTGCTCACGGGAACGGGCCGCTTCTCGCAAGCCTTCAGCAGTCCCTGCAAAATCTTCTGCCGGTCGAATTTCTCGCGCCGGCCGTCCTTCTTGATCACCATGTAAGGGATTTCGTCGATGCGTTCGTAGGTCGTGAATCGCCGCTTGCACTTCAGGCATTCGCGGCGCCGGCGAATCAAGTCGCCGGCGCGGGCCTCGCGCGAGTCGATCACCTTGTCATCCAGATGCGCGCAAAAGGGACACCTCACTCGGGCCTCTCCTTTGACTCGGCCGGCGACCGATCAGCTGACTGCACGGGCGACTCCGTCGCGTGCTCCGCCCCGGCAAGGAAGCTGGCTTCGCCGGCCCGCTCTTCCGCCTGCGCCATCCTCCGCAGTTCTCCCATCGACCAGCCCTCCCGCAACAACAACGGCAGACCGGCAAAACAGCAAGATGCAAACGAGACCAGCCACAGAACGATGGAGGCTGTCGCGGCCGGCTCCTTTTCTACTCCAAAGATCAGAGTGAACACAAGGAAGGTTGCCAGTTGCGCTCCTCCGCCGACTCCTGGAAGCTGAACCGCGGAGCCGACAAGCGCGAAAGCGAGAACGAGAACCACGCTGCCAAAACTTAATTGCGCCAGCTGGCCGGGAAAGGCGCGTATGACCAACAGGTACACTAAAGCGACGAGCAGCCAGTGCAACACCGTATAACCCGCCAGCGCGCTGAGATCTCCCCACGTGCGGATTCCTTGCAATCCTTCGCTGAATCCCTCGAGCAAGAGTACGACCTTGCCCCGCCAGCCGTGGCGCCACTTGCTCTCCTGCAGCTTCCGGGCCAGCCAGCCGGCGCCGTGATAACGAAAATAGATCAGCAACGCGATGACACCAACAAGCCCTGCGAGCAACCCTATCCCGGCGGAGCGCGCGATTCTGATGAGCGAACTGCTTGCCGCGCTGGCGAGCGATCGATGCTCAAGAAGCAGAAGCGCGCAACCCGCGAGCACCACCGTGGCGGCGACGTCTGAAATGCGCTCGAGAACGTAGACGCCGAACATCCCCGGCATCGAAAGCGAGTCTTTCCGGGCGATGAGCACGGGGCGGATCGGTTCTCCAGGGCGGCCGAGAAGAAAAACGCAGGTGAAGCCCATCAAGGTCGCACTGTAGACGTTTGAGAAACGCGTGGGGCCCAGCCAGCGGCAGAACCGCATCCAGCGAAGCGCGCGAAGCGCGAAGCAAACATATACGGTCGCGATTCCGAGCAAAAGGAAAGAAAGCCGCGCGTAGCGAAGCGATTCGGCCACCATCCCCCAACGGAATCCCTCCAGCGTGATGGCGTTCCGAAACTTATAGAAGAAATAACCGAGGGCCAGCAGGGCGAGGAGGAGCAGCAGGTACCTTCGCGACTTTTTCATCGTCCGGCTTGCACCGTAACAGTAAGCTTCGGAGAGTGTCAAGGACGCGATGGCAACTCGCCGCGATGGGTGACGAAGGGCGCACGACACGACCGGGTGCGCTTTAATCCGCCGGGCTTTCGTGCTATTGTCTGCCCCGTTTTCGTGCGAAAGGGGGCCCACATGCGTACAAGCCTTCTGGTGACAGCTACGGTGGTTGCAATCTTGCTGTCTGGCATGGGCGCGCGCGCGGCCAAGGCCCAGGCTCCTTCAGCTTCCGCGGCCGGATCGGACTGCGACCGGGCATGCCTAACCAGTCTGGTCGACCAATACCTGGCCGCCTTGGTGAAGCACGATCCGAACGGCTTGCCCATGGCAAAGGACGTCAAATTCACAGAGAACACGGCGACTTTGCCCCTGGGCGACGGCCTGTGGGTGGGTGCATCCGAGGCGCCGACAACTTTCAAAGTCTACGCCGCCGATCCCACCTCTCACCAGATCGGCTTCTACGGAGTGATGAAAGAGTTCAACAAGCCGATCATTCTCGCGCTCCGGCTGAAAGTGGAAGGCGGAAAGATCACTGAGATCGAGCATGTTGTCGTGCGCGACGTCCGAGAAGGCAGCATGAAGAACCTTGTTACGCCCAGGACCGGGCTGGTCGAAACGGTGCCGGTCGCGGAACGAAGCTCGCGAGACGAGTTATTCCGCATCGCGAATTCTTACTTCGACTCGATCGAGCAAAGCAATGGCGACGTCGCGCCCTATGCCGACGATTGCGAGAGGCACGAGAACGGTATGCAAACCACCTCGAACAAAGCGCCGCAGTCGGGCCCCCTGGGAGCCGCCAATAGCCCGCTCTCGAAGCTCGGCATGCTCGGATGCCGAGATAGCATGAATACGCACGGCCTGAGCTACATCACGAAGATATGGCCGCGACGCATCATCATTCTCGACGAAGAAAAGGGACTGGCCTTCAGCTTCCCGATGTTCGTGCATCGCGGCAATGTGCGCTCCATCAAGATTTCGGGCGTGCCCGGCGTGGACACCGTGCCGATGAATTTCGGACCGATCGACCTACAGGCAGCCGAGATCTTCGCCATCCGCGGCGGCAAGATTCACGAGATCGAAGCGATGGGCTACTTGCTGCCGTACAACGCAAAGACGGGCTGGGAGTAATCTCGCCAACCGGAGGAGGGCCGATCCACCGCGGGTCGGCCTCGTCTGGCGCCGGAATCGCAGCCCGTCGGCAGGTATCCCCGCTCGCCCCCCAAGCCGATTTCCCACCGCACGACTCACAGATCTGTCCACAGACTAAGGCGCAAAAGTCGCTACCCTTGTATTTCCTGCCACAGCGCGAATAAGATGCCGGCCAAGCGTGGCCGCGGGATCGCCTGGGAACACATGGCACGGAACTTTTCGGCCTAGTTTTGCGTTTCATGGTTGAGGCCGGAAAGTGATGCAGGTTGCGAGGCTAGTACAGATTGGAGCCCGACGCCCAACTGATTCAGTTCTGTATCCGGGGCGACGGGCCGGCCTGGGAGGAACTTGTGCGGCGGCATACGCGGCGCGTCTACAACCTGTGCTATCGATTCACGGCCAACGCAGCTGCCGCGGAGGACCTCAGCCAGGAGGTCTTCCTGCGCGTGTATAAGACGCTCGCGAGTTATCAGCCCGCCCACGGCGCGTTTCCCACGTGGCTTACGAGCGTGACGCGAAACCTGTTAGTGGACCACTACCGGCGCACCCGCCGCGACCGATTGACCGACTCGCTCGACGACGCGATGCCGAAGCTTGAGGAAGTACATTCACCGGCGCGCACGCCGGATAAACTGGCGCAAGCCGCCGAGTTGAGCGAACAGCTGCAACGCGGACTCGCAAAACTGTCGCCGGAATTGCGTGAAGCGGTGATTCTGCGAGATTTGCAAGGGCTGGATTACGGCGAAATTCGCACCGTGCTTCAGGTCCCGGAGGGAACGGTCAAATCCCGGATCAATCGGGGACGAATTGAGCTGGCGCGAGTTCTGGAAGAAATGGGAGTGCGTCCGGCGTAGCGCCGGAACAGATACCGATGGATTGGCACTGCACAACAACGGAAGAACGGTTGAGCGACTTCCTCGACGGCGCGCTCTCGCCGGAGGACGCGGCTGCTTTCTCCGCGCACACCGCCGGTTGCGCCGCTTGCACTCGGATCGTCGCGCGGGTTGGCGCCCTCGTCAGCCGGATGCAGCAGGTCCCGCCGGTCGAAGAGCCCGTGCATCTGGTTGGGAAGATTCTCGATGCGACGCTCGGCCCGAGAACTGCGAAGCAAGGCTGGCAACAATGGTTCGGGTGGGTGCCGGTGATCTGGCAACCGCGGTTCGCGATGGGGTTGGCGACGGTTGCTGCGTCGCTTGCCATTCTGGTGCACGCAGCCGCTCCACAAGGAAGGAGTGTGAGCCTGGCGGACCTCAATCCTGCGACCCTCGCGCGCACGGCTAACCGGCAAGTGCATCTCACCTACGCGCGCGGGGCGAAATTCGTGAGCGACCTGCGCGTCGTATACGAAATCCAGTCGCGCCTCGGGGCGCAACCCGAGCCCGTGGGCGCGCCGGTGCGCGAGTCGCAGCCACAGCCAGACACGCCTTCTTCCGAACCGCACGACAGGTCGGAAGCGAATCCGCATCCGCGCCATCACGAGGCGACGGACGGCAGCATGCTGGCATTCGCAGTGGCGAATCGCTGGTCCGAACGCCTGCCCAATAATTTCACCAGGAGCCGCCCATGAAATGCGCCGTACATACGGATGTGGACGCCACCGGCTTCTGCCGCAACTGCGGCAAAGCGCTCTGTCCAGCGTGCACGCGCGACGTGCGTGGCGCGCTCTATTGCGAAGGGTGCCTCGCGAGCATGGTCTCCGCACCGACACCGGCGCCGGCGCAAGCACACTCGGGAACCAATCCCGGCGTGGCTCTTGCGCTCGGTTTTATCCCCGGGCTCGGCGCCGTTTACAACGGCGAGTACGTGAAGGCGTTGATCCACGTGCTCGTCTTCGGCGGGCTTATTGCGGCGCAGAGCAGCGACATCCCAGGCAGCTACCACGCGTTCCTCGGCATCGCGCTGGGCTGCTTCTACTTCTACATGCCGATCGAGGCCTATCGCACCGCGAAAGCCCGGCAGACGGGTGGAACAGCCGGGACAGAGGAAGCACCCCTGATCGAGACGGGAAGCGGGAGGCCGACCGGAGCAATCATTCTGATCGCTCTCGGCATGTTCCTCCTGCTTGCAAATCTGGGGCTGTTCGAGTGGGACTGGTTCGGAAAAGCGTGGCCACTGGGGTTGATCGCTCTCGGCGTGTGGCTGCTTGCGTCCAGGTTGAAGAGAAGCTCGTAGGAGAGAACCACCATGGCGGACGAAACAAAACTGCGTTGCGCGTGCGCACGATGCCGCGTGCGCGGGCTGATGGGTCCCGTGATGCTGATTACGCTAGGCTTGATTTTCCTCGTGGGCGAATACACGAGCTACAATATTGGCCAGCTCTGGCCCGTATTGCTGATTGTCGCCGGCGTTGTGCTATTCGCTCAAACCGTCGCATCCCGAACAGGCCATACGGGGTCATGAGGAGCGCGTGAGCAACGGCGGACACCATCGCAGTTCCCTTTTCGCGGCTCTGCTTCTGATCCTGTTGGGCGTCATCTTCCTTCTCGACCGCGCCGATCCCATGCTGGGCCTCGGACATTTGATCCGGCTCTACTGGCCGATTCTGATCATTCTCTGGGGCGTCGCAAAGCTGATTGACCACATCTCGGATCGAAGCGCCGGACAACCCCGCTCGACGATCCTTTCGGGAGGGGAAGCCGCATTGCTGGTTCTTCTGGCTCTCGTGCTCGGGACGTTCGTCTTCCGCGACTGGATTCGCGACCACTACGCCGATATTGACATTGAAGTACCACCCTTCAGCCAGCGATATTCCGAAAGCGTCGCGCTCCTGCCGCAAACACTTTCGCCCGGCGCTCGCGTGGAGATCGCCACGAAGCGGGGAAACATTACGGTCCACGTGAGCGACGGCAATGCTCTTGTCGTGAGCGCGACAAAATCGGCACCTGGCCCCAACGAATCCACGGTTCAGACACACCTGAAAGATGTGGACGTTCGCATCGAGCCACACGGCAATGGCGTCCACATTCACCCGGCAAACCTCGAGAGTGCCGGCGGCTGGGCGAGCGTTGATTTGGACGTCCAGGTCCCGAAGACGGCGACTTTGGCCATCAACTCTTCCCACGGCGACGTTCGCGTCTCGGGAATTGCGGGCAACGTCGACGCGCATGCTGACAACGGAGATGTCGAGATCCACGACTCTGGAGGTGACGTCAGCGCCGAGTTGCAAAAGGGCGACGCCCACATTGCGAACGTCGGCGGAAATCTTCGCGTGAATGGACGGGGCGACGACCTCGAAATCGCCGACGTCTCGGGCGACGTGACCATTGATGGCGCGTTCCTGGGATCCACCAGCGTGCGCAATGTCGCGAAGACAACCCGTTACACATCGCCGTGGTCCGACGTAACCATCATCCACCTGACGGGACGCATGGAGCTCGATTCGTCTGACGTCGCCATTTCGGACGTCGCCGGAGACGCAAGGATCGTGACCCACAACAAGGACATCGATGTGGAAAACGTCGGCGGCCGGCTCGACGTCACAGACTCGCACAGCGACGTCAAAGTCGGCTATGCGACCCCGCCGGGCTCAGACATCAACATCACCAATGACTCGGGCGATGTGGATTTGACGCTGCCCGCGCGGTCGAGCTTCGAGTTGTCGGCCGTGTCGCGCTCGGGTGAAGTCGAGAGCGATTTCCAAGGGCCTTCCCTGAAACCGGTGGATGATTCGGACAGCGAGCATCTGAACGGGAAATTTGGCGGGCCGGGGCCGAAAATCACGATCAACACGAGCTACGGCACGATCCACTTGGGCAAGTCGCACTGACGATCCCGCCGGGTTCGCAGCTAACGCTTCTCCGCGCCGCGCAGGCGATCGAGTGTCGCAAAAAACTCCGGAAAAGAGACTGCGGCGCAATCCGCATCTCGGATCGTCGTGTCGCCTTCCGCTCCCAACGCCGCCACCGCGAGCGCCATGGCGATTCGATGGTCGCCCTGCGGATCCACCTTGGCACCGCGCAGCTTTCCTGCTGACCGCCCTTCGACGCGCATCCCGTCATCGAATTCCTCCACGCGCGCTCCCATCTGCCGCAATCCAACGGCCAGCGCTGCGATGCGGTCGCTTTCTTTCACCCGTAGTTCCTTTGCGTCGTGAATCTCGATTCCCTTCTCGGTGAACGGGCCGAGCGCGCCGAGCATGGGGAGCTCGTCGATCATCTCGGCCACCTGCGCCCCGGCAACCGTCCCACCGGCGATCGGCGCGTGACGCACCGAGACATCGCCCACCAATTCTCCGTGGCGCATTTGCAGCGACGCAACGTGGACCGGCGCTCCGATCGAAACGAAGAAATCGAGCACGCGCGCGCGCGTGGGATTCAGCCCAACGTTGTGTAGCATCAACGACGATTCCGGGAGCACGAGCGCCGCGGCAATCAGGAAAACGGCGGCCGAAAGATCGCCCGGAACCACGAGCTGCTGCGCGACCAGCTTGGGCCGCGGATGGATGCGAATCGCGTTCTTGGTCCCTTCGACCGTGGCACCGAATTCGCGCAGCGCGATTTCCGTGTGATCGCGGGTGCAGACGGATTCGCGGACGGTTGTCACGCCATCGGCATAGAGTCCCGCGAGAAGGACGGCCGACTTCACCTGCGCGCTCGGAATCGGGGGCGCGTAGTCGATGGCGTGCAAATGGGCGCCGCGAATCTCGATAGGCGCGCGGTCGCCGTCGCGGGCGCGGATTTCGGCGCCCATCTGCCGCAATGGCTCGATGACGCGCCGCATGGGACGCCGGCGAAGCGATTCGTCTCCGGTGAGTGTCGAAGTAAACGGCTGCCCGGCGAGAGCGCCTGCGAGCATCCGCATCGTGGAGCCGGAGTTTTCGGCGTCGAGAGGCTTGCGGGGCTCCTTCCAGCCGTCCAGGCCGGCCCCGTCGATTCGCACACGGCGCTCGCTCGATTCGATTTCGACGCCGAGCCGCCGCAGACATTCGAGAGTGCTCCGGCAGTCGGCCGCGGAAGCGTAGTTTTGTATGTCGCTGCGGCCCTCGGCCAGCGCCGCAATGATGGCATAGCGATGTGAGATTGACTTGTCGCCCGGCAGCTCGACGACGCCGTCCACGATGCCCCCGGGTGAAATGACCCGCTTCCCCATGGCATGATTCTAACATGACGATTTCGCGCGACTTATGCCGCGCTGGATCCTGAGGTCATTTTCTTGACGAAACGGCGGAATCCTGCTAAAACATGCGTTCCGCTGGGGGAATGTGTCGCAACAGCGGCTCCTGTTCAGGGAGCCGATATCCGGAGGAAGGACGCTGCTTCTAGCTGGGACGGTTGCCTTGCGGGTGTGGACAGATTCGTCCCGATGCACGCGGAAACCAACCCGGTGAGAGTTCCCCAATAAATCCCTGATGAAACTTGTCCATGGAGGATCACTGATGCGCATCGGATTCGCGGGCGCACGACTTGCTGCCGAAAGTTTGCGCCGATTCCGTTTCGGGAGAATTTTTGCGGCTGGCGCTGCGTTGGCAACCACGCTGATGACGGTTGCGGCAGCACCGGCAAAGGCGGCGGCTGAAGGCGGCGAAGCAAATCTGAAGCTTCCCGATTTGTCGCAAGTGAATTTCCTCGGGGTGGACGGGCACAAACTTCTCCTGTGGGGCCTCCTGTTCTGCGTATTCGGGCTGGCCTTCGGCTTGACCATCTACGTTCGCCTCAAGAATCTGCCTGTACACCGCTCGATGCGCGAGATGTCCGAGCTGATCTATGAGACCTGCAAGACGTATCTCGTGACGCAAGGGAAATTTCTGTTCCTGCTGTGGATTTTCATCGCCGCGATCATCGTGCTCTACTTCGGCGTCCTGCGTCACTACGAGACAATCCGGGTTGTCATGATCCTGTTTTTCAGCGTCGTGGGAATTTTGGGAAGTTATGGGGTTGCATGGTTCGGCATTCGCGTGAACACATTCGCGAATTCGCGGACCGCTTTCGCCGGATTGGCTGGCAAGCCGTATCCCATCTATCAAATTCCGCTGCGGGCCGGCATGAGTATCGGCATGATGCTGATCAGCGTGGAACTGCTGATGATGCTCATCATCCTGCTGTTCGTCCCGGGAGACTATGCCGGGCCGTGTTTCATCGGATTCGCCATCGGCGAGTCGCTCGGCGCGGCAGCACTGCGAATTGCCGGCGGTATCTTCACCAAGATCGCGGACATCGGTTCGGACCTGATGAAGATCGTATTCAAGATCAAGGAAGACGACGCGCGCAATCCGGGCGTAATCGCTGACTGCACCGGCGACAACGCCGGCGACTCGGTGGGTCCGAGCGCAGACGGATTTGAAACCTACGGCGTCACGGGCGTCGCGCTGATTACCTTTATTCTGCTCGGCGTCACGAATCCGATCGTCCAGGTGCAATTGCTCGTATGGATCTTCGTAATGCGCATCGCCATGCTGGTCGCGAGCGCGACGGCATACTTCATCAACGGCGCCATCGCGCGCGCGCGGTACGGCAATGCCGACGAGATGAACTTCGAGTCGCCCCTGACGTCGCTCGTATGGATCACGTCCGCCGTCTCGATCGCGCTGACCTATCTGATCTCCTACTACATCATTCCCGACCTGGGCGGCGATACGACGCAGTGGTGGAAGCTCGCGACGATCATCTCCTGCGGAACGCTCGCCGGCGCGGTTATTCCGGAGCTTGTGAAAGTCTTCACGTCTATGGACTCCAGCCATGTTCGCGAGGTTCTGAGCTCGGCGCAGGAAGGCGGCGCGTCGTTGGGAATTTTGTCCGGCTTCGTGGCCGGCAATTTTTCCGCGTATTACCTGGGATTGACGATGGTTGCACTGATGAGCATCGGATACCTCGTCAGCCTACAGGGGCTCGGAAACCTGATGATTGCTGCTCCCGTCTTCGCGTTTGGCCTCGTCGCCTTCGGTTTCCTGGGAATGGGACCGGTGACGATCGCGGTCGATTCCTATGGCCCAGTGACCGACAACGCGCAGTCGATCTACGAGCTTTCATTGATCGAGAGCCTTCCGAACATCGCGCAGGAGCTCAAGAAGGACTTTAATATGGACGTGAACTTCGAGCGCGCCAAGCATCTGCTGGAAGAAAACGACGGCGCGGGTAACACGTTCAAGGCCACGGCCAAGCCGGTGTTGATCGGCACGGCCGTCGTGGGCGCGACGACGATGATTTTCTCCATCATCATGGCGCTGACGAACGGCCTCACGACGAATGTCGCCATGCTCTCGCTCCTGCACGCTCCGTTCGTTCTCGGATTGATCTCCGGGGGCGCCATGATCTTCTGGTTTGTCGGCGCTTCGACGCAGGCGGTAACCACCGGCGCCTACCGGGCCGTTGAATTCATCAAGGCAAACATCAAGCTCGAGGGCGTCGAGAAGGCCTCTGTTGCGGATAGCAAGAAGGTTGTCGAAATCTGCACGAAGTATGCGCAGCGCGGGATGCTGAATATTTTCATTGCGGTGTTCTTCGCGGCGCTGTCCTTTGCGTTCGTCGAGCCGTTCTTTTTCATCGGCTACCTGATTTCAATCGCCGTGTTCGGCCTCTACGAGGCGATCTTCATGGCCAACGCCGGTGGCGCGTGGGACAACGCGAAGAAGATCGTCGAGGTCGAGCTGAAGCAAAAGGGCACGCCCCTGCATGATGCGACCGTCGTCGGCGACACTGTGGGCGATCCGTTCAAGGACACTTCTTCCGTGGCGTTGAATCCGGTGATCAAGTTTACGACTCTCTTTGGTTTGCTCGCGGTGGAGTTGGCCGTGTCGCTGACGGCGTCCCAGGGGAACACCCGATTGACGCACATTCTCGCGGCGGTGTTTTTCGCCGTTTCCCTCTTCTTCGTCCACCGGTCGTTCTATGGGATGCGGATCAAGGCGGGGCAGGAGTAGCGCTTGCCCTTGCTTATCCTCTGACGAGACCGAGGAACTGGCGCGGGTCGTTGGTGAAACCCGGGAAAACCGCATCGAGACTACGATCGCCGAGGTGTTTCGAAATGATCTCCCCGAGCACGCTGCGATAATCGGTCGTGACCGCAAGGTCGCGCCCCTCGTAGAGCTGGCCGTCGCTCATGCCCGGCCAGCGCGTGTAGACTTTTCCGCCTCTGACGTCGCCGCCCATCAGAAACATGCAGTTGGCATGGCCATGGTCGGTGCCGCGGTTGCCATTTTCGTGGGCCGTGCGCCCGAATTCGGACATGCTGACGAAGACGACATCGCCCATGCGATCTCCCATGTCCTGATGGAACGCCGCAATCCCTTGCCCCAGGTCGCGCAGCAGATTTGAAAGCTGTCCCTGCACGCCGCCTTCGTTGACGTGGTGGTCCCAGCCGCCGCTGTCGAGGAACGCGACTTCGAGGCCCACATCGGCTTTGAAAAGCTCGGCGATTTCCAGGAGGCTGCGCCCGAAGCGGCTCGTCGGGTACTGCGCATCGTTCTCGGGCTGGTAAGCGTCCGGATTGATTTTCTTGAGTTGGTCGATCGCTTCGAACGTTTCCTGGCCCACTCCGCGAAGCGCTTGATCGACCGTCTGCGCGTACATCGCTTCAAACCCGCCTTCCACTGTTTGCTGCGGCCCGTACATCTTGAACTGCTTGAGGTCCGGGATGGCGACCGCAGGTGCGCTGCCCTGGAGCGTACGCGGAAGATATGGGCCGAACGCGACGGCGCGAAACGGCGAAGATTGGTCCTCGGGCGTCGACTGTAGCGCTCGGTTCAGCCATCCGTCCTCCGTGGCCTTCAGGCCGGGCGTGCCCGACTCCATGAAGTCCTGCGCGTCGAAATGCGACCGGCTGGGATCGGGTGAGCCGACGGCTTGCACAATGGCGAGCTGGCCGTTCTGGAACAGTAACTGCAACGGCTGGAGGCTCGGATGCAGGCCGAAGAAGCCGTCGAGATCAATCGCGGCATCGGCGCCGCCATGGCGCGGCTCGGGAATCGCGATGGTCGGGCGCAAGCGATAATAGTTCGGCTCGGCGAACGGCACGACGACGTTGAGGCCGTCCATCGCGCCGCGCTGGAACAGCACGACCATCTTTTTCTTATTTGCGCTCGTCGTGGCGGCTACGGCGCGCTGCAAAAACGACGGCAGCGAAGCCATGCCGAGCATCGCGATGCCGCCGCTCTTCAGAAAGTATCGCCGAGAGATTGTCATCGCCTTCCTCCGTCGCCGGCCATTCGCACGCCGCCCTGGAATCTATCGCCTCTGGAATTCAGGCGTCCCGAGAACCAGACCGGATATCAGACCTTCGTTCACCTGCTTGACCGGATCATCGAGGCGCGCCTGCAAGATCTGCGGGTCATCCAGCCGGGCCTCGAGCGTCTGGTGCGTTTGCGTCTCCACCTGGCCGTCGAGAAAGAGATCGAGCGAGCGCGACAGCGCCGTCCCCGGATCCTTCGAAGCATCGGCGCCGAACATGGTTTTCAGGTCGACAGCGGCTCCCGGCATGTGATCGGTGGCAAACGCAAGTGCGAAGTTCAAGCGGTTCAGAAGCGCGCCAGTGTTGACCCACGTCTCCGACTTATCGGAATAACCCGTCGGCGGCTGGCACAGGAACAGCGGCTCGCCCATCCGGCCAATCCATCCGACGAGCGGCAAAGAAACACTCACGTCGGCATTGAGCGCCCGCGCGGTGCTGGCAACGAGCTCAAATGGCGTCTTTACCTTGGCGCGGTACGCCTTCTTCGACCAGAACTCCGGGGAATAGATCATCGTCTTGAGCACGCTGCTTATATCGCCCCCGGTCGCTTCGTAACTTTTCACCATGCGATCGACCAGCGTCGCGGGCGGATGATCGGAAACAAAATGCCGGGCAAGCTCGGTCGAGATGAACCTCGCTGTGTGTGGGTCGTTGGCCAGCAGCTTCAGCGCTTCTTCGCCGTCTCTTTCGCCGCCGTAATTCAACGTGTGACCCATCACGACCTTCTTGCCCTCGGCATGAAATTGGGGCTTGAAGATGTATTCCGGATCGCGCCGGGGCTCGCGAACCGTCCAACCCGTCAGGCACCTGGCCATTTCGATCACGTCCTGCTGCGTATAGCCGGCATCCACACCGACGGTATGCAGCTCCATGACTTCGCGGCCGTAGTTCTCGTTGAGCCCGCGGTCTTGCTGCTGAGGACGTGCGCCGTTCTGCGCTCCGGGAAAACCCGCCCCTGGACGGGGGAACGTCCCAAAGGCTGGTGCAGAACCGCCGCCGAAAATTCCTTGATAACGCGACCGGCGCGCCGCAACCTCCTGCTGAAACTGTTTGAACGCCACCGGGTCGACGCTCAACCAGTTGTCCAGATAGAAAAGCATCGCGGGGCTTTTGGCTGTCGCGATCAGTAGGTCCTGAAACTTGCCCATTGTGTGCGGGCGAATCGTGTCGCGGACGTATGATGTCAGCATCCACCTGTTGGCGCCCTTGCCGGCGAAGACGTTGAAGTGGTTGAACCAGAAGTCCTCCATCACGGCTTCGAGCTGGCGGTCGCTATAGACAGCCCGGTCGAGCTTTGCCATGGAAAGCTCGGCGATTATGCGGTTCGGGCCCTGAATCCTGGCGAGAAGCTGCTGCGCCTTGTCGGCGTTGTCATTTCCCGTGTCCGTCACCTGCGCCATCGCCTCGCGGCGCTTTTCCTGTAGCTCCTGCTTGTACTGCTCGTTGGTCTCGCCTTCCTGTTTCGCGGCCTGGTTGGGCGGTGAAAATTCTTCGAGCAGCTTCTGCGACGACATCGTCAGCGTGGGGTATTTCTCGAGGCGCGTATCAAGCGCGGAATCGTCAATCGACTCGGCGTGAAGCTGTTGGTCAATCCATTTCTCGACGCCCATCCCTCGAATGCGCTTTACGTCGCCCGGGCGCGGGCCATAGCCCAGACGGTTGAGCGCGTGGAGAATCGCCTCGTCTTCGGTCAGCTCCGTGATCGGAAGCTTGCCCTTGAATTTCTTGTCGAGCGTCGGCGCCACGGAATCGTTGGACGCCGTCTTGTCGTGTTTGTCGGCGCTCGCGCTCGGCGCCACTATCGCGAATAGCGCCGTCAGCATCAGGGCGAGGGCAGCGGCCAAAAACGTGGTTCCCGCCGCATCCAGACGACCCGTGGTTATTCTGATTCTCTTCTTCATAGCTCTTAATTCTAACCCTGCGACGCGGTAAAAGTTGCGGCGTGGACCCGAGTAGTCAATCACCGAGGCGCCCGTTGCCAAGGGACGCGCGTCATGTTCCCTGTTTGTCAGGCTTTCAGTTGAAAGAGGAGCTTTTTCAGTTCTTGCTCGTTCTCAGGCGTAAGTGCGGTGCTGCGTGATGAGGTGCGCTCGTTGTCTGATTACTCGTGGCGAGCCGCGCGAAAACCGTCGAGCGTCCAGAAGTCCTGTGCCTCGTCGTGACGGAGGACGTAGTAATTGCCGTCATCGGCGAGGACTCGGAAATAGCTCGCTTCGGGGGAATACCACCGCCCATCAAGTTCGTGGACCTCAAACTGACGTCCACGAATGACAAACCGGAGAGGTCTTTCGTCCGCACGGTGCCCCGCATAGCATTCGACGCGCATCTCGCTCATCGCGCCTCCGCGGGGCGGAAGGGAGTCCGCCAGGTGAATATTTACTGCTGCGAACAGTGTACCAGCTTTGAGAAGGAGTGCAATTCGGCGAGAAGTCCCGAACTACTGAATCGTTAGCGGCCTCGGACGGCCCGTGGCCCTCTGGCGCGCTTCGGCCGCAGCCTCTCGCGCTTCAGCATTGTACGCGGCGCCGAAGAGGACGATCATCGCCGTTAGAAACATCCAAAGCAGCAGGCCGATGGCCGCGGCCAAACCGCGATACACCGCGTCGTAAGGCATCTTCCGAACATACCAGCCGAAAAAAATGTCCACCGCCCACCAGAGGAGCGTCGAAACCAGCGCTCCGGGCAGTAACTCCCGGTATCCCGGGTGCCCGGGACGCCCGATGCGATACAGCAAAACGAGGACACCCATGGCGAGCACGAAAACGATTGCTCCGTAAAACGTCAGCTCGATCTCGCGCGTGAGGTAGACCGAGCGCGTGTGAAGCATCAACCAGCCTCGGGTCTGCTTGCCGAACACCGTGAGAATCACGACCGCCAGCATTGGCACAATCGTCAGGCACAAAAGCCCGAGTGCCCGAAATTGCCGGCCCCAATAGCCCGGCCGCAGCAAATCACCTTCGATCACACGAAAGCCTTCGATATAACCCACCATCACCTGCGTACCCGCTATCAGTGTCCCGCCGAGACCCAGAAGGATCCATCTCCAAGGGTAAGCCGCCTTACGGATAAAGTAGGCGGCGACGACCTCGGAGCTGCCGGGAGGAAGGATCAGATTCAAGCGATCGGGAATCTCCCTCAACGCATCGTGGAACAAACTGGTACTGCCGAGGAGGCCAAGCGCCAAAAGCAAGAGCGGGAAAAACGCCAGAAACATGTTGAATGCAATGGCCTGACTAAGCGTCACGCAGTCCGGGAAGACCCGGCCCAGCGCCCGCACCAAATTTCTCACAATGGCTTCCATTGGTCGGAATTATAAGGGAACCCTGAATAATCATCCCCATGGTTTCGTCGGGACGCGCCTGCCCGTACGCGGCTGCCGGGTGAACTTGCTGGAGGCCGGGGCAGGCGGTAAACTTTATACAGTACCGTATCCGGGGATTCTCCACATGGCGACGCCACCGAAAGCAGCCGCGAGCCGCAGTGAAGAGGTTGTGCGCAAGCACAGGGAGTATCTCTGGCCGGCGGTCACAAACTACTTCCAGGAACCCCTCGTGGCGGACCACGCCTCGATGCAGTACCTCTGGGACGTCGAAGGGAACAAATACCTCGACTTTTTCGGCGGCATCGTCACGATCGGCGTCGGGCACTGCAACCCGAAGGTCACCTCAAAGATCAAAGCGCAGGTCGACAGGCTGCAACACACTTCGACGCTCTTCCCGAACGAAGCGATCGTCGCGCTTGCCGAAAAACTCGCGCAGATCACTCCGGGCAGGCTGCAAAAAAGCTTCTTCACGAATTCGGGAACCGAAGCGAACGAAGCGGCGATCCTCCTCGCGCGTATGGCCGGCCCAAGCTACGACGTCGTCGCCCTGCGCCACGCCTATTCCGGATCATCGGCGCTCGCAAAGGGCGTCACCGGCCAGGCAGCCTGGCGCAAGGCCGGCGTCATTGGCGTCGGCGTGGCTCACGCGGTCAGCCCCTATTGCTACCGCTGCCCGCTTCATCTGAAATACCCGGACTGCGGCGTGGCCTGCGCAAACGATGTCGAAGACCTGATTCAGACCGGTACCAGCGGCTCGATTGCCGCCTTCATCGCCGAGCCGATTCAAGGCGTCGGCGGATTCATCACTCCACCGCCCGAATACTTCAAGATCGTCTACCGAATCGTGAAGGATTATGGCGGCCTCTTTATTTCCGATGAGGTGCAAACGGGGTTCGGGCGCACGGGCAAGAAATGGTTCGGCATCGAGCAGTGGGAGGTTGTTCCAGACATCATTACGTGCGCGAAGAGCATGGGGAATGGCGTACCCGTCGGCGCGACGATCACGACCTCTGAACTCGCGGACAAGTTCCAGGGTCTGACGATCTCGACATTCGGCGGCAACCCGGTTACTTCGGTGGCGGCGCGCGCCGTGATCGAAGTGATCGAAGAAGAACACCTTCTCGAAAATACGCACGTCGTCGGTGGCTACCTGAGAGCGAAACTCGAAGAACTGAAGGCCAAGTACCCGCTGATCGGCGACGTCCGCGGCATGGGAATGATGCAGGCGCTCGAACTCGTGCGCGACCGCGAAACAAAAGAGCCCGCTCCCGCGGAGACTGCGCGGCTACTCGAACGCGCGCGCGCCAATGGCTTGCTCATCGGCAAGGGAGGGCTGCACGGCAACGTTATCCGCCTCGCTCCTCCGATGAATATCTCGAAGGCGGATGTCGATGAGGGCATTCGACTCCTCGATAAATCCCTCTCCGAAGTCAGATCGTGACCATCCAATCCGGAGGGGGCTTCTTGCAGACCAGTCGATTCATGAATTCCCGATCTCAGAACATTCGTTGTGCGAAAGCGGGCAGACGAGTGGCGGAGCTGTTTCTGTTGATGCTCGTCTTTGCTGGCGCAGGCGCTGTCTCGGCGCGGGCGGCGAGCCCAAGCGACGAAGGCGGAAGCGTACACTGGGTACAGGTCGATGAAGGTCAGGTGAAGCTCGACGGCAAGCCCCCAATCGGCTCGGGACTTTATCTGCCCGACAAGAAAAGCAAAGCGAAAGGCTCGGAGTTAGTCCTCGTTCTCCTCGGGCGGCGGTATCTGATGGTCGATGTGAAATCCAGACTTGTCTACGAGGTGCCGCTTTCCGACGTGCATCATCAAGGAAGCGAGATCGAAAGCGGCGATCTCTCCCAGCAATCCAACCTGATTCCGAGCAGCGACTGGAGCATCCGCGACGTCGGCCCGGCGGAACTTGTCCAGTTGACCCTCGGCGATTACGGTCGCGTGCTCGAGATACAGTTGCCGCACCCCCGCGATTTGCGCGGACTCTACGTCATCCATTGATCTCGATTGGTCGATTCTTGCGCTTCGCGCGATCCGTCAACCCTGACGTCCAGCGGCTCGTTCCCTGGCCGCAAACCCCGGTAGACCATCCAGCCCGCTGTCGCCAGCATGCCGGCCCAGCCCATCATGCGCACCGCCGAGGCTATCTGGATGTCGTGCTGAAGCACGCCAAGCTTGCCGAAAAGATAGTTCCAGTCGTGGATCACGTAGTCCGCATCGCCAACGGTCAGGAGCGGCAACTCCTGCGCCCGCGCGTCTGCCATGTAGGTAGCAATCGGGAGGAACTGTTCGAAGAAGAAAAACATGCAGAATGCAGTTCCCTGAACGTGTCGCTGGAACAAGAAGTACGTGGCGAGCATGAACGAGACACCCAGTTGCAGCAGGGTCCCGCCCGCGACCGCCAGAAATTCACCGAAAAAGCGAAACAACAAGTGCCCGCCTTCGTGGATTGGTACGAAAACCAGATCGATCATCAGGAATGGCCCCGTACCCCGGGCGGCCTGGAACAGGAACAGCATGTAAAACGCGCATGCAACGACGAAGGCAGCACGCGACGTGGGCTGCCAATCGTCCTCGAGGCGCTCGAGAACTGGCAGCTTTTCTGTCCATGATTCAGGCACGCGCATCCCTTTGCTCCCCTTTGCACATCTTGTCATTCCGAAGACTGAGCAGCCCGATTTCCACGCCATCCTTTTCATGTTGCTCGGAAATCGGGCGTAGCGGCGAGGGATGAGGAATCTCGGCTCCGGAACGGCGGAATTCTCATTCGCCTTCAAAACAGTCTAGCATTCGCGGATTCACGTGCTACGGCGCGCTTCAGTGGCTGCACCCTGGAATACACCTGGTCTGTCCGTCGGAGTCTGCGTCAGCGATGGGAAACGCCTGCGACCCACGGAATCCCCACGAGACCGCCCTCCACCTGCACTTCGACGAAATCGCCGCGGGTGAAAGTGTCGAAATCGGGGCGGCTGACGGCGATCCGCTCGAACCGGTGCCCATCTCGCCAGGACGTTACGACGAGCCGGCAGTTGGGAACAGGCCCTCGCATCGAGAACTTCCCGACCACGCGGGCCTGTTCGATTTGCGGAGGCGTGTGGTCAAGCGCTCCGTTCGCAAGCAGGAGAGCAGAAAGAAGCCAGGGGACGGGTACCAAACCGTAGTACACGCGCTTTAGGGCTTCGACCTCTGCGTGGTGCAGCGCGCGACGCTCGACCCAGATGGCCAGGCCCAGGGTCAGGAAAAATAGTATGCCGACGAAGATCAGTATTGTGTCGAGTTCCAGCGCAGGATAGCGCTGGCTCGCGACCACGAAGGCGAGCGAACCCAGCACGAACACCGCCGTCCGGTTCAGCAGTCTTTTTCGAAGCGAGAACTCCGCCGCGGTCGAACTGAGGCCGCAGGAATCGCAGATGTCGGCGGCCCGCTCGGCTCCACAATTGAGGCATCGTGTCATCGGACCGGACGCACGCTCGAAGGCGCTTGAGCAAGGCAAGCGATGTTCTCGTCGCGGCCGTTCGCGAGAAGTTCGCAATCGATTTCCTGAGCGCTGCGGACGGCCTGATTGTAAGTCGAACCCGCGGCGGTCGCACAATGTGTGGCGCCCTTAAACGTCATGCAGACCTCGTACCGCTCGCGGGTCTGCTGAAACGAGGAGTAGACGAGCACGCCGACAAAAGCAATCGCTCCGAGCGCGATGATCCATCGAATGTGATTCGGCTTTTTCGCCATGAGTGCCCCTGACACGAATTTTGACTCCACTAACGCTCCGAAAGTTCCCCTTCGCCTGTCCGGCGCGCCACTTCCCGGGCAATATGCTTCTTTAGATGGTGCGCGAGACCTTCCAGTCCTGCAATCTCCTTCAAGTCGCGCAGCGTAAGATCGGGGAGAAACTCCAATACGGCCGGCACCGGCGTAAGAGGATTGCGAACCAGCGCTGCCCGGACATTGTACCCTCTCGACCATTTTGGGTGCCGGGCAATGGCCGCGACAACGCGCTCCGGAACGTCAGACTTCGCCAGTACTTTCAACACCTGACTCTCCGTAAGGAACGCATTTGCGAGCGCCAGCTTCACGGCCTGCGGATGCCCTTCAGCGAGGAGCGCCCCAGCCACGCGTGGCGGGCCGCGGCGCGCAAGGGTTAGCTTCTCGCCAACCGGGAGATGCGGCACGCGCGAGACGATGATCTCTTCCGCGACGCGCCGGATATCGGCGGGTGCCGACGCCACCAGACTCAACCTCACGAGGTCGAAAAGATATAGCTGCCGCGTCACCGCCAGGGCGATGCGCTTTGGTGTGCGCGGATGCCGCGCCAGACGCAGTCGGACGCCTTCGGACGCCGTCCATTTCGCCTTCCCGCCTACCGCGGCGAGGACGTTTGCCGGCAAATCGAGCCGCTCGAGAAGCAGCGTGACGTGCGTTTCCTCGAGATTTGGATTCTCCAGCAGCGCGAGCAGCGTCTCCTCGCCGGCTTCATGCACGAAAGCCTTCAGGTCCTCTCCGGAGGCCGTGCGCGCACGCTCAAGCCGCGTTTCGGATTCAGGCGGCATTTCCCTTCGCCCGAGCTAACCGGACGGCCACGCGAACCGCGGCTTCCGCGGGAGAGATTTCCACCGGCACGAAGCGCACGCCGGGGATCAGCCGGGTCAATTCCGCGTCGATCGCCGCATCGAATTGTTTCGAGCGCCCGAATACGCCCCCGACCTTCGCGACAGGGACTTCGCGATCGCGCCAGCCGAGTTCGTTCGAAACGCGTTCCGCGAGTCCTGCAAGTGAAGTGGCGGCCTCCGACAAAATCTCGCGTGCCACACCATCGCCCTCATCGGCGACTTTGACGACCAACGGGAACGTCTTCGAGAAAACTTCGTCCGGATTTTTCGCGATCCATTCCAGCAACAAGTCCCAGTCCTGGCATTGATGCCACGCGAGAATTCGTTTCTCGAGCACCGTGGCCGGCCCTCGGCCCTCTTCCGCCAGCACGACTGCCTGGAACGCGCGGCGGCCGATATCGAAAGCACTGCCCTCATCGCTGAACCATGGTCCCCGCCCGCCCGCGCGGGCCGTCCGCCCATTGGCGTCGCGCCCACATGCCGCGGAGCCGGTGCCAGCTAGGAGAACGATCCCCTCGGCCGCGCCGAATGCGGCCTCGAGCGCGATTTCGAGGTCCGTCGTCACTCGAACGCTGGCATTGGGAAACCCATCCTGGAAAAACGTCGTGGCCCGTCGCGCTACACCGGCACGGCCTGCGCCTCCCAGCCCGGCGCAGATTCCCCGAATGTGGCCCGCGTGGATTTTCTGACGGCTCAAGACCATGTCGGCGGTCTCGCTGAGCGCGAACCACGCTCTCGTGTATCCCGTGCGAAGCGGATTGGAAGGACCGCCGGACGCCCGCGCCAATACCCGGCCTTCGGCGTCGGCAAGCACGCACTCCGTTTTCGTCCCGCCGCCGTCGAACCCGAGGAAGTAGGTGGCGTCAGCGGCGGAAATCTTTGGTGGCATCGATTCCTTTCACTTTGCTTGAGAACTCCACGGCTGGTTCCAACTGTGGCGCTGATCTTGCAAGACTCAGATTCTACACGGCCTGCCCCGATGCCGAAAGATGCGCATCACAGGCTCATGGGCGGCGATTTCGTCCCGCTTCGTTCACGAACATCGCCCCAGGCCCTTCATTGTGCCACGTGAAGCCGTATGCTATATAAAATCGCAGGATAACAGCCGCCCACATGAAAAAACCCCTGCAAAAAATGGCTATTAAGGCCATCTTGGGGGCCATAGCGATGCCATTTTTGGCATATTCGTGCTTATGAAATCCCGCACTCCCATGCGTCGAAATTCCCGCAAGAACAGCCGGTCACACAATTTGCAGACACGTTGGGTCGAACAAACGCTCAAGAAAATGACGCTGCGCGAAAAGCTCGGCCAGATGTTGATGGTGTCTTTTTTGGGCGTGTTCGCCCCGGCGGAAGGCGCTGATTACACAAGGGTTCTGTGCGAGGTTGAGGAGAACCATGTCGGCGGTCTGATCGTCGGAACGGCGCGCGGCCCGCTTGGAATCAGGCGCAGCCAAGTCTACCCGACTGCAATCATCCTTAACGAATTGCAGCGCCGCGCGAAGATTCCGCTTCTCGTCGGCGCCGACTTCGAATCGGGCACGCGGATGCGTCTCGAAGAGGGCACGCCCTACCCGTCCGCCATGGCGATTGCCGCGACGGGAGAACACAGGTTCGCTTACACGGCGGGCAGATCGACTGCGATCGAAGCGCGAGCTGCCGGAGTCCACTGGATTTTTGCGCCCGTCGCGGACGTCAACAATAATCCGGACAATCCGATCGTCAATGTGCGGTCGTTCGGCGAAGATCCGAAAGACGTCGCCGCGTACGTTGCACAGTTCGTCCGGGGAGTCGAAGAGAACGGCGCGCTCGCGACGGCCAAGCATTTCCCCGGCCACGGCAATGTCAGCGTGGACTCGCACCTGTCCCTCGCCGTGGTGCCTGGCAATCGCCAGGAACTCGAGAGCACCGAACTCGTGCCCTTCCGCGCCGCGATTCGGGCGGGCGTCAGCTCGATCATGCCCGGGCACCTCGCTGTGCCAGCACTGGAGCCGGACGCGCACGTTCCCGCCACGCTTTCGCGGAAGATCTTGACCGGCCTCCTGCGCGGCGAGATGAGGTTTCGGGGCCTGATTGTCACCGACGCCCTCGAGATGGGCGGCGTCACATCGCTCTACCCGCCCGGTGAGGTCGCTGTCCGCGCCATCGAGGCCGGCGCGGACGTCCTCTTGATGCCTCCCGTTCCCGACGCGGCGATGGCGGGACTCGAAGGCGCCGTCAAGTCCGGGCGAATTTCCACCAAGCACATCGATGCATCCGTGCGACGAATTCTCGCGGCCAAGGCGCGGCTGGGACTCAACCGGAATCGGTCTGTCGATATCGCGCGGCTCAACGAAACATTCGGCCGTCCGGAATACGGGGCGCAGGCGCAGGAGATCGCCGACCGGGGCGTCACGCTGCTGCGCGACTCGACGCGGCTTCTGCCTCTCGACTCCACGCGCCCGCTCCGCGTCCTGCTCGTTGTGCTCTCGGCTGATCCGGACCCGGTCCCCGGTGAAACCCTCGAGCCCGAAATTCGGCCGCGCGTCGATTCGCTTTCCGTGCTGCGCGCGGACACCCGATTCACGAGCGTCGCCACGCTCAAGCTTCCCTCACCTGACTCCTACGACGTGGCCATTGCCGCGCTTTTCGTCCGCGTCGCCGACCGCAAGGGCAACGTCGGCTTCCCGGATGATCAGCGCGCCCTGGTGAACCAATTGCTCGTTTCCGGAAAACCTGTGGTGATCGCGTCGTTCGGCAGCCCCTATTTAATCGAACGCTTCCCCACCGCGAAAACGTGGCTCGGGGAGTTTTCGACCAACGACGTGTCACAACGCGCCGCAGCACGCGCGCTGTTCGGACAGATCGCGATCACGGGAAGGATTCCGGTTACCGTGCCTGGAAGCGCGCAGCGCGGCGCCGGACTGCGCGTGGCGGCGAATCCGATGACGCTCGCACCGGCCGCCGCGTCGATGTCCGATCGCCTCAAACCGGCATACGATCTGCTCGACCGCGCGGTGTCGGATGGTGCGTTCCCCGGCGGTGTCCTGGCGGTTGGCTGGAACGACGGTTTGGCAATTCATCCATTTGGCAGATTAACCCGTGACGCCAAAGCGAGCCGCGTCACTGCCGGCACGATCTACGACGTGGCATCGCTCACGAAACCCATCGTCACTACCACCGCCGCAATGCTGCTCGTCCAGCAGGGCCAACTCGACCTCGACGCGCCCGTCGCGAGCTACTTGCCCGAATTCGCCGCGGCGGCCAAGTCTGATCCCGATTCCTCGTGGCGCGCGCACATTACGATCCGCATGCTCCTGCTCCACGATTCCGGACTCCCGTGGCACCGCGACTTCTACAAAGACGCGAAGGGTAAAGACGCAATCCTCGCCCGCGCGATGGCCGAACCGCTTGTGCGCGAACCAGGAAAACAGGTTGAATACTCCGACCTCGGATTCATACTTCTCGGCGAAATCATCGAACGCTTGACCGGAGAATCGCTCGATGCGTTCGCCCGGCAAAACATCTTTGCGCCGCTCGCGATGAGCTCCTCGATGTTCAGTCCACCCCGGAATCTGCGCGCGCGAATCGCTCCGACCGAGAATGACACGTCGTACCGCAAGCGCCTGCTTCGAGGCGAAGTGGACGACGAAAACGCCTGGGCCATGGGCGGCGTGGCCGGACATGCAGGGCTTTTCTCGACCGCCGCTGATATCGCGGCCTTCGCGCAAATGCTCCTGAATGGCGGCATCTACGCGCACCACCGACTCCTCGCGCGCGCGACGATCGGCCAGTTCACCGCGCGGCAAATTATCGGCGATTCCGCCCGCGCGCTCGGCTGGGACGTGCCCACCGAGCCCTCCTCATCGGGCCGCTACTTCTCGAGGCAGAGCTTCGGCCACACGGGCTTCACCGGCACATCGCTCTGGATCGATCCCAGCCGAAGGCTCTTCGTCATCCTGCTCACAAACCGCGTGAATCCCACCCGCGCGAGCGAAAAAATCCGCCAGGTGCGCCCCGCGCTTCACGATGCCGTCGTCGAAGCGCTCGGCCTCGCGAGCGGGCAGGTCGCCGCCCGATAACTCCCTCGGCACAATCCGTGCTCGATTTCCATCGCGCGCGCGACCCTGCGTTCGCCTCCCGCTATAATCGTTTCGGGAGTGAGGCGCTCCTTGAAACCATCCAGGACAGAGCAGCGAAACCCGCATTCGCGCGGTCTCGATCGGAAATCCACGCTCGAAATCCTGCGCGCACTGAACCGCGAAGACGCGCGCGTTGCCCCGGCCGTGCGCCGCGAGCTACCCAAGGTCGCGCGTGCTGTAGATGCGATTGCGAAGGCGTTTCGGCACGGCGGAAGGCTATTCTATGTGGGCGCGGGAACGAGCGGCCGCCTGGCTGTCTTGGACGCGGCCGAATGCCCGCCGACCTTCGGAACGCCGCCTAAGATGGTGCAGGCGATCATCGCGGGTGGCGCGGGGGCCCTCCGCCACGCGGCCGAGGGCGCCGAGGATTCGGCTCCGGATGGGGCGCGCGATCTGCGCCGCGCGGGCGTGAAGCGAGGTGACATCATCGTGGGACTCTCGGCGAGCGGCACGACGCCGTACGTGCTCGGCGCGCTCGATTTCGCGAAACGCCGCGGCCTGCTGACGATCGGCGTTACCTCGAATCCGCAGTCCCCGCTGGCACGGCGGGCGCGGATTGCGATCGCGCCGGACACAGGCCCCGAGGCGATTGCAGGCTCGACGCGGCTCAAGGCCGGCACGGCGCAGAAGCTGGTCCTGAACTTGCTGTCTACGGCTGCGATGGTGCGGCTCGGCAGAGTCTATGAGAACTGGATGGTGCACGTCGCGCTGACAAATCAGAAGTTGCGCCGGCGCGGCGCGCGGGTTCTCGAAGAGGCCGCTGGCGTAAGTGCGTCCGCCGCAGAACACGCTCTGCGTCAGACTGGCCACAATCTTCCGGCGGCTCTTGTTATGCTCAAAACAGCCGCCAGTGCCCGCGATGCGCGCCGGTGGCTTGCGGCAACCGGCGGCAACGTGCGGCAGGCTCTCGCGGCTGCGAAGAAGCGGCCGGCGAACACGAAAACTCAGGGACGGAAATAGGACATGGATCGGTTCAAGATCGAAGGTGGGCGGCGGCTCGAAGGCACGGTTCAGATCAGCGGCGCCAAAAATGCGGCGTTGCCTGCCATGGCGGCGGCCCTGCTTACCACTGAGCCTGTACGTCTCCAGAACATTCCGCACGTCCGCGACATCATCACGATGGCGAAACTGCTCGCGCACATGCGATGTCGTGTGGAGAGTCCGGACCTCCCGCCCAGCGAATTCACGATCCGGGCGGAAACGGTGTCGCACGCGGAGGCGCCTTACGAACTCGTGAAGACGATGCGCGCTTCGGTGCTGACCCTCGGGCCGCTCGTCGCGCGTTTTGGATACGCGCGCGTTTCGCTTCCCGGCGGCTGCGCCATTGGAGCACGTCCGATCGACCTCCACATTCAGGCGCTCGAAAAGCTGGGCGCCACGATTTCGATGGATCACGGTTACGTCGAGGCGCGCGCCAAGCGACTCCGCGGCACCACCTTTCGCTTCCCCAAGATCACCGTCACCGGGACGGAAAACATTCTCACGGCGGCAGTGCTTGCCGAAGGCGAAACCATCCTCGAAAACGCGGCGCTCGAGCCCGAGATTCCCGACCTCGCCGACCTCCTTACGAAGATGGGCGCCAAAATCGAAGGCGCCGGGACATCCACGATCCGCGTGCAGGGCGTTGAAAAGCTCTACGGGGCGACCCACGCCGTTATCCCCGATCGAATCGAAGCGGGGACGTTTCTGGTGGCGGGCGCCATCACCGGCGGCGACCTCTTGCTGACCAACTGCGACCCGCACCATCTTGGCGCCGTCATCGACAAGCTCAAGGAATGCGGCGTCGAGATTCGCTGCGAAGGCCAGCGCGGGCTGCGCGTGCGCGCCGCGAAGAGGCTCGTTGCCGCCGACGTCACCACCGCGGAATTTCCCGGCTTCGCCACGGACATGCAGGCGCAGTTCATGGCGCTGGCCACGCAGGCGCACGGCGTCTCGCACATCCGCGAAACGATCTTCGAGAACCGCTACCTGCACGCAAGCGAGATGATGCGCATGGGCGCCAACATCACGATCGACGGCAATGTCGCCGTCGTCACCGGCCCGACTCCGTTGACTGGAGCGCCCGTCACAGCCTCCGACTTGCGCGCCAGTGCCGGCCTGGTCCTTGCGGCGCTCGTCGCGGACAATACTACGTGGATCGACCGCGTCTACCACATCGACCGCGGCTACGAGCGCATCGAAGACAAATTGCGCTCTGTCGACGCTCGTATCGAGCGCGTCTCCGACGCAGGCTAATTCAGCGTTTCGGTAATTGAGCGGATTGGCCCGCGGCACGGCTCCCTGCAAACAAAAAGGGAGGCGACGGCTCGCCTCCCTTTTTCACTCCTCTGGTGCTGTCCTGAGCGCCACGAAACCGCTAGCTTGCCGCTTCGCCTTTAGCCTGTTTGTCCCGCTGGTCGCGCAGAACGGCCTTGCGGCTCAGGCGGATTTTGTTTCCCTCGATCGCGAGCACTTTCACCAGCACCTGATCGCCTTCCTTCAACTCGTCGCGAACGGCGCGAATGCGCTGCTCCGCAATTTCGCTGATGTGCAGCAATCCGTCGGTGCCGGGGAAAATCTCGACGAAGGCGCCAAACTCCGCGATGCGCACGACTTTACCGAGGTAGGTCTTGCCGATCTCGGCGGTCGCCGTCACTTCGCGAATCAGCTTCAAGGCTTCCTCGGCGGCCGGGCCGCTGCTCGCGAAGACGTGAACCTTGCCGTCGTCCATCACGTCGATCTTCACGCCCGTCGCCTCGATGATCGACCGAATCTTCTTGCCGCCCGGCCCGATCAGGTCGCGGATCTTGTCCGTGGGGATATTGAGCATGTGCAGATGCGGCGCGTAGGTGGAAATCTCTGGCCGCCCGCTCGGAAGCGTGCGGTCCATCGTGTCGAGAATTTCGAGGCGCGCCTTGCGGGCCTGCGCAAGCGCCTCGCGCATCATCGCGATGCTCACACCGCCCACCTTGATATCCATCTGGAGCGCTGTAATTCCCTGACGCGTGCCGGCAACCTTGAAGTCCATGTCGCCGTAGTGATCCTCCGCGCCGGCGATGTCCGTCAGGATGGCGTATTTGTCGCCCTCGACCACCAGGCCCATCGCGATCCCGGCGCAGGGTGACTTCAGCGGCACGCCTGCGTCCATCAAGGCGAGCGAAGCGCCGCACACTGTGGCCATCGACGATGACCCGTTCGATTCGAGGATGTCCGACACGACGCGCACCGCGTACGGAAACTCCGTCTCAGGCGGGAGCAGGTTTGCGACCGCGCGCTCGGCCAATGCGCCGTGGCCGATTTCACGGCGGCCCGGGCCGCGCAGAAACTTCACTTCACCGACGGAAAACGGCGGGAAGTTGTAGTGCAGCATGAAACGCTTGAACGTATCTTCCTCGAAGAGCAGATCGAGGCGCTGCATGTCGTCTTTCGTTCCCAGCGTGGCCGTGGCGAGCGATTGCGTTTCGCCGCGCGTAAAAAGCGCCGACCCATGCACTCGGGGCAGCACGCTCACTTCGCAGGTGATCTGCCGGATCTGGTCGAAGGCGCGCGCATCCGGACGCCGCCGGCGGTTCAGCATGTCGTCGCGGAAGATGTGTTCGCGGAGCCGCTCGAAGGCGCGGTACGCAAGCTTCTTCTTTTCCTCGTCCTCTTCCGGAACCGCGGCGAGAATCTCGGCCTTGATCGCGTCGACCAGACCGTAGCTCTCGAGTTTCGGGTGCTTCGCCGTGTCCAGAGCATCTCGCAGCCGCTCGCCATGCTGCTTTGTGATCTGCTGATAGAGCCCTTCGTCGAACGCGGGCGGCGTCACCGCTACTTTCTGCTGGTTGACTCGAGCGCCAAGCTGGCGGATCTCCCCGACGATTTGCTTGATCGCGGCGTGGCCGAATTCAAGCGCGTCGGTAACGGTCTCTTCGGACACTTCGAGGGCGCCCGACTCCACCATTACGATTGCGTCCGCCGAGCCGGCAACCACGATGTTCAGGAGGCTGGTCTTCTGTTCGGCAACGGTCGGGTTGATCACGAGCTTTCCGTCAAGCAGCCCGACGCGAACGCACGCGATCGGATTCGCGAACGGAATCTTCGAAATGTAGAGCGCTGCCGAAGCCGCGGTGAGGCCGATGACGTCCGGGTCGTTTTCACTGTCCGCCGAAAGCACCATCGCAACGATCTGTGTTTCCGTCGCCCAGCCCTCCGGAAAGAGCGGCCGCAGCGGACGATCGATCAGGCGCGACGTCAGAATCTCGCGCTCCGAGGGGCGGCCTTCGCGCTTGAAGAATCCGCCGGGAATCTTGCCGGCGGAGTACGTGTACTCGCGGTAGTCCACCGTGAGCGGTAGAAAATCCTTTTCGGTTGCCTTGTTGTCCATGCACGCCGTGGCGAGCACCACCGTATCGCCGTAGCGCGCCACAACGGCGCCGTGCGCCTGGCGGGCCATCTTGCCCGTTTCGAGCGTCAGTTTCCGCCCGCCCAGGTCCAAACTCACTTGTTCGAACATCCTGTCACTTCCTTCTGTCCCGGATCACCGGGAACGGTCATCAGATACGAGAGAATCTCTCGG
>Ga0187864_10000462_pt1 | contig 44594 bp, 43 predicted proteins | sample June2016WEW_11_4_FD_132985 | JGI IMG/M metagenome (GOLD analysis project Ga0187864, IMG submission 132985) | Peatland microbial communities from SPRUCE experiment site at the Marcell Experimental Forest, Minnesota, USA - June2016WEW_11_40 | ecosystem: Environmental > Terrestrial > Soil >...
GAAGTTAATGCAATTCTTTTCGCATACCTCGGCGCATTTCGCACACACGACCGGGTTGTGACCGAGACATTCATTGATATTTATTACATAAGCGGAAGGCACCGCCTGCGGAAAAGGCGAGTAGATGGCTCTCCTGGAAGACAGACCGGAGTTGAACTCATCAGGCCGCACAACCGGACACACCTCGGCGCAATCGCCGCAGGCAGTGCAGTCCTTCTCGGAAACGTATCGGGCTTTTTTTAGAATCTTGACCTCGAAGTTACCAACATATCCTTTCACGTCGATCACTTCGGAGAGGGTGAGGAGCTTTATTTTGGGATGCCGACCGGCATCCGTCATCTTCGGCCCGAGTATTCAGATGGAACAGTCCATCGTGGGGAAGGTTTTATCAAGTTTTGCCATCTGGCCGCCAATGGATGGTTTTCTTTCGACCAGGACGACTTCGTAGCCGTTATCGGCAAGATCGAGCGCCGCCTGGATTCCGGCGATGCCTCCTCCTATTACGAGAGTCCGCCTGCTGAGCGGTATTTTTCGGCCCTGGAGCGGTTCGAGCCTGAGGGCCCTCGCCACTGCCATCCGCACCAGGTCGACGGCTTTGCCTGTGGCGGCTTGTGGTTCGTTAATGTGAACCCAACTGCACTGTTCCCGCAGGTTAGCCATTTCGAGCAGGTAGGGATTGAGGCCGGCGCTTTCGAGCATCTGCCGGAAGGTGGGTTCATGGAGCCTTGGAGAGCAGGAGGCGATCACCACCCGGTCAAGCCCGAGCTCGGCAATATCTTCCCTGATGCTCTGCTGACCGGGATCCGAGCACGCATATTGGATATCTCGCGTATGAACGACATTTTCAAGTTTAGCGCTCTCGGAGGCGACTCTCTGGCAATCGACGGTTCTGGCGATGTTCAATCCGCAATGGCAGACAAAGACGCCGATTCGCGGATTTTGACCATGTATGGAGGTTTTTTGCATTTTAAGGTCTCTGGTTCTCCAAAAATTATTCCCCTTGGATAGATGTTACTCCCAGCGTATTGTTCGGGCCAGAATGGAGGTAAGGTCTACCATTTCCATTCGGATTTCATTTCCAAGGAAGGGGTCTTCCATGGCGCACTTGAGGTGTATCTGGCATTTAGGGCAGGCGGTTACCAGAAGGTTGCTTCCGGTTTCTTTTGCCTGCCTCAGCCTGTTTACCTGCATAGCTTTGGAGTAACTGTCACATCCGGTCCATGCACAGTTTCCGCAGCAAAGCGAAGAAGCTCCCCGGTCGCGCATTTCGCTGAAGCCTCGCACGTTGAGCCGTTGAAGAAGATTTCTCGGCAATTGGCATCCGGTTTGTGTGCGGCTTAGCCTGCAAGGGTCCTGAAAGGTTATCTTCCTGTTGAGTTTTGAGAAACCGATGGCTCCCTTGCTGATTTCGGCTTCTGCGAGTTCGAAAATGTGGGTCACTTTGAATCCGGTTTCGATCCCGTTTTGGGGATAGTCGTGAGAGAAGGCCCTGTAACATTCCGGACAGGCCGTAACAAGTTCTTCGATTCCCATCTGCGAGATCAGTTTTACATTCAGCCGGGCGAGTTTGACAAAGTGATCGCGGTCTCCCGACCAGAGCAGATCATGGCCGCAGCACCTCTCGTTTTGCATTATTGCCGGATGAATATCGAAAAAGTTCATGAGCCTGAGCGCATCGACCAATATGTCGCTGGTACTTATGCCCAGGTGATTCTTGAAAAATGTGTCGAAGTAGGGAGCGCACCCTCCGAAAAACAGGGTTTTGCTTTTCGGGTCGGTTTGAATTTCGGGCGGCAGCCATCTCCAATGCTCCACAGGCAGGTTGGGCGATGCCAAAGCACGCATGAGGGAGTGGAAAAAACCTTCATGGGCTTCAAACCGGCCATTCCCGGATGCTGCGTTGCGCATCTCTTTTATAAAATCCGGAAAGCTGACCGCCGAGGGGCATCGATCATAGCAAAGACCGCAGGTAAGGCAGGACCAGATGTCCTCCCTGATGCAGGAGGATTCCAGGTCGCCCGCTACTACGGCGTTTGCGATTGCTCTGGGGGAAAACTGTTTTCCGGAGAGAGCTACCGGGCATGCGGATGAACATTTGCCGCAGTCCTGGCAAGTGTTGATATTGTGGGCGGCCATAATAGAGGCAGCCGACTCGGGCGAGAGGGCAGATTTTTTTGTTACACGGGGGGGTTCGACAGGTGTTTTGCCCAGTTGCTGAATCGTGTTTCTGAACGCGGTCAGAAAATCGAGCAGCTCCGAGGACTGGTCGGGATAGAACGAGGCAAAACCGAGCCGCTCCTCTCCCAACCCCAGCAGGCGAAGAATCCCCCTGGTGTCCTCCACGTTTCTCTCGGCAACACGAGTCCCGATCCCGTAACGGCAGGTGCCGGGCTGGCACCCGAGCAGGGCGACTCCGTCGGCGCCGGTTTCGAACGCCTTGAAAAGCAGCGACTTGGTGATTCGACCGCTGCAAGGTATCCTTATCATCCGGATCTCGCGGGGCAGCGGAGCAAGCGTGTCCTGTAGCGTCTGGAATGCGGCGTGCGGGCACCAGTTGCACAGGAAAAGGATTATTTTGAGATCGTCTTCCATGGATTTTTATCCGGTCAGGGGGTTTCAAGATTCGAGTTGGTCAGAGTAAATCCGACACGTGGGAAAAGTCTACCCACGTGCCATTCTATTTTACAGGCAACCCTTGCTTCAAGAACCCCGAGCCGTTACTTCCTCAATCATCTGCTCCAGAAAGAGCCTGTCTCGATAGGGGCTGTCGGCGGCGTCGGACGGACAGATCGAAATGCAGTCGCCGCAGCCCTTGCAAAGGGCCTCATCGACAACCGCATAACCAGACCCCAGCGTGTTGGTATGAAAGCTCACCGCCCGATAGGGGCAAGCGTTCACACACCGGCCGCATCCCCTGCAAAGGTTCTCATTTATAGAAACCGTGTATCCTTTGTTTTGCCTGGGCCCCCGAGGCATAACGGTGGCTGCGAGAATGCCGGCTGCTGTGCCCTTTATGCGTTCAGAGGCATTGATGCCCGGTGGACTGGCCAGCAGTAGCCCCGGTATCGAAGTAGCCCCTGGAACGAAGAAGGGGATTCCTCTGAGGCCCTTTGCCTGCATGGAGTGTGTAAACTCATGGGGCGGCATGTCCGGGTGAGGCATATAGGCTATATTTCTTCGTGCGCTGTCTCCCAGAATAACCGCTCCCGCGCTGAAAACCTGGTGGGTGCTGTCTTCCATAATCACGACCACCCGGAAGTCTCCCACTGTGCCCTTAAGAGACCTGGCGCTCGATCCGAGAAATGCGTGAACGTGGGGATAATCGGGCGCCGAAGGAAGAGGTCTGTCCGGGCTTCCGAACAAAAAGACTTCCATTCCCATTTGACTCAGGGTGTGAGCGCTTTTGAGCGCGGCTTCGGATTCACCGATTATTGCGGTTGTGAAGTTATACTGGCGCGCTGGAGTCGGGAGGGACTTGAGATGGGCGGCGCGCCGGATAGATCTTTGAAGGAGTCCCTTGAAGCGGCTTACAGCCAGAGGCGTGTCACTCCTCAAGAGGGCAAGGGCCTCGCCTCGAAGGTTGCACGTTTCGGCCATTGCCCTGGCTATACCGGTACCCTGGAAGATCGCGGCCTTCAGCCTGCTTCGCTGGTCGGTACACGCACTGCATATGAGGTCCAGGGGGCAGCACACGCAGGAAGCGAGTACGAATCGGGTGAGGCCTTTTTCGCGAATCGTCCTTAGCATTGAAGCAGCGCCTTCCAGTGTGCACGCTGAGGGAACCGACTCGGCGTATTCCACCGTTGAGTCCTCCGGAAGGTAGGAAATGAACCTGTCCAATTCCGGGTCCCACCCGAGCGAATCGTTGCAGCGGCATACAAAAACACCGATGCGAAGGTCTGATGTGAGCTGGGGTCCTGGAGGCGAAAACGAGATGCCATGGCCCTTCATGCGCGGAGCGCTGTCGCCGAGCAGCAGAACAGCTTCCGCTGCGGCGGCAAAACCTCGCAGCGTCATGCCAAAAATGTCCGGTTTGATGGCCCTGGAACTGTACGCGCGGATCACGTCCTCGCCTTTCACTCCGGGAGCGGCAGCCGCGTCGGCGATAATGACGACCCCCGCATGTTCGACGGCTTCGAATGAATCGTCTGCGTAGGAAATAGCCTTCGCACCCGAGCATGCCTCGACGCACTGGAAGCACTCCGAACATACGCCGCACTGGAGGCATCTGGATGTCTCTGAATGGACCTGATCTTCAGTCAGGCCGAGGGCGACCTCGACGGAAAGCTCCCTGCGTGAGGCGGGACGAAGCTCCGACATTCTCGCGCGGGGAACAGACGGAATCTCTGGGGTGATCTCTGGAAAGTCTAATTCCTGCGGCCGGGATAAAGAGCAGGGTTCATCGGGTTCTCCAGTCAGAAAAGCTTTGCCGGTCAGGAAACTGTGAACGGCCCTGGCAGCCGCCCGACCGGAGGCCATAGCCGATACGACCGTCGAGGGTCCGGTCACGGCGTCACCTGCGGCAAAGACATTATTAGCTCGGGTCCTTCCTTTGGTCTCCACCCAGGTGAGCCCGTCAAGCGTGGCAAGGTTTTCTGCATGGCCGTCAAAAAGAGCCGGGTTTCCTGTCTGTCCTATTGCTATGACGGCGCGTTCGAATTCAATCTCGAGCGGCGTGCCGCCTTCAATCGGGACCGGCCATGGGATTCCTTTGGCGTCCGGTGGGCCTGGGATGGTCGGAAAGAGACGTATAGCCTTCAGCCTGCCGTCATCTCCCAGAAATTGGGCAACCATGAGGCTGGTTTTTATCGCTACTCCCTCTGTCAGCGTCTGTTCCACTTCCAGAGTGTCCGCTGGGATCAGTGCCTCGGGAAACCACGAAATCAATGTAACTTGGGCGCCAAGTCGAACAAGCGTGCGTGCGGCTTCAAACGCGGCGTTGCCGTCGCCGATTACCGCAGTTTTTCCGGAAAGAGACTCTAATTCGCCCCTATGCACGGCGGAAAGCAATGAGACGCATCCGACAACCCCGTCAAGTTTTTCTCCAGGGACATTCAGCTTTCGGTCTTCCCACAATCCTGTGGCGAGAACAATCGCCGAGAAGTCCCGAGCGTTCAGTGAGGATTTATATTCGCAGCCCAGGCGGAATTCGATTCCAATCCGGTGAAGGTATTCGATTTCCTGGTCGAGCACAGGGCGCGGGAGCCGGTAAGGTCCGATTCCGTAGCGCAAAAGGCCCCCCGGCGCTTTTTCTTTCTCAAAGACCGTCACTCGATATCCGAAGCGTATAAGGTCGGATGCTGCGGCAAGTCCGGCAGGTCCCGAACCAACCACGGCAATTTTTTCGGGCCGAGTCCTGGCTGGTTTTACCTTAGTCAGGTCGGGAGATGCGTTATCGGCAATGAAGCGCTTTATGTCCCGTATGGCAAGGGGTTGATCGAGATCGTTCCTGCGGCATGCAGCCTCGCATGGATGAGTGCAGATCCTTCCGCAGATGCCGGGCAAAACGTTGTCCTTCCTGATAAGTTCGAGCGCCTCCGTGTACTTTCCGGCACGCGCCAGGGCCATGTATCCCTGGACGTTAACTCCCAGAGGGCAATTTGCCTGGCACAGAGGAGTCTTGCGCTTGTCAATTACCGGCCTTCCCGGAAGGGCATGCCTTCCTCCGTACTTTAGGGCCTTTGTGCCGTCAGGGCTTACTGCCGGACAATTCTCCGAACATAGACCGCAAAGGGTGCACTTGTCGGAGTCAACGTAGGAGGCCGTTTTTTTGTAACGTATTGAAAATCCCTGGGGCGTGTGCTTGATCGACTTGATTGAAGCGGGAAGAAGAAGCCTGATCCCTGGATTTCTCATTATCCGAAGAAGCCCCGGGCGCAGGGCATAGTTGAAGCTAACCCCGGAGGGCATCCGCCAGATATCTGAGGCTAGTTTCTCGTTGAGGTCGGGGGCTTGGTCAATCAGTGTGACCGGTATCCCCATCTCGCCCAGTTTATTGGTTGCAGCGATCCCCGCCGGGGTAGCGCCGATTACGCATACCTTCTGAAGGCGTTCCTTGGGGTTTTTCATGAACCGGCCCCCTTCTTTGCGGCGGCCTTTTTATGCCTGGCCTTGAGCAGCGCCTGTCCGAAATCGTAACCTTTGTTGAAGGCGGCTATGTTTGCGCCTTCAGTTCCCTTGGGGACGGAATCGGCCACAGAGGTCAGCATACCCTTCAGGGAAACTGCGCCGGTTATTGAGGTTACAAAGCCGAGCATGACGATATTGGCCATCATCTTTCTGCCAAGTTCTTCGGCAATGCGGGTTGCCGGGATCGGGAAAACACCCCCGCCGGCACTATCGGCAGACCTCACCATGTCCTGATCGATAATGAGGATTCCGTTGTCTTTGAGCAGGTGGCGGTATTTCTCGTATCCTATCTGGGACATGCACACCAGGATGTCCGGATTGTGCACGTAAGGGTAATGGATTGGTTTGTCCGATATGATTAACTGAGCGCTGCAAGCCCCGCCACGAGCTTCAGGGCCGTAGGACTGCGTAAGAGTGCTCTCCAGATGGTCTGCAAGACAAGCCGCCATCCCGAGCACCTGGCCGGCAAGGACTATGCCTTGTCCACCAAGGCCGGTTATGAGAAGCTCTCTTTTCAATTTTGGGTTCGTGGTCCTGTCCATCGCACTCTCACTCGGCTCTTATTATCAGCCTTAGGGGCTCAATTCTTCGCGATTCAGGTTCGGTCTCATGACGCACGCGGGCGGCATATCCTTTCGTAGGCCTCCGAAAAGGTCGGCTTGTCGTACTCTACGAATTTCCCAAGAGTTATGCCCTGCTTGAAATCCAGGATAACTTCGGCAGGATTTGCGCCATTTTTTACTATTGTCTTTTCCTGATAGATCTTGAGCGAATCAATCGGTTTCTGCCTGTTTCTGCGGCCGTACCCGGTAGGACAGGGGGCGAGGACCTCGATGAATGAAAAGCCTCGGCGCGCAAGGGCTTCCCCTATCGACTGAGTAAGATCGCGCGTGTGAAGCATTGTCCAGCGCGCAACGTAGGTGGCCCCGGCAGCGTATGCCAGCAGGGGCAGATTGAACGGCAGTTCGGGATTGCCAAGCGGTGTGGTCGAGGTCTTGGCCATATTGGGGGTTGTCGCCGCAGCCTGTCCACCCGTCATTCCGTAATTGAAGTTGTTCACGCAGATCACCGTCAGATCCATGTTCCGTCTGGCGGCGTGAAGGAAATGATTTCCACCGATTGCAAACAGGTCTCCGTCACCGCTGAAAACGACAAGGGTCAGTTCGGGATTGGCCAGCTTCATGCCGGTTGCAAAGGGGATTGCCCGCCCATGAGTGGTATGATAGGAATCGAGCTTTACATACCCGGCGCCTCTTCCCGAACACCCTATCCCGGACACTACTACGGTTTTTGTCAGGTCCGCCCTGGCTGACTGGATGGCGATCAGCGATGAGGAGAAAGCCGTGCCGATTCCGCATCCGGGGCACCATATGTGCGGGATGCGATCGGTTCGCAGGATATTATCGAGTGGATGTTTTGGGGAGCGATTGTTGCTCATGCGCGTCCTGACTCAAGGCTAAGAGCGATCCGTACGGGCAAAATCAATAGGTCTTATAAGTCCGTGGTTTATCCCCGGCCGCTGCCGACAAGCATTTTTTCGAGTATCTGAGCGGGTGTAATAACCGTTCCGCCGGCATGACCGACCAGCAGGGCAGGGGCCATACCTCCGGCGCACCTTTCTACCTCCATGTGAATCTGCCCCAGGTTCAATTCCACCGTTATCAGGCACCGCACCCGTTTTGCAAGCTCTCTTATTGCATCGTCCGGGAAAGGCCACACGGTTACCAGTCGCAAAAGACCGGCTTTCATGCCTTGTTGCCGAGCCTCATCGACAGCGGCCAGGCTGCTCCGTGAGCTTATCCCGTACGATATCAGCGCCACATCGGCGTCCTCCAGCCGGTACTCCTCCACCTGTATGATCTTACTGAGGTTCGCACGAATTTTTTCCGTTATTCGAGAGACCATCTCCGAATGCGCCTCGGCTGTCATCACCGGGTAGCCTTTTTCATCGTGAGTCAGACCCGTAAAGTGCACCAGATAGCCCTCGCCGGCATGAGCCATTGGCGCCACCCCATTGGAGCCGGGATGAAAAGGTTTGAAACGGTCCTTTCTTCCTTTAGGGCGGGGGCGGGACTGGAGCCGTATTTTCGATGGATCGGGTATGATGACCCTCTCACATAGGTGGCCGACTACCTCATCGGCCATTATCATTACGGGGAGACGGTATGTTTCGCTCAAGTTGAACGCGGTAATGGTCTGGTAGAAAAACTCCTGGGGCGAAGCAGGGGCAAGCGCTATAATCTCGTAATGACCATGGGAGCCCCACCTGGCCTGCATCATATCACCCTGAGCGCCCAGCGTCGGTAGTCCCGTCGAAGGACCTGCACGCTGAACGTTTACTACCACACATGGAGTCTCCATTGTTATCCCGAGTCCGATGTTTTCCATCATCAGACTGAACCCCGGACCGGAGGTCGCTGTCATGCTTTTTGTTCCGGCGCAGGAAGCGCCAAGAACTGCGGCCATTGCGGCTATCTCATCTTCCATCTGGATAAAGACCCCGCCAACTTCCGGAAGCCTTTTTGCCATCTGCTCGGCTATTTCGGTGGCCGGTGTGATAGGATACCCGGCGAAGAAGCGACAGCCGGCGGCAAGCGCCCCCTCCGCGCATGCCGAGTCACCATTCATGAAATACTCTCCGGTCAGAACTGCAGGTTTCATAAAAAGAAAAAACCCATAGAGGTTATTGAATTGAAAGCTCGGAAATCCTTTGGGCCGGAGCTTCGAGCGAGTAGATCGCAAAATCGGGACAGATGGCCTCGCAATAGTGACAGTTGACACACAAATCAGGCTGTTTTATCGCCGGAGGGTGGTATCCTTTCGAGTTGAAGCGCTCGGAGGCCTCGAGAACATCTCTTGGACAATATTCGATACAGTAGCCGCACCCTTTGCACCGGTCTTCTATGATATGAACGATCCCTTTGGAAATGACGATCTCTTCGGTATCCAGGGGAACGCGCCAGAACTTCATCTTTTGACCTCTTCGAACGTAATGAACAGGGGAGCGACTGTGTCTTTGAGATATCGGGCAATTTTGTGAGCAAGTCAAGATAAATGAGATGGCGAAATAATGGAATTGGCTGGTTGGGGTATTTTTTCCAGAGGGGGGAATGGGCAGTTCAGATGAAGATGCAGCCCTTGGTCGGCCCTAAGGGGAACAATTTGGTCTTCTGGTCTCAGAAGAAAAACATTGGATATGTCGGTCAAGTCTAAGATCCACCCTTCCCCCTTAGAGAAAGGGGGGGACAATTACATAAATCTCCAAAATCATTTCACCAGTTTATCAGGATTTTCTTTCCGCCGTCTTCGGCCAATACCCGATAACCAAAATCAGGATGCAATGAAAGCAAAGACTTGAGCGGCTTTTTTTCGCTGAACAGGAAAATCCTTTTCCCGGACGTCCACTCGCTGAGCAGTTCATCCTGCGTGAGGCACAGCCTTGGGGCTGTTTTATCCTGCAGGCCGTACCAGAGAACGCCGAACCCGCCGTTCATGACGTAAACCTGGAGGCCTGTGTAGTAATTGAGGGTTGAACCTTTCTCATAAAAATCGTTTATGACGATCTTATCTCCCGGCCGGTAGTAGTACTGGACAACTTTGGCGAGGCTTTTGGAGCCGAGCACCGGCTCAAAGGCAACCATCCCGGCATTGTATAAATGGCACAGCCCTATCATCATGGTGGTCAGCAACAGGAAACAGACCATCCAGCGCTTTCGGAGAGCGAGGAAAAATGCGGCTGATGGGCCGAGGATCAGTAAGGCAGCGGTCTTATACACCAGTGGCGACAGAAGGCTGAAAGTCGCCGCAGTGAGGTCGTGGATGTGCCCGAAAGCGAGGTTGTAGCGCTCCGGATGAGAGGTAAGAGTTCCGGCAAGGGTACGCGCCTCTTCCGAGGGGTTGCCCAACCATGTGAGAGCGATCATGCCCGCGTCTGTTGAGAGCGCCGTGGCGGCCAAGACCCCGAGGCTGATGATGCCCCACTTCGGGGAGGTTTCCCGCGCGTCGAGGTCCGCCATGGCCTTGCCGAGCAGGAGCGCGACTGCGGCAAATGTGGGAAACGCGTAGTATTCCTGGGTTGAGCTGAAGAAAAAAAATGTCAGGATTACGCCAATCCAGATAAATAGAAAAAGGCATGCCCGTTGGGTTTTCTCCTGCGGACGCACCGATTTGGGGAAATATCGGACAAGCCCCCACATGAATGCGCTCCATGGGAAAAGCCACACGAGGTGAAGGCCCCAGAGCAGCAGGCGCGGAACGGTACCATAGTCTTTGGGATAGCGCATCCCAAGAAAGCGCAGGAGATGTTCGCGGATAAAATAGAACTGCAGGAAATCTGGATTGGCAAGGGCCGCCGCAACGTGCCATGGGGCTGCTACCATCAGAAAAATGACAATCCCGTATCCGATCTGGAGCCTCCTGAGGACCTTCCAGTTTCCAGTTAGCAGAATATGCGCAAAAATGATTGCGCCCGTAAAGACGACCCCAATCAGTCCCTTTGTGAGTACGGCAAGGGCTGTGGAAATATAGAGAGCGGCGCACCTCAGGTCTACCGGACCGATATTTTTCGGCCCCTGTTCTTCAAATGTTATCAGCACGTACATGTAAAGGGAAAAAGCGATAAAGAAGGATAAAATCACATCAGGCAAAAGTATCCGGGTAAATGCATAATGGCCAAGGCAGGTTGCGATCACAATCCCTGAGCAGAAGCCTGCTCTTTGGCCCCAGAACCGCGCCCCGAACCTGAAGACCAGCAATATCAACAAAAGGGAGAACAGCGCAAGGGGCAGCCGTAGAGCCCAGTCCTGAAGCCCGAAAGCGGAAACCGAGAGGGCCGCAAGCCAGTACATGAAAGGGGCCTTCTCCAGGTATCTGATGCCGTTGTTTACCCTCAGCGTCACCCAGTCTCCCGACTGGGCCATCTCGCGGACTGCTTCTGCATGGAAAGAATCCGCGTCGTCGAAAAGCGCCGGACGGGTAATCGTGGCGATGAAAATTGCGGACCAGAGCGCGATAAGAACAGTCGAGTAGAGGAGTGTCCTGGAGTTCATAAAACTCTAGACCCTGCCCCTTGAGCGTTCCACGTGAATCAGGTAGAGGTTCCTGAAGTATATGATGAGACCGCCCCCCTGTCCGAGAATGAACACGGGGTCCTTTTTTAGTATGGCATATATGAGAAGCACCCCTCCGCCGCCGATGCTGAAATACCAGAAGGAGAGAGGAACTACGCTTCTGCCTTGCCTCTCGCTGGCAATCCACTGGACCAGAAATCTGCCGAAAAACAACCCCTGGCCGCATAACCCCAGAACGAGCAGATAATTGTCGAGAAAATACCGGATCATGTTGTTCATTGCATTGCCCATGCTCGCATGTTTCCATTTTATTAGGCATTAGGACGTTAAAAAGAAATAACCCCGGCGGGTTCTCAAACTTTTCGGGTGTCCCTGTCACTGTGGGGACGGACGAGCAACCCGAAACTTGGTATTATGCCAGAAAGGGGAGTTTTGGGAAGAAGAATTTCCAGTATGGTTGGTCAAAAGGTGGAGTTTACAATAATTTAGATTGTAGAATCATTCAGAGGGGCCAGACTACCCTGATTTCAGTACCGGTTTCGCACGACTGAATTTCAAGGGCGCCGCCGGAAAGCCTCGCGCGCTCGGTCATGCTGGAGAGCCCGACACATGCGCTGATCCTGGCCGATTCCCGCGCCTCGGCGACATCGAACCCCTTGCCGTTATCCCGAATCGTCATCCCGATTGCTCCGTTTTCCTGGGCAAGCCTTAAAGTGACCGAATTTGCGCCGCTGTGTTTGGCGACATTGTTCAGCGCCTCCTGGATGATCCTGAAAATGACGATCTTGAGTGCGTCGGGCGGATCGGGTTCCTCAAGCAAAAGAGTTTTCTCGATATGAATATAGGGATAGTCTTCCTCAAATCTCCTGAATAATGGAGAGCGTTAAAGAGGCAGCGAGCACCCGGAACGCGTTTAACTCGAATTGGCGCCTTTTGAACGACAAAATAAATAGTGATGCAATGAACAGCAGGATTATTACGTATTCGCTTATCTTCTCGAAGCCGGTCGGGGCGATCCCATCAATGAAACAGGCAGGGAAATTTTGCCGGTAGAAGACGGAAAGAAGCGATCCGGCGGCAACGGCCCCGAATGCAATAACCACAAGGCCGGTTTTCAATTATATGAAAGGATGTGCAGCAGTTCGATCAAGCCTGCGAAAAGGAAAGCTATGCCGATAAATGAAAAATAAACATTACGGACAATGTGGCGGGAATTCCAGGCTGTGACAAAAATGCTCCATAAGGCTACTACCGTGAATATCCCGATCAGAGTATGGAAGATAAGGTAATCTCGAACTGCAGCCCAGAGCAGGCCGGCGAGAAACGCGGCGCCTAAAATCAGGGAATGCTTGTCTGGCAGGATATCCGAATCGAACATCGGTCTCCTCTAGTCGAGTAATTTCCGGGAATCGGTTTTGAAACTAATGAAGCCGGTCCTTTTGATAAAGATGTATGATAAATTGTTGATGAACTTTTTGGATTCGCATTTGATATCGTGCCGGAAAAGCTTTGTCAAGAAATATTGATGGCCTATGATAGGAACATGTGATTGATAATACTGGGAATTGAGACTTCTTGCGATGAAACCGCTGCAGCAGTTGTCAGGGACGGAAAAGAGATATTGTCCAGCGTGATCGCCAGCCAGGTTTCTATTCACAGCCCTTATGGCGGGGTGGTTCCCGAGTTGGCGTCGAGGCAGCACCTGGAGTATATCATCCCGGTAATCGAAAGCGCGCTGGAAAAAGCAGGGGTTTCCTGCGAACAACTTGACGTGCTTGGGGTTACGCAAGGCCCTGGACTTGTCGGGGCGCTGCTGGTCGGTTTGAGCGCCGCAAAAGCTATGGCTTATGCTCTGGGTAAGCCGCTCATTGCGGTTAATCATCTCGAGGGGCATATCCAGGCCGCTTTCATTTCCGGCGGCGTACCGGAGAGCCCTTTTATTTGCCTGGTCGTTTCCGGCGGCCATACCGCTCTATACAGGGTCGATCGGGACGGCGGCTCCCGGCTGCTGGGAGCTACGAGGGACGACGCGGCCGGAGAGGCATTCGATAAAATAGCAAAGCTGCTCGACATAGGCTATCCAGGTGGTATTGCGATCGACAAACTCGCTTCCGGCGCAAATCCGGAGGCGATTCACTTCCCGCGCTCCCGGTTTGACAAAGAATCTCTTGAGTTCAGCTTCAGCGGTTTAAAAACTGCCGCCGCCAATTTTATCCGCGTTCACGGTCCCCCTGCCTCCGATTCTGCCCGTAGCGGGGCTGGGTCCTACACGCTGGGGGATTTCGCGGCGAGCTTTCAGGAGGCTATTGTTGACGTGTTGGTGGAAAAGAGCGTCAAAGCGGCGCAGCAGTGCGGCCTGTCTGACATTGCGGCTGTCGGGGGAGTAGCCGCAAACAGCAGGTTGAGGACAAGGCTGGCGCAGGAGGCCGCGTCCGGAAACTTTCGGCTTTATCTGCCGCCGGTAGAGTTTTGTACGGATAATGCCGTGATGATCGCATCCGCCGCGTACCGAATCTGGATGCGTTCGGGCCCCCAGCATGGAATGCTGGAACTGGACGCATATTCCCGCTAAGCACCGTGCCTGCAACATATTTTTAGAACAAGGGGCTTGAAGTTGGACCGCTGAACGTGGAAATCGTGGATTATCATTGAGCAGGAGGTGTAAAATGGAATGGCTTCTTATCCACCCAGGCGAGCACCTGGCCGACGAACTGAAGGCGCTCAACAAGAGCGCAAACGAGCTCGCGAAAGAATTGGGTGTGCCGACGAACCGGCTCACGCAGGTCATTGCCGGCAAGCGCGGGATTTCGGGCGACACGGCCTTGCGTCTGGGCAAGTGGTTCGGCACGGGGCCGGATATTTGGATGAACCTGCAAAAGAACTACGGGCTGCGGCGCGCGGCGCAGGAAATAGGCGATGCCCTGGAAAAGATTCCCGCGCTTCATGGCAAGGCGAAGGCGGGCGGGGAGCTGCATGCGTAAGCGGGCCGGGTGGTCGCCGTCAGGAAGAGGCTGCGCCGTAAGATTGGTTATAACTGGACCTTCGTGGGTTTCGAACGTGATCGACCGTCACCTCATTGAACAACTCGCCAACGTTCTCGGCACACACCCCGGTTTGGTCGAGAAGGACTGGCATGTCGTCCGCGCCCTAGGCGTCCTTGCATTGCTCGATCATGCCGGCGCGACGCCGGTCTTTTCCGGAGGCACGTCGCTGTCGAAGGGATGGGGCCTTATCAGGCGGTTTTCCGGAGATATCGAATTCAAGGTTATGATGCCGCAAGCCGCAAGCGGCACGGCAAGCCGGTATGAACGGCGGGCGTTCTGCGAGCAGACTCTATCCGCCCTCATGACAAGTGAATTCGAGCTTTTGGGCGTGCCCCTGATTGGCAATCAAGGCCGGGTTTTCGCGGCCGGCCTTGCTTATGAAAGTCATTTCGCAACGGATGAAAGCATCCGGCCTCACCTGCGTGTTGAAATGTCCTTTCAGGAGCCGGCGCTGAAGCCGATCAATCGGCCGCTTCAGTCACTGATTGCACAGGCGCAGAAACAGCCGCCTGAAGTTTCAAGCTTTCCCTGCATCGATCCCATAGAAACCGCCGCCGACAAGTTGAGCACGCTGGCCTGGCGCGTGTGCGCGCGCCGGAGAGGTGGCGCGGCTGACGATCCGGCGATCGTCCGGCATCTGTATGACCTGGCGGCGCTCGAAGGCGCCGTCGCGGGGGCATCCGGGTTTCCGGCCCTGGCGGAAAGGACGGCGGAAGAAGACACCGGACGGGGAGGGGCGAGCGTGCCTTCAAATCCCAGGGAACGGTTCGCCGCCATGCTGGATCTTTTGCATAATGACAGGCTGTGGGCTTCCGAGTATGAAACGTTTGTGCTGCAGGTGTCGTTTGCCGGACCCGGCGAAACGATCACCTTTGACGAAGCTTTCGCGGCCACAGGGCGTTTGGTGGATAAGGTTTACAGGGAAGGGCCCGCATGACACCCGGCAATGAGGCTTTGGGGTATCCGCACAGCATGTGCGAAAACTTCAGCAGGTGCTTGCCTATTTGAACGTGAGCCAGGAACCCGCCGACATGAATCTGCCGGGGTTTCGGCCGCATCCTCTAGAAGGCGAGCGCAAAGGACAATGGGCGGTGTCCGTAACGGGTAATTTGCGGATCGTGTTCGAGTTTGAGGGCGAGAACGCCACAAATGTCGATCTGCTTGATTACCACTGACCGCCGGAAAGGAAGGAACCTATGAAGATGCACAACCCGCCGCATCCCGGCGAAATCATCCGCGAGCAGTGCATTGAGCCGCTTGGTCTGACGATCACGGCGGCAGCCAAGGGGCTGGGTGTCACGCGCAAGGCGCTGTCCGAGCTGGTGAACGGGCATAGCGGCGTATCGCCGGAAATGGCGATCCGCCTGTCCAAGGCCTTCGGGAGCAGTCCCGAGACCTGGCTGCGCCTGCAACTGCAATATGATCTCTGGCGCGCCAAGCGCCGCGCGGCGGCATCAAGGTGACGCGTTTTCCGGAGCACGCGCCGGCGTAGCGTATACACGGCTTTTCAAATCAATCAGGAAGGGCAGGGGCTTGAAAACGGGCTGCCCTTGGGCGGGTCTGCCCCGCAGCGGATTCCGAAATTCATGATTCCATAGGATCATGATTTCATAAGATCATGATTTCATAAGATCATGATGAGGGGGTTGTGACTGATTTGCCGAGATTTAGTTCCTTGATTATTCAATTGGAAAAGTGCCTTTAGATGTCGTATTTTGGGAGCACACAAAGGATAATATGAGGCCGGAAAACCTGGAAACGCGCGTTATGAAACGCATTGCCCGCAAACGCGGCGATGTTTTTTTGCGCGCCGACTTTAAAGACCTCGGCGGCTATGACCAGGTGGGCCGTGTGTTGCGCGGCCTGGTTGGCAAGGGCTGCCTGCTCAAGGTCGGCTATGGCATCTACACCCGCGCCGTAAAATCGCCGTTCAATGACGAACTGGTGCTGCCGAAGGGCCTGACCACCCTGAAAGAAGCAATTCAGCGCCTCGGGGTCGAGGTGACACAAACGCGCTTTGCGCAAGACTACAACGCCGGCCGGACAACCCAGGTGCCTACAGGCCGCGTGGTCGCCGTTCGCGGGCGTATCCGCCGCAAGATCGGCTACAATGGGATCTTCCTGAGTTTTGAACGTGGTTAAGTGCATAAACGACTTGGTTGCAGAAAGGCCAGCTTCCCGATCCGGAGCAAATTGCGAATCTTCTGAAGTACCTGTAATGAAAAAAAGAGGGTGCCCATGCCACGACTGACCGAACAGGAAGAATAAGAGATCATCTCTCCGGTTTCGAGGAGAGGGGCGCCTCACTCGACCACGAAACGATGGAGAAACTCTTCGGCTGCGCAGGATGAGTGGACGGCCCAGCGGACCGAAACCGAAGTACTCTTTACGATCCATTGGGCCGTCAAGTGATCGGCCAAGGAACAATGAGAAACACAGAACGAGACATCGGATGAACCAGAAATACGAGAAGCTAAAGACCCTCTTCAAGGAGTTGTTCCAGCTCGACCAGCCCGATCTGGACTTCGGCCTGTACCGAATCATGCACGCCAAGTCCGCAGAGGTGACGCAGTTCGTCGACAGAGACCTGTTACCGCAGGTGAATGAAGCGTTCGGGCTCTACCGCACGGCCGATAAGGCCGAGCTGGAGAGAGAACTGGCCACGGCCATCGCCCAGGCGCACGACCTGGGCGTAGACCCGGAGACGACGCAAAAGGTGAAGGACTTGCGCGCCCGGCTCAAGAGCGACGCGGTGGATGTGGGCGCGCTGGAAAACGAGGTCTACGACCACCTCTTCAGCTTCTTCCGCCGCTACTATTCCGAGGGCGACTTCCTGGCCAAGCGCGTCTACAAACCAGGCGTCTACGCCATCCCCTATGAGGGAGAAGAGGTAACGCTCCACTGGGCCAACAATCACCAGTATTACATCAAAACCAGTGAGTACCTCCGCGACTACGCCTTCCGCCTGCGGCCCAAGGCTGAAAAGAACCCCATGCGAGTGCACTTCCGGCTCTCGGATGCCATCGAGGGCGAGCACGGGAACGTCAAGACCGCCGAGGGCAAGGATCGCGTCTTCCTTCTTGCGGCCGCTGGCGAATCCGCGCACGACTTCATCGCTGAGACAGAAGGCGAGCTCACCATCCGCTTCGAATACCGACCCGCAACGCTCACCGACTGGCCAGAGGACACGCGCTATGGCAAGACCAAGCCGCCCACGCAGAAAGACCTGATCGCGCTTGCCACACAGCGCTTGCTGACCGTGGCTGACGCCTCACTGCTCTTATGGATCGCGGAGCTCGGTAAGCCGCACGTCACGGCGAGCGGCGAGAAGGCCGACTACTCAAGGTTGGAGGCCAACCTTCGTCGCTACACCGCCCGCAACACCTTCGACTACTTCATCCACAAAGACCTGGGCGGCTTCCTGCGCCGGGAACTCGACTTCTATATCAAGAACGAGGTCATGCACCTGGACGACGTGGAGAACGAGACGGTGCCGCGCGTCGATCAGTATCTTTCGAAGATCAAGGTCATCCGTCGCATCGCGGGCAAGATCATTGACTTCCTCGCCCAGCTCGAGGACTTCCAGAAGAAGCTCTGGCTCAAGAAGAAGTTCGTCGTCGAGACGCAGTACTGCATCAAGCTCGACGGCATTCCCGAGGAGTTCTACCCTGAGATCGCCGCCAACGATGCCCAGCGAGAAGAGTGGGTACGGCTGTTCGCGATCGACGAGATCAAGGGGGACCTGACGACGCTGGGGTACAGCGCGCCGCTCACAACGGAGTTCCTGAAGGCGCATCCAACGCTGGTGCTGGACACGCGGCACTTCGCACCCGACTTCACCGCGCGACTCATCGAGGAGATGGGCGACCTTGACGGGCTGGCTGACGGCTTGCTGGTAGATTCAGAGAACTTTCAGGGACTGCAGCTTTTGCGCACTAGCCACAGGTCCGCGTGCGACGTCATTTACATCGATCCTCCATACAACACGGACGCATCGGCAATCGCCTACAAAAATGACTACAAGGACTCGTCTTGGCTGTCCTTGATCGAGAACCGCTTATTCATGGCACAGACGTGTCTTCGCCCGAGTGGTGTCACCTGCGTAGCAATTGACGATACCGAGTTCGCTAAGCTGAGGTGTCTTATCGACGTTACGCTTGGTGTTGATGCCACGTTAGGTGTGGCGGCAGTGAGGAGTAATCCGGCAGGCCGGTCGACTCCAAAGGGCTTTGCAGAGGCGCATGAGTACGCCGTCTTTATCGCAGCGTCCGAGGGAGCGGTGGTCGGTCGCCTGCCGAGGACCGAGCGGCAACTAGCCCGCTACGCAGAACGGGATGAGATTGGGTACTTCGAGTCGGTCAACTTCAGGAAGCACGGTGGTAGGGAGGCGACGCGCGAAGCGCGTCCCCGAATGTTCTATCCGATATTTGCCAAGAATGGAGTTGTACGGCTGCCCTTGTTCGAATGGAATGAGGCCGGCTCCTCATGGGTGTTGGTTGAAGAACCGCAGCTTGGGGAGGAAGTGATTTGGCCAGTCAATGAATCAGGGCAGGAGTTGCGTTGGAAATGGGGATCGGAGTCCTTCAGCGAGCAAATCGATCACTTCTGCGCACGGCCCGATCAGTCGGGGAAGACCGGTGTTTACATGAAGTCGCGCATGAACCCAGAGGGGATGCTCCCAGTCACATGGTGGGACGACAAAGAGTACTCCGCGACTGAGTACGGAACCAATCTCCTAACCCGGATCTTTGGGGCCATCACGGATTTCTCTTTTCCAAAGGCATTGAAGCTCGTAGTCGACTGCTTGAGGGCAGGAAATGTTCAAAAGAACTCGTTTGTCCTCGACTTCTTCGCCGGTTCAGGCACCACCGGCCACGCCGTCATCAACCTCAACAGGGAAGATGGCGGGCATCGCAAGTTCATCCTCGTCGAGATGGGCGACTACTTCGACACGGTGCTACTGCCGCGCATCAAGAAGGTCACTTTCACGCCCGAATGGAAGGACGGCAAGCCGAAGCGGCCGCCGACTAAGGAGGAAGCAGAACGCAGCCCGCGCATCGTCAAGGTCATCCGTCTCGAATCCTACGAAGACGCCCTAAACAACCTGGAGACACGCCGCACCACCCCGCAGCGAACCCTTTTGGAAACGGCCGATGCCCAGGGCGCGGACGGCCTGAAGGAGCAGTACCTGCTGCGCTACATGCTCGATGTCGAGACGCGCGGCAGTCAGTCGCTGCTCAACATTGCTGCCTTCAAGGACCCCACGGCCTACAAACTCAAGGTCAAGCGACCGGGGAGCGACGAGAGCCGCGAGGTGAACGTCGACCTGCTGGAGACGTTCAACTACCTGATCGGCCTCACCGTCCAGCACACCGCCGCGCCCCAGAGCTTCACAGCCGAGTCGGAGCGCGACGGCGAGAAAAGGCTTCGGCTCAAGGGACGGATCAAGGAGGACGCTGCCGGGCCGTGGTGGTTCCGCACCGTCACCGGCACCACGCCGGACGGTAGACGCACGCTCGTCATCTGGCGCAAGCTCACCAGCGAGCCAGAGCAGGACAACTTGGTGCTCGACGAGTGGTTCACCAAACAGGGCTACTCCACGAAGGACTTTGAGTTCCAGCTAGTCTATGTGAACGGCGACAACAATTTGGAAAATCTTAAGACCCCGGACGACACCTGGAAGGTGCGGCTGATCGAGGAGGACTTCCACCGGCTAATGTTCGATACGGAAGGTATGTGATGCCACGCGGACGCTCCCGGAAGAACTCAATCGCAGTGGACGCCGCCGCATCCCCGGTGCCGCGCCGCCGCACCAACAACCGGCCGCAGGTGCCGTTTCCCTACAAGCTGGTACTCAACCAATGGCTGCTTTCGCTGTTCAACGTGGAGCGTTTCGAGCAACTAGCGGAGTATCTGTGCAACGAGAAGCTGGAAGGTCTGGATGAAAACAACGTCCACCACTTCCATCACGCGCTCACGGCACAGCTCTTCAATCTCACGCAACTGCCCACGGAACTGCTGCTCGAATACGACCAGAACATTGTCAAGCACACCCAGCGTCTGAACGATCGGCGCATCACGCGTGGCGAAGAGCCGATCATCTGGAAGTACTTCCAGTACCTAACGCTCCTCTTCACGGAAATCTACCTCGACAGATACTTCCGCGATCCACAGGCATTACTAAACGCCCTAAACTCACAGATCACCGCCTACAACGCGGACAAGCCCGAGGCCGACCGGATTGCAGCCTTCGACGAGCAGGCCAAGGCGTGGCCCCAGCTCAACAAGCTTGCATACTGGAATGCCACCGGCAGCGGCAAGACGCTGCTAATGCACGCCAACATCCTTCAGTATCAGTATTACCTGGAGAAGCACGCCCGGCGGCGCGAGCTGAACCGTATCCTCCTGCTCACGCCCAACGAGGGATTGAGCCAGCAACACCTGCGCGAGTTCAAAACGGCGGGAATCTCGGCGGAGCTCTTCAACAAGGACGGGCGCGGGCTGTTCGCTGGGCAGGCGGTTGAGATCCTCGATATTCACAAGCTCAAGGACGAGATGGGCGACAAGACCATCGCCATCGATGCGTTCGAGGGGAACAATCTCGTGCTGGTGGATGAGGGCCACCGGGGCGCCTCCGGCGGCGAGAAGGGAGCATGGATGCGTTTTCGCAACGCGCTATGCGAAAACGGCTTCTCCTTCGAGTACTCCGCTACTTTCGGCCAGGCCGTGAAGGGCAGCCAAGCACTCACCGATCTTTATACAAAGAACATCCTTTTCGACTATTCATACCGTTACTTTTACGGCGACGGTTTCGGCAAGGACTACCAAATCCTCAACCTCGACGAGGAGACGCAAGCCAACCACCTGGACCTCTACCTGGTAGCCTGCCTGTTGGCCTTTTTTCAACAGCAGCGGCTGTACCGCGAGCAGGAGGCGGCATTTCGGCCGTTCAACATCGACAAGCCACTTTGGATTTTCGTCGGCGGCAGCGTCACCAAGACGCTGGCGACGCGGGATGCCTCCGACATCATCGAGATCCTGCGCTTTTTGGCCCGATACGTGTCTGACCGGGCAGGGAGCATCCAGCGCATCGAGCGCGTCCTGAATCAGGGCATTGTCACCGCCGACGGGAGGAACCTCTTCGCCGGCCGCTTCACATACCTTAACACCGTGGGGCTTTCAGCAACGCAGGCGTTCGAGGAGACCCTCTCGACGCTCTTCAACGCCGAGGGTGGCGGATTGCTGCACGTCGAAAACCTAAAAGGCGCCACCGGTGAGATCGCGCTGCACGTCGGCGACAACGAGCCATTCGGCGTCATCAACGTCGGTGACGACGCCAAGCTGGTGAAGCTGTGCGAAGAGAGCGGGCTAGAGATCGGGGAGCGGGAGTTCTCCGGCTCGCTTTTCCATGAGATTAACAGACCGCACTCGACGGTGAACTTGCTCATCGGATCAAAGAAGTTCACCGAGGGCTGGAACAGCTGGCGCGTCAGCACGATGGGCCTGATGAACGTCGGCCAGACCGAGGGCTCCCAGATCATCCAGCTCTTCGGCCGGGGCGTGCGCCTCAAGGGCTTTGACCTAAGCCTTAAGCGCAGCGGCAAGACCCAGCTCCCCGAAGACGTGACGCGACCGAAGCACATCGGTGTGCTGGAAACCCTTTCCATCTTCGGCATCCGCGCCGACTACATGGCGCAGTTCCGTGACTTCGTTGAAGAAGAGGGGCTGCCCACCAACGACGACCGGATTGAGTTTCTGCTCCCCGTAATCAAGAACCTGGGTACGCAGAAGCTCAAGATCATCCGGCTCAAAAAGACGATCAATGGTGTGAGCACGGAGTTCGGCGAGGCGTTCCGCAGGCTCGGGCCAGTGCCAACGCTCGTCAAACCGGACCCATCGAATGACAAGTCAACCGAGTACCTGCAGAGGAATCAGGTCGTGCTCAACTGGTATCCGAAGATCCAGGCGATGCAGTCGAGCGGCGCCGGAGGCGGCAATGCGGAGGCCGCGCCCAACCAGACCCACCTGACCGCAAGGCACATCGCCTTCCTTGACCTCGACCGGCTGTACTTTGAGCTGGAGCGCTTCAAAGCCGAGCGCGGCTGGTACAACCTGAACCTGACGAGGGAAGGTATTGAGCCGCTACTGGTCGATCAGAGCTGGTGTCAGCTGCTGATCCCGGCCGAGGAGCTGGCCTTCGACTCGTTCGAGAAGGTGCGGATGTGGCAGGAGATCGCGCTCTCCCTTCTGAAGAAATACACCGAGCGCTACTACACCTTCCGCAAGCGGGAATGGGAGCTGCCGCACCTGGAGTACCAGGAGTTGTCCGAGGACGATCCGAACTTCCTGGGCGCGAAGGACGAGCCCGGCGAAGGTTACTACCGCATCCTAATCGAGAAATCTCAGGATGAGATTGTCGCCAAACTCGAAGAACTCAAGGCGCTGATAGAGAAAGGCGATCTCAAGCCGTGGGAATTTCACGGCCTGAAAGCGCTCTGGTTTGGCCGGCATCTTTACGAGCCGCTGCTCTACCTTGACCAGAAGATCGTCGAGATCAGCCCGGTGCCGCTCAACAAGGGCGAACGGCTATTCGTTGAAGACATCAAAGCGTTTCACGACAACTCCGGCGACTTCTTCGCCGATAAGGAACTCTACCTGCTACGCAACCTCAGCAAGGGCAGGGGCGTGGGCTTCTTCGAGGCCGGTAACTTTCACCCGGACTTCATCGTTTGGCTGCTTATCGCCGGCCAACAGCACGTGATCTTCGTGGACCCCAAGGGCATCCGGAACCTCGGCCCAACAGACCCCAAAATCCAGTTCTACGCGACCATTAAGGAAATCGAGCAACGCCTTGGTGACCCAAACGTACGGTTGGAGTCATTTATCTTATCGAACACACCAGCGGACACGCTGAAGATGCTTTGGGGCATGGACAAGCCCGCGATGAAAGCGCGACACATTCTATTCCAGGAAGAAGATAAGGACAGCTATGTGAAGGTGATGCTGCAGACCGTCACAGCAATGGGAATCTGATGAGCTACACTCAGCATTATTCAAAGCCCGTGCTCAATATCGCCCCTGTTGAAGTCCCTGATACCGCTATCCAGGTGGGCGTCTTCGCATACGACCCCAAAACAGGCCACGACACCATTGCCCAGCTTCGGCACAGGCACCGTGGAACTCACGCAGTGGCTCGCCGGGGCGACCACGTCGTCTGCCTCCCGCGAATTCAGAATGCCCTGACGGTAGGAGACTCTCAACAAGAACTCCCCATTCGCGAGAATCTCAGCTTAGTAGCGGCTCTCCTCCGCGAAACCCTCATAGACCACTTCCATACTCTACGTAGGCCGGTCATCAGTCACCGGCCCATCACGTTTCTTGGTGTAAACGACCTTCTCAAAGAAGTCCTTCCTCGGGGGCTCTCTGTCCCCGCGTGGCTCGCGCTCTTGCCGCGCTACAAACTCGATGTTCGGGTCTTTTACTTCGCCAATCAAAAACCTTTCCTTGGTCTGGCTCTCGATTACAGAACTCGCCGACGTGTGACCGCGTCTTCGGACGAACTCATTGCCGCTGGGATCAGGCTCCAGGGGGCTTATGTTGGCCGAATGTGTCCCAACAACGACCCAAGACTCGAACCATGGTTCGAACTCCTTGGGCGCGTCTCAGCACTGGAAGGTGACGAGTTCCAGCTTGACGACGCTCGCGAAGGGGCGGCCTCAGTGAAGATGCGGGAGTGTTATGTGGAACCCAGCTCCCACACCTTTAGTAACCTCCTCGACCAGATATTCACCGACAGGGCAGACGAGATCCGCGAGACCCTATTCCAGAAAACCGCCGCGCGCCGCGTTGGACCAGCAAAGTTGCAAGAAATCCGCAAGCTCATCGCATACCTCCAGAAACAGTCCCTCAAGGTAAGCCACGGCATTGCCCTCACAGTGGGTTCTCTCCTGGAAGGTGAGGCACTTCCAACACTCGAAACCGCGCCTAAACCAGTGTACGTTTTTGACCCGACAGGCGCCAAGACAGATACGTGGGCGGACCGAGGCATACAAAAATGCGGGCCTTACTCCCAGCAGACGTTTTCCAAGAACCGCCCGCGAATCGCGATCGTCTGTCAAGCGTCCGCACAGGGACGAGTGGAGCAGTTTCTCCATAAGTTCTTCAACGGCCAACGGCACCCCAAGAGAAACCTAGGACCGTTTGACAACGGGTTCATTGGCAAGTATCGGCTCGACGGCGTTTCTCCGAAGTTCTTCCTCACCAATAACTCAACTGCTGACGCTTACCAGCGCGCCGCCCAAGAAGCTATCTCCGACGAGGAGCGCTGGGACCTCGCTCTCATCCAAATTGAAAAGGGATTCCGAGAGCTGGAGGGAGCAAGCAACCCCTATCTCGTTACAAAGCACGCATTCCTTGCCCACCAGACACCCGTGCAAGAGTTTACCCTTGAGACCGCGTCTCTGTGGGAAGGACAGCTCGCCTACGCTCTCAACAACATGGCGTTAGCCACATACAGCAAACTTGGGGGGACGCCGTGGCTGCTCCGATGCGATCGTGCCATCGCCCACGAGCTCGTTATCGGGATCGGCTCGGCCGAGGTTGGCGAGGGACGACTCGGCAACCGAGAAAGGGTTGTGGGATTCACTACCGTCTTCTCGGGTGACGGCGACTACCGCATCGCAAACCGAAGCCGAGCCGTCCCTTACCAGAATTACGGGGGTGAGCTCCTGGCCACCTTGAAGGACACGGTTGATTCTGTCTCACACGACATGAACTGGCAGGACGGTGACCATGTGCGTCTTGTCTTCCATGCATTCAAGCCATTCCGCAATGTCGAGGCTGAAGCTGTAAAAAATCTGATGAATACCTTGGGACGGTACGACGTTGATTTCGCTTTTCTGGAGGTTAGCCAAGACCACCCGTATCTCCTTTTCGACGAGGGCCAGGATGGTGTGTATGACTACGACGCGAAGAGGAAAAAAGGAGCTTACGCACCAGAGCGTGGCAAGATGCTCAAGCTCTCGAAGTCGGAAGTTCTGATTGTGCTTACCGGCCCCCGCGACGTGAAACGCCCTGAAGATGGGCTCCCGTCCCCCGTCCTTCTCCGACTCCACCAAGAATCTACATTTACGGACACAACCTACCTCGCCAGACAGGTCTACGCCTTTGCTAACCATTCGTGGAAAAGCTTCTTCCCCGGCTCTCTTCCCGTGACGGTGCAGTACTCGGGAATGATCGCGGGCCTCCTCGGAAAACTCGGCCGCCTCCCGAACTGGAACGCGGACGTTCTCTGGGGGCGCATTGGACGCTCAAGGTGGTTCCTATGAGCACGGTCACCGAAGTTCTTTTGCAAGACGCCGCTGACGCTCTCTGGCGCCGCGTCATGAGTGTCCCCGAACTAAGCCCGTCGGACCGCGCTTTCCTCGCGTGGGCACTTCACAAAGACACCCCACGCGACGACCTTGTAGCTCTAGCCACGACCGCCGCCACCAATTTCTCGACTACTCGGTCATATCACGACCTCGCTACCATCGGGTATGCAGCCCACGCATCCGGCCTCAATGAGGGACAAGCGCAAGCCCTCCGTCACGGCCTCAAGTGGCTCTGCGGACGAAGCGCAGAGATCGCCGGCGAACCGGCGCCGTTTTTCACGGACGCCGTGGCGCTTCTTGGCGTTGCCCTTGGCGCTTGCTTCCTTCTGGGTGACGAGGTGGTCGCCACCTCGCAGTGGATGCTCGGTTTCGTTCCTCGCGCCGCGAAGCTTCCGGCAATCGAAGCCTGGCAGAGATGCCTTTTTTCCGCAGCCCTTCACGCTCTCGGGTCCACGGAGCTTCCACTTCCCACCGATGTCGGCGTGGCGGATGTCAGAACGGCTCTCCGCGCCCGCTCGGTCGCACCCGGTGAAGCTGGTAGAGAGGAGGCTGAGGCTGACGAGCGCCTGACCCTCGGTCTGCTCAAGCAGCAGGTAACGGAGGACCTGCCGGTCGTTCGGGCAGCCTTACGCCTCGCGGCGTTCTCATGGATTCGCCGCTCCGCTCCGGTGATCGTCCCCGGCCGCATCACCACCCCCGATGTCCTTCAGCTTCTCGATCGCGTCCCCGCAGGCCTTCGCCGCTGGACGTGGGAAGAAAAGGCACTAACCAAGGGGGGAGAGGCCCGGAAGTGGCACGTTGACCACGAGTACCATGTTCAGAACCTCCTTTACTTTCTCCTGGCCCCCGTGTTTCCGGACCTCAAAGATGAGGAATATTTTCCGTCCCTTGGCCAGAAGCAGCCACGAACCGACCTTTTTATCCCTTCTATGAAGCTCATAATTGAAGTGAAGTTCCTGCGTCAGACCGATAAAGTTACAAAGGTAATAGACGAAGTGGGCTCAGACACGAGCCTCTACCTCGTAAAGGGCACGGACTATTCGGGCGTCATCGCGTTCGTCTGGGACGCATCCCGGAGGGTGGAGGAGCACACCCTCCTCCAAGACGGACTGCGCCAGATTCGCGGAGTCTTGGGAGCCGTAGTTGTTCCCCGCCCAGGCAAGATGTCCTAACTAGCCTTCGCGTCACGTGGATGAATCCCTTTTGAATAGACCAGCTTCTTTATGTATGATAAACGACGTTATCATTCATAAAACCCCACCGGCCGTGAGTCTTGTTCTCTATGCCTGATTTCCTGTCGCCCAGCGAGTATTTTTTTCAGAAGAAATTCCGGCCGCGAAAACGTTTCGGGCAGCATTTCCTTGCGCAGCCGGCAACCGCCGAAAGGATCGTCCAAAGCGCCGAACTGACAGATGCCGATGTCGCCGTCGAGATAGGACCCGGGCTTGGGGCGCTCACCCGTTTCATGTTGCCCGAAGTTAAAAGGCTTCATCTGATCGAGGTGGACGGAGAGATGGTTGAGTACCTGCGTGAAAGGGCGCCGGCGGAAAAGGCGGTAATTTACGAACAGGACGCCCTCTCGTTTGACTTCGGAAATCTCCGTGACACAGAGGGAAAGCGCCTGATTGTGCTGGGAAATCTCCCCTATAACATCAGCTCCCCTTTGGTGTTTCATCTGCTCGAGAGTTTTCCGGCAATCGAGCGGGCTGTGTTCATGGTCCAGAAGGAGGTTGGAATGCGATTTGCCGCCGCTCCAGGCGCCAAAGACTACGGGGTGCTCACGGTCCTTCTCGGGATTTACTCCGAAGTGCGGGCACTGTTCACCGTCGGACCCCGCCAGTTTTATCCGCCTCCGAAAGTGGATTCAATCGTGCTTCGGATCGATTTCGCGAATGAGCGCCCTGCGGGTCCTGATTTCGATTTTCTAAGAAAACTGGTCAGCAAAGCCTTTCAGCAGCGGCGAAAAACCCTGGGGAACAGCCTTGCGGGCGCCTTCGGCCTTTCTGCCGGCGCCATAAAAGAAGCGTGCGAGCAAGCCGCCATTGACCCGAAAAGGCGTCCGGAAACTCTTTCGGCAGATGAGTTCCTTGCACTCGCCGGATTGGTTCGCCGGCAAACTCTGATTGGCAACCGGTTGTAAAATTCCACCGCTATGCTAGAATGCCGCTTTCTAACTCAAATTTGACGTTATGGTTTGCTGACTGTGATGGACAAGGATTTTTTCACAGGTAAAACGGCGCTTGTAACCGGAAGCTCGAGGGGAATCGGTCGCGCTATAGCTCTGGGCTTTGCGCGTGCCGGATCCAACCTGGTTATAAATCATTCCAAGGCCGGAGGGAGTTCGCAAAATAAAGCGGAGGAGGTTTGCCGCGAAATCGAGGGGCTGGGGCGGAAAGCTTTTGTCGTGCAGGCTGATATCGGTTTGAAATCATCTGTAAGGGAGATGATCCAGGTGGTTTCAGGACGATACGGCCGGCTTGATTTTCTGGTCCTCAATGCGGCCAAAGCTCCTTTCAAGCCGATCGAAAAGTTGTTGGAGAGGGAAATTCGCCAGCTTGTCGAAACCAACTTCATGGGGAATATCTTCTGCATTCAGGAGGCATTGCATCTCCTGGGGGCCGCTGAGGGTAAAATCGTTTTCATATCGAGTCTCGGGAGCCGTTTCTACAACCCCGCCTACCCTCTTGGAAGCATGAAAGCGGCAATGGAAGCGGTAGTGAGAGACTGCGCCGAGAGTTTGGCTCCCAGAAACATTTCCGTCAACGGAATCTGCGGTGGCGTGGTAAGGACGGACTCGTTCAAGGTCCTGCGGCAGCACATGGATGAGCTTGAGCACATACCTGATGAACTTTGCGTTAGTCCGGAGGCCATTGCCGACGTAGTTGTTTTTCTTTGCGGCCCCGCTGCTCGCGGGATTCGCGGCCAGACCATTGTGGTTGACAATGGCTTGAGCAATAGACTATACCGCCCCGCATGGGCAGGAGAGCAGAAATCAAGAAAAGGGGTTGAATCATAATGAAACAAAATCTCATTCCCGAACAGAGGGTCCTGGAGGAAGTAAGTAAAGCTATCTCGGAGGGAATCGATATCAAGTTGGCGCGCGTTAAACCGGAAAGTTCCCTGATGAAAGACCTGGGCGCCGAATCGCTCGATTTCCTGGACATAAATTACCGCCTGGAACAGACTTTCGGGATCAAGATGGCCCGGCGCTCCGTCCTCGATCATATGGAGGAACTGTTCGGTGAAGAAAGCGCAATCGATTCGGACGGCAAGCTGACCGGCAAAGCTGCCGAAGTACTGGCCATACGCTACGACGGGTCCGGCAACAAGCTTCAAGCCGGCATGGACATGGACGATCTGCCTGCAATGGTTACGGTCAGCTCTATCGTCGAAGGGGTAATGAATCTTCTGGATACGCTGCCTGAAAAATGTGTTAACTGTGGGGCCCAGAGCTGGAGCCTGCACGAGGAAACCCACATACATTGCGGATCGTGTGGTGAGGCGGCGACATTCACCAGTGGTGATGACCTCATACAAATCTGGTTAAAGCAGGTCCAGGAGAATAAAAAAATCTTTTAACGACATGATAAGCTTCAGGACCGTATTTGAATATGCCCAGAACAAGGCATCCCGCGAACGCCCAACGCGCACGATAGACCCTTCCGGGGATGCCTTCCGGGCTATGCATCACTCGTCGTATAGGGTTATTTATGGTCTATCATACGAGGAAGCGGGTGGTCGTTACGGGTTATGGAATGGTCACCCCGATCGGGAAAGACAGCCGGGAAACCTTTGAGAATGCTCGAAACGGAGTCTCTGGGATAGACTTTCTAAGTTCTTTTGAGACGGAGGGGTTGCCCTGCCGAATCGGAGGACAGGTGGACGATTCCTGGCTGAATACTCTCCCGGCTAAAGGTCTTCAGGGAATAGAAAAATGCAGCTCACGCGGCCTCAAGCTCATGATATCGGCGGTTTCCGAAGCCGTCGCAGCGGCCCGGCTGGATTTGGTCGAAGACAGGGATAGAATCGGCGTAAGCCTCGGGTATCACGGGGAAAACCCCTCGGTCGAAGACATGCTCCTCTTATACCGCTATAGCGGCAAAGACGCTTGGGATGTCAGCGGCCTCACAAAAAACGGTGTTTATTCCTTCTTTAATTTCTTCCGCAGAAAACCCGACGTGGCGACCTCGATCCTGTCGATTCTGTTCGATTGCAGGGGCAGCAATCTCACTATTGTGTCCGCTTGCGCGGCCGGGGCGCAGGCGATAGGCGAGGCGGCCGGGATCATTAGAGAGGGCAAAGCGGACGTGATGATTGCCGGAGGGTGCGAATCCAATCTCAACTTTTCGGGTTTTGTCGGTTTCGTTCTGATCCGCGCGCTTTCCGAGAGGTACTCCTCTCCCGAGAAAGCGTCCAGGCCCTTCGACCGAAAAAGAAATGGCTTCGTGATGTCCGAGGGGGCCGGGGCGCTGGTTCTCGAAAGCCTCGATCGTGCTCTCGAGCGAAAGGCGCCCATTTTCGCTGAAGTGCTTGGATATGGTTCTTCTGCCGATGCGTTTCGGATAACGGACGTTCATCCCAGGGGCGAGGGCGCGGCTTTTGCCATGCAGGGGGCCATCGCAGATGCCGGCCTTACCTGCGCCGATATCGAGTACATTAATGCTCATGGGACTTCGACTCTCCAAAATGACCAGATAGAGACCCTGGCGATCAAAAAGATTCTGGGAGAAAGAGCGAAGAAGATTCCCGTCAGTTCCAACAAGTCGATGATAGGCCACACGATTGCGGCCGCCGGCGCAATAGAAGCAGGCCTTACCATAATGGGCATGAACCGTTCCGTGCTCCTGCCGACGATCAACTACGAATTCGCGGACCCGAAATGCGACCTCGACTACGTTCCCAATCGGGCCCGCGAACTGGAACACGGGGTCGTGCTATCCAATTCCTTCGGCTTCGGCGGGCAAAACGCCTGTCTATGCCTTGGTAAATTCCGCCGATGACAGCCATCCCTGAGAGCAGTTCATTTCCATTGACCGATCGAATCGTTATAACGGGACTGGGAGCGGTCTGCTCGCTCGGTAATTCGATTATGGAAATCGGCCGGGGGTTGAGGTCCGGGAAATCCGGCATCGAAGAAATTACGGATTTCGATACCGGCGAGCCAGGATTTTCAGCAGCTCAGGTGAAAAATCCCCCCTTAATCAAGACCGATATTCATCCACAGCTTGCCAGGTCCATGGGAAAGCATCTTTCGCTTCTGCTGGCCTCCACGGAGGAAGCCCTGTGCAGCTCCGGAATCAGGCCGGATATGTTCGATCCTCAGGATATCGGCTTTTTCGCCGGGATGGGAATGGTTGATTATCACGTCGAAGACCTGCTTCCGGCCGTACTCAAGTCGCTGAGCCGGGGTGGCGATCTGGATTACGATAGATTCTTTTTCAGCGGCTATCAGGAAATTTATCCTTTGTGGCCTCTGGGCATGCTTAATAATGTGGTTTTTTGCCAGGCCGCCATACACTTCGGTCTGCGCGGAGAGAACTGCGTTTTTTCGCCGCACGGGGACGCTGGGATTCAGGCTGTCGCCGAAGCAGTCAAAGTTCTGAGGGAAGGAAAAGCAAAAGTGGCGCTCGCAGGGGGCGTGAGTGAGGAGATATCGCCGCTCAGCCTCGCTCGGGCCAGGTTGAAAGGAATGATTCGGCCTCCTGAGCACAAATCGGGAGCGGGAAGCCCAGAGGGGGCCGCTTCGGAGATTGTCCTCGGAGAATGCGGGGCGATGCTGGTCCTGGAGCCGATGTCAGGCGCCATTGACAGAGGGGCGAACATCCTGGCCAGGGTCGCTGGTTTCGGGTTTTCATGCGAAAAGGACCATAGAGGCAGTTTCGCTTCCGAGCAAGCCATAATCTCCGCGATAGAGGGAGCGCTTTCTCAGGCTGAACTGGGCCCCGGCCAGATCGAATTGATTATGTTCGGAAGTTTGAGTCAAAACGAGATGGAAGCTGTCCGAGAGATTTTCGACATGGATTTGGAAGCGCCTGTTATGGTTGCTACGGCCAAAACATTGGGCGAAGCGCTTGCAGCCGGACCCATCCTGAATACTGCAATTGGGCTGAGCATTCAGGATCTGGCAGTGTTGCCGAGGGCTATTTGCCCATACCCGCCAACGGGAGGCGGCGCGCCCAGGGGCCCCTCAAACACGGGCCGGGTCCTCATAAATGGGATCAGTTATGAAGGCCGGTGCGCATCCATGATTGTCGAGAAAACCGCCGGTGAAACTAAATGAGACTTCTGCTCTATGACCGGATAACCAGCCTTGCGCCCGGGGAATCTATAACGGGGATAAAGACCTTCTGCCTTTCTGAAGAGTATTTCCGCAGGCATTTCAGCAAAGAAGCCCTCATCCCGGGGGTGATGTTCATCGAGGCCATGGCCCAGCTCCTTGGCTGGCTGATTATACATACCCATGATTTTCGGCTCTCGGCCGTAATGTCGCTGATCGAGGATGTGAAGGTGGCGCCCGATCTCAGGCCCGGTTTTTCCGCTGAGATTTGCGGACGCCTGGTGTCAACGTCGATGAGCGATTCGCTGGGTTCGGCGCGGATGGGCGTTGATGGCCGCGAAATAGCATCGATCGGCAGAATCATCTACGTCCATTCCCCCATGGCGGACCAGGATGCGTTGCGTAGAATGTTTCGCTACTACGGGGGTTGGAAGGGGACCGAAAAAGCCTGACATGGGCAACCGAAAGGTAGTAATAACAGGTCTTGGACTTGCCACGGCGTTGGGGCTGGAAGTCGAGGAGAGCTGGCGCAAGGCGTTGTCCGGAGTCTGCGGGGTGAGCAGAGTAAAGCTGCTTTGTGCCGGAAAATCGTCTGTTCAGGCAGCCGGACAGGTCTCAGCCGAAGATTGGGGCCGGATTTGCAGCGAGTTCCCCTCCGAGGCCGAAACAGAAGGGGAGCGCCGGACCCTTTTTGCTCTTTGGGCCGCGAAAAAGGCATTGAGCGACGCGGGGTTAGCGCAAAACGGAGGAGACCGATCGAGATTTGGCGTGGCGCTTGGCTCGGGGCTTGGAATAAATCGGCTGGAAGACATTTACAATTGGCTCAGCCCGGAGAGAAAATTCGATTCAGCGCGGTTTGCGGCCGAATTGGACCTGGTTAATCGGGAATCGATAATCCGCAATAATTCGAGCGAGCCGGCTGAGGTTATATCCGGAACATTTGCCCTGAGTGGAATGAATACGACCGTTACTACCGCCTGCGCATCGGCGACTCAGGCCTTGGGCACTGCTTACAGGGCGATCAAAAGAGGGGAGGCTGACCTGATGCTGGCCGGAGGCGCCGACTCAATGATAAACCCGGTGGGGCTGGTATTTTTCGTGTTGCTTGGGTCCGCTGCCTTGTCAAGAACCGAGCCTGAGTGCCTTTGCCGTCCTTTTGACCGAAAAAGGTCCGGACTGGTCATGGGCGAAGGGGCGGGCATGGCCGCCCTGGAAGATGAGTCTCACGCGCTGGGTCGAGGCGCAAGGATTTATGCTGAGGTTGCCGGATACGCCTCCACTATGGATGCGTGGCGGCTGACTGCTCCGCATCCGGAAGGGCAGGGGGCGGAGGGTTCCATGTCTCGGGCATTGGCGGATGCGGGGATCGGGCCGGGTGAAATCGATTATGTAAACGCTCACGGCACATCAACGAAGATGAACGATCTGGCCGAGACAATTGCCATAAAGAAGGTTTTTGGCCGGATGGCAAACCAACTGGCGATAAGTTCGACTAAGTCCCTGATCGGTCACCTGCTGGCCGGCGCGGGTGGGCCGGAGTTTGTGTTTACCGTGCTCTCGGTTGCCAGAGATGAAATCCATCCCACAATAAATCTGTCCAATCCCGATCCCAACTGCGATCTGGATTACGTTCCAAATGTCGGGCGCCATAAAGTTGTTCGTGCAGCATTGTCGAACTCATTCGGCTTTGGCGGGCAAAATGCTACGATTGTGGTAAGAAAGTATTCAGGTGAGATGTGAAATGAAGCTCGACCTAAGCGGAAAGACCGCCCTTGTCACCGGAGGCGCACGTGGTATCGGGGCCTCCATAAGCCGGACGCTCGCGACCGCCGGCGCGAAGGTCGTCATAAACTTCAATAAATCCGGTGAAAAAGCCGGCAAGCTCCGCGATGAGATCCGCTCCGAAGGATTTGAGTCAGAGATTTTCCAGGCGGACGTGAGCGAACCGGCTCAGGTGGACAGGCTTTTTCAATTTATCAGGAGCTATTCCGGTCAGCTCGATATCCTGGTAAACAATGCGGGTGTGATTCGTGACACACTCCTGCTCGCCATGAGTGTTGCCGACTGGGATACGGTCCATGACGTAAACCTCAGAGGAACGTTCCTGACAACCCGTATGGCCGCTGAATTGATGGTGCTCAAACACTGCGGAAAGATAATAAACATCGCCTCGGTGTCAGGAATTCGCGGCGGCCGGGGCCAGACCAACTACGCGTCGGCCAAAGGCGGGTTGATCTCATTTACCCGCGCTTGTGCGATCGAGCTTGCTCCCAAGGGAATTCAGGTAAACGCCGTCCTGCCGGGTTTTATCGAAACGGAAATGAGCACCCGTGCCAGGCGGCGGGCTGGAGAAGCGCTTATGGACCGCATCCCTGCGCAGAGATTCGGCAACCCGCAGGACGTGGCCAACATGGTCCTCTTCCTTGCCTCAGAACTCTCGGATTACATTACAGGGCAGGCGATCCCGGTGGATGGAGGTTTGAGCGTCTCGTGATTCATATCTTGCAGGGGATCGACATCGTAGCTGTTTCGAAAATGAAGAGTATCATGCTCGCGCGCCCGGAATTTGCCTCAGAAATCTTCACAGACAGGGAGCGGCAATATTGTTTTTCCAGGCCGGACCCCTACGTTCATTTGGCTGGGCGGTTCGCGGCCAAAGAGGCTTGCCTGAAGGCGCTCGGAACGGGATTGTCCGGGAGCGGAATAGACGGCGCGCTGCACGAAATAGAAGTGGCGCCTGAGAGGTCCGGCAGACCTGCGCTCTCGCTAAGCGGCTGGACAGAAAAAATCGGACGCCGAAGGAAAGTTTACCAGTACACGGTATCGATTTCCCATTCAGGGGATTTTGCCATCGCCTCTGTAATCCTTGCCGCCGAAAAACCGGACTAAGAATCATGGAGGAAGCCATCCCATGAGATACCTTCTAGTTGACCGAATAATGTCCCTTGAACCTGGGAATAAAATAACCGGGGTGAAAAATGTCGCCATGAGCGAGGACTTTTTGGAATTCCATTTTCCAAAAAACCCGATCATGCCCGGCATAATGCTCCTTGAAGCCCTGGTTCAGCTCAGCGGCTGGCTCGATGCGGCGTCTTCGGATTTCGAGAAATGGTTTCTGGTTTCCAGGGTATTGAAATGCAATTTCTACGGCTTTGTGCTTCCCGGCGACCAGGTACTGATGAATGTGAGTGTGGGTCCCGCGCCTTCGCATGACCTCAAAATCTACAGAGGGACGGCGGAGGTCAATGGAAAACGCAAGATTAAGGCGGAGTTTCAGGGGAACCTGGTCAACCTGGAAACCATCGAGGAAGTTGAAGAGCAGAAAAGGTTTTTTGCAATACTTACCCGCAGAAATTCAGGAATTTAGGAATTGATTCAGTTAGGGATTAATTGTTAAATCCTTTAATTAGTATTGAAGGGTTTCTCGATGTCTTTACGAAGGCGGGTTGCCGTCACTGGAATGGGCCTGGTCACGCCTCTGGGAAACGGGGTCGAGGCTAACTGGAGGGGGCTGCTGGCCGGCAGGACCGGCATCGAGCGCCATGAGCGCGCCGGCCGGCCGGAATATCTCCAGTTGTTCGGAAAAGTCAAGGGGCTGGAGCGGCCGAATGGTATTCCGGCCAACATGGCCGGCCAGGTGCGGTTCCTGAACCGAGGTTCGGTGCTCGGGTTTGAAGCTGCAAGGGAGGCCGTGGAGAGTTCGAATATCGATATGCCGGCTATCCCCAGGGAGCGCAGATCTTTATTCTTAGCCTCGGGGGACCTTACGAAGGTCGGATACGAGTTCATGCACCCCGCCCTCAAAGATGCGACAAAGCACCCCGAAAAGGGAACGGATTTATCCGTCCTCAACAAATCGGCCATGGACAAGGTAAATCCATTTTTCCTGCTCGAATCCATTAGCAACAATCTTTTCAGCTTTCTGTCGGCTGTATTCGAGTTTATGGGTCCAAACACGAGCCTTGCAAGCCTTTCACCCTGTGGCGCCCTGGCCCTGGAGCTCGCCTCCCGCAAGATTAGCACCGGAGAGGCCGATGTAGCGCTTGCCGTGGGGTGTGGATGCTGGATCACGGAAATTCCCATGTACGAGATGGACGGACTCGGAATCCTGTCCAAGTGCAGGCATGGTCCGGCTTCATTCAGGCCGCTTGACCGGGCGCGGGATGGATTCATTCCCGGAGAGGGGGGCGCCGCCATATTGCTCGAGGACACTGAACGGGCAAAGGCTCGAGGCGCCCGGATTCTGGCCGAAATAAAAGGGTTTGGCAACTGCATTGAAGTCCCGCCGGGGAAAGGCTTGAGCGTTCCGGAGCAAATTTCGAAAAATTCCATTAACGCCGCCCTGGAGGATGGGGCCATCGACTGGCCGGACCTCGCTTTTATATGCCCTCACGGAAGTGGGACGCGCAAAGGGGACCGATCGGAGCTTAACTCTATCGCTCAAATCATGGGCGCTCCAAAAGATGAAGTTCCTGTTTGCGCCCTCAAGGCTTATACCGGGCACATGGGCGCGGCAAGCGACATTTGTGAAGTTATCCTTGGCATCACAGCAATTAATGAAGGCATTGTTCCGGGTACGCTCAATTTCGCGAAAACCGAAGCAGCTTTCGAGGGCATGGGTATTTCAGCCTTGACCAGGGAGGCCAGGGGCAGAAGCTTTCTATCTGTTAGTTATGGAATAATCGGCCAGTGCTCGAGCGTTCTGGTCGAGGGCCGGGCGCGCTGAACATGGGAAAAAAAAGGAAAGGCAAGACTTTACAGATTGTCGAATACCTGGCCTTTTATTCCACTGTCGCCATCACAAGGTCGATCCCTCTAAGGGCGCTCAGGGTAATTTGCGGGTTTCTCGGATATGCGCTCTACGCTGCTATACCTCGAAGACGTAAAATAGCCCTGCAAAATATCAAGATCGCCTTCGGCGACAAGATGAGTGAAAAAGAGATAACAGAGCTTGCCCGCCTGAGTTGCAAAGCTTTTTTCCTGACCGCCGTTGAAATGATAAGATCGCCCTTTCGCCTGGAGGGCGCAAGGCTCGTCCGTGATAGCCGCTACAAGAGCGAGCATCTGGAACATCTTTTTCAGAAGGCAAAGATGATTCATGACAAGGCCGGAGGATGCATCTTCGTTACCCCGCACCTCGGCAACTGGGAAATGCTGCCCTATGTCAGCGCTCTGATCGGCATTCCGCTTGCCATAGTCATCCGTCCACTCGACAATCCCTATCTGGAACGCGCCATTCTCTCCAGCCGCATCGCAAGCGGGCAGCTCATGATTCCTAAAATGAACGCCATGTTCTCACTGGAACGCATGCTGCGGCAGGGGAAGTCGGTTGGCATGCTTCCGGACCAAAGCACCAGCAGGGGGCTCAGGATTAAATTTTTCGGAGAAAGCGCCACAGTTACTCCGACCCCGGCGCTGCTCGCGATCAGGCACGGACGTCCGGTTGTCGTTGTCGCGGCGTGCCGCACGAATGATCCTTACTTCTTTGAAGGGTTCGTGTCGGACCCTATTTGGCCAGATCCGGCCACAGCAGATGAGCGCTCCGAGATCCTTCGAATCACCAGGGAAATAAACCTGAAAATAGAGGAAATAATCCGGAGATTTCCCGAACAGTATTTATGGATGCACAATAGGTGGAAAGAATCCGGCAGGAAGCCAATCTTTGGAAATACAAACAGCAATTTAGAGCTATGAAGTCTCATATTCTCATGCAAGTCCTATTATGGGGAGGTCAACAGTGACCCGGAAAAGAAGGAGAAAAATAAGAAAGTCACATGAAATTGTGCTGGGCGTTGCGATGTTAAGCCTTGTGGCAACCATGACCGGTTGTGACGATTCGGCTCAGAGGAGGCGATGTGTAGACAAAACCGGGAAGGTGGTTACTGAAGAAAAATGCGTGAACGATGAAAACAGACGACATTATGGCGGAGGCGGTCCGGGTATATTTTTCTGGTACTACGGCGGCGGAGGATACAGTCCGGGAAGCGTGGTCAGTGGCGGCAGTTATGCCCCGCCCCGTGGTTATGGAAGCTCTGGGGGCGGCCGCTTTTCGACTTCTCCCGGAGTCGGTCCCTCAGGCGGAAGCAGAAGTCCTTCCGGCGGTTCGGCTTCGCTTGGCGGGTCGGTAGGCAGAGGTGGTTTTGGCGGCAGTGCCGGTGCTCATGGCGGCGGCGGGATGGGAGGATGAGGAGAAGAAGATGAAGAGAATTAAAATCCAACCCCGCGAAAACTGGCAAACCAAGGTAGAAGCCTCGGGACTGCTGTATCATCATAATCCTGACGGCACTTACTGGAACGAAAGCGCCTATTACCTTTTTAATTCACAACAAATCGATGTTCTCGACGATGCAGCTAACGATCTTCATCAACTGGCCATGAAAGCTGTCCAGTATGTCATCGACAATAATCGTTTCGCGCAACTTGGCATTCCGGAAGAAGCCATCCCTCTTATCAGGAAATCCTGGATGAAAAAGGACCCCACGCTTTATGGCCGGTTCGACTTCGCTTATGATGGGGTCAACCCACCCAGGATGTTGGAATACAACGCCGACACGCCGACGGCCTTGCTTGAAGCCAGTGTCATTCAGTGGTTCTGGCTTCAGGAGGTTTTTGATACCGGATCGGATCAGTTTAATTCCATCCATGAAAAACTCCTTGAAAGCTGGCCGAAAATATTCCGGCGATGGGAAGAAGGCAGTAAACTCTACCTGACTTGTGTCGCTGATAGTATGGAAGACCTGGTTACCACCACTTATCTGATGGATACGGCCATTGAGGCCGGAATAAAGGCAGAGTTGGTTTTCATAGGTGATATCGGCCTGGGGATCGAACCATTCACTCGATTCACCACTTTGGATGACCTCACTATTGAAAACCTTTACAAACTTTATCCCTGGGAGTGGCTCCTGGCAGACAAGTACGGGCAATACCTGATACAAACATTCGACAGGATGAACTGGATTGAGCCCATATGGAAGCTCATTCTTTCAAGCAAAGGGATACTGCCTGTTCTCTGGGAACTTAACCCAGGGCATCCCAATCTTCTCGAAGCCTATTTCGATGGACCGAGGGGGATGAAAGAATTCGTGAGAAAACCCCTGCTCTCCAGGGAAGGGGCCAACGTTACCGTGTACCACGAAGGTAAAGAAGGGTTTCATACCTCCGGCACTTATGGGGAAGAAGGCTACATTTACCAGGCCCTTGCCCCTGTTCCCTGTTTTGACGGAAATTATCCGATTCCTGGCTGCTGGGTAATCGGCGGCGCCAGCGCCGGCATGGGCATCCGGGAATCGCAGACTATTGTAACCAATAATCTGAGCCCTTTTGTACCGCACAGATTCGAATAGCCGACACTGATGAACGAAAGGAGATCGGAGTGGATTTCTGGAACATAGTGCTTCAGATGGCTGTTTATCCATTATTGGGCATGCTGGTGGTGTGGTTCGTCAAACTGGTCGACGACAAGCGCGCGCCTTTTGATGAGGACAAGGCAATGCTCCTGGAAAGCAATCTGGCTGTCGGGCTTAGAAAGTCCGGGATATGTCTCGGTCTGTTTCTGGCTCTTGCCGGCATTCTTTCCGGCAAATCGCCAAAGATCCTGGTGGATTTGTGGAATTTTTTGCAAGGCGCGATCATGATCGTGGTTCTGCTTTTCGTGACTTTTGAAATCAACAAAAGGATAATCCTCCGCAAAGTCAATAACGACGAGGCGGTAGCCAAGGGTAATGTGGCCGTAGGGGCTGTGGAATTCTCTACTCTTGTCGGTACCGGCATAATAATGAATGGCGCCTTCACCGGAGAGGGCGGAGGCCTTTGGGCAGCGGGCGTGTTTTTTGCCCTCGGTCAAATAGCTCTGGTAATCGTTTTCTATTTGGAAGCGGCCATTTCAAGACGCAATATCCAGGAGGAGATCGAAATCAAAGGCAACATTGCCGAAGGAGTCGATGTTGCTGGAATATTGATCGCCATCTCTATTATTTTGAGGGCCAGTATTATCGGACCATTTACCGGATGGATACCGGGACTTCAGGGATTTGGCATTTATCTCGCGTTGGGCCTCCTGGCGCTCTTTGTTTTTAAGGTGCTGGCCCGAAAGATATTTATGCCCAGGGTTTCGTATGCTGATGAGATGGACAAGCAGCGTAATGAGGCTGTAGCAGTTTTCGTGGCCTGCATAGAAATCAGCGTGGCGATTTTCATTGCCAACTCAATGTAGGCTTCACAACAGAGTAATTTTTTCATTTCAGTCGAGAGGAAAAGGAAATGTCCGACCCGAAGGAAAGAAAATCCATTTTACTGGAAGAAGCCGGCAAACTTCGAGAGCTCGTGGACCGCGTGATAGCCCGACTGGAATCCGGCGAGACGGCTGAAACGCTGCGCAGTGAGATCGATGAGCTTAGAGAAAAAGTCATCGAGCTTGTCCGGGGCATGGAAACTGTTCGGATGGAAGATGTCGTGGAGAAAGTGAAACAGCATGCAGCGGATGCCAGGAAGAAATTTCAGGATGTCCTGGGAAACATCGGATCGTCGCTCGATGAACTGTCCAGCAAGGGACACAGTATTCTGGGCGACTGGTTGGGCAAGGACACAACGTGCCGGGACGACCTCAAGGCCATCATTATGTCTGCGGATCTAACCGCAGAGTATTTCGAGACGATGCGCCTGCGAAACTGGAGTGATCAGGGCATACAGGAATCGCTCGACATCTTGCGGCAGATTCTTCTTTCCAGAATCTGAGTGAGGGAGGCAGGATATGGAATCGAAGAAAATCCCGAAAGAGGTTTTTTTGAAGCCTGTCGTTATCATTATAGCGGCCATGATTATAGCCATTGTGTTGCGAAACCCGGCATTAAGCATAATCGTTCTGATCGCTGGAGCGGCTTTGGCTTTCTGGGTCACAAGCACCGGTTTTAAAGGCAGAATGGAAAAAGAAGTCAAAGCGGCGGCCGAAACCGAGGCAGCAGCCGAAGCGGCTAAAGAAGAACCGCTCAAAAAGCTGAGGGCCGAGACAGGCATGGCGGATGAACTGACGATGCAACTGCGCTCCATTCTGGATACCGGCGACCGGCTTGTCCATTATGATGCCGAAAACAGTCCCGTGGTCGCTGAGATTATCAAAGCCTACAGCGGATTTGTCCGGGATTACCTGGATGGGGCGGCCGATTTTGCCAAAAAATACCGCCGGGCCAAGACCTTCATTAAAACCAAGGACCCTAATTCCCTGGCGCTGGAGGTCCGGACCCTGGAAAAACGCATAGCAGACGGCGAAAAAGGGCTGGAGAAGATGCTGACCGAAAAAAAGTCTACCCTTCACCGGCTTGAAGGCATGGTGGGCAATCAACCCATCATCCGGAACGGCATAGAGACCATCCAGGCTACCCTTGAATCATTGGATGCTTCCATTGCAGAAGCCGAAGCCGATCCCGGAAGGCAGGAGGAAATCATGGATCAAATTCAGCTCACTTTGTCGTAGACGGCAACAGCCATCGAGAAAACACTGGTGGCGGTGAGCAGCAACGACCAGACAATCAAACAGGGCTAACCGGCACGAATCAACGGAGGTTTTGAACAATGGAACAGCAAACCCAAACTGCAGAAAGCAAAGCATTGACTCTGGTCCCGCTTTCCATCGGCCAGATGGAAAAGGCCAAAGACATGTCGGTAGATGAAATCAAGTCTGTTTTCCGTGAGGATAGCGCAACTGACGTTGAAGCGCGCAAAACCACGGCCCAGATGACCGAGGCGAGCCAGAACTATTTGAAAGTATCCAGGGGCCTGGGAATCGCCATTCACGACCTGCTGGCGGAAAATGACGATCTCCAGAAGAAATGGTCGCAAGTCCTGGCCGCTCTGGCCACGCGCCAGGACGGCAGTGCGGCCGACTTCAAGCAAAAGCTGGCTTCGGCTCATATTCCCTTTTTTAGCGACAGGGCCAAAAAATCGATCGAGCATGAAATTGAAGCAGACATTCTTGAAATCCTGCCCGATCTTTTGCGCCAGCAGTGGGACGTCACCCAGAAGTCGGCTGACCGGATACAGGTCCAGAAAACCTTGCTGGCCGGGTCAAAAGAAGAAGCCGACCAACATTTTCGGCAGCTCGGAGATGATATCATTCGTTATCGGGAAGAAGCTCAAAAGGCAAGAGAACAATTCGATGTCAGCCGCAAAGAACTGGCTGAGATCGAACAGAAACTCAAGGAAAACGAAGAGCTTGAAAAACTTATCGAGGAAGCCAAGCCTCTTCCTGAGGCAAAATCCGTGCTCGGCTCGGAGGAATACTCGAAACTCATGCAGAGGCGGACCGAACTGATGTCCACTGACGACCAAAGAGAAGTGAGCCTGCAGACAACCACTCAGGAATTCCGGGCTGCCAGGGACGGCTATAAGCTGACTGAAGTCCAGATCGGCGAACTGGCCGTAACATATAAAGCCATAAACGCCATCAGCATTATGCTGGACGCCTTTCTGAAAGTGACGCGGCCGATTCAGCAGCGTGCCATCGTCATCATCAACTCCCAGGCAGGCGGACTCAAGGGCGCCGCGCTTCTCGCCGCTCTTAGCCAGACAATGAATGAAACCATCAAGATGTGCGCCTACGGCATGACGGTTATGACCGAACGAGCCGTGGCGCTCGGCCGGATGGATTTCGTCGATCCGAACATGGTGGAGGAAGTGAAAAAGATTCAGACGCAAAACGATGCGGTGTGGAACGATTTTACTAAAACACAGTACGACCTGGTAATGGAGAAGGCCCGACCGCTCCTCGAACATAAGGAGCTGGGAGAATCATAAAAAAGGAACCACGTATGGACGATCTTCATGGCAAAACGGCGCTGGTCACCGGCGCCGGCCGCGGCATCGGGCGTGCTGTTGCGGCGGCGCTTGCAAGAGCGGGTTCACACGTTGCCATCAACTACCACACCCGTGAGAAAGAAGCCCTGGAGACCTTGGCCCTGGTTCGCGAGACGGGGCAGCAGGGTGTCCTGGTTCAAGCGGACGTATCGAATTCTTCGGAAACCGCAGAGATGATCCGCACAGTCGAGCGCGAGCTTGGGCGAGTCCAGATCCTTGTGAACAATGCCGGGATTGTTCTTCAAAAAGGACTCCATGAGATCACCGAGCAGGATTGGGACAGGGTGCTTGCGGTAAATCTCAAGTCGGCTTTCCTCGTCACTCAGGCAGTTTTTCAGGGAATGCGCGAGTTGCATTGGGGAAGGATCATCAATATCTCCTCTGTTGCGGCCCAGACCGGCGGGATTACCGCCCCGCCCTATGTTGCGTCGAAGGCAGGACTCTGGGGTCTTTCACACTCCTACGCCGCGCTGCTTGTAAAGGATGGCGTTACGGTCAACACAGTTGCTCCAGCGTTAATCGAGACCGATATGCTCCGGGAGATCAAGGCAGACCCCGGCCGCATTCCAGTTGGCCGCTTCGGGAAGGTTGAAGAAGTCGCCGACGTGGTCCTCATGTTGGCCCGAAACGGTTACATAACCGGCCAGACGATCAATGTGAGCGGCGGCTTGTACTTTAGCTAGTTTCCGTCCGTGGGAGAGCTATGAGGGCCGGCCTGCGCTTAAAATCCAGTGACGCCATGGCGCCAGGCTTCCCTTCCCATACCATTACAAATATCGTAGGATCAGTCGATATCCATTCTGCCGCCACTGGGTCCTGCAATCTGTCTATTGCTGTCATTATAGAAGAAATCGTCTCCGAGATGGCGCCAGCCACTTTCAAAAACGGCTGCGGCATCGATCTCGGAGTACTGTTCGGGATCAAGGTCCGGATCGGCGCCATGGATAATCGCTTTGGCCTCGTCCAATCCTATCATGTCTCACTCCTGGTATGACAGACTTATCCTCGTATGATAGACTATAAACAACCCTATGCGACGAGTGATGCATAGCCCGGCAGGCAACCCCTGAATGGTCTATCGTGCGCGTTGGGCGTCTGCGGGTTGGCTGGATTATGCGTGAGCATGCCTGACAATTATAATGCATTTGTCACAACTGCCTAATATTATGTCGTAAATTCGTCAGGGGGAGGAAGATCTTCATGCGCGCGGTTGGTGACAAACGGAGAGGGACCATCAGGCCCGAATTTGACCGCTCCATCAGCATCGATTTTCAGGGCGCAAAGATCACGTCCGATACAGGCTTTCTCCTGATGAGAGAAATGGATCAGCGGTTTATTAAGTATCCTTGGCGGTGTAGAGTCTCTGATTGATGACCCGAGATCGCCTCGGCATACTGATCATTCTTTGCTCCAACTACTGCGGCAGAGAGTCTATCAGGTTGCGGCAGGCTATGAGGATTGCAATGACCGCCTCGCGGAGCGTCGAGATCAGGCGCTTCGGTTGGCTCTGGGAAAAGAGCATGAAAGCGGAGCCTGCCAATCCGCACTGAGTCGCTTTGAAAACAACATCCTCACAACTGGTAAAGGGCTGAAAGCCCTGGAAGATATGATCAGCCGATCTGCCGACACACTCCTTCGACGTAGGAACAAAAGGCGGCTCATCATCGATGTCGATTCCACCGAAGATCCCGTCCACGGGAACCAGGAGGGTGCAGCGTTTAACGCTTACTTCGATCAGGTCTGCTACCATCCTCTGTTTTGCTTGACCAACAAGGGTGATCTTTTGAGCGCAAGACTGAGACCCGGAAACGCGCATTCAGCCGATGGCGTCTTGGACCTTATCTCTCCTCTA
>Ga0187864_10000463_pt1 | contig 44524 bp, 41 predicted proteins | sample June2016WEW_11_4_FD_132985 | JGI IMG/M metagenome (GOLD analysis project Ga0187864, IMG submission 132985) | Peatland microbial communities from SPRUCE experiment site at the Marcell Experimental Forest, Minnesota, USA - June2016WEW_11_40 | ecosystem: Environmental > Terrestrial > Soil >...
AAAGCCGCCACTACTTCAGACCGAGACAGTGCCGCGGCTGTCAGCAGCTTGCGTCGAGACCCCCGGCGCGGGGGCTGGGCTGATCTGCGGGAGCTTCTCCTCGGGCATAATGATCCAGGCGATGATGTAAGCGAGCAAGCCGCAGCCGCCGAAGACCACCAGCGCGACCCACAGAATTCGCACCAGGCTGGGATCGATGTCCAGGTAGTCTGCGAAGCCCGCGCAGACGCCGGCGATCTTCCGGTCGGTCCGAGAGCGCGAGAGAGGTTTGCGGGGCGCGGGCGGGTTGAAAAGCGCCGTCCCGCATTGGCAACAGAAGTTCACCCGGTTAGTAAACTCTTTTCCACAGTGTGGGCAGAACATGTTCGCCTCCTGTCCCGGATTTGGATTCAATCCTCTATACGCCTCCGGGTACGTGAAAGTTCCGTTTCCGGCTGCCCCCTGCCCGCCGTCCCGCCAAGGTCCTCCTCACCTGCTGCTTTGAAAACTGTGGTGCGGGCGTCCCGCCCGCTGTCGCGCGGGCATCCTGCCCGCGCGCGGGAGCGGGACGCTCCCGCGACCGCGGGCGAGACGCCCGCGCCACGTCCGTCCGCCGGCGGGCATGAGTGACCGCCAACAGAATTCGTCTCTCGGAGCCTGAATTTAGGTTACAATCCCACTCATCGTAGTCTAATGAGAGTTGGGGGGAAATCACATTGGTACGTCTCGAACTATGCGTGTAGTACCGAGGATGACGTGGGTCGCTCGAAAACCGTTCATGGTTTTTGCTCGCGGCACTCCTTTACGCCGCCGGGTGGCGTATAGCCTGTTCCTGGTCCGGTTAATCCTGGCGCCGGTCATATTCCTGACGGTTTACTACATCTTTGCGATGGGGTGGATCGTTGACCGCATCGTCAGCGTCGATGCTCCTATGACCACGCAGGCGGAACAGATCTCGCTGGAAATGCTGGAGGCGCTGCGGGCGGAACGGAATTACTTCCTCCTCTATGACCCAGCGGAACTGGAAGGGAACCGCCAGGCGCTGGCCAAGATGCAGCAGATCATCGATTCGTGCCTCAAGTTACAGCCGGAGGAGCGAGCGGCCCTCGAACATATACGGGCCCAAGGTGAGTTCTATCAACAGCGCATGGCGGTGGCCGTGGCGCGGCGGGCGGAAGTGAACGAAGCGCCGGCACAGCACGTTCGCGATGTGATCCGGGCTTACACCCGAGACCTGGATAGCTTGTTGAAGGGCTCGAGCCACATCAACCGTACAACCTTGATGGAAGAACTCCACAACCGCCTGGGCTCGCTTGACGAGCAGGTGGCGGCCTCGCTGGCGGCCGAGGATCCGGCTTTCCGCCAGATCTCTGCCGACCTCCGCTCCTCCAGCGAAGCGGTTGTGAAGGAGTCGTCGGAGCTTGAGGCTCGAAGCTGGCAGCGCGTGCAGCGGGATCATGCGAGGGCGCGGCTCTTGCTGCGGCGGGCGGAGTGGGTGCTGAGCACCGTCTCCTTTCTGACGATCCTCTTGAGCATTTGGGTAAGCTTCGTCTTGCCGCGGACGGTGGTGGAACCGCTGGTGGCTCTGAAGGCGGCGGTGGATCGAGCGGCGGTCGGGAATTATGCAATCGAGTTTGACGTGGAAGGGGAAGGCGAGGTCGTGCAGCTTGCCAATAGCGTCCGCAAGCTGCTGGCGCATGTGCAAGAGAAGGACGAAAACTCTAAGCCGCCGAGCGAGTCGTGATACGGCAATGCGCGCGGTTGTGTCATTCGGAGTGGTCACGGGCATGCGGCCAACCCATTAAGGTCATAGTCAACACCGTGTCACCCCCGCGCAAGCGGGGGTCCATCGTCGGTCTAGAAGCCAATGGATTCCCGCTTCCGCGGGAATGACAGGTTGGCGGCATTTACATAAAGGAGGTAGGGACTCATGAAAGGCAAACCGGAAGTTTTGAAAGCTCTGCAAGATATGCTGGAGGAGGAATTGGGCGCACTGAACCAGTACTTCCTGCACAGCGAAATGTGCGAGAACTGGGGCTACGAGCTGCTCAGCAAGCGCATCAAGAAACTATCCATCAGTGAGATGAAGCACGCGGAAGAACTCATCGAGCGCATGCTTTTCCTGGAGGGAGCGCCGAACCTGAGCGAACTGCCCAAGCTCAATATCGGGAAGGATGTGAAACAGCAACTCGAGAATGACTTGGCCCTCGAGCTCGGCGCGGTGACGGATTATAACGAGGCCATCGCCACGTGCCGCAAGGCAAGCGACAACGGTACGGCCGATTTCCTGAAGGGAATCCTCGCCGAAGAAGAAGGCCATGTGGATTTTTTCGAGGAACAGCTCGGCCTCATCGAGCAGCTCGGCATGCAGAACTATCTGGCGCAGCAGCTCGAGGAAGAGAAGTAGAGTTGTGCCGGTTGTCGCGATCTGCTGTTTGCCGGAATCTCGGGATCTGGAATGAGCCCCGAAGGGGCGGTCTAGCGCAGCCCAGGCCAACGGCCTGGGTCGCGGATTCAGGTAATTGTGGTCAAGCCCTGAAAGGGCGAGATAACTATTGGACTAGCTGTAGCCGAGTTCGGCGGGGACAGTGACTTTATTGCGCCCTTACAGGGCTTCGCACGCCTGGCGGCCTAAACCTGTAACCCAGGCCGTTGGCCTGGGCTACGTTAGTTCGCCCCTTCGGGGCTGAAGGCGGACGACGGAAACACTGCTGGTGACTGGGCGGAGATTCAGGGAGCGCTACAATTGAACTGACCATATCTCACCGGGTTCAATCCCAAGTTTCCTCTTGCCAAACCTCCCGGGCCATCCTCTCACCTAGCTTCCCAACCAAGGGGCTCTCAGGCGTGCGCTGGTACCCTTCCAGGTACTCCTTTTCGAGCACTTTTTGCTGGGCCGTGGGCTGTCGCCGGATCTCGTCACTCATCCCTTGATCACCCCAATCGGTTTCAGCCGCGCCACGCGTTTCGCCAATCCCGCGTTGTGAACCACGTCGATGACCACGTCCACGTCCTTGTAGGCTTCAGGAATTTCTTCGGTTATGCCGTCGCGCGTCTCGGCGCGCACGATGATGCCCTGCTCCTCGAGGCGCTGGCGGGCGTTCTGGGCGAAGGCGGATTTCTTGGCGGCGGTGCGGCTCATCACGCGCCCTGCTCCGTGGCAGGTGGTGCCGAAGGTCTCCTGCATCGCACCCTCGGCGCCCACCAGAACGTAAGATGCGGTCCCCATCGAGCCGGGGATCAGCACCGGCTGGCCGCAGGATTTGTAGACTTCCGGCACTTCCGGCCGCCCGGCGGGAAACGCCCGCGTGGCTCCCTTGCGGTGCACCATCACCTTGCGGTCCCGTCCGTTCACCCAGTGCCGCTCAAGCTTCGCGATGTTGTGGCAGACGTCGTAAACGAGGCGCAACTCTTCCTGCTGGCCAAAGATGCGCTGGAAGGCTTGGCGCGTAAAGTGGGTGATGCCCTGGCGATTGGCCCAGGCGAAGTTCGCCGAGGCTCGCATCGCCGAGAGGTATTCCTGGCCTTCCTTCGAGTGCACCGGGACGCACGCCAGTTGGCGGTCGGGCAGGTCGATGCCGTAGCGGCGCATGCCGGCGTCCATGTCGCGCAGGTAGTCGGTGCAGACCTGGTGGCCGAGGCCGCGCGAGCCGGAATGGATCAAGATCACGATCTCGTCCTGGTAAAGCCCTAGCGCCTGAGCCGAAGCCGGGTCGAAGATGTGCTCGACGTACTGGACTTCCAGGAAATGGTTGCCGGAACCGAGCGTTCCCACCTGGGGCAGGCCGCGCTTCTTGGCACGGTCGCTGACCATGGCGGGGTCGGCTTCTTCGATGGCGCCGTTCTCCTCGCAGGTGTCGAGGTCTTCCGGCCTGCCGTAGTCGTGCTCGACCATCCAGCCGGCGCCCTCTTTGAGCAGCTTATCGAGTTCCTGGTAGGAGAGCCGGATGTTCCCGCTCTGGCCCGCACCTGAGGGAATGTCGCGGAAAAGCTGGTTCACCAGTTCTCTGATCTTCGGGCGGACCTCGTCGAGCGTGAGGGTGCTCGAGAGCAAACGCACTCCGCAGTTAATGTCAAAACCCACGCCACCCGGAGAAACCACGCCGCCCTCGTCCGGCAGAGTGGCGGCCACGCCGCCGATGGGGAATCCGTAACCCTGGTGGATGTCCGGCATGGCCAGTGAGCGGCCCACGATGCCCGGAAGCATGGCGACGTTCATGGCTTGTTCGAGACAGAGGTCTTTGAGTATGTCCATCAGCAGGCGCTCATTAGTGTAAATGAGCGCATCGGTGAGCATGCCGGGCTTGGTTCCCTTGGGCACGAGCCAACGGTAGTCGTCGAGTTTTTGAAGTTGGTGAAGTTCGAGAGGCATACGGCACCCTTCAGCAACAATACGGAAGGGCAAGCCAAAAGGCAAATCGCAAAACGCAAAAGGCAAAGCGCGGCGCCTCCCGGGCATCGCGCCATTGCCATTCTCAATAAGAGTGAGTGCGACTCACCACCTTGCCTGGTCGCAAGTTGGACCTCTAATCTCTGCGACCGACCCCTCACCCGTCAAGCTCCGGCTGATGAAAGCGCCGGAGCTTGACACCCTCTCCCCAAGGGAGAGGGCAGTCTTGCGGGCGTGTCGATCATTGTTCCAGCACGTTAACTTCGCGAATCTCTCCCGCATTGAGCGGCACGCGCAGCGTCTTGATTTCGAGTGGGCGGAAGTTTCCGGTCCAGCGGCGGTTCACTAATCCCAAATCCAAGTTAGCTGTCACCGGGCGGCCGGCAGTTTCGTAGCAGCGGACGATGAGGTCATCGCCGTCTTCCGATTTCTTCACCACCGAGACGACCACGTTCGGCGCATCCACAGAAAGGAAAGAAGCGGAAAGCGGGCGGTTGCCGGCATGGATTCCCTGATAGATGATCGGGATGGGGGCCGTAAACTCCTCTGCCATGCGCACAATGCCCGCGTCCTGCCAGGCGCCGGTGTGAGGGACGAGGAGCATGCGGAAGGTTTGCATGCCCTGGTCCTGCCAGATGTACTCGCCGTTGGGCTCGAGTTGGCGTGGCCGGTGTTGCGCGTAGACCGCGCCGCGGGTGATCGAGATGCGCATATCGTTGGCCTGCACGCTGTAGCCGTACTTGGCGTCATTGATGACCGCCAGCCCATACTCGCCTGCGGCGCGGCGGCCGGAGAGGTCGATCCAGCGTTGCCCGGGATCTTCGTCGCCGTTAGCCTGGCGCACCTTGTACCCGTAGGCAATTTCGTAGGTCGGGTGGGGATCCTGCACATCCACCGGGAAAGAGAACTTCAGGATTTTGCGATGCTCGTGCCAATCGAGGGCTACGCGGGCCTCGAGGGTACGGGCGCCGGAGTAGAGCAGCCAGTCTGTCTCGAGCGAAGACGCTCCGTAGTTCGTGCGCACACGGATGGTGGCGCGCAACGGGCCGTTCTCGAGCACCCGGAAGCGCGCGTTGCGGAATACGCCGAGTTCCTTGGTGTAGGAGCGCACATCGTGGCTCCAGGTGTCGCTGGGGTCGTCCAGCACAATCGCCCGCGCTCCGCTCGCGCCGCTTTTGAAAACCTGCGCCCCGGTATCCTTGTCGAGCATCGTCAGGCTGCCGTCGACCGCGAAGGTGACACGCAGATGTTCGTTTTCCAATTGGCGCTCGGTGGCATGCACGGCCGAGACAGGCGGTGCGGCAGGCTGGGTGCTTCGCAATCGGAATTGCCGGTATCCGAAAGCGGGCACCGGCGCCTGAAACGCGACGCGCATGCGATCGTCCACCACCGTCGTCGCTTGGATCCATTGGTGGGGAATGCTCTTGCCATTCTCATCTTCCAGCACGGAGGTTGGTTGTGCGCCCTTCTGGTACTCGAAACCCCAGCCCACATCGTATTCGACGTGGAGCTTGGCGTTCCAGGCATGGGGATTAAACACCACCAGGTATTCGGAGTTTGGGTCTTGCGTCGGAATCTGAAAGGCAATCTTCTCCGCCGCCTTGTTCATCGCCTGATCGGCGATGTCGATAGCGCGTCCGTGGGCTTCCCGGGCCACGTCATAATGTTCCGGAAGCGCGGTCCCGGCCATGCTGTCATGGAATTGTATGAACAGCACCCTTTTCCAGGCAGTCGTGAAGTCGGCCTTGGGGTAGTCAAATCCGGCAATCACGGAACCGAGGGCCGCGAGTTTCTCGCCCGTCGTCAGAGCGGCTTCCGCAGTCCGGTTGTTCTTTTTGACCTCAGACACGGCCGTGTAACAGCCCACCGAGTGATGCTGAAGATCGTCCGCCACCACCGGCAGGCCGGTGAGTTTACCGGCCTCATCAAAGTAGCGGTCCGGGGAGCTGAAAATGAAGGTCGGCGCGCCTGGCATCTTCTGCATATCCAGGATCGCTTGGATATTTTCCTTGGCGGGCCCGCCGCCATGGTCGCCGGCGCCGTAAAAAACCATCAGTTCTTGGGTGGGTTCCTTTAATTCCGTGATGAAGTGGCTGACCTCTTCCTGCATGTGCTCATCAATCCCGTAACTGAACGGGATGCGGTAGGTGAGCACACGGCTCCCATCGGCGCCCTCCCACCAGAAAAGGTCGGCGGGAAGCTTCTTCTCGTGAGCCTGGGGACGCATGAAGACATAAGCGTGCAGGCCTTGCAGCTTGAGGATCTGCGGCAAGGTCCCCGGATGGCCGAAGGAGTCGGGGTTGTAACCGACCTGGGCCCTGCGTCCAAATAACTGCTGGAACAACCTTTGGCTGTAGAGCCCTTGCCGGACTAACGATTCGCCATTCGGGATATTCACGTCCGGCTCGACCCACCAGCCGCCTACCAGATCCCACCGCCCCTCTTCCACCCGCTTGCGGATCTCTTCGAGCATCGCGGGGTCAGTTTCCGCGACCCACTCGTAGAATTGAGCGGAACTCGCGGTGAAAGTGAAGTCAGGGTACTCGTTCATACGGTCCAGCGCCGAGCGAAATGTGCTTAGCGTAACGGACATGGCCTCCGACCACGGCCAGAGCCATGGGGCGTCAATATGCGCGTTGCCGATCATGTGGAATCGGTATTGGCCCGCACCCGACGGCCAGGAGCCTCCGGACTGCGCACTGGCCTTCGCGGCAAAGAAACAGCAAACCAAAACAGCGACCAGGCAAAGACAATTGGCGGCCGATCTCAAAGGGATGCTCCTTTCAAAAAGTGGAGGTTAAAGGGTAAAGGGTAAAGGATAAAGTGTAAAGCTAAACATGGCATCCCCCCCCATCAGTCGATAACGGCCCCGTCGTAGGGGGACGGCTTGCCGTCCCCGCATTTCTGCTGGCGCCGACAAGGGTAGGGCAAGCCCTACCCCTACACCGACGTGCGCGAAGAGTTGCGCGCGGCCCCGCTGCTTTTAACCTTTACCCTTCACACTTTACCCTTTCCTCGCTTGCAAGATGCGGTCCGGCTTCTTATACTAAGCGCCGATAGTTCCCAGACTTCAAGGAGGTTCTATGGCTTTGATTTCACGTCGGGACGCGGGCAAGCTTTTGATTGGAGGCTCGGCCGGTTTGTGGGCTGTGAGCCGCAAAGGCTGGAGTGCGTCCTACATTGACTCCGTAGTTCGCGGAGTCCAGATCGGCGCGCAGAGTTATTCGTTTCGGGACATGGGTCTCGATGCCGCCATCGAGGCTTTCAAGACGGTGGGATTGGGCGAATGCGAACTTTTTGATGGGCACGTGATGCCGTCCAATATAAAGTGGCAAGAGCAGGAGAAATGGTGGGTTGCCGCGCCTGCCAGTGCTTTCCACGAGATCCGCACCAAGTTCGATAATGGCGGCGTGAGGATTTATGCTCTCACTTATGCTTTTCGTAAGGGCGTTACAGACGCAGGAATCGAGGCCGGTTTCAAGGCCGCGCAGGCGCTGGGCGTCAAATACATCACCTCTTCATCCAATGTGAGTGTTGCCCCGCGAGTTGACCAGTATGCCCAAAAATACAAGATCATGGTGGGTTTCCACGGGCATGACGATACCCGCGACCCGGATGAATTCTCGACGGCCGAGACGTTTGCTCGCGCCATGAAGGGTGCGTCGCAGTATATCGGCGTCAATCTGGACATCGGCCATTTCGTGGCTGCCAACGGCGATCCCGTTGCCTATATTCGCGAGCATCATCAGAAGATCGTCACGCTGCACATCAAAGACCGCAAGAAGAACCACGGCGCCAACCTGCCCTTGGGCCAGGGTGACACGCCCATTAAAGAGGTTCTCTGCTTGCTTCGCGACAACCAATGGAAAATTCCCGCCAATATCGAGTACGAATACGGCGAACCGCCGAAGTTTGACACAATCACTGAAGTTAAGAAGTGCTACGCCTACTGCCGTCAGGCGCTGGAAAGCTAGGCTCGAAAGCCAGAGTCGGTGAGATTCATGCCAGGAGCTGCGGCCAATCGACCCTACGCTCTGTTGGCCCAATATTACGACCACTTCTTTACTTCTCATCTCCTCGCGTACCGGCGAGCGCGCGCGAGAATTCTGGGAAAGATTTTTCCCCACGCGCGCTGCGCCTGCGACTTGGCTTGTGGCACGGGGACGACCGCGGTCGAGCTCGCGCATCGCGGATTGAGAGTTTTCGCCGTAGATCTCTCGCCCACGATGTGTGGCCTAGCCCGGGAGAAGGCGCGCCGCGCTGGGACGACCGTAACTATGATCCGCAGCGACATGCGGACGTTCCGGCTGCCGGAAAAAGTCCACCTGATCACCTGTGAATACGATGCCGTAAATCATGTGCCGCGGAAATCGGATTTGGCGCGGGTGGCGCGAGCCGCGGCGCGCGCTTTGTACCCTGGCGGTTACTTCTATTTCGACGTTAACAACCGGCGGCACTTGGAGACGAACTGGCCGGGGACCTCGTACGCGGAAAAGCGTGGGGTCGTCATGATTATGCGGGGCAGCTACGACCGGCGGCGCGCCAAGGGCTGCGTGGATTTGGGCTGGTTCGTCCGTGAACGGGGATGCTGGCGTCGCTTCGAAGAGCGCGTCGAAGAGGTCTGGTGGACAGCCTCCGAGATCCGTCGAGCCTTGCGAGCGGCAGGTTTCCGTAGCATCCGGGCCTGGGACGCCAGGCTCTTCGCTCGCGGGCGTGCGCGCCTTCCCGCCGGCTGCCGGACCTTTTACCTGGCCCAAAAGCGGTTGGTGGAAAGATCACGCTCGAATTCGCCTCTCCGTACGGCCCACGCACCGCACTACTGATCGTCGGTTGCGCCTCGCCGGGTGAAGCGAGGTGGGCCGCGCGGATCCTTCTTCGGTACTGATTTCGAAAGCGCCTTAGCCGCGTCGATATACGTGAGAGTAAGCATGTCCCTGCAGGCGCTGGCGGCGTCAACGATCTCCCAGACAGGTATGGGACGTTGCCCTACTTCGATATGCCAGTTGAGGCGAATGAATGAGTCTCGCCCCGAACGGGCGTCGACAAATGTGGGCACGCCCTTTTCCTCGCTCAGCATATGTCGGCCCGGCGCGACATTAATGGCGAAGAATCTCCCGCGCTTTATCTCTGCAACCGTGATACCGTCGCATGAGACTGGAAACCAAGACCGTGCGGGCGTTTCCTGCTGCACATAGATATAGATTCGTGCACGCTGCTCGGCCCGGGCAGGCTGCCCGAGCGTCAGGGCGAGAAGCGGAATGATCGCGATGTGCGGTGGGTGTGCCACAATGGAAGTGTTGGACCGGAGCTATTTTGAGATCTTAAGTTCTTTTCGCACTTGTCGGCCTGTCAGGGAAGGCCGGCGCTTCTCAAGGCGTGCCTCTGCAAGACAACGGTCCTCGAGTTCTTCAAGATTCTCCTCGATAAGTGCGCGGGCATAATAAGACTTCGTCCGCCCCGAGCGCTGTGCCAGGTCGGCCAATCGCCTTTCGATGCCAGGGTCCAGCCGAATAGAAAGCATTATGTCCTCTCTATAATTCCAATCATACACCGACGACATTCAGTACGCCCGCACGCCGCAGCAGATCCAAAATAATCCGCGATCCTTATCCCGAAGGCAGGCTTTTTGTGTTATCCTCGGCATCTCAACTTCACCGCGTGTTCTGACGGCGCGGGGGCAGCCGCCACGCCGGTGCCACTTCATCCGGAGCTGACTCATGACCGATAACAAATATCTTCTGCCTGAAAGTGAAATCCCGAAGACTTGGTATAACATCGTTCCCGACCTGCCGGCGCCCTTGCCGCCTCCGCTTCATCCCGGGACGCTGAAGCCCGCGGGACCGGGCGACCTGGAGGCGATATTCCCGCCGCAGTTGATCGAGCAGGAGGTTTCGGCTGCTCCGACGATTCCGATTCCGGAGCCCGTGCTCGACATCCTGCGGCTCTGGCGGCCATCGCCGCTGTGCCGGGCGCGCCGGCTGGAGCAAGTCCTGGGAACTCCGGCGAAGATTTTTTACAAGAACGAAGGCGTCTCACCGGCAGGAAGCCACAAGCTGAACACCTCGACGCCACAGGCCTACTACAACAAGGTCGCAGGCATAAAGCGCATCTCCACAGAAACTGGGGCGGGCCAATGGGGAAGCGCTCTGGCGTTCGCCTGCAATGTATTCGGCCAGGAGTGCATGGTTTATATGGTAAAGTGCAGCTTCTATCAGAAGCCCCACCGGCGCACCATGATGCAGTGTTGGGGCGCCAAATGCATTCCATCGCCCAGCGACCAGACCGCCGCCGGAAGGCAGGTCCTTGCCGAAGATCCGGACTGCCCGGGCAGCTTAGGCATTGCCATCAGCGAAGCGGTCGAAGACGCGGCGGGTCGCAAAGACACTAATTACTCACTGGGCAGCGTCCTCAATCACGTTCTGTTGCACCAGACCGTCATCGGGCAAGAGGCGATCGCTCAATTGAAGCTCGCCGGGGCCTTCCCTGACGTGGTGATTGGCTGCTGCGGCGGAGGAAGCAACTTTGCCGGCCTGGCTTTTCCCTTCGTGCCCTTCAAGGCGGCTGGAAAGCAAATCCGCCTGATTGCGGTCGAGCCGGCCGCATGCCCGACCATGACCAAAGGCGTTTATGCCTACGATTTTGGCGACAAGAGCGGGATGACGCCGCTGCTGAAGATGGACACTCTGGGGCACGATTTTATTCCCGCGGGCATTCACGCCGGTGGATTGAGGTACCACGGCATGGCCCCGCTGGTCAGCCTACTGCACCGTCAAGGTGTGGTCGAAGCAGTCAATTACCGGCAATTGAAATGCTTCGAAGCGGCTATAACCTTCTCGCGCGCCGAGGGCATTATTGTTGCCCCTGAAACCTCCCACGCGGTCGCTTGCGCGATCGACGAGGCCTTGAAGGCGAAAGAGGAAGGGAAAGAGAAGACCATCCTCTTCAATTTGAGCGGGCACGGCCATTTTGACATGGCCGCGTACGAAAAGTACTTCGCCGGTGAACTCACCGATTACGAATACCCGGAAGAAAAGATCAAGGAGTCGCTGGCGCATCTGCCTAAGGCTTTTTGATGAATCACCACCGAGGCCACAGACCTCACAGAGGAAACCCTAAGCGAGTTCCTCTGTACTCATAACCCCCAGATTCTTCATGCGCCTGAAGAAAAGCAGATCCTTCGCCTCGCTCAGGATGACATGTCATTCTGAGCGGAACGAATCGTAGCGAAGAATCTGCTTTTGGTTGGGGCTATGCCGCGCTACGCACTCTGCGGTGGTCTTTTTAGCTCGTCTCCGTCAGAACTGGAGAGTCGCCGATCTGGAAAAAGAGGTCCGCGGCAGCTTGCCTCTCCGCGCCTAATTCCCGTCCTGCTGGAAGAATCTCTGTTCAAATCCGAAAAAGTCGAAGAAAGGCGGCGTAAGGCCGAAGTAGTCGCCGATCTCCTTGGCGTCGTAGGGCGCGTTGAGGTCGCCTGGGGCGTTGTCATTCGCGCCCAGTGTGCCGAACCTGAGAACGATGTTCCCCTCGGGATTAACCTCAATCACCTGGCCGGCGAATTGATTGCTGATCAGCGTGTTCCCGTTGAAAAGGCGGACGGCGCGGGTGGGAAACGGATTCGGCACGGCGGCCGAGGCGGTGGAATAGTAAGAGCCGACAAGGTTGCCGTCCATATCCACCTCGAACACGCGGTTGTTATTCGAGTCGGTAATCAGCGTATCGCCATTGGGAAGGCGGCTGGCGAAGGCGGCGCCATTCAGCACGCTGGGGTCGTTCGCGTCATTGTAGGACCACACCACTTCCTTTTGGCGGTTCACCTCGATCACCCGGTTGTTGTTCTCGTCCGCGATCAGGACGTCTTTCCAGCAGTTCGGCACTGTTGGGGTTGTTCAGTTGGTTAAAACCATTGCCGGAGACTCCGGTCATGCCATATTGCCAGATGATCTGGCGGCGCAGCGTCACCTCGATCACACGCTCGTTCACCTGGTCGGTAATCAGAATATTGGTGCTCGGCAGGAAGGTCGCCTGAACCGGCGTATTCAATTCGTTAAAGCCCGCGCCGGTCACGCCGGCCTGCCCGTACTGCCATACGATTCGTCCAGCTTGATTCACCAAAAAGACCCGGTTGTCCGCGCATCCGCTGAGACAAGTGGCCTCGGAGCCCGCGGGGGCGCCGGTGCCCGAGATCAGCGTCAGATTGCCGACGCGCTCCGCGTCGTTGGGCGCCACAACCGAATGCTGGCCCGGCACGCTCGATCCGTTGCCAAACTGCCAGACGATGTTCTTGGTCCGGGGATCGACTTCGATCACCCGATTGTTGAATTGGTCACAGATCAAGATGTTTCCAAGTTGGTTGAAGATACTCGTCGCAGCGGCAAAGCTGGCTGCGAGTAGGATCAGCCCCAGCGCCGCCAGCGACACACAAATCAATTTTCTTGCCATACTTTTCCCTCCATTGATCGATTTCCCATCTTCACAAATTGGGCATTACCTCTTCACCTTAGTCCGCCATGGGCACGCGAGGTGTCATCAAGTTGTCAATAGAGGGTAAAAAGTTCGTGTCGGGCAGTTCCGTGTCCGTGAAGGGGAGCGCGCGCCGGCGTCGGTTGGAGTCAGCAGCCCACGCTGTCTGCTGACTGGGGACGCGGTAGGTTCTACGTATTGAGTTTTCAGAGAGTATTGCGGCTGGCTACTCGGACTTCCGAGGGAATCGCCGGGAGCAGGATGCGCAGCACAGTTCCTTCCGGGCCGGTACATTCCACTTCAACCTGTCCCTGGTGTTCCTGCACGATCTTGTGGACAGTGGCCAATCCGAGTCCGATGCCGTTGTCCTTGCCTGCGGTCACAAAGGGTTGGAAGAGCGTGTCGCGAATCTCCGAGGGAATGCCGCTGCCGTTGTCGGCCACGCGGATCTCGAGCCCTGCCGGAGTCTGCCGCGTCGCCACCCGGACGCGGCCTGACTGAGGCGGCGCGGCCTCACAGGCATTGAGCAGTAAATTGTGAAAAACCCGTTCCAGGCTGGCGGGATCGAACCAGCCTTCGCTTCCGCCGTCAAATGAGGTCGTCACCTTGATACTGCTGAAGGCCGGGCGCGCCTTGACGCTGTGCAGAGCGCGTTCAAAGACCGGCACGATGCTGGCGCGGACGGGCCGGTTCACCATCTTGACCCTCGAGAACTCCAGCAGTGCCCGTAATTGATCCGTCATCTGATTCACTGCTTGCCGTATCTCTTCGTAGTACTCAAGGCGCCGAATTTGCGTGAGCCCTCCTTCGGAGAGAAACTCCGCGTAGGCGAGAATGGTGGTCAACGAATGACGCAGGTCGTGGGAGATGGTGCTGGCCATGCGCCCGACCGTGGCTAGCCTTTCCGCCCGCAGCAACTCTTGCTGGGCGCTCCAAAGGGTGCGCCGCATGGTGACAAACGATTGAGTCAGCTCGGCCACTTCATCCCTTCCTTGTGCCTCGAGCGGATAGTTGAAGTTGCCCTCCTCGAGCGCATGCACGCCCCTCACCAGGTTGGCGAGCGGACGAGTGAAGGTGTCCGAAATCAGAAATACGAGCAGGCTCCCCGCCAGAATTGCGGTCAAGCCCAGACCGAAGAGCCAGCGGTTGAGACTCTTCAGGAACCGGGCAGCCTGGTCGTAGGATCTGAGGACCGCCAGGCTGGCAGGAAGCGAACTGCCAGGTGGGAGATCAGTGGACATGGCAAGAAACTTTTCGTGGTCGAGTTCCACATCCGCAGGAGCCACGTTCAGCCTGGAAGATCCAGCATTGACCTGCGTGGTTGAGGTCCCTGGCCGCAGGGCCAGCTTGCCCAGATCATCTCTTTGCTTGCCCGATAGAGTGCTGACCACGACCGTGGGCCCATAAAGAAATGCGACCTGGCTTGAAGCCACCTGGCGTATGTCCTCGGCAACTTGCTCATTAATCTCCGAACCCAGTACCAGAACGCCGAGTTCTGTGCCGTTGGCAGGCTCCCCAAAGTAGATAGGCCGCATGAATATCCGAAACAGGCGTCCGCCGCCAAACCACCAGTCGCGCGCTTCTCCGCCGCGGAGCGATCGTTGCAGCATTTCGCCCACTTGCGCCGGGGTGATGCCGGGACTTACGGCATGGAGCGCCATCAACTGCCCCTCGCGGTCCGCCAGCACGAACAAGTCTCCCCCGGTTTTTCGCCACAGCGCGGCCGAGGCATCTTGAATTGTTGCTGCGTCCCTGGACGTCATCAGGGCTTCGATGATAGGCAGATTAGCCGCCATCGCCGCCGAGCCTTCTAGCCCAATCTCGCGCTGCCGTTGAAAGATCTGGAAAGTGACCACTGAATTTTGCAGGTCCTGGCGAATCTCTTCTCTGATCTGTATTTGCAGCCGATGCCGGACTACCAGCAGAGTGGAACAGGTTAAAGAAGCGGAAACGAGAAGCAGGGACAGCAGAAACTTGGTGCGCAGGCGGCCCCTGCGACTGATTCCTGAATACCACTCCCGGATTTTGGTCAGCTCATGCATCCTGGTCTAGGAGAGCGCGGGGCGATGTTCTTCGCTTCGTTCTCTCGATAATCACGTCATTCCCGCGAAAGCGGGAATCCATTGTATTCCGAACCAACAATGGACCCCGGCTCTCCCGCTTTCGCGAAGGACAAGCTTCGCAGGGGTGAAGACGTACGTGATTCTCATTCCTTTGGGTGGGTCGAAGACCCATGACCGTTCGGAATGACCGCCTGCGGGTTGGGGTCAGCCCTCATTCGCAGTTTTCAAAAACGGCACGAACTTATATCCAAATTTGTGAACGGTGCGAAAGTGCAAGGGGTTCACAGGGTCTTTTTCGAGCTTTTGCCGCAGTCTGAGAATGTGATTGTCCACGGTGCGCGTAGAGGGGTAGCACTCGTAACCCCAGACCTGGTTGAGCAACTCGTCGCGCGACAGCACCCGTTCGGGGTTCTGGGTGAAGTACTTCAGTGTCTTAAACTCATGGGCAGTGAGCGTGACCGGTTTGCCCTCCCGAGTGACTTCCATTCTTGCAAAATCCACAACCACATCCCCAAAACTGTAGGCATCGCTGGGAAGAGTTCTTTCCGCCCTGCGCATCACGGCGCCAACACGCGCCAGCAGTTCCTTGGGGCTGAACGGCTTGGTGACGTAGTCGTCCGCGCCCAGTTCCAGCAGTAAGACCTTGTCAACCTCCTCGGAAACGGCGCTCAGAATGATGACCGGCTGGGATGCTGCTTCTTTCCTGATCTCGCGCAGAACATCGCGTCCCGACAGCTTGGGCAACTTAAGATCCAGGATTACCACCGAGGGCTTGGCGCTGCGGAAGGCCTCGACTCCGGAAACCCCGTCCGGGGCCACCTTGAGGGCATAGCCCTCCGATTCAAACAGCACCTTGAGCGTCTTGTGGATCCTTGTGTCGTCCTCGATGAGTAAGACCGATGGCATCAGAAACCTCGCTTTCCTCCCGGAACGATTTAGCCCCCGACGGCAGGCGCCGCTTATTCCCCAAGTATATCCCTAGGATAATGAGATTGCACTCGGCGTTGCCTGGAGGGGTGGTGCGGGCGAGGCTCCCGCGCGACGACTCGCTTTGGGGAGTTCAGCAAAGCTCTTACGATTTGTGGCAAGAGTGTTAGATAATAAGAGTGTTTTGGGCAAACACGATTGAACTGGTTTCCAAGCCTTCCCTCTTGATGTAGCGGCGGGAGTGGAAAGAAATTGAAGGCTTGAAGGTCAAGGGGACGGAAGGGGGCAGCACACGCCAACTTTTCGACTCCTCGACCGTTGACTTCGCGACTTGACGTAAGGAGGTCCAATGGAGCTGCCCTGCTTGAATCGCCCATTGAAAGTCGCGAGCGCCTTGCTCGCGGCGTTTCTTGTGACGACCCTCAACGGTTCTCCCCAAGAGCAACCGGCCGGAGCAAAGCCTGCGGAGACACGCCCGACTCCCGCCCGCCCGGCCGACCTGCACGACCAAATCCAGGAGCTGAGCTCCGCTCTTCAATCGATGCGCGCGGAGGTGTCGGCGACGCGCGCGGAAATGGTGGAGCTTCGGCAGGATCTAAAAGCGGCCAGAGAGCAGCTCTCGGCGATCAAGGGTGAGTTGGCCGCAAGCACCGGCCAGGAAAAGGCTCAAGCCGCCCCCGTTCCACCCGCGACGGCTAGCCGCGTGGCCGAAGTGCCGCAACTCGAAGCGCGAGTCTCCAAGATGGAAGAGGAGCACCAGTTGCTCAGCGCGAAAGTCGATGACCAGTATCAGACCAAGGTGGAGAGCGGCTCGAAATACCGTGTGCGGCTCTTCGGCATGGCGCTCCTGAATGCCTTCACCACCCGCGGGGCCACCAACAACTTTGATGTGCCCGACTACGCCACCCCTCACTATGGCTCGGAAACAAATGCCGGCTTCGGCGCGACGGCCAGGCAATCGCTCGTAGGGCTTGAAGTGTTCGGGCCGAGCATCGCCGGGGCGCGAAGCAGCGCCGATATTCAGATGGATTTCTTCGGAGGATTCCCGTCCACTTCCTATGGAGTTACAACCGGTTTGGTTCGCCTGCGCACCGCGGGCTTGCGACTGGATTGGGAGAAGACATCCGTCGTGGCCGGACAAGAAGCTCCGCTATTCTCTCCTCTTTCGCCCACCTCGCTGGTTTCGGTGGCAGACCCCGCTTTGTCTTCTGCCGGCAACTTATGGGTATGGACTCCGCAAATCTACATTGAGCACCGCATCTCTTTGACCGAGGGGTCGAGCGTATCGCTGGAAGGAGGGCTCATGGACCCGCTGACCGGCGAACTCCCTGCCGATTCCTATTATCGTGCCGCGGAGGCTGGAGAGAAATCGGGACAACCCGCCTACGCCGCTCGAGTTGCCTGGACACATGGCTCGCCCTTCGGGCCGGCTTCGATTGGGGCCGGGGGTTACTATGCGCGCCAGAACTGGGGTTATGGCCGCATGGTGGATGCGTGGGCGGGAACCGCAGATTGGAGCCTCCCCCTCAGCCAACGGTTATCCTTGACCGGAGAGTTTTACCGCGGCCGCGCGATTGGGGGACTGGGCGCCGGCGAAGGCCGAAGCATCGCGTATTACGGCTATTTGGACGAACCGCAAACCGTCGTTCGAGCTCCCAACTCCACCGGTGGATGGGCGCAATTGAAATTCATGGCGCTGTCCAAGCTCGAGTTCAACGGCGCTTATGGCGAAGATTTCACTCCCACGCCCGGCCTCCAGTACACTTACCAGAATGAGGCCTACGAGAGCCTGGCGATCGGAAGAAACCAGAGCTGGTTTCTCAACACTATCTACCACGTCCGCTCGAATCTCCTCTTCTCGCTCGAGTACCGACGCCTGATAACGGCGGAGACTCATCCTGGCTTATTTACGGCGAACCAGGTGGGATTGGGGGCCGCCGCACTGTTCTGACGTGCCTGGAGCATGAATGCCTGATTGTGTAAAGAAAGTTGCATATGTCATCCTGAGCGAAGCGAAGGATCTCCGCAGTTGGTGGTAGATCGCAGGGCCGTAGGGAACTGTAGAGATCCTTCGCTTCGCTCAGGATGACAGCTGCTTGGTTGGAGTTGATCCGATGAAAGTCGCGTCATGGCGCTGCTGCTATTGGCTCTTGCTCGTCGGGGCGCTGGCCGCGCGCGTCGGGTCAGCGGCGCAAGGCCTGACGGTGACGGGCCGCGTTACCTTGCTGGCACCGGCTAGTCGCGGCAAGTCCGTCGACAACTCGAACGTGGTGGTCTTCCTCACTCCCCTTGCCGGAGCCTCCGAGTTCCCTCCTGACCGCCTCGAATCGACGCCGCATCGGTTCCAGCTCGTCCAAAAGAACAAGCGGTTCGTACCTCATCTCCTCATCGTGCCGGTGGGTGCGGTTGCCGAGTTCCCCAACCACGATCCTTTTTTTCACAATGTATTTTCACTTTTTGAAGGCAAGCGATTCGATCTGGGGCTCTATGAGGGCGGCGCCACGCGTGCCATCACCTTCAACAAGCCTGGAGTGAGTTACATCTTCTGTAACATCCATCCCGAAATGAGCGCTGTGATCATCGCGCTCGAGTATCCCTATTACGCCGTCTCCAACGCGGTGGGCGAGGTGACCATAAGCTCCGTTCCCGCCGGCCGATACCGACTCAATGTTTGGCATGAACGCTGCCTCCCTGAGGCGCTTAAGTCTCTGTCACGAGAGGCTGCCTTCTCGCCGGGCTCCACTTCCATCGGGGAGGTTCGCTTGGCGGAGTCAGGCGACCTTCTCACCAAGCACAAGAATATGTACGGCAGAGATTACGAACCGGCTGCCAAGCCCTACCCCGGCGCGGAATGACAGACTGCGGAGAAGCGCTTGCCACCTGTCATTCTGAGCCCGTTCGCTTCGCTCAGGGTAAACTCCGCGGAGAATCTCGGCAGCTCTGATAAGACGGAACTGCGGAGATCCTTTGTCGCCTGCGGCTCCTCAGGATGACAGCCCCGTGAGTTCTTCAGGTACCCGTCAGATAACTATACCTTCAGGTGATTTTCAGATTTCAGGTGTATGCTTTAAGCCTAAATTACAAAAGGAGGTTCAGTCTCATGCGCAAGACCGTCACGCTTCTGGCAAGCCTCGGTGTGGTTCCCCTGGCAGCAGCCCTCTTTACGGGCGTATGCTCCAGTGCAGCCGGGCAATCAACAGGCGCTTCAGGCTATCACGTCATTAAGACTGTTCCTGTGGGTGGCGAGGGTTTCTGGGACTATCTCGCCGTGGATAGTAGTGGACGCCGCCTCTACATCTCGCACGGAACCCACGTCCAGGTCATGGATACCGACTCCTACACGCTGGTGGGTGATATTCCTGACACCCAAGGCGTACACGGCATAGCGGTGGCGCCGGAACTGGGACGCGGCTTCACAAGTAACGGCCGCGCCAACACGGTGACCATCTTCGACCTGAAGACCTTGAAAACCCTTGGCACCGCAAGCACCGGAACCAACCCGGACGCAATTGTTTACGATGGCGTTACGAAGCGCGTTTTTACGATGAACGGGCGCAGCAACAACGCGACTGCCATCAATGCCGCCGACGGCAGCGTGGCCGGCACGGTCGATCTGGCGGGCAGACCGGAGTTTGCGGCGGCGGACGGGAAGGGGAACATCTACGTCAACATCGAGGACAAGTCCGAAATCGTTCAGCTCGATGCCCAAAACCTCAAGGTGCTGAACCGCTGGCCGCTGGCGCCCTGCGAGGAGCCCTCGGGCCTGGCGATGGACACGCAGAACCGCCGCCTGTTTGCGGGATGCCACAATCAGATGATGGCGGTTGTGGATGCGGATAGCGGAAAGGTCGTCGCTACGCCGCCCATCGGCCAGGGCGTGGATGCCAACCGTTTCGATCCCGAGACGAACTGCGCCTTCGCCTCCAACGGCGACGGTACTCTCACCGTGGTGCATGAAGACTCGCCGAATAAGTTCTCGGTGGTGGAGAACGTTCCCACCAAACGCAGCGCGCGCACCATGGCCCTGGACAAGAAAACTCACAACATCTTCCTGTCGGCGGCAGACTTCGAGCCACCGGCCCCCGGCGAGCGACGGGGTAAAATGAAACCCGACTCGTTTGTCATTTTGGTGGTCGGAAAATAGCTTTGCCTTTCTTCGGACGTTGACGAAGGAGGAGAACTACGAGCGTGTGTTTCAAAATAACTCTAGGCGCCATCGTATTGACGATGGTATTTGCCAATGCCTTTGCCGCGGGCAAGCCGGTTAAGATGAAAGATCTGCCGCCGGCTGTGCAGCGTACGGTCCAGGAGCAAAGCAAAGGGGCTACTCTCAGAGGCCTTTCCACGGAAGTCGAACACGGCAAAACGATCTACGAAGTCGAGATGACAGTGAACGGTCACGGCAAAGACGTGTCAATGGATGCCTCGGGGACGGTCATCGAAGTGGAAGAAGAAGTGGCGCTGGGCAGCATCCCTGCCGCTGCGCGGGCGGCCATCGAGAAGGCCGCCGCGGGCGGCAAGATCGCAAAAGTTGAGAAAGTCACCGGGGAAAAGGAAGTTGCCTACGAGGCGGCACTTCGCAAAGATGGAAAGAGGTCCGAGGTCAGGGTCAGCGCTGATGGTAGCATGCTCCCTGAAGATTAGTGGCTTGCTGAGGACGACTCGTAAATTTGTTCAAACGAAAATCCAGGTGGAGCCTGAAAAGATTGCGCTATCCTTAACAACCGCATCCGCAAATTTCCATGGGGCGGTTGAGGGCTCCTTGTGCCGTGTGATGAGGAGATGATTCCGAGAAAACTTCCGGAAATACTTTTCGCATGCTTTTTGGGGATCGGAATGGCGTATCCCCAGCAACCACCCCGCCTAACCCTCCAGGAAGCACTCGACCTGGCAGACAAGCAAAACCTGGACCTCGCAGCAGCGCGGCGGCAGCGCGCCGTCGCCCTGGCGGGAATCCAGATCGCCAAGGAAAGACCCAATCCCACAGCCAACTTCGCCGCTTTACGGGATGAGCCGCACGAAAGCCTCTTTTTCGACCAACCCATAGAGACCGGCGGGAAACGCGGCCGCAGGATTGAGGTCGCTCGCCAGGAAGGCGCGCTGACCGAGGTCGAAGTCGCCACTCTGGCCCGCCAGGTGCGAAAGAACACCCGCGAAGCTTACTATGCGGCGGCCTACGTGCGCGCGGAGTCGGAGAGGCTGTCACGCGTGGTCGCCCTGGCTAAGCGACTCGAACAGATTGCCAAAGACCGCTTTGCCGCCGGGGATGTGGCGCAACTCGAGGTGCTTCAGAGCGGCCTGGAAGTCTCCCGCGCTGAGGCTGACCTCGAGGTGGCGCGGCAGCGCGAGATCGTTTCTCTCAGCGAACTGAACGCGCTCCTGAACGAACGCGCCATCAAACCCTGGGAACTGACGGGGACTCTCGAAGACGCAACCCCCACCGCGCGTTTGGAGGACCTCGTCGGCCGTGCCTACCAATCGAACTCCGACTTGCAGCACCTGGGCGGGGAAAAGAAGGTTGAAGACAGCCGGCGCTCTCTATTAAAGGCGGAGAGGATTCCCGACGTGACCTTTGAGGCCGGCCTGGACTTCAACGCGCCTCACGATTACCGTTACGGTCCACGCAGTCAGGTTTCCCTTGCCCTGCCGATTTTCACTCGCAATCAAGGCGAAATTGCGCAGTCGATTGCGAACTCTCGCGTGTTGGACGCCGAAACTGCCGCCACGGAGCGTTCTGTTTCCGCCCGCGTGGAATCCGCCTTCTATGACCTGGAAGCTCAGCGCACCCAGGTTCGCCTCTACCATGACCGGCTGCTTCCCGTGGCGCGTCAATTGGAGAGCCTGGCGGAAGAAAGCTATCGAGCAGGCAAAACCAGTATATTGACAGCAATCCAGGCCCAGCAGGATGTGCAGAGCGTGGAGAGCAGTTATCTTCAGAGCCTTGAACAACTGCAGGACCTTTATGCCGGTCTCGAGGAATCCGTGGGAGGAACGGTGGAATAAATGACTACGATCGCGCGACCGCGCCATTCTCGTATCATTCTGCGATGTCCTTCTGAGCGAGGCGAAGAATCTCAGCGTTTGGAGTGGAACGAGCTCTGCGCAGCATCACGGCACCTCGCGACGGAACTGCGAAGATCCTTCGCTTCGCTCAGGATGACAGCCAAGAGATTGGGGTTAACAATCAACGGGTGCGAAATGATACGGGTGATGTGCTGTTCGACCCTGATGCTTGCCTTGCTTTTGCCGTCTTGTTCGAAGAAATCAGCCGGAGATGAAGATGCGGCCGGCGACGAAGCCGCAGCCAACATCGTTGCGGAAGTAACCATAACGCGCGTCGAGCGCGCAGACATTGAATCCACTCTGTCCGTCAGCGGAACCATTTCGGCGCTGCCCAACCAGGACGTTCGCGTCAGTTCGCTCGTTCCCGGCCGCGTCGCCCACATGTTGGTGGCGGAGGGTGATCACATCAGCGAGGGGCAGGCACTGGCGAAGATTGACGACCGGCCGATTCACGACCAGGTTCGCCAGGCCCAGGCGGCCGTGGATCAAGCCAAAGCCAACGTGGAAAACGCCGAACTGAGCCTGCAACGCAACCAGAAACTGCTGGACCGCGGCATTGCTGCGCAGAAGGATTTTGAGGATGCGCGCACTCAAGCCGCCGTCAACAAGGCTCTCCTTAATCAGGCGGAGGCCGCTCTTTCGCTGGCGCAGTTGAACCTCACGCGCACCGACGTGCGCTCTCCGCTGACCGGGATGGTTGTCAAGCGCCTGCTCAGCGCCGGCGAACAGGTGGACGGCACGGCGGCGCAGCCGATCTTTGAAGTGGCCAACACCGCGGAAGTGGAACTCTACGGGAACGTGCCGGCGCTTTACCTGGACAAGATTCGCGTGGGGCAGGCGCTCAGCATCTCCACCGATGCCTTTCCGGGCAAGGTGTTTCAGAGCCACATTGTGGCCATCTCCCCCGCCGTTGATCCCGCCACCAACGTCGGGTTAGTGAGAATCCGCATCGTCAATGGCGCCGGACGGCTGCGGCTGGGGATGTTCATCACCGCGCAAGTGCCGCTGGAGACTCACCGCAACGCGCTGGTTGCCGCGCTCCAGGCAGTCTATCGCGACTCGGACGGGAATCCGGAGATTTACCGCGTGGACGGCGAAAAGGCGGAGGCCGTCCCCGTCACCCTGGGGCTCGAGACCAAGGACCGCGTCGAGCTGCTTTCCGGCGCGCAAGAGGGGGAGACCATCATCCTGGGTGGAGGCTACGGCCTTCCCGCTCATGCCAAAGTCAAGGTCAAATCATGAACGTTGTGCGATTCTTTCGCCAGAACAGTCGCGCCGTCTATCTGCTGACTGTCTTGCTGATAGCGGCGGGCTTGGTCTCGGTTTTCCGGTTGCCCAGCAACATCTATCCCGAGCTTTCCTTCCCGCGCATCGTCATCCTTGCGCACTCCGGCGATCTCTCGCCTCAGAACATGCTCCTGACGGTGACGCGGCCTCTCGAAGAAGAGGCGCGAACCGTACTGGGTGTGTGGCGGGCGCGCTCGAGGACCATCCGCGGCGCGACTGAAATTTCCGTCCTCTTTAATCCCGACACGGACATGCAGTATGCGCTCCAGCTTATGCAAGCAGGCGTCAGTGACGTCAGGACGGACTTGCCTGCGGGGACCGACATCTCGGTCGAGCGTATTACGCCTTCTGCCTGGCCTATCCTCATGTTCGTCCTGAACGGAAACGTCCCGGACTCCGATCTGCGCGATTATGCTTACTACAATCTGCGTCCGCTCTTCAATCGTGTGCCGGGCGTGGCGCTGGTGGAAGTCGAGGCGAGCGATACACGCGAGGCTTCAGTCATCGTTGACCCCCAGAAGATGCTCGCTCACCGCCTTTCCTTGCCGGACATCGCGGACCGCCTGAAAGCCACCAATGACATAACCTCTGTCGGAAGGTTGGACAAGGATTACTCACGCTACCTCGTTCTGGCCACGGGCCAGTTTGCCGACCTGGACGATATCCGAAATTCCGTCGTGGCGGTGGACGGCCAGACGCCGATTCGAGTGCGAGACATCGGAGAAGTTCGGGATGGGGTAGAAGATCCCCGCATGTTGGTGTACGGGAACAACCAGCCGGGCGCCTTGATCAGCATCTCACGTCAGATCGGCGGCAACATCCTGCAAGTGGCCGACCAGGCTAAAGCGCTGGCGAAGAATCTGGGCTCGGCAATCCCTAAGACCCTGCATCTTTCCGTCGTTTACGACATGGCGGAATTCGTGCGCGAGGCCGTGGCCAGCATTCGCGACGCGGTCCTCATCGGGTGTTTCCTTGCCGTGGTCATCCTCTTTCTGTTTTTGCGCGAAAGCCGCACCACCTTGATCGCGGCCATTACTCTTCCCATCACCGTCATTGGCACCTTCTTCTTCATGAACTTGTTTCACAGCACGCTCAACCTGATGTCGCTGGGGGGAATCGCCGTCGCGATCGGGTTGATCATCGACGACGCGGTGGTCATCATCGAGAACATCTACCGCCATCTCGGCTTAGGCGAGCCGCCGGCCGAGGCCGCCGAAAAAGGTACGCAGGAGTTGCTGAGCGCGGTGATCGGCTCGACGGCAACCACGGTAGTGGTTTTCTCGCCTTTGAGCCTACTGAAAGGCGTGGTGGGCGAGTTCTTCTCCGCCCTGTGCCTTACGCTGGCGGTGTCGGTGCTTCTCTCGCTCGTCTTGGCGCTCACGCTGATACCTCTTCTCTCCCAGCGCTTCCTTTCCCCGGAGCGGCACCATAAAACGGCAGAGAGTTTCATCGGGCCCGTGAATCGGGCTTATGAAGGGGCGGTTCGGTGGTCGCTTCGCAGACGTTGGGTAGTGGCTGCCGCGACTTTAGTTTCGATTGCTGCGGCGGCGTTTCTCTACACACGAGCCGAAACTGACTTCCTCCCGGAAATGGACGAAGGAGGCTTCGTTCTCGACATGTGGACCCCGCCGGGAACTTCTCTGGCGGAAACCGATCGCATTTTCCATCTGGTCGGCGAGGAAGTTACGAAGACGCCCGAGACTGAGGCCTTCCTGCGCCGCACTGGGGCGGAGATGGGGCCTTTCGCGACCACGCAGAACACCGGCGAGATCGTGGTCAAGCTGAAACCGCGTTCCCAGCGCGAACGCGGCATCGACGAGACCATGGATGATCTGCGCCAGAAGATTCTCAGCACTATTCCGGGAGTGCGCGTCGAGTTCACCCAGGTGCTCCAGGACATGATCGGCGACATGGAGGGGAGCCCCAATCCAATTGAAGTGAAGATCTACGGCAATGACATGCCCCAACTGGAAAAGCTCGCCGACGAGATCGGGCCGAAGATGCAGCAAATCCCCGGCATCGTGGATTTCCAAGGCATCCTGAAAGGGAATCCGGAAATTGTGGCGCACGTCGATTCCGTCCAGGCGGGGCACCTGGGTCTCACCGTCGACCAAGTGTCTCAGCAGATTCAGGCCGGCCTGCTAGGGTTGACGGAGACTGATCTCCGCCAGGCCGACCGCACCATCGGCATCCGTGTGCGTTTTCCTGACTCGTTCCGCTATAACTTTCCGGACGTCGAGCATTTCCCCATCGTCACTCCGAACAAGCAGATTGTGCCGGTCTCCGCCTTGGCGTCGCTCGAGACGCGACAGGGCGAGAGCGAATTGACGCGCGAGAATCAGCGCTTGATGGTGGCACTCGCAGCGCGACTCGAAAATCGTGGCATGGGCAGCGCCGTGCGCGACATCAGAAACCTGCTGAGTTCCATCCAGTTTCCCGTGGGGACCAACTACGAAATCGGCGGGCTCTATGAGAGCCAGCAAAGCTCCTTCCACGACCTTCTTTCCGTGCTGGGCCTGGCGTTGGCGGCGGTTTTCATTGTGCTGGTCATCCAGTTTCGCGCTTTCGCGCCCGCTTTGATTATCATGTCGGCAGCTCCGCTTTCACTGCTTGGCGTCTTCGTAATGCTGCTGGCCACCGGCACGGCGCTCAACGTATCGTCGTACATGGGGATCATTCTGATGGTGGGATTGGTCGTCAAGAACGGAATCATTCTGTTTGAGTACGTGCACAAGTTGTGGGAGGAGCAGGGGATGCCGCTGAGCGAAGCCCTGGTGCAGGCCGGCAAGATTCGCGTGCGTCCAATTCTGATGACGACCTTATGCACGCTCTTTGGCTTGCTACCGCTCGCTCTGGGCCTGGGAGCGGGGGCGGAATTGCAGAAACCCTTGGCCCTGGCCGTCATCGGCGGCCTCTCCATCTCGACCTTCATCACTTTGCTGGTCATGCCTGTGCTCTATTCTGTCCTGGAGCAGAAGAGGTCCAGCCAAGGGTCAGGGAGCGGCGATGAGGTCAGCCCCAACGGGGCGGACTAACGCAGCCCATGCGGTTGAGAGAGAGAGGGAAACTCAGAACGTGTCATCCTGAGCCCTTCGCTGGTCATACTGAGCGAAGCGAAGAATCTCCGTAGTGCGCTCAGGATAAACTCCGCGAAGGATCTGTGCAGTTGCTTGTCGGCCATTAAACCTCAGGAAACTGCGGAGAGCCTTCGCTTCGCTCAGGATGATACGTGGTTGATTTTTCCATGCCTTCTGGTATACCGTGTGGCGGGTCAATTTGAATGCCAAGAAGGAGATAAGTAATGGTCGACTTGCGCTATCAGGTGATTTCTTGGGAACGCAGGGGCCGTATTTGGTTTCACGTGGTCGATTCGTTGGCTCCACTCAGCGAACAGCCGGCCGTCGAGTATTCTTTCCTCACTCGAGCCGCCTCCGACAATGCTGCGCGAGAACTAAACAGAATCTGGATGGCCAGCCAGCAGCGACGCGCTGAGCCGCAGGAATTCAGGCCAAATTGAGCGGGGGGGGCCCTGCGCGGGATCGCGACCGAACGCCGGAGTGCGCACGCACTCATGCCCGAACTCGACCCGCCGACCTACGGATCCTCGGAATGACACACCGAAAGGGTCTTTCAGCATCCTGCTGACAAGCAGCTCCGCGCTGCTTTCTGTTTTCCAGCTTCTACTTTCCGTTCTTGCCCTCCAGGGCTGCCCGTGTTGAGCCCATGGTCATCTGGAGGGAATCTTTGGGGATGCCGGTTACGAAGGGCTTGATGAGCCAGCCTAATCCCGTGGGAATGTCTCGGGTCAGCGAAATTGACTCGCACTCGATGTACACGCCGCCGTCCTTCTCTTCGAACTTCCAATAAGAATTGATTCTCCAAAGGAATCCTCCGCCGTGTCCGGCGGGTCTTTCACGCTCATTGGGCTTGTCGGCGTCGACCACCTCCGAGATTCGAGTGGAGTAAGACCGGCTGCACCAACGTTTCGAATCTACCGGGAAATAATGGACGTCGTGATTGGTATCGAGCGTGACGGTGATGACCTTCTTTTTCCTCAGGCGGTAGAAGATCTTGAAGTCGTTTTCCTGCCTGCTGAGCAGGCGCGACCGCACCACCTCCGGCCCATAAACGTCCTGGTGGTGATTGTAGTCTTCCATAAGCGCCAGGGTTTGTTGAAGCGTAGCGCCGGGAACGAAAACCACACCCAGCCAATGGTGGATGAGGCCCCCCGGCGCCTCGATTGTCTGACCGGAACGGTCCATCGTCCGAAGCCGCTCCATCAGCACCTCGCCGCGTTGCAGGGCGGCCAGGGCTTGCGACCGGCGCTCTGGAGGAAGCACGTCCACATACAGGAACCTTCCAGGCACCGAGACTTCTCCATTGATTCGTGCTTCCGTCAATTGCACGTAGCGGTTGAAGGCCTGAACTGTCGCCGGCTGGAGTTCGACGTTAGTGACTTCGCCTGAAGGCGCCGCCGGGAGCTGAAGCGCCAGCAGGATCGCGAGCCATTGGCTTTTTAACCCGGGCAGCATCGTCTCCAACGATAGCACATCCTGCCGAGACAAAAGAATTGACTGCGGAGTGAAACGGGGCCTTGCCGCGCCGTGCAAGAGCTTCTCTTCGCGCTATGCGAAGGTTTCGAGCTCCACGCTTCCCTCTCGTTCCACGCTCTTGAATTTGGAATCTGGAATTTTGAATCGCCGCCTACGAAGAAGCTGACAGCTTCGCCTGGCTACGCGGCACGCGTGCACTCACCACCGGCACCATCCATACCGCATATCCGTGTGGATCGCGGATGTCGGAGATCATCTGATTGAAACACGCCCACGCCGAGTCGCGCGCCGAAGGCACCAGCTCTCCGATCAGCCCGGCATAGCCGTCCCGCCAAGCCTCGAGAATAGCGGCGAAGGTCTCCCGCGGCACACGGACTGTGTCGACGATGATGTAGTCCACCGTTATTTCCTCCAGGTTCATCGCCGCCAGGATTCCGTAAGTGTTCCGGCCGATGAAGAGGTCGGTCCCGGTGGCGGCTCCGAAGCGCGCCGGCACCTCGTGCCAGAAGTCTTGCAGATCAGGCGCCCCGCGCTGGAAATGGATCATCCCGTAGTCTTCCGGAATCAGGTGCAGGTAGCCGCCGGGCCGCGTCACTCGCACCAACTCGGCGAGCACGCGGTCGGGGTAGGGAATCGAGTGAAGCACGTGACGGCACACCGTGAGGTCGAATGCAGGGGCGGCGGCGCCGAGCCCGAACACACTCTGGTGCTCGAACGACAAGCGCGGTGCAAGGCTTTGGTAACGCGACCGCGCGAGTTTCAAGTGGTCGTCGATGATGTCGACCCCAAGCACGCGGGCGCGTGGAAAAAGCTCCGCCAGCCGCCACGAAATCTCGCCCGTCCCGCAGCCGGCATCGAGGATGTAAGGCTCATCCGGCAGCGCGTAGCGACGAAATAGCGCGCCTTCCTGCGGCCAGATCGCCCGGGCTTGAGCGTCTAGGTTGCGCACCATCGACTCGTCGGCCATCTGTTTCCCCTGCGGGTTAAGTTTCGTCACATGGCCCTCCGGCTCTTGAACTGGCTCTCCTCCTCCACAGGAGGAGGGGGTGGGGGTGGGGGCAGCAACCTCCCCTGTCCCATCCTTAACCAAGGAGAGGAATCGCTTTCAGGCTCCCACCTTGCCGCTGGAATCCGTGCTCCCACCCCACCATAGCATAGCGGGCCTCCGGTAGTGGGTTGAAATTTTCCTGTCGTCCGGCTAATATAGTGTCATATTGACTGCTGACTAGGCTCTCGTCCGCGTTTGTTCAGAACGGCTTTAGAGGCTGCCAAACCAATACCGAGGCGGCTTGATCTTTCTAAATCCGTTGCAACAATCGGAATGGTGGCAGCTTCAAGTCGCCGTGAGTGGGTGGAGAAGCAGGTGAACGCCACAAATAGGGAGGTTTATGATGGCTCGGAAAGCTTGGATCTTAGTATTAGCAATGGGTTTAGCGGTCGCTGCGGCGGCGCAAACCGAAACCTGGCAGCTTGATCCGGCGCACACCGCAGCACAGTTCGCCGTGCGCCATATGGGAATCTCTACGGTTCGCGGGAACTTCACCAAATTGAGCGGCACGGTTCAATACGACCCCTCGGACCCGTCCAAATCCTCGATTGATGCCACGATTGATGCCGCGTCAGTGGACACCCGCGTTGAAATGCGCGATAACGACCTGCGCAGCCCGAAATTCTTCGATGTGGCGAAGTTCCCCACAATCACTTTCAAATCCAAACGGGTCGAACCTGCCGGAGCTGGTAATCTGAAGGTAACCGGCGACCTCACGATGCACGGCGTGACCAAGGAAGTTGTGCTGAATGTCGAGGGCCCGTCCGAGCCTATCAAGGATCCGCGTGGCAACTCGCATATGGGCGCCTCTGCGACCACCACCGTTAACCGGCGCGATTTCGGGGTCGGCGCCATTCCCGCCGCCGTGGTCTCCGAAAATGTCGCAATCACTCTCGACCTGGAGCTGGTCAAACAGGGCGCCACAAAGCAGTGAACAGCAGGGCGTGCGCGGCGCTGGCCTGGGCCAAGCCAATATGGTCGATCACCCGCGACGTGTAGGTTTGCAGACGGATGACAAAATGTACGGTGAATTCGATTCCCGTTGCTTCCCCTGCCCTCCGCCGCCCTCACGCGTTAACAAACCCTCCGATCCCCTCAAGCAACCCAAGCGCTTTGCGGGCTTTACGCACTTTGCGCCTTGGCGTTAAACCGCGCGTCCTTTCGCGAATCAGTTCTCCCCGTTCGGCCCAGAATCGATTCCCTTCCGCGCTTTTCACTTGACAATCCCCGAGATGCATGATAGCCTACTACTGTTGTTATATGATGGACACAATGTCGTAGGCGAGCGGGGGACGCCCTGGTTGGAGAAGCCAAGCCGGATTGCCCCGGCGAGTGGGGAAAGCCGAGAAGCTACAAAAAATGGAAAATAGTGGGAACGAAGCTAAGAAGTCTTTGAAAACAAAGGATGTCACCTTTTCGAATGTGCACAAGAAAGGGGGTTTTGCAGCGCAAAAGAGCTCATTTAGCGCGCTTAACAGTCAAGTCCCTGCGCATTTTGGCGAATTCGAAGCTAAACTTCCAACCTCCGGGCTCAGCGTATGAACGACGAGAAGTCGGCTACATGAACCCAGTTCGACACGCCGTCTACGTGCAGCCAGTTGGCCGACAATACGTCCCACACGCCCCCTCTGACGATATGTCGGCTAGCCATGTGGGGTCAGCCAAGGGGGTTTGACAACCGCAGCCAACCCGCGTAAGATTTTCGGTTCGAATCAATTCGGTAACTGAGAACAATGGAGGACTGATTATGCCTGTTAAGGTTGGAATTAACGGTTTTGGGCGCATTGGACGAAACCTGTTCCGCGCCGCGCTTGACGATCCGGGGATTGACATTGTGGCGGTCAATGACATCACCGACCCGAAGACTCTTGCCCATTTATTGAAATATGACTCGATATTCGGCATCTTTGCCGCCGAAGTCGGTTTCGCCACCGATTCCATCACCGTGAATGGCAAGTCGATCCGGGTTTTCAAGACCAAGGATCCCGCCGAACTTGACTGGTCGTCGCTGGGTGTGGAGATTGTGATTGAGTCTACCGGCCTTTTCACCAAGGCGGAAGATGCGAAAAAGCACCTGAAGGGCACAGTGAAGAAAGTGATCATCACCGCGCCCGCCAAGGGTGAAGATATCACCATCGTGCTGGGAGTCAACGAGCAGGCCTACGACCCGGCCAAGCACAACGTCATCTCCAACGCGTCCTGTACGACGAATTGCCTGGCGCCCCCAGCCAAGGTTTTGAACGATAATTTCAAGATTCTCAAGGGTTCGATGACCACCATCCACGCCTATACCAACGACCAGCGCATTCTGGACCTGCCCCACAAGGACTTGCGCCGGGCTCGCGCCGCCGCCCTGTCCATGATTCCCACGACGACCGGCGCAGCCAAGGCCATCGGGCTTGTGATCCCGGAACTGAAAGGCAAGCTGGATGGCTATGCGATGCGCGTTCCCACCCCGGACGTTTCGGTGGTTGACCTGGTCGTGCTCGTCGAGAAGCCGACCACTACGGAAGCTGTGAACGCAGCCCTCAAGAGCGCCGCGGAAGGCCCCATGAAGGGCATCCTGCAATTCGTGGAAGAGGAATTGGTCTCCAAGGACTTCACCGGCAACCCGCACTCGTCCATGGTGGACGCCGGGTTCACCAAAGTCATTGACGGAAACCTGGTGAAAGTCGTCGCCTGGTACGACAACGAGTGGGGTTACTCGTGCCGCGTCCGCGACCTGATCGACTTCGTGGCCAAGAGCCTGTAAGAAAAAACGTCCGTGGTCCGTTGTCAGTTGTCCGTCGTCCGTCGTTCACCCTTGGATTTCAATTGACCTGGGACCTCGACTGGCCGACGGGCAACTGCGGGCTTACGCGGGCGGGGACCGCTTTTTACGTCAACCCTTTGAACGATGCTTTTGACCTGGGCCCAACGCCTACCTGCGCCCAACGGGCCCGACTGCAGACGGACGTAAAGCTGGCGTTCAGTCTGAAACGGACAACGGACTGCGGACAACCAGCTATCACGAGCAACCGACGACGGGCCACGGACAACTGACAACTGACATTAGAGAAAGGAATTATCCATGTCAAAATTATCCATTCGTGATATAGACCTGAAAGGTAAACGCGTCTTCATGCGCGTGGATTTCAACGTCCCACTGAATGACGCTTCGCAGATCACCGATGACACCCGCATTCGCGCATCGCTGCCCACCATCCAGTACGCTCTGGGCCAGGGCGCGCGCTTGATTCTGGCTTCGCACCTTGGCAGGCCCAAGGGGAAACCCAATCCAAAGATGAGCCTGAAGCCTGTCGCCGAGCGCCTGTCGAAACTTCTCGGCAAGCCCGTGGCCTTCGCCGCTGACTGCGTCGGCCCGGAAGTGGAGAAGCAGGCCCAGGCGCTGAAGGGCGGGGAAGTGTTGCTTCTCGAAAACGTGCGCTTCCACCCGGAAGAGGAAAAGAATGCGGCGGATTTCGCCTTGAAACTTGCGGCTCTGGCCGAGGTCTACGTCAATGACGCTTTCGGCACCGCGCATCGCGCCCATGCTTCCACGGAAGGGATCACGCATTTCCTTTCCCCCTGCGCGGCCGGCATGTTGATGGAGAAGGAGCTTGAATATCTGGGTAAGGCGGTCGAGAACCCGGCGCGCCCCTATGTCGCAATCGTGGGCGGAGCCAAAGTCTCGGATAAGATCGAGCTGCTCGAGAATTTCGCCAAACTCGCGGATACCGTGCTGATTGGCGGGGCCATGGCTTATACCTTCCTCAAGGCCGAAGGTGTGGAAGTGGGCCTGTCCAAGGTGGAAGACGACAAGCTGGACAGCGCCCGCGAACTGCTGAAGTCCGCCAAAAGCAGTGGCAAGAAGTTCCTGCTGCCGGTCGACCACGTGGTGGCCGAGAAATTCGACGCCAGCGCACCGGCGGAGATTGTAAACACGGTGAGCATTCCTGCCGACCGCATCGGGATGGACATCGGGCCCGCCACAGGCGCCCAGTACGCCCAGGAAATCGCCGGGGCAAAGACCATTGTCTGGAACGGTCCCATGGGCGTTTTCGAGATGCCTCAGTTTGCAGAGGGCACCCTGGCCATCGCTAAGGCAGTCGCCGCTTCTTCCGCAGTCTCGATCGTAGGCGGCGGAGATTCGGTGGCGGCAGTAAAGAAGATGGGCGTAGCAGACAAGATCAGCCACATCTCGACCGGCGGCGGCGCCTCGCTCGAGTTCCTTTCCGGGCTCACACTGCCTGGCGTGGCAGCCTTGACAGATAAGTAGGAAATGGGCAGAGAGCAGAAGGCTGCCGTGTAGTGGAGAGCGAGGCCATAGCAGCAAGACGATCCAACAACCCTCTCCCTCGGGGAGAGGGTGTCACGCTCCGGCGATTTCATCAGTTGGAGCGTGACGGGTGAGGGGTTTCTCACCTGGTCCTTCGATTACCCAGCTCTAACCAAGGAAATAAAACATGCGCAAACCCGTAATTGCTGGTAACTGGAAAATGTACAAGACCATCGCCGAAGCGGTGGATTTCATTGAGAAGATCAAGCCGGTGGCGGCCGAGGCCGGCCACTGCGAGGTGATTGTCGCGCCGCCCTTCACGGCTTTGGCCGCGTCTGCTGCTGCGGCAAAGGGCAGCAAAGTTTCGGTAGCGGCGCAGAACTGTCACTGGGACAAGGAAGGCGCGCACACCGGAGACATCTCGACGGCGATGCTTTGCGACGCCGGATGCACCCACGTGATCATCGGGCACTCGGAGCGCCGTCACGACTGCGGCGAAACCGACGTTCAGGTGAACAAAAAGGTGAAGGCCGCGCTCGCCGCCGGGCTGACCCCGATCGTCTGCGTCGGTGAGACGCTGGCTGAACGGGAAAGCGGCGATACCGAGAAAGTCCTCGAGAGCCAGTTCGTGGGCGGAATTGCCGGATTGACCCCGGCGGACTTTTCCCGTATCATGATTGCGTACGAACCTGTGTGGGCCATCGGCACTGGACGCACCGCTACGCCTGAGATGGCGGCGGACGCGCATCGCCTGCTTCGCAGTTTGGCGCGGCGTCAGTTCGGCGAGCAAGCGGCGAACGGCGTCAGGATTCTATACGGCGGCAGCGTCAAACCGGAGAACGTAGGCGCGCTGATGGCGCAGGAAGAAATCGACGGGGCCCTGGTCGGCGGGGCGAGTCTAAAGGTCGATTCCTTTACAGCCCTGGTGAATTACCCGCGCGGCTGAGGCGGCCGGAGAGAGATTTCCAAGTATGATGGCGGTTATCCAGATCATTCACATCCTGTCCAGCATCCTGCTGATCGGCACGGTGCTGCTGCAGGGTGGTGAGAACGTTGATATCACTGCTGCTTTCGGCGGCGTGAGCCAGGCAGCTTTCGGGCCCCGCGGTTCCGTAACCCTGCTGGCAAAGATCACCTGGGGTTTGGCCGTAGTTTTTATCGTCACCTCCGTGACCCTGGCGATTCACGCCTCCAGAAGCAGTTCGGGTTCGGTGCTGGAGCACGCGCCTGTCAAGTCGGCGCCCGTGATTCCGGCTTCCCCAGCGCCTGCGAGGCCCGCGCCCGCAGCGCCGGCAAAGAAGTAGAAGAGAAGTCGTCAGTTGTCAGTCATCAGTTATCAGTCAGAACCCGGCGCGAACGCGGGATGCCAAGCTTGGCATAGGGTTAGCAACCGAAGACCGATTGACCACTGAAAACTGACGACTGATGACTGAAAACCTGCCTCTCGTGCGGAAGTGGCGGAATTGGCAGACGCACCAGCTTGAGGGGCTGACGGTCGCAAGACCGTGGGGGTTCGAGTCCCCCCTTCCGCACCACACCTATAACTGCTCAGGGATCGTGTCGCAGAGCGGTGCCTGGAACTCCCTGGATTTGCATGGATGTGGTTTAGAATCAATACGAGTTTCTGGAGGGCGGGCGCGAGATGCTCAGGGATCGTGTCGCAGGATGCGTCAAAGTTACACCCTACTTGCAACATGTTTATTGAAAAGAAAGGACATAGATCGGGCGAGTTGCAACTAGGCTGTAACCTGACGGGTCAAGAAACTGGCGAGCGCCCATAGGTGACTGACGCGGCTAGAGTTATCCGTGTAACCGGGGCTGAAAAAGGTCGGCAGGGGCAAAAACCAGTGTAACCTAAAAAGTGACGGATAGCAAAATCGCTGTAACCTGATTTTTGAAAGTGCGCAGTTTTCAAGCCTTTCAGCAGTTTCACGACTTGCAGGCGAGTAGCGCCTTTCTCGCCGTTCTCGCGTGTTCATGCTAAGTTAACATGATCGCATCGTACGAAGCTGCCATCATGATAATTCCACACGAGCACATTCCGTGAAAGCGTCATCACGCTAATTTGTCAATTTGAGTTCTCAAGATACTGTGTCGGCGGAAGGTGGCGGAAGGCCGGATCAGGAGACCCAGCCTCCCCGCGATTAAGTTAGAACCAGTCTAGGCAGCCCGGCTCCTTTGCAGTGAGATATCTCGCTACAAAAATATACTCTTGAGCGATTTGCATGACCTTAGCCAGAGCACTCAGCGACAGCTCACTGTCATGTTCACATAAAGCCAAGTCCTCCACGATCCTGCATAGCCCGATGGCTCTTCGGTGCATCTCACAAATAATGTCCTCTTTTCCATCCACGCTTAGGCGGGCCTCAGCCAAAGCAATGATCTCTTTTTTCCAAGGCGCAAGTTCATCTCTTCTTTCCTGGTCAGACGGTGTGGGCAGCGGATTGGGCTGCTCGTTGTTTTCTGATATTATTTTCTTAGCCTTCATGGGAGATTACTCCTCCTTTGTGGGTTAGGGGCCGCCCGCTTTGAAGAGCGAGCCGCCCCGACTTACAAAACTTATGCGGCTGCTCTGAGCGTGGGGAAGTAGCGCAAAGCGCCTTCCAGGGCCTCGATTCCCCGTTTCGCTCCCTGCGAAGCCGCGATTTCATTGGCGTTTTCGAGCAGCGCTTCCGCGAATCCGGGCGAGCCTCCTACCAGCTTCCAAAGCAGCGTGAATTCGTCATCGGCTATCGTGTAGCCCATGAATTCTAGCACCTTGCGAAGGTCTGCCTCGCGGAGCGGGCGCTGCTCGAACCGGATGCGGATGCGGCGAAACAGGCGCTCATGCTGGCGATTGAGCTTTTCGGTTAAGACTTCGTTTCCGACCAGAAGCATGGGGAGCTTGGCATCATCCCAGAAGTCCCGCAGAATCTCAAAGCAGTCCAAGCGCAGACGGTCAGCCTCGTCAATGATGAGAAGATAAGGGCGCTGGCGGATTCGCTCGATAGCGCGGTCGTAAAGATCCGAAGCGCGCATCCAGTTGCGGCCGTGGGTAGTCCACTTTTCGCCGGGAGCCAGGGCCAGGGCTTGAAGCAAGGTGTACCGCGTGGTGATTTGCTTGCATCGAATCACCTGGTGGTCAAAGCCAAGCGTCCTTTCGGCGTAGTCTACAGCAGTGGTTTTCCCCACACCCGTGGCTGCCGTGAAAGTGATGATCCAACGCTTGGCCCACGCGCGCGCGGCCAGGACGCAGAGATTCTTCACCACTGAGTTAACAAGTTCACTCGGCTGAGGCGTTTCACTTAGACTTTCGGACATTCCCTTTTCTCCCTTCCAACGCGCGTTCCACGGCGCGGGTCAGCTCGTCGCGTTTGTCATTCGGCTTCTGGAAGCGCAGCAGGCGGTAAAGCCATTCAAGCTCGTTTGGGCGGATGCAGTTGCGCAGCACAGCGCGCGCGGCTAAGTGTGTATCCCCTTGAGCGAGCAGGGTTGCGAATTGCACGGGGCCGAGCGATGGAGCCGAAAAGTTCCTGCTTTCCTTCGGTAGGAACTGAAGGAATTCCGCCCTTTCCTCGGGAGTGAACAGGCCGCGATGGAACAGCATTATTGCAAGTTCCGGGCGGATGCGCAGAGCACGGCAAACCATGTCACGCATAGGTCAGTCCTTGACCAGATCAGCGAAGTCCATTGGCTTCGCGCGGCGCTTGTAGCGGTCGCGCTCCATAAGGAATTCCACGCTTCCAACCTCACTTCCATCCGGAAGCGGCGGCGGCTCCTGTGCGGCCATGAACTCCGAGGGGCGAATCACCTGCACCTTTGGCTGCTCAGGAGCGGCGCTGGCATTCTCGAATTGGGAACCAGGATCGTAGTCCAAAGCCTTTGTTGATTCACCCGCTATTTTGAGGATGCGATTCTGTATCTCCATTTGTGCTGCGAGTTGGTCGGGCTCCTTCAATCCTACGCGGGCGCGGCGCGGGGCTGTGATGCTCTCTTCGCCTTTCTGAGCGGGGAGCACAGTCACAGAGGAATGGTCATGTCGCAAGCGCACGACTTCACGTTTCTGCCCTATGAGCGGAATCAGCAGCGGGTGAGAATAGCGCGAGCCGTCGCGAAGCTCGATAATGCCGCCCGTCTCGATACGCTCACTCTCGAAATGCTGCGCTGTGGCGAGTGCAAGCTCCTCTTCGGAAATTCGCGGGAAGCCGGAGGCCGGGGAGGATTGGACAAAGACCGCTTGCGGAGTCAGGCCGTTCATGTCCGTTCCCTCGGAATTGTGCTGGCGCCATGCCTCCATCATTTTGCTGACTTCGGCCAAAACCTCATCCTTTGTCAGGAGCGGCGAGCGCGCACCAGGAGCGAGCTTGCCAACGCACCATTGTTTGTGCAGTTCGGCATCCTGATCGCCTCGGGTCATCTTGCGCTCGCGCGTGTTGGCTCCAATCCATCCGGGTTTTCCCCGAAACCAGTCAGCTACCCAGCGGTGAAAGCGCTCCAGCCGTGTTCCGCGCGGATTGTGGACGCGGGGCATATCGTGCCGTATGCCGTTCTCGTATCCCGCAAGCTGGCCCGCGCGCTGAAGGATGCCATCGGCCGGCGCGAATTCTTTGTCGATGCGCTGTTGGTAGGGCTCTCCGCCCCACACTTTGCCTCGGAAGCGGCCACGGTCAGAGTGGATCGCCTTGGGGACGCCGAAGGCGCGAACAAGCTCGACAAAGAGGTTAATCTCATCCTCGACGGCAATTCCATGCCGGAGTTCGTACTCCGAGCCTTCGCAGAGCGCCCAAACCAGAGGGTACATTGACCGTGCATCGTAAAAAGTCAGAAGCCAGTAGCGGCGAATCCAGGGCTCTCCACGGCGATTCACACAACGGCGGGGATCGTAAGAGAAAAGGTTTAGCTTGCACTCGTCAGATTCGACGCGCTCAAGCGGTGCGAGGTCAGCATAAGAGCGGTCGATGTGGCCGCAAGCGGCTTTCAGCGCGTCGGGGCCTTCGCGCGCGGCCTGGTCGATGGAGTCGAGCGAGCGGAGAAAACGCTCGACCGTGGCGCGGCTGGGAAGGTGGTAGACGTGCGCGACACGGCATCCGGGCGTGTTCTGCTTACCCACAAGATAGTTAATCAGAGAACGATAACATTGAGTGAGAGTGAGTTTCTGAATCAGATAACAGCCTGTCAGATGCGCGCGCATGTCCGCGTCAAGGACTGCGCCCGTTCCTGGCATGGGGCCGGGGCCATCATTCGCCAAATCTAACAGGTTCTCGCGCTGCCTCCAGGTTTCAACCCAACGCTGGATTGATCGCCCGCAAACCTCTTCCCGCTCTGCGATAGCCTGCAAGAATTCGCGCTTGGACGAGTATCCTTGCGCCTTCCAGTTGCAGTTTAGGAAGAGTGTCACGATCCGGTAGCGGCGCAAGACAACATCGCGTTCTGAGTGGGGGAGTTTCAAGGCGTCGATTTGATCGTCCACAGCGGTTCGCGGAAGGAGGCCGAGCTGCGCGGGTTCAGGCTCCGGCGCATCGGCAGTTTCGAGAAGCTTCGTTCGCCAGCGCTGCTGTGCATCGAAACTCATGCTACGCGGGTTAATCAGCCTTCCCTGTCGGCCCTCTTCTCCGTTTTTCCAAATCAGCGCATGGGAGTCTCCGGGCTGCATCCGCCGATAGACTTCCACGCGCGAGATGCGCTCAAAGTCCATTGCCTGTTCGACTGTCGGCCATTCCGATTCGTTCATCGCTTTGACCGCCTTGCCCCGTTGCGCAGTATCACCTTTTCGGCGCTCTCGCCAAGGCTGAGGAGTTCGCGGAGGCGCTCACTGAGCAGTTGCCTCTGCAATCGGCTATCCTTTGTGATCTCGCAGAGGGCCTGCACGTAACAAGCGGGAAGCCTAGCCCGCTTTTTAGATTCAGCAGTCCAATCGTCAAGCATCCGCTTTGAAATTGGCTGCCCAACACGCAGACTCAGCTCTTCTGCGATTTCTGTCCGGCTCATGCCGGAGTCCTTTATAATCCGGGTAACGAGGTTTCTAAGAGCCTCATCGGGAGGTGACGTTGTACCGATTTTTTGCTTCATCTTCGGTATATACATAACACCAATGCCAGAGTATAAGGAATGCAGATAATGGATGTCAAGCAAAAAGTGAGAGAGGGGAAAATGGACGGGAATCCCGAGGTTGCAAATAGAATTAAGGAAGTCCGAGACAAACTGGATCAGACTCAGGCCCAATTTGCGAAACAGCTCGGCGTGACACAGCCTATGGTCTCGTCTTGGGAAGCGGGCCGCGACGTTCCCTCATCCGAAATGTATCTCCGCCTTGCAAACACGGTTGGCCTCGCTGGCAACTCTGACAGTTGCCTCTTTTTCCTAGAGCACGCAGGTCTCCAGATGGATGCGATCCTGCCGACCGCCGAGGAGAAGTTGAAGGAGCGGATGGGCGATCAGAAACAGATGGAGGACCAAGGGAAAGTAGTGCTCGTCCCCGCGTTCACTGAGGGTCTTGCCACCAGCGGCCAAGATTTGCCTCTGGTGCCAGTGGAAGCTTCTCGCGTCCCTCATAAAGCATCAACGTATTACATCGTCGCACAGCCGCCTCCATGGCCTTGGGACAGCCAGAGACGCGGTTTCGTCCCGGGCGAGACTATTGTTTTCGACAGATTCAGGGCTTCGCCAGATATTGAGAACTTCATCGGTGAGCAGGTGCTTGTCCGGCTTGAGCGCCGAAAAGAATTATCTGGGGGCCTCTTTTTGGGTAGGCTCCTCTCTATCGGTTTGGGGTCTGGGAGCAAGGGGCGCCACATTGTGCTTGCGCCTAGTGACCGGTGCGCGGGAAGCTCCGCTGAGTTGGGGCCGGCGAGCCCTAGCTGGCCTGGCGGCCAGTTGATAAGACTGGGCCGTTCCCATGACTATGTTCATAATCTTGGCCACCAGAGCGCGCACCCTGTCGAGGATTGGTACGAGTTTTCAGATGACAACATTTTGGGAAGAGTAATTGCGCGCTTCCCTGGCGGAGCCCCAGAAGAGTGGAAGCGGCGAGCGCACGGCCCGGTCTAGGCGAAGGTTGGTTTTCGCTTTGGGAGTTTTGGGTTGATATGTGTCTGCGGGTGCGGGAGAGAATTCGAGCCGAGGCGGAAGAATCAGATTTACCTCAGCGCCGAGCACCGCAACCGAGATAAGAATCGGCGCTGGCCTGTAAAACGGCAATCCGTTCTGTCGGTGGCTCTCAGGAACGGCCCTAGAAATCGCCAGGAGGCGAAAGGAAGCGGTGTAACACCGCTTCTAGGTACTGAGAGTCCACCTGGAGGAAAGAAGGCAGTGAGGCGGGAAGTCGAGGCGCGGCTGGCACAACTCGGACTCCTGGCAAAAATCGAGTTCGGGGACTTCGCTTTGCCTGACTTCGAATTGCTGAGAAGTTTTGAGGTCGCCCGATTTTTGCGAGTTTCGCGCGACACGCTTCGCAACTGGCGGAGGGCCAATCATGGGCCGCCCTTCGTCAAACTATCGAGGCATCATCTTTGCTATTTGCGGCGCGGGCTGGGGCGTTGGCTCAGAGCCCGGATTGCAGTGTCAGCTAAGGAAGACAGGAAGGATTAGAGACCGATGACAGACCAGGCCAAGGGCACGCAAGAGCTGGACGTGTACAGCGACCAGAGCCAACGGTCGCTCGCCGAGGAAAGCAAACTCCGCAAGGAGCTTGAAAGAATCTGCCTTCATATCGCGCATGTCGAAAGCGGTCTTGCTGACTTGGAGAAAGACAAACTGAAAATTGCCCGCTCGATTGCGGTCGGAGAGCGGGAGCGATTTCACCAGGGCCACCTTGACGAATGTATCCGGCGCCTTAATGAAACCCGCGATAGCCTGAAGGCTTACCAGGAAGCGCGTGTCGGAACCGAGCAGGCAGTCGCCAAGTGTGCGCCTACGCCGGAACAGATCCAGGCGCGGCGCGGCTTCCAAAGTGAATTTACCAAGCTGGCAGCAGACCGGTTGAAGAAAACCCGAGAGGTTGAGCGTCTGCTCCAGCAGCTCCGTCAGGCGCTTCAAGAGCGCGTCGAAGTGGCCGAGAAGATGAGGAAGGTTGCCGAGGCGCTTGAATGTGAAATCTCCGGTGATGGGCTCGACGAGAGCAGGTTCGAGGTCTGCCTTGCCGCTCTTCCCGACAATCTTCTAAGCGCGAGCGAGCGCTGGCATGAGGTGATCATCGGCGGTCGGAATAAGTAGAGGTTTCATTTCAGAGCCGAAAGGAATGGGGAAAATGCTGAGAGGTTCAGTGGGTTCAGGGCCGGAAGAAAGGCTAACGTTCACTGTTCGACTGAGCGAGGTTGGGGATTCCGGGCGCGTCAAGATGCCTGTCGCGATCACTGGCTCGTGGGTGCATCCTGCCAACGGCAATAAAGTGGTGATTACCCGAGCTGACCTAGGGACGGTGGTGCGGAATTTCCATGCAAAGAGCAGCGGCGAAATCAACGTTGACTACGATCACGCCAGCGAGATGCCCAACCTTCTCGGTCAGCCGCGTCCGAGTGCGGGCCGCGTGCTCGCATTGATGGGGCCTGAGCCTTACTTCGACTCAAGACGGGTGCAGCGGGAGATTCTTTGGGGGAGCTACGAGCCTACAGAGATGGCGCGCACGATGATTCGCAAACGTGAGTATCGCTACATTTCCCCGGTCTTGCAGCGTGAGCGAGTCAACAAGACCACCGGGCTTGACCAGGGAGTGACGATCACGACCATTGCGCTGACGAATACGCCTATGCTGGAGGAGATGCCGGAAATTTTCGCTTCTGAGGAGGGTCAAGTGCTTAGATGTGCGGAGACTGCTTTCCTGTCGCGCTCGCGAGTCCGCAGATTCAGTGCGTCGCGAAATGCAAACGATGATTTGACGGAACTGGCGTTGGAGCTGGCCGAAAGAGAGCATATCAGTTACGAGGCTGCGTATCGCAGGGTCGGACACGAGAATCCCGAACTGGCTAGCCGAGCGAAACAGGCCGTCGCGCGGGATGTTCCCACTCAGCGCCTAAGCGCTACGGCGTCCGATGAGTTGGCGCGCCAGGCCACGGCACGGGCCAAGCAAGAGGGCATCGAATATCAGACGGCACTGAGCGAGGTCTCGTCCGAAAATCCAGAGCTGGCCCGGCGCTACCGGAAAGAGATTGGCAGAATTGATGATTAGCAGCATCGAAAGTTTCAGGATGAGCGGGTCATCCTGATTTCCCGGGGGCCGCCAAGGGGTGTTTGCTTCGTCCTGGCAGAGCGAAGACAATCCGTCCGGTTCTGTCTTCTCCTCCTTCGGCGGCCTCTGGGGTTTTTACAGTGGACGTCATCGCGCTACTCGGGGTAACTCATGAGTTATTCGCCTGGAGTCGGATTGGTGCTTGGTCTGGGGTTGGATTCCTCCGGCGTTCAGCCGGGAATCGAAGACTTCGACAAGCTTTTAGATGATGCCACAGAGAAGTGGAACCACGATTTCCAGGAAGCTGCTGACGAGACGGACAGGGCCTTACTTTCAAATCGCGAGAGCGTGCGCCTGCTCGGCGAGGAGTTGGGAGTTCACCTTCCCCGCGCGGTGAGCAGCGCGCTTGCCGAGATGTTGCCGGGAATTAACGCCATCGGCCCGGCGCTGCTCAGTGCGTTCGCAATCGCGGAAATCCCCAAATTCGTTCATGAAGTTGAGGACGCTACTACGGCACTTGGCGGGTATACGAAGGCTGTAGAGGCTGCCGAGAAAGCAGACATTGATGCCTCGAACAGCGCTCTAATCCACTTTGCGACCATAGTTCGGGGCGCTGCCCTCATCGCGGAGACCAACCGGGCACTGGCGAATTTGGCCGCTAAACAGGGCGACTGGAAAGAGGAGGTCAAGGCCGCCGACCAGGCGATGAACGACATGAAGGGAACTCTCACGGCGTTCCTCGGGCCAATAGGTGAAGCAATTAACCTCTATCGCGGGTACAAGGCGGCTGTAAAGGAAACCAGCGACACGGAGGGTGAGGCGGCGAAGCTGCGAGAGCGGCTGGACCAGCAGCTTGACCAGATGACCAAGCTCCAGGCCGACCGGCAGAAGGAAGCCGCGAAAGCGGCGAAAGAAGGAGCCAGAGAAGCCGGACTGGCGGCCAAAGAGGAGGCGAGCGCGGAGTATCGCGCTGCGGAAGAAAAGTATCAGGCCAACCAAAAGGCTTTCCACGCCTCCGAGGAAGCGTTGCGCCGTCAATTTGAGATGGAGAAGCGCGTCGGACATGCGGCTGTCGAGAGGGCGCGCGAGGAGGCGGAAGCGCAAGAGCGCCTGGCCAAGGCTACCCAGCGCCTTACTGAGGAGCTGCGCAAGCAGCAGGTCCAACGCGAGCACCTTGGCGAAAAGTTGGGCAAGGAAACTGAACGACAGATTGCCGACATTGAGCGCATCGGCAGGGAACAGGAAAAGCAGGCAGAGCGTGGCAAGAACGAAGCCCGGCAGCGCATCGAGGATGAGCACAACGAGGCCGTGGCCGCCATCCAAGCTCACCAGCAGGACGCGGACGCGATCGCGCGCCTCAAGGGCGACTACGCCGCCATGGCCCAGGCGGGAATTGCGGCCTATGATGCATTGGCCAAAGCCAACGCTAATTACCTGAAGCAGCTTGAGGCGCAGCATAAGGCGGAGCAGAAGGCGGCGCAGGAAGCCACCAACGCCGCACTGACGGAGATTGGCGCGCTGGCGGAAGGCGCGGCGCAGCTTGCGGGCAGCAAAAAAGGCTACTACGCAGTGAAGGCGGGGGAGGAAGTGGCGGCGGGCCTGGAAGCGATTGCCGAGGGAACATGGCCTCCTAATCCGCTGGCCATCGCGGCGGCGGGCATCCATTTCGAGTCGGCGGCTGAATACGCCAAGCTGGCGGGCACGTCGGCGGGACATCGCGGCGCGGGCGCGCCGGGCGGCGGCGGCGAATACGGCGTGCCCAGCGGCGGAGAGGAATACCGCAGTGGCGGCGGCCCAGTGGGCGCGGGCGATCAGTTTGTGTCGGGCAGCGGGCTTGCTCCGGGCGCGCAAGGCTCGAATGGCGGGCGGCTGAATGTGATTATCATTGGGGAGAGCGAGCAGGCTCGCTTTTTCGCGGATCGAGTGAATGAGGCCGACAAAGCCGGGCACTTTATGACGGTGAGCGCCGCGCGTCGATCCGCGCCTGCCCAAGGATAGATGGGCGCGCCCTTTGGCGTGTAGGTCGAAACGACAAGCTGTGACTGGCGGCTGCTAGGCCGCTAATTGTGTCTCTGCTCTCCGGTTGTGACACGATCCCTGAACATTTCCACAGGCTGCGACACGATCCCTGAGCAACTTGCGACACGATCCCTGAGCGGGCACAACACCTCAGATTTCCTTGCCAGAGCTGGCAGCAGATACCGGGCGGCCTCCGTCAGATCGCCGTAGGCTTTGGCGGGAACGTCTGGGGGCTGAACGCGGCGGGGCAAATTTGGCAGTTCAATGCCTCGACCCAGGGGTGGGGAGCGATTGGAGGATCGCTGGCGCAGATTGCGGTCGGCGCGGACGGTTCG
>Ga0187864_10000468_pt1 | contig 44454 bp, 39 predicted proteins | sample June2016WEW_11_4_FD_132985 | JGI IMG/M metagenome (GOLD analysis project Ga0187864, IMG submission 132985) | Peatland microbial communities from SPRUCE experiment site at the Marcell Experimental Forest, Minnesota, USA - June2016WEW_11_40 | ecosystem: Environmental > Terrestrial > Soil >...
CGGCCGGCTTACCGCAACACGGGGGATTGAAGTAGGGCACATATTCAAGCTGGGGACCAAATACAGCGAGGCGATGAATGCCGCCTTCCTCGACTCTGAGGGACAGGACCGGCTGATGATCATGGGTTGTTACGGCATAGGGGTAGGCAGGACCGTTGCGGCCGCGATCGAGCAAAATCATGATGAGAACGGTATGATCCTCCCTTTTGCCATCGCCCCTTTCGAAGTGGAAGTCCTGCCCGTCAACACCTCCCATGGTGAAAGCATGGAGATAGCGGACACCCTCTATAGGACGCTTCTCGATAAGGGGATCGACACGATCCTCGACGACAGGGAGGAGAGGCCCGGCGTCAAGTTCAAGGACTGCGATCTCATCGGTATCCCCCTGCGCGTCACGATCGGGGAGAGAGGGCTGAAAGAAGGGCGGGTGGATATCAAAATGCGCACTGAAAGGGAGCCCGTCAGGGTTCCTAAAGAAGATGTCCTGGAAAAGGTTATGGAACATGTCGCCGCAGCTAAGCATAGATAGTCCTACGCCCGCGGCGGAAATCGCCGCGAGAACCGCCGCCCTCCGGGACCTGATGGTTGAATCGGGAGTCGACTTCTGCGTGATCATGCAGCACGTCGATCTTTTTTACTTTACGGGCTCGGTTCAGAAGGCCACCCTCGTCATCACCCCTGAGAGGGATCCCCTCTATTTTGTGCAGAGGAGCGTCGAACGGGCACGGATGGAGACACCGCTTCCGGTGATAGAGGTGAAGAACGATAAGCAGGTAGCGAGCCTGCTCAAGGAAAAGGGCATTCTCAAGGGCAAGGGCGGCATGGAGCTCGATGTCGTCCCCGTCGCCGTCTTTCAACGGTTCGCGAGTATCACCGGCTTCGACAATTTTACCGATATTTCGGGCCTTATCAAGGCGCTCAGGATCGTGAAAACGCCTTTCGAGATCGAGCAGGTGCGGAAATCGGGCGCCATCTGTGACGCGGTTTTCGCCTCCGCGCCCACCGTCATCAGGGAGGGCGTGCGCGAGGTGGATGTCGAGGCAGCGCTCATCTCGGTGGGCAGGCGGAGCGGTCACCAGGGATTCCTGCGGATGAGGGGCTTCAACCAGGAAATGATGAACCTCTACGTCACGTCCGGCTATACAGGGACGATCGCCTCTGCCGGCGACGTCCCTGTCTCCGGCATCGGGATGAGCGCTGCCATTGCGCAGGGCTCATCGACGGAGAGAGTCGAGAGGGGTATCCCGGTGCTCGTCGATTACGGTGGTGGATACAACGGCTATATTACCGACGAGACCAGGTCCTATGTGGTCGGACGACTCGACGAGACGTTCCTCAAGCCATATGAGGTAGCCCGAGAGATTATAGAGGATACGGAGGTTTTCGCAAAAGAAGGGGTAAACTGCACCGACATATACGCGAGGGCCTACGAGAAAGTGCGGAGGGCGGGGCTGGAGGCGCACTTTATGGGCTTCGGCGCCGGCCAGGTGTCCTTCATCGGCCACGGGCTCGGCCTCGAGATCAACGAGCTGCCGGTCATTACCGCGCGGCACAGCATGATCCTCAAGGAGGGCGTGGTCTTTGCCTGTGAGCCCAAGTTCGTCTTTCCGGCAAAAGGCGTGGTAGGCATAGAAGTCGATTTTATCACCCGAAAAGGGCGACTCGAACGGGTGTCGAAAACGCCCATAGACCTCGTAGCCTTGTAATACCGGGCCGCTGCTGTCCCAACGTTTAGTCACATAAATTCAACTTTTTTTACCCCCGTCCTATCCCACGCTGATAGAGTCACCCAACCCTATGGACATTTCACGGATCTGCCTGAAAATGGTGGGGGTCCTGTTGGTCAAACCGCGCGCTCCGAGGTGAGGCCGGACGGCCGACCGTTGAAAAGCGATGCCAAGGTGTTCTAAGCTATGAAGAATACGAATGGGAGGTAGCCCGGCATGGAGATTGTGCACACGTCGCAGAGCAGGTTGGAGCACGTGGATTTTGATAATCTTGGCTTCGGCCAAATCTTCTCGGACCATATGTTCATGGCCGATTATCGGAACGGGTCCTGGCTTTCTCCCAGAATAGTACCCTTCGGGAATATCGAGATCCTGCCCAGTCTCTGCTCTCTTCATTACGGGCAGGCAATTTTCGAGGGCCTCAAAGCCTTTCGGTCCCGAGATGGGGAGATCAGCCTTTTCCGCCCGGAAAAACACCAGGAGCGGTTCAACCGGTCCGGCAGCAGGCTCTGTATTCCGCCCTTGAGCAAGGAACTCTTTATGGAGGCAGTCGTGGGCCTGTGCCGGATCGACAGGGAGTGGGTGCCGAGGAAGCAGGGCTCATCCCTCTACATCCGGCCGTTTATCTTTGCCGCCGACAGCTTTCTGGGCGTGCACGCCGCCGAGACCTATCTCTTCATGGTCATCACTTCACCGGTGGGTGCCTACTACAAGGAAGGGCTCAACCCTGTAAAGCTCCTCACCTCCGGTGAATACGCCCGGGCCGTGAAAGGCGGCCTCGGCGAAGCCAAGACGCCCGGGAATTATGCCGCGTCGCTTCTGCCTGCGGAAAAGGCCCTGCAGCAGGGGTTTACGCAGGTGCTCTGGCTCGACGCGATCGAAAAAAAGTACATCGAGGAAGTGGGCACCATGAACATTATGTTCCTCATCGATGGAGAGCTTGTCACCCCGCCCCTCGACGGCTCCATCCTGGGCGGCATCACCCGCTATACGGTGTTGGAGCTGGCCGCATATTGGGGGGTGCCGGTGAAGGAAAGGAGGATCACCATCGACGAAGTGCTGGCGAGGGCCGGGGACGGCGGTCTCCAGGAAGCTTTCGGGACAGGCACGGCAGCAGTTATTTCGCCCGTCGGGTGGGTCCGTCACGGAGACGACCTGATCACCATAAATGAGGGCCGCATCGGGCCGTTCTCCCAAAAACTCTACGACGAAATCACCGGGATACAGTATGGGGAGAGACCCGACCCCTTCGGATGGCGCTATCCCGTGCAGGCATAGGGCCTTCCGCGGAAGCGCCGGCAGCGTTGCCGGGCAGAGCCGGTGTCCGGCAAGGACGCACAGAGTGATACCGAGTTGCGTTCAAAGGCACATCGAGGCGGCGACCCAGCAAGGCAATATGGAGTTGGGTACGAACGTGTGAAAAAATCGTTTGAGGACCCTTTGCCGTCATTCCGGCGAAAGCCGGAATCCAGCTTTTTCAGTATGTTACAAAGGGCCTGGACCCCGGCGTCCGCCGGGGTGACGACAAAAAGACAATTTTTTCACACGTTCTGGCCAGCCTCCGCAGCAAAGGGCTGGGCGGCAAACGTCAAGGAGAGCTTTGATGCGCCGACAAAGATGGGGCGAAGATAAGCGACTTGGTATGAAAGGAGACGAAATGGAAGACACGGAACGGCTGAGGGTCGTGCTGAAGCATCTCATCGAGCACAACGAGGGCCATGCAGAGGATTACAAGCGATGGATCGACCTCGCGAAGAACGCAGGGATGAACACTGTGGCCGGCCTGATCCGGGAAGCGAACGATCACGTGGAAAAGGCGAGTGGGGCCCTCAAGAAGGCCCTCGATCTTATCGACTGATACCGGGTACCCGGTGCGAAAGGGCGCGCGCTTTAAGGGAGGTGACGCCTCACCCTCACCTTCTCGCCCTTTTGTATGCCCAAATCCTGCGCCAGGTCCCCCATAAAAAGACCAAATTCGAGGTATCCCGAGCTGCCGACAAGACACGTATGCCTGCTCTCGTGGTAGCTGCGGTTCAGGGACTGGAAGGCAAGGGAGGACAGCTCGATCGTAAAGGAGCGGCTGCCCACGAAATCCTTGAAAAAGTCGAAAGCAATAGTTGAAATCGCGTTCCCGAAACGGTCGAAACGGACGATTCTGCCCTCCATCACATCATGCTCTACCGAGGGGAGAAGACCGCGAAGCATCACAGGCTCAACAAGAACAGGACCGAACTCGGATGGGCTGATCCCGGCCGACAGGTGCGCCGCGGCCGGGGCAAAGAGATCACGGCCGTGGAACGTGCCGCTCAATGCTTTTCCCATAAACCTTTTGTTCGTGATCTCGTAAGCCCGTATCTCCCCTCTCGCGAAAAGGAGGCTGAAAATCCCGTTATCGGGTCCGACGAACATGTGGCCGTCTTTTACCACGATCAAAGGCTTTCGTGCACTTCCCACGGTCGGGTCGACCACGGCCAGATGGATAGTGGCCTCGGGAAAGTGCGGGAAGTATTCACCGATGAGGAAGGACGCCTCCCCCACATCCTGCGCGTCTACCTCGTGCGTGATGTCGACGATGTGCAGGAGGGGGTTAATGGCGAGCATGACCCCTTTCATAATGCCCACGTAGGGGTCTCTTGCGCCGAAATCAGTGAGGACCGTTATGATGTTCACGTTTGCCGGGAGAGAAAAGCATTCTTATATACTTGCCGAAGGGCTTCTCAAGTATCCCCTTTTCGGTGATGATGTAAGTGATCAGGCGCGCCGGGGTGATATCGAAGGCATAATACTTGGCCGTCACGTCCGCAGAGGTCACAAGCCGCCCATTCACATACTTCACCTCTTTACCGTCACGCTCTTCAATGCTGATCTCCTCTCCGTTCTTGATGCTCTCGTCAAACGATGAGAGCGGAGCGGCCACGTAAAAGGGGACCTCGTTGTCGTGGGCAGCGAGGGCAATCATGTACGTGCCTATCTTGTTCGCCACATCGCCGTTCCGCGCCACCCGGTCCGCCCCGACGATGACCCGGTCGACTATGCCTTGCTGACATAAAAGACCGGCATGATTATCAGGAACAAGGGTCACGTCTATACCCTGTTCCCTCAGCTCCCATACGGTGAGACGGGCGCCCTGGAAATAGGGTCTCGTTTCGGTGGCGATCACCTGGAGTGACTTCCCTGCCTCCCACGCAGACCTTATGACGCCAAGGGCCGTGCCGTAACCTCCCGTGGCGAGGGCCCCGGCATTGCAATGGGTAAGGATGGTGTCGCCGTCGTCGATGAGCTCGGCCCCGTAGTGGGAGAGCCGGCGATTATGCTCCACGTCCTCGACGTGCATATCGATTGCAGCCTGCAGCATCGCATCGAGAAGCCCGTCCTGCCCTTGGAACTCTTTGTAAGTGTTCCGCATCCTCCTTAGCGCCCAAAACAGGTTGACCGCGGTGGGTCTCGTTTCTTTGAGGCGGCGGCAGATTCTCTCCACCTCGCTCTCTTTCACGCGACCCCGTGATTTCATTATTTCCTGTATACCCACCACCATGCCGTAGGCGGCAACGAGGCCGATCAAAGGGGCCCCTCTCACCGCCATATTCTTTATCGCTTTTACCACACTCGTCACGGTCCCGCACCGCAGGTAGGTTTCTTTGAATGGCAGAAGCCGTTGGTCGAGCACGTACAGGGCGTCATCTTTCCAGTAGATGTGATCGCTCATCAGCGTTTCAGCCTGTCGGCCAGAAGCTGGTTCAGGAGCTTCGGGTTGGCCTTGCCTTTGGTCTCCTTCATGACCTGACCGACAAAAAAGCCGAGCAGCTTTTCTTTCCCGCTCCTGAATTCCTCGACCTCTCTTGGAAAACGGGCGATGACGCCGTCAATGGTCAGCCTGAGCGCGTCGGCATCCGTAATCTGTACCAGGCCCCTATCTCTGATAAAACTGGCGGGTGCTACCCCTCGCCGGTAGATCTCGGGAAAGATTTCCTTGCCTATCTTCCCGCTGATCACCTCGTCTTTTATGAGTGTCAGCAGTTCGGCGAGGTGCGCCGGCCGCAGGGGAGACTCCGACGGCGAGGTGCTGCTGTTATTCAATTCCCTTAAAAGCTCGCTCATGATCCAGTTGCTTACCGTCTTCGGCTCGGGAAAGAGTGTTACCGCCTCTTCGAAGTATGAGGCAAGGGCCCTGTCTCCCGTCAGGATTTCCACGTCATACCGGGGGAGGCCATAGGCGCTCAAAAAGCGCTCCATTTTTTGCACGGGCAGCTCGGGAAGCTCCTTCCTTATCTGTTCTTCCCACGCTTCGTCGACAATCAACGGCACGAGGTCAGGCTCGGGAAAATACCGGTAATCGTGCGCCTCTTCCTTGCCCCTCATCGAGTACGTCACCCCTTCATCCACATTGAAGAGCCTCGTCTCCTGAACAACCTCGCCTCCGCCGGTAATCACCTCGGTCTGCCTTTCGATCTCGTAGGCGAGGGCCCTTTCGATAGACCTGAAGGAATTGAGGTTTTTCAGCTCCGCCCTGGTGCCAAGCTTCTCATCGCCCTTCTTCCGGACTGACACATTTGCGTCGCACCGGAAACTCCCCTCCTCCATATTGCCGTCACAGATGTCGAGGTAGATGAGCACATCCCTCAGCATCTTGAGGTAGGAAACCGCCTCTTCGGGGCCGGCCAGGTCGGGCTCGCTCACAATCTCGATGAGCGGCACGCTCGACCGGTTGAAGTCGACGAGGCTGTAGGTACTCGTCTCGATCACCCCTTCATGGACCAGTTTCCCGGCATCCTCTTCCATGTGGATCCTTTTTATCCTGATGCGCTTTTTACGCCCCTGCGAGAAGACGTCGAGGTACCCGTCCTCACACAGGGGCTCCTCATACTGAGAAATCTGGTAGCCCTTGGGCAGGTCGGGATAGAAGTAATTCTTGCGGGCAAAAATACTTCTTCGCTTTACCGTGCAGTGTGTCGCGAGGCCCGCCCTGATCGCAAAATCGACCACCATCTTGTTGAGCACGGGCAATGCCCCGGGCAGACCCATGCAGACCGGGCACGTATGGCTGTTCGGCTCCCCGCCGAACTCGGTCGAGCTGCTGCAGAAGATCTTGCTTTTTGTGAGGAGATGGGCGTGTACCTCAAGTCCGATCACCCCTTCAAACGTATCCGGCATAAGGCTCCTTTTCTCACCGGCGCCCCCGGTGGTCTCCCTTAACTCTCTTTCGCGCTTCCTTCTCTCAGTATCCATTTTGCCACAACCGGCTTGGTTTCGCAAGGGCCTTGCGCGCCGACCACGTAAAATTCGCCTCATGCGCGGCTTTCCCGAAAAGGCACGGTTTTCGTCCCGCGCCGGATAATTGCCGCATATTTCTATTGACGGCATAATTGCCGTATACTTCTATTGACGATCAGGGGCAAAACAGGGTAAGCATGATCGGGAGGTTGGAAAGAGTGGTTGCGGCTGTCGTCTGGGTAATCCTTTCATATCTGCTCGGCTCGATCCCTGTCGGTCTTCTCCTTTCAAAAGTGAAAGGCCGGGACCCCCGGAAGATCGGGAGCGGCAACATCGGGGCAACGAACGTGATGAGGACGGCAGGAAGAACCCTCGGCATCGTCACGCTTTTTTGCGACATGCTGAAGGGGTTCATCCCCGCGTGGCTGGCCATCTACTGCGGGCTGCCCACAGGCGTCGTCGGAGCCGCCGGCCTTGCCGCCTTCGCAGGCCACCTCTTCCCCCTCTATCTCAAGTTCAAGGGGGGCAAAGGCGTCGCAACAGCCCTGGGCGTCTTTCTCGCGATGAAGCCCCTCGCGGTGCTCGTTGTCTTTATCGTCTTCCTTGCCTCCCTCTTCATCTGGGGATATGTGTCGCTCGGGTCGCTGGCCGGCGCGGCCTTGATACCCCTCGTCTTTCTGGCACTCGACGCCCCTCCCGGTTTTGTGCTCGTGGCCGCGATCATGGCCGTTTTCATCTTCGTGAAGCACAAAGACAACATAAAACGACTCCTCGCGGGCGAGGAGCATCGGATCTTGCGAAGGACCAGGTCGTCACGCTAGACCGCCCTCTTCCGGTTTTGCCTTTTTCCGGTCCTCAGATAGTCTTCAATGACGACCTTCCCGAGGTCTTTCGGCTCTGCGAAAAAGACCCTCCCCAGGTTCCGCTTCGCGAGGACAGAGGCGAATTCCCTTAAGCGGGGCGTCGAGTCGAGCATGATGATATTGAGCGTTATCCCCTCCCTCTGGTAGACGAGTGCCTCCTGCAGGACGCCGAGGGTGGCTTTCTCGAAACCGATGTATTTTCCGTCCTCGCAGTTCGGCTCTGTATCGGTGATGAGGTAGACCTGCTTTTCCGCGCGCTCCCCCGCGACCGCCGTCCTGAACCTCTTCAGGGCGCCCCTTATGTCTGTCGTGCCCCCGGAAAATGTCACATTGAGCATATCCCGGCAGCCCATCTCCCGCACGCGGCTGGAAAAGAGGAAAAGCCTCATCCTATCCCCGGCGTTTCTTTTCATAAGCTCGGAAAGGGCAAGGGAGATATCCATGGCCGCATGGATCTTATCGCCGCTCATGCTGCCGCTCTCGTCCACGATCAGGCCGACGCACAACCGCGTATCGATGACCGTTTCTCTCACCCACAGGTCTTCCTCGTCGAACTCTATGCGGCCTGCCCGGCCCTTGCCTTTTTCAAGGGCGGCTATCAGGGTCTTCTCCATGTCGATTTTGAAGAACTCGTCGCCGTACTCATGCCTCCTGCTCGCAAAACCGTCGCTCATGCCGAAGCCTTCTTCTTTTGTGGCATGCGTGCCTGCATGGGCCGCGGCAAGGTTCCCCCAGATCCGCCTGAGCACGTATCGCGCAAGCCTGCCGGCGCCCTTCGGGGTGATCTTGACCCCTTCCCCGTCGACCTCGATCAGGTCCTTTTCCACATATTCCTTCAGGCTGTCCCGGATGTCCTCAGGCTCGACGGCCTCTTCCATCCGGTCCATCGCGGCAAGTTCTTCTTCAAGGCGCCTCCGGGATTCATCCTCTATGTATTCGTCCAGCAGCTCGTCGACGCTGCCGCCGGCCGCGAGCTGCTCCAGCAGCCTGTAAGAGAAACCTTCCTTCAAGTCCCGGAGCTCTCCCCTCTTGCTCTCAATCGTGCCGCGGAGCCTCGAAAGCCTTTGCCGCGCATGCTCCCGGGCCTTTTCGTGCAGATCCTTCAGGCCGTACCGGCTATCGTGCATGAGGCTCGACAGGGTGCGGTCGTCCATGTGCGCAAGGTCGTATAGCGTCTGTTCATCGCTGCCTCCTGCGCCGCATCCCGTGCAGCGGTCGCACAGGCCGGCTATCTCCATGCGCCCTTCTGTGCCCATGAAATCTCCTTCGGCATATAGACATCGGCCCCTTCCTGCACGTATACCCACTTCTTCCCCGCGCAGATGTTCACGATGAACTCCGACGCCGACATCAGATACTCCTCCTGCACCTCAGGGCTCCTTTCGACTTCCCGCAGCATCTCCTCGTTGTCCGCAACAAACGCATCGAGCATGAATCGCTCTTTTCCCCTGTTCTCGATCTCCTGGAGCCTTTCCTTCAGGAAAGCCGAATCCCGCATGAAACGCGGCCGTCCAACCCTCGGCAGACCGATCAGCCCGGTCACTTCCTTCTCCATGTGCTCCCTATCCCAGTTGCCTGAGACCTCACTTCCCAGATCAAGCAGACCGTTCCTTACAAAGTCTTCCGACAACTCGTCTATCTTCCGGATAGTTTCTCCCGGGTTTTCAAAGTCCACGAGGTCCTGGCGAAGCTGGACACGGCCCCGCAACGCCAGTTTCAGACCGGCGGTCACATCCCGCAGCATCGCCACCCGGCGCTTTGCCATTTCCGTGGAAGAGCAGGTATGGTCGATTGCCCTTGTCGTGCCCCTGATGCTCGCTTTCTTGTCGAGCCAGCGACAGGTCCTGCTCTGCCTCACCGCCTTATTGATGAGGGACAATATCCACCACGGCGCGAGCACCCGCCGCTTCGCGTCTTCCATAGAGGGGAATTCCACGGGAAGCACTTCAGGCTGCCCCGACCCGTCTTTCCCTCCGAAACGCTCCATCATCATGATGGTAAACTCCACGCCCTCGTCGGGCAGGTCCATGTACACGGTCTCCAGCCTGTCGAGGAGCGGCCTCGGCACCTCGTTCACATGAGAAAACCCTTCAGGATTTCCCGTCGATACCACGAGGAGGTCGAGGGGATATTCCCAGTTGTATTCTTCGAGTATCGCCTTCTTCTCCTCGATGATCGGATGGAGCAGGACCTGCACCTTTGTCCTTATTGCGGGCAGCTCATCGATGAAGAGCACGCCCCTGTTCGCCCTGAACACGCCCGTTCCCGCGAAGGCGAGGGGGTCTTTCGGGCTCATGCCCCGCGCTATTGCCTGGATGTCCTTTAAGCCCAGGAGCTTTGCCTCGTTGGTATACTCATTCCCCTGAATCCTTGAGAACCTCTCCGGGCCGCTGATCCACTCGACGCCGAACCGGCTTACCGGATTCGCGCTCTCCCGGCATCGCGGGCACAGGCGGGCCTTCGGCCATTTCGGGTCATCGTTGTATGGGCAACCCCTGATCCTCGGCACGGGAAGGAGCAATTTGCTTATCGACCGCGCGAGCCGGGTCTTGCCTGTCCCCTCCTCGGAAACAAGATACGGCTGCGCGCCCGAGAGAAGGGCGCGCACGACGTCCTCTTTCACCTGCTCCCTGCCCTGGATCTCGTCCAGGACGTCCTCTCCCCTTTTAATCCTTTTCAGTATGGAGTATCTTAATAGATAAGAGATGGGGATCGACCGGTACTGCTCCAGGAGTTCCATATTTTCATGCGCTGTAAGGTTGATCATAGTAGTTATCGCGACACCTGCATTTTTGCTATCGTCTTTAATATAATAAATTGGGGAGAGGGCCAAGTCAACCTGTGACGTCTTTCCGCTTTTTGCTCGACCTACCCGCCATCCCCCGCGTCCTCCAGCTCCTCCTGCACGGGCAAACGGGGGCCAGGGAAGACTCCGTCATCGAGCACCTCCGGGAGAGGGCCTACACGAATAAGGCCATAGAAATGCTGGTCGGCCAGGGTATAATAAGAAGGGAGAACGGCCTGCTCACCATTGTGGAGGGCGAGGAGAACAGCCGCCGGGTCAGCGGCATCATGCGGTTTTATCACGACGTTGACCGGACGGTGAGGAGAAGGCTCCTCTTTCGCGGCATCCTCAACGCCGCCGATTATGCGTACCTGGTCCACTTCAAAACCTTCACGACCCTTATGGAGACCGACGGTTTCAGCCGGGAGGACGTGGACGCCGTGCTCGACGCAGACGGCAGGGAGGGCTACGTCGAGCGGCTCAAGGTCATGTGTCGCGCCAGGGAGGGCCTGGAGCACCGGTGTTTCTCCTTCATCCCCCTGCACCACCATCCCCATTTTATTATGATGAAGCCGGACAACACCGGCCATCTGCAGGAGAGGCTCAGGAACATGGGCGTAGTGATGATCGAGGAGGAGTATCTCCTCGGCCGCTACCCGAAGGAGATCGCACGCCAGTCGCGAGAGTATGTGGTCAGGGAGAAGGAGTACATCAGGGAGAAGATTAAGAATGAGGCGTTTGATGTGTGGTGGTATTATCGGTTCTAGTCTGTGTGAGCGGCGGCGTCTAAGGTCCATCTGTGGCGCCATGATCTCCTTCCAGGTGGAAAAAGGTTCCCTCGTAGGAAACGTTTTCCGCCTGGAAGGAGGATTCCCCCACCAGCCCGGCCGCTGTAATCGGCCTCAAACGGTAAGATTTACAGTGGAACCGGTGCTGCTGCCATGGGTCCCGAGCGTGCTCCCCAGGTCCTGCATCAGCGTGGCAAAGGCGTTCTGAGCGTCTGTGATGTTACCGGACGTTAGGGCAGTGCCAACTGCCGCGAGGATATCCCTTTCATGTGGCAGTAACAGATAGTCCGCATGTAACCGGATTTATCATGGTCGAGCAGGTGAAATCCATCGACTACCGTGCACGTAATGCGAAGCTCATCGGGAAGGCAACGGAAGCGACGCTTGACGTTGCTCTCTCTATACTTGATGCCTGCATATATTGAAAAACTCTATTCCTCAAGCCTGGAGAGCCAATCGTCGATCCTATCGATGAGCTCGGGGTCCTTCTCCACGTTCGCTATCTCTATGAACAGGTTGTGTGCGGTCCTCGCAGGCAGGCGATAAATAGCATCGATTACCTTGATCCTTGCATCCCTGTCCGCCATTTCCGTTAATGTCCTCATCAATGCGACAATGGTCCTCCTCCTGCCGGCAGCGACAAAGCCCTCTACGAGAAAGCCCCGCAGCTCAGGAACCGTCTCTCTTCTCAGGTGGGCAAGGAGCGGATTGACAAGGGCATCATCCCTTGCCCTGGCAAGCAGCATGAGGGCCGCCTTCCGGATTTCGGCCTCGTCACGGGCCAGGAGCGGCAGAACGGGCTCGAAGTCGAAGCCCCGGACCTCGTCTTCTGCCTTGTCCAGAAGCAGCGTCCAGTCTCTCCCGTAGAAGACCATGCTCCCCAGTATCAGCCCCATCTCCTTTTTCGTGAACATCATGCCGTGCTGCAGGTCCTCGATCATATCGAGGTGCTCCGCGTCAAGAAAGCGCCCGTCTTTCCCCGCGCGCCGCAGCACCTCCCGCATCTCCCTCTTGCGAGCAAATTCATCGAGCCCCAGGTACTGATGCAGATGTTCCTTGAGCTGGCGGCTCGACAGCGTCCAGAACGCGGTCGTCGATGCATCCTGCCGCCGGGCGATCCCCTTCTCCTGAAGCAGGCTCAGGTAGTGAAAAATCCTCTCCTTCGGAATGCGCGTCTCGAAGTGTATCTCTTCGAGGCTTATCCGCCTCAGCGTTTTTGCACCATTCCCCGCAAGCAGTGAGACCGTTTCCCTCAGCTCATTCCGGTCCACGGCCGCACATAAGACCTCGTCAACCTTTTCTTTCACGATTTCGAGGGAGAGGGCCTCTTCCGGGCGGGGCAAAAGCGCTGCATCCAGCCGATCGATGGGGCCTACTTCGAAGACGGCCGACAGGCTCATGCCCCTGAACGGCTCGTACCACGAGAAAAATTCCTCCTTGTCCCCGAGGACCGCAAGGTACGCGTTTTCGTGTTCGAGACAGGATCTGACGAACCTTTCGAGCTTCTCCCACTCGTCGGGATCCACGGTTTTCAGCCGCTCGCACCCGTCAATGATAAAGAAGCAAGGACCGCCCGTGAGCAGCTTCTTGCAGATGGAGATGATATCCACCGCACTGCCGGGAGGGATGAGACCGGCCTTTTCTATGGCTTCCCTGATTTCGTGAACGGGGTGGTCCCACAGCTCCGCATAGAACACGTTGGCTGAGATATGACGGAGCTGGGGGACCACAAAGGAAGCCATCATCGTTGTTTTCCCCGCGGCGGCGTCCCCCACGACGATCACATGCCTGTACCGGAACAGCTTGTCTAAAAGCCGCGACGCTTCCTCCCATCGGAGGTGCGGCAAACCCTGAAAGACCGTGAAGGGAAAACCACCGGGCAGGTCGGGACAGTCCGCTATATCCCAGACAATCTGTCTATACTGAAAGCCGAGCCTGCCGTTCACGGCGTTCCGGAAGCGGTTGAAGAGCGTCTCCACATACTCCTTGATTTGGTCGAGCACGTGGACCTGATACGGGATCTGCGGCCTGCACGTCACGGTGACGAGCCCTTCCCTGCTGTCGATGGCAACGGCTGCCCCACATCCCGGAGGCAGATCGGGATTCTGCTGTCTCCGCAGCATTGTGTGGCGTGAATCAACGGAGGAGATATCCCACAGGAGGTGGGCAAAATCGAAAATAGCGCCGAGCATGGGCGCGTTCCGGACTATCGCTTTTCCGGTGCCCTCCGCTATCTCCCATTCTATCGGGATCTTCTTTACCGAGAAGATCAGCGAGTTGACCAGTTCCATGGCCTCTTGCGGGATCTCGAGCCGTCTTGCGATCTCGTTGTTCAGGATAAGCGTCCTAGGCGCGGCGTCCATCGCATGCAATATCTCGCGGCTGCGATACCAGCCATACCCGCTTGCCGCACCCGTATCGTGGAAATAAAGCATACAGAGGAGGACAAACAACTCCCCTGAGAACATCTCGCCCCTCCGGTCCTTCGGCTCGGGTATGAGGTTCTCGATGATGCCTTTCAACGTCTCGATATGCGCGCGAAGGGGGACGGACGAAAAAGGGAAGATCTCCTCCTCTGCGAGGCGCACAAGCCCCATAAACTTTTCGTGGAGCTTTAGCTCTCTTTCCTTTTCTTTTAAGACGTCTTCAAGTCTCGATTGCATTCACGCGTCTTTTCACAAACGGCGCCAAGGCACGGACAAGGTCGCAGGGCTCACAAAAACGGGTGGCTAAGGATCTGCCGGAAGAAGGGATTGCGTGTCAGGCTCTTGTCCTCCACAAGTAAATCAACGGGCTCGCCACGAAAATCGACGAATATGTGCCCACCATCACACCGATAAACAGGGCAAAAGAGAAGTCAAGCAACACATGACCGCCCAGAACCAGGAGCGCGGCGATAACCAGCAGCACCGTAAGGGAGGTAATGAGGGTCCTGCTCAACACTTCGTTGATGCTGCCGTTGATCACCTTGCCGAGATCGGCCCGGGATTTCATTTTCGCCATATTCTCCCTGATCCTGTCAAAGACGACGACCGTATCGGTAAGGGAATAGCCGGCGATGGTGAGGAGCGCGGTGATGAACAGGATGTTCATCTCCAGATGAAACAGGTAGAATATGCCCAGAAGGGAGAGCACATCGTGAAAAGTCGCGATGGTGGCGGCGACCCCGAATACGAAATTGAACCTCCAGGCGATGTAGATGACGATGCCCAAAAGTGAAAGGGCTATGGCGATAATGGCATGCTGCTTCAGGGTCTGCCCCACGCTCGAGCCGACCATGTTGCTGCTCAGGACCTGGAAGCCCTTGCCCGGCAGGCTGGCCGAGATGATGGAGCTTATCTTATCCTGAACCCTCTGCGGGCCCGCGTTCATGAGCTTCGTTTTCAGGAAGAAATCGTTCTTCCCGGCCACTTCCTGTATCTGGACATCCTCGATGCCGCCGCGTATCAATGCGCTCCTGAGACTGCTTATGGGTACGGGTTCCGCAAACCTGATCTGCAGCTCGGTCCCGCCGGTAAAATCGACGCTCAGGTTCGCCTTGCCCACGGCTACCATCACGAAGCCGAAAAGGCCGAGGAGCACAAGGCATGCGGAGAGCATGAACATCTTATTCCTCAAGCCCATGAAATCGATCTTTGTCTTCTTTGTGATCTCTCTAAATTTCATCAGATGCTCAGACTCCTCGGTTTATACTTCACAAGTATCCAGTCAAAGATGGTCTTTGAACCGAAAACGGCAGTAAAGAGGTTGATAATGATGCCGATGGCTAACGTCACGGCAAAGCCCTTTATGGGGCCGGTGCCGAACATGAAAAGGATACAGGTGGTGATGAGCGTGGTGATATGGGCGTCAAAGATAGTGACCCACGCCTTCGAGTAGCCGCCGTCAACGGCTGCGCGCACGGTCTTGCCAAGCCTCAGCTCCTCCCGGATGCGCTCGAAGATAAGCACGTTGGTATCAACCCCCATCCCTATCGTGAGGATGATGCCGGCAATACCGGGGAGTGTCATGGTCGCCTTCAGGGCGGTAAACGCGCCGAGGAGGTAGATGAGGTTCAGAAACAGGGCAATGTCGGCCACAATACCCGAGGCCCGGTAGTAGAAGATCATGAAGACGATTACCATAAGCCCGCCCAGGACTGCTGCCTGAACCCCTTTTCTGATCGAGTCCTCTCCCAGGGTCGGACCGATGGTGATATTCTGTATCACGGTAACAGGGGCCGGAAGGGCGCCGGCCCGGAGCACGATGGCCAGGTCTTTTGCCTCGTCCGGGGTGAAGCCGCCCGTGATGGAAGCCTTTCCGCCCGATATCCTTTCTCTCACCACCGGCGCCGAGTAGACCGTATTATCGAGGACAATGGCAATGCGCTTACCGACGTTCTCGCCGGTGATCCTGTCGAAAATCCGCGAGCCTTCACTATTGAATTCAAGGGCAGCATAGGGTTCGTTGTGGAACTCGCCCCCTATCCTCACCCGGGCGTCCGTCAGCATATCTCCTGTTAAAAGCGCCTGCTTCTTCAGGAGTATGGGCGTTGTCGTCGTCACGGCCGTATCCCTGTTCCTCGATTTCATCATGAGCTGCTCATCGCCTTCAGGGATAGTCCCCGACCCTGCCTTTGCTGCATTCTCCTCGTCCACAAGCTTGAATTCGAGCTGGGCGGTCTTGCCGATAAGCTCCAGGGCCCTTTCAGGGTCCTTCACACCGGGGAGCTGCACGAGGATATTGCTCTCTCCCTGTTGGACGATAACCGGCTCGGACACCCCGAACTGATCGATCCTGTTCCTGATGGTCTCCAGGGCCTGATGGATCGCGTTATCTTTCAGGCTGGCGACCTCCTTTTCCGAATACGTCAGGTCGAGGGCCACGCTGCCCCCTTCGTTCCTGCTCGCACCCACTTTCATGTCGGGCAGCTCTTTGCCCAGGAGATTGTAAAACTTTTCACGCTGGTCGGCCTTGATGACCACGTAGATGCTATCCGCCCTTTTGTCAAGCCCCACGAACCTGATGGACTCGCGGATCATGCCGTCCTTCAACTGGTTGAACTTCCTGTCCAGCATATTGTCCATCAGTTTTTTTGTATCGAGGGCGAGAAGGAGATGCATACCCCCCTTCAGGTCAAGACCCAGGTGTATTTTGTCCGACGGGAAATATTTCTTCCACGCCCCCTGCAGCTCCAGTATGTTGGGCACAAGGTAGACGATAGAAATAAACAGGAATACGAATATGAGAATGGCGCGGAGCTTCAATGATTTAAGCACTTATAACCTCGTTGCGCGAACAGTTGGTATCGTAAAAAACGATAGAGAATAAACTTGAGGCGTCCTTTTTGTCAAGGGAGTTCTTTCACAAGGCCGCGCAACTCCCGCCGCACCGATTCCGCAGACAGGTTCAAGAGCGGACACGAGCTAAAAGAAAGGGCCGGCCCTTTCGGCCTCCCCCTCTTGTCCTTCTCCTACTCCGGGTTCAGTGCCAGTTTGGCCGCCTTGCGCTTCATCCAGAGCTTCCCGACCACGATCACCCCGACAGTGAAGACAGCCTGTACCCCATAACAGGTATAGACGCTCGGATGCAGCGTCCTCTCTATAAACGCATCGCTGCTGATCATGTCGCCGGCGACCCTGCCCAGCACAGCGGCGCCCAAGGTGACGATAATCGGGAATCTGTCCATGAGCCGCGAGAGCACGTCGCTCGCGAACACCACGATGGGAATGCTGCTTCCCAGGCCGAAAATAAGTAAGGCCGCGTTGCCCTTACAGGCCCCGGCAACACCAAGGACGTTATCCGTGCTCATCACGAGGTCGGCAATCAGTATCGTCACCACAGCTTTCCCCAGCGTCTGGACCTCTTTCTGGTTTTCCTCATCGCCCGTCCCCTCGATGAATAGTTTTGTCGCGATCCATGCGATCAAGCATCCACCCACAAGCTTCAAGAAGCTTATCTCCAGGAGTTTCGCGCAAAAAAAGGTGAGCACGATCCTGAGCACCACGGCCAGCGCGGTGCCCAGGATGATCCCCTGAAGCCTCTGCTTGGGCGCCAGCGAGCGCACCGCCAGGGCGATAACGACCGCGTTATCGCCTGACAGGATAATGTTGATGAAGATAACGCTCACCAGAGCAAGCCAGAAATCTGTGGTGAAAGATACGTTATATATACTACCCCAGTCCATAATTCTTTACCCTCCCGTTCTATAATGCGGTGGAGACACGCGCGCCGGCGAGTATACGATAACTCCCCCCTCGCTGCCGTGTCGCAGTAGAGTCTTCTGTCATATATACCACAACCCGGATATAGTATGCCACACTATTTTGGACTAGAGACCGTTGTATACGATCTTCCCGCCTACGATAGTCACAAGGTTCCTCCCCTTGAGCGTCACCCCGTGGAACGGGGTGTTCCTGCCCTTTGAGGCGAACGCGTTCTTATTGACCGTCCACTCGGCCGTGTCGCTGAAAATGATAAGGTCGGCGGCCTTGCCGGGAGCGAGCACCCCATAGGGCACATCGAGAAGCCGCGCGGGGTTTACCGTCATTTTGGCAAGGAGGCCCGTGAGATCGAGGACGCCTCCGTGCACCAGCGCCAGGGAAAGGCCCAATGCGGTCTCCAGCCCTGAGATCCCGGACGAGGCCATGTCGAACTCCACGTCTTTCGAGACGTGGTCGTGCGGCGCGTGGTCGGTGGCGATGATATCGATCGTCCCATCCCGCAAGCCCTCTTTGATGGCCGCCACATCCTCCGGAGACCGCAGCGGTGGATTTACTTTGGTGTTCGTGTCGTAGCCAAGGGTAGCCTCATCGGAAAGGGTGAAATAGTGAGGACACGTGTCGCACGTCGCCTTTTGGTACCTGCTTTTTTCCTCCCTCATGATCTCGACCGTCCCCCGGGTCGATATATGGGTGATATGAACGGGCGAGTCGACGTACCGTGCTATCGCGATGTCCCTTCGGACCATGATCTCTTCCGCGATTGAGGGGACTGCGTCAAGGCCCGAGAAGAGCGACGCAGAACCCTCGTGGACCACGCCGCCGGAAAGGTCCTCGTCCTCACAGTGGCAGATGACGGCGAGCCGAAAAAGCCGCGCATACTCCAGGGCCTTCAGGAAGAGCCGGCTGTTCTTCACCGATCTCCCGTCATCTGAAATAGCGACCGCGCCCGCCTGGTGCATCTCTCCCATCTCGGACAACTCCGCGCCCTTGAGGCCCTTGGTGATCGCCCCAGCCGGGAATACCCGGACCACGCCCTCCGAATGGGCCTTCTTCATGATATATTCGGTGACGCTCTTATTATCGTTTACCGGGTCTGTATTGGCCATGCAGACGACCGACGTGAAGCCGCCTTGCGCCGCCGCCATTGTTCCGGTCCTGATCGTCTCCTTCCACTCATAGCCGGGCTCCCTCAAGTGCGTATGCACGTCGATAAGGCCCGGCGCCACGATCAACCCTTCCGCGTCGATGACCCGATCGGCTCCGGTAAGCGCGATGTCCTTGCCGATCCGCGCAATAGTGCCGCCGCGGATCAGCACGTCGACGACCTCGTCCCGGCAGGTCCCGGGGTCGATAAGGCGGCCTTTCTTGATAAGGATCAACCCTCACCTCCCGTAAGCAGGTAGAGGACCGCCATTCTCACGGCAACGCCATTCTCTACCTGGTTGAGGATCACCGAGTAGGGGCCGTCAGCCACCTCGTCGCTGATTTCGGTACCTCTGTTCAGAGGCCCGGGGTGCATGATGATCACATTTTTCCGTGCCTCTTTCAGATGCGCTTCCTGAAGACAATAGAGGGAGGAGTATTCCCTTATGGAAGGGATAGAGGCAGTGCCGCCCCGCTCTTTCTGTATGCGGAGCATCATGATGACATCCTTGCCGGCCACCGCCTCTTCCAGGCGGTGCGCAACCTTGACTCCCAACTCTTCAAGGCGGGGAGGCAGCATGGTGGGAGGCGCGCAGCAGGTCACCTCCGTGTCGAACTTTTTCAAGGCGAATATATTCGACCGGGCAACCCGGCTGTGGACGATATCCCCGACAATCGCGACCTTCAGGCCGTCCAGGGTTTCCTTTTTTTCCCTCATGGTGAAGAGGTCAAGCAGGGCCTGGGTGGGATGCTCGTGAGAGCCGTCACCGGCGTTGATGATCGCGGAGTCGAGGATATGCGCGAGCATATGGGGCGCACCCGGCATACTGTGCCTGATGACGATAACGTCGGGCCGCATCGATTCGAGGTTCCTTCCCGTGTCTTTAAGGGTCTCCCCTTTCGCCACGCTGCTCGAGCCCGTCGATATGTTGATGGTGTCGGCGGAGAGACGTTTGGCAGCGATCTCGAAAGAGACGCGCGTCCTGGTGCTCGGCTCATAAAAAAGCGTAATAACCGTTTTACCCCTCAGGGTGGGCACCTTCTTGATGTCCCTCCGCGAGACGTCCCGAAACGAATCGGCCGTATCGAGAAGCAAGAGTATCTCTTCCCGCGACAGCTCCCTTGTGCCAAGTAAGTCCTTACGAACCCAGTTCATAGTGTCTTTGAGAGCAGGACCGCGTCTTGCCCGTCCATTTCCCGAAGCCTGACGGAAACCTCTTCTTCTTCGGTGACCGCGCTGTACCGGATTCCCGTGTAATCCGGCTGGATCGGCAATTCCCTCGAGCCCCGGTCGATAAGGACGGCAAGCTGGATCTTCTTCGGCCTTCCCAGGTCCATGATGGCATCGATTGCCGCCCTTGTCGTCCTTCCCGTGTAAAGGACATCATCAACGAGGACGATGGTCATATCATTCACGTCGAAAGGGATATCCGTCTTTTTCACCTCGAGGGTCGCTTTCATCCTCGCGATATCGTCCCGATACATGGTGATGTCCAGTATGCCGAAGGGCAATACCCTCCCCTCGATCTCTTCTATTTTGTCCCGTATCCTTTTTGCCAGAAAAATACCTCTGGTCCTGATCCCGATAAGGCTGAGGTTCTTTGATCCCTGGTTCTTTTCCAGGATCTCGTGGGCGATCCTGCTGATGCTCCGTTCTATTGCCTTGTCGTCGAGCAGGACCCGTTCCATATTAGTCACCCATCGAGATCGCGTGGTGCGGGCAGGATTCAACGCAGGCAGTGCATTCGATGCAATCCTCCGGCCGTGCAGCTACGATCAAGCCATCCAGATCCGCAAACACCTCATAGGGACACGTATCGACACACTCCTTGCACTTCTCGCACCGGTCCTCGGAAATGTACGGCCGCATGTGTTGGTATGATAAATAGTTTAGAGAAAAAATGCAAACCCTAAAAGATCTGGCTCATGGTTCTTTCGGGAAATTGCGCCCTTTTTTTGTGAACAACGCGGAGAAAGTGGTATAAACTTTAGAAAAACGGGAGGGCTTACGCATGGAAGCACGGACAATGCGCGCCATGGTGCTCGAAGAGCCGGGCAGACCGCTTGTAAAAAAGGCGGTGCCCATTCCTGAGCCGGGGCCGGACCAGGTACTGGTGGCTGTCCACGCCTGCGGCGTGTGCCGTACCGACCTTCACGTGGTGGACGGCGAGTTGCCCCATCCTAAGCTGCCCCTCATCCCCGGCCATGAGATCGTCGGCACCGTAGTCAAAACAGGCAGCCCGGCAATCTCATTCCGGGCGGGCGACAGGATCGGCATACCCTGGCTGGGCCACACCTGCGGCCATTGCCGCCCCTGCGAAACCGGGCATGAAAACCTCTGCGACAACCCCCTCTTCACCGGCTACACCATCGACGGCGGCTATGCGGACTACACCGTCGCCGACCACCGGTACTGCTTTTCCCTGCCCGCCCCGTATAGTGACGCGGAGGCGGCCCCCCTGCTGTGCGCCGGGTTGATAGGGTACAGGTCGTACCGCATGATGGGCAAAGATGTCCGGCATCTCGGCATCTACGGGTTCGGCGCAGCCGCCCACATTATTGCGCAGGTTGCCGTCCACCAGGGCAAACAGGTCTATGCGTTCACCCGGCCGGGCGACGCGGAGGGGCAATCTTTCGCCAGGAAGTGCGGCGCGGTGTGGGTAGGCGACTCTACGTCGAGGCCGCCTCTCGACCTTGACGGCGCCATCATCTTCGCCCCCGTCGGCCCCCTCGTCGTGGAGGCCTTGCGCAGCACGGCAAAGGGCGCAACCGTCGTCTGCGCCGGTATCCACATGAGCGATATTCCTTCTTTCCCCTACCGGCTGCTATGGGAAGAACGTGTGATACGGTCCGTGGCCAACCTGACGAGACAGGACGGGGATCAATTCCTCTCTCTCGCCCCTGACGTCCCGGTGCGGACGGAAGTGGAGCGCTTCCCCCTCGACGAGGCGAACGAGGCGCTGGCGAGACTGCGGTCGGGGGAAATCCAGGGGGCGGCAGTGCTGGTGATGACGTAAGGTCCACGTCGGTTTCACTCTGTCGGCTCGATCATGCCCTCTCTGATGGCGTATCGGACAAGACCGGCCACATCATGGATGTTGAGGCGCTCCATAATGTTCATCCTATGTACTTCGGCTGTGTGGACACTAAGAGACAGCTCTTGGGCAATCTCCTTTGTTGTATACCCTTTGGCAATCAATGTGACGATTTCTCGCTGTCGAGTGGTGAGTCTCTCACTGCGGCCGGGCCTTGCCTTCCCGTCCCGTTCTCTTCCGAATTCTTGCGAATGATTCTCATGCGATCTGTAAGAGACCGGCGAGACCGCTTTTTCCAGCTTCAGATCCGCGCCGGCCTTTCCGACAAGATCGCTTCCGGAAGATTTGAGCATGTGACCGGCGGTCTGCATGATCTCTTCCACTACATGCTCAAAAACATTCCGATATTTGCTTTCCTCCTCGCGCAACAACTCTTCCGCGTGAAGCTGCTTGAGACGACATAATCCCATTTCTCCCAGAAGCTGCGCAAAGCGGGAAAGATATTCGAGTGTCCGTTCAAATCTGTCCCGTTGTACGATAGGCACTTCCCGTACCGCTTTCAAATACCTGCGTTCATCAAATCCAAATTTCCGAGCTTGGCCAGTAAACCAACGGACGTTGGGTTCTTCGAAGAAAACCTGCCCCGTAAAAATAGTGGCCACGTGCTCTCCGTCGATTCGAATGGGCGCTGCTCCGTCGATAAGCCCGTTCTTGCACCGATAGACCGCATAGGTACTCTCCTTTGTCATCTTCTTCACCACCGTGGTGTCGCTCTCCACGCATCGACGTCGCGTATGGGGATTTCGACGGTGAAAGTTGAGACAGATCTCCGTCCACCCGGTAGTCATCAGCTTCGTCCCGTTGACGTCAAAGATCGCGCATCTTGTCTGCGTTATTTTGTGGAACCAGGAGATGAGCTTCCGGAGGGCCTGCAGGTCCACAAGTTCTGCGAAAGTGCAGTCCATCTCGGATGGCCTCCAATGGAGCGAAGACGGTTGTAGGCGCCGGAAATCAGGTCCTGACTCCCACCGTACATTCGTTCGCTGCCCCGATGTACGGTAAATAACGAAAATTAATACTAATTTTACTACAGAATGACAAACATGGAAAGCGAATTGTTGCGGACCACATGTCCTGCCTCGTTGTCGGAGATGGCCACCACATCGCCACCGGTCTTTTCGGCAGGGCTTTGGCCCGAACGTGGCTATGGCTGCTTCGTTCTTATCACCCTCCAGCCATAAGCGGGTACAGAAGGAGAGCATCGCCGTCCTTCAGGATCCGCCCCTGGTCGTTGCAGTGCGCGCCATTTAGCAGGGTGAGCAGTCGCAGACCGTCGGGTAGATTCACCATCCGCACCACCTCACCCAGCGTGGTCCCGTCGGCCACCTCCCACCCCTCCTCGCGGACCAGTAGGTCCGCAGAACTTGGAACATACTGCCGAAGCGTGGCGTAGAGCTTCACCTTGATTTTCATGTTCCGTTCCCTGCTAATCCTTCAGAAATGCGTTCCGCAATATCGTCACGCTATCTGCATGCCAGCAGCGTCCTCTTCACCATGGTTTTCGCTATCTGGACCAGGTATTTGTTGCGATTCATCGGTTTTGCCGCCGCTACCGCCGTCTCTGCAGCCTTCTCGCAACTCTCTTCGTTCAATGCCTTGCCGAGGATGAACTCTTCGGCTGGAGGCACCCTGTACGGGGTTACATAAACCGCATTAAGACATATCCTCGCCTGAACGACGCGGCCGTTTGAGATCACTACGGCAGCGGCGCAGTTAACGATGGGGAAATCGATAGATTTCCGCAAGGAGAATTTGAGAAAGGCGCTCCTGGTGCCCGACGCCGGCGCAGGGACGGCGACCTCGGTGACAATCTCGTCCGGGTAGAGAACCGTCGTTTTCCGCACATCGACTCCAAAGAACTCGTCCATAGGGATGGTTCTCTTCGTTGTCTTTGCCGATCCATTGAGGGCGATCAGGGTAGGGGCCGTATCACTGGGATGGACTGCGTAACAGCCATTTTCGACACTGCCGCCGAATATGGAGTGGAACCGATTATCACCTTCTATCGCATAACACCTTCCCCCTCCCTTTCTGAGGCAGGGGAAGCGATTATCTGCGTTCCTGTAGTACCAGCACCTGATGTCCTGGCAAATGTTGCCGCCTATAGTGCCCATAGCCCGCAAGTGGGGGGAAGCGGTCTTGGCTGCCGCCTGGGCGAGCGCTCGATACTGTTCAATTACCGCCTGATTTCCCGCGACGTCATCGAGCCGGGTCAGTGCCCCTATCCGGATGCCCTCGACTCCCGCTTCGATAAAATCGAGACCGGCGACTTTCTTTATGCTGACAAGGGCCTCGGGGTATTGCGGAAGAATCTCGTCCTTCATCTTCCCGAGTATATCCGTACCACCTGCGATCACGCTGGCCCCGGCGCTGTATCTCTGCAGCACGGCCACGGCCTCATCGATCGTTTTGGGGCTAAAATGCGCAAATGTCCTCATTCCTTCCTCCTGCATACCCTTCATAGGTCCTATAGGTCGTATACGACCTATAGGACCTATCGCGCTTCGCGTTTTCCCTGCTCAACTGTTTTTGTCTCCAGGGCTTCCAGTATTCTCTGGGGCGTGATGGGGAAGTCGTCGACCCAGACGCCGATCGCGTTGCAGACCGCGGGACCGATAAGGGCAGAGACGACGGTCGCGACGTCTTCGCCTATGCCGACGGCCCCGTACGGGCCATAACCCATCCCGGTCTCCACGAGTATCGGGTCAACCTTTCCGATGTCGAGCATGGTCGCTATCTTGTAATCAAGAAGGTTGCCGTTCAGCATAACCCCTGTCGCCGGGTCGTGGATGACCTCTTCACTGCGGCCCCTGCCGACGCCCATGTAGGTCCCGCCATACTGCTGGCCTTCCGCGCCTTCCCAGCTGATCACCTTACCCACATCGTTCACATTGACCACCCTGGCGACGAAGACCTCTCCTGTCTCCGTGTCCACCTCCACTTCCATAAAGTGGGCCTGTCTACAGAGACGAAGACGAACGTCTGCGTAGGCCCCGTGTTGGACATGATAGCCATAGGCGAACATCGGCTCGGTGAAGTCGCTCCTCCGGGCGCCGCGGCCCATCTCGGGTGAGGCGACCAGAGGCCCCTCGACCCCGTCGGGCCCAACGAGCTCACGCACGCTCATCCTGGTCGAGGGATCGGCCTTCACGTAAATTACGCTGTCCTTGATATCGAGATCCTCCGGCTTGCAGCCCGGGAAGCGGGCGGGATAGGCGCCCCTTTGCGTGCGGCCGGTAGGGCTTGTCGCGACCTGAAGTATCTTTTCTTTGAGACGGCGCGCCGCATGGCGCAGGGCAAACCCGTTGATGCAGAGGTTCGTCGAAGAATCGGGCGTCATGGCGATGAACCCCGGGTTCTCCATCGGGCGGTAAAAGACATCCTCGATCCGGAATCCCAGCTCGTCGGCGGCTATCTGGCAGTAGGCCGTCTCCCCGTTGACGCCCACGTCGGCCCTTTGGGCCAATATACTGGCGGCGCCGTCATTTCTCTCGATCCGGATGGCGATCTCACTCGTCCCCGCCGAGTCCTCCCATTCGTGAGTCCACGTGAATCCCAGGCCGTGCATCCTGCCGTTCGGCAGGCGCTTCGTTCCCGGGGGATGCCGCTTTTCGTCCCAGTTGATGGCGGCCTTTCCTTTCTCGACGCATTCCCGCAGACTATCCCGCACCTTGAAGCCCATTTCTGCCTTCCGTTCGTTGAGCCAGGCCATGTCGTGCCCTTCGGCCCCGTCGTTCGCGAGGGCCACTTCCGTCGGGTCAAGCCCCAAGGCATTGGCAATATGATCGAAAGCAAGGGTGAACGTGTGGGCGTTGGCGTTCTGCTCGCATCGGGTGGGGACATTCGGTCCTTTGTTTATCTGTACCGCCTCCATTTTGCCGTATATGTGGAGAATCCTCGTATTCTCGATGAGGTGCTGCACAACGCCAAAAACAGGGAAAAGCAGGTTCCCCAGCACAACCCGGGCCTGGACTGCAGTTATGGCGCCATCCTTCTTGGCGCCGACCTTGACGTGATACACACCTTCGTCCATCTCGCCGCCATAGAAATCCTCTCTTCTCGTGAAAAGCCATTTGACCGGTCTCCCCGTCCTCCTGGCCGCGACAGCGGCACAATAATGGCCGCCCATATTCCAGGGCATCTGGCTCCATCCTCCGAAGCTCGCCCCCTGATACGGGCAGTGCATCTGAACCTTACTCATAGAGATGCCGCCGAACCAGGATGAGACCACCCGCCTGCCGATGTGCGGACGCTGCTGTTTTATCCACACTTCAGGGTATTCGCCGTTCCACCGGAACACGCCGCAGGGGCGCTCCGGCCCAATCCACGTGTGGAGGGTGCGTTTCGAATCGAATTCGACAATCACATCCGCCTCTGCAAATCCTTTCTCCACATCTCCGCGACCGGCTTCATCCATGAAGCCTTCGTTAAACAGATTGCGCTCCGGCGACGCCTCGGGGTTAGCCAGCGGGGACTGCGGTTTTATCGCATCCGACGTCTCAAGGACGAAAGGCCGTAGATTCCATTCCACCTCGATGAGACGTAATGCCTCCTCGGCAATACTCTCCGTGTCGGCAGCCACAAAGGCGCCGACTTCTTCCCCTTCAAAATGCGCTATCCAGGGAATTGGCGGTATGGATGATGGCGGATGGCCGCCCAGGTCTGCCATGGCAGGCAACTCCGGGTCGTCGTAGCGAAGAACGGTTCTCACCCCTGGCAGGACCTCTGCCTTGCTTGTGTCCATCCTGACAATTTCCGCATGGGGATAGGGAGAGGTGAAAAATCTCCCGTAAAGCATGCCGGGAAGCTGGACGTCCATGGTATAGATCGCCTTTCCGCTCGCCTTCTCGTACCCGTCGAGCCGGCGGACGCCCCTCTTGCCGATGTGGTGGTACACCTCGAGTGGAGCCTTGTCGAAGGCAAGATTGTCAAAGAATTCTTCTTCATTGAAGACCTTCTTTTCATCCATTCTGCTTACCTCTGACCCATAGAATTTATGCTTTCCCCAACGCCTTCAGCACTTTGTCCGGCGTCAGAGGGCCGTCGTCTACCCATACGCCAACGGCGTTGTAAACCGCGGCATCCAGCAGATACGAGGTCACGGTGGCAACCACTTCGCCGACGCCGACGGATCCGTAGGGTCCGTATCCCATCCCGGTTTCCACGATACAAGTATCGATACGGCCGATGTCATTCATTGTCGCAAACTTGTAATCGCACAGATTCCCGTTGAGCAGGACGCCCGTTTTCTCGTCCCATATGTATTCTTCGGAGCGGTTGCGTCCTATACCCATGTAAGTGCCCCCGTACTGCTGCCCTTCGACCCCTTCCGGGGACATGGCCTTGCCGACGTCATTGACGTTGAGAACCCTCTTCACCTCGATTTCCCCCGTCTCGGCGTCGACCTCTACTTCACAGAAATGGGCCTGTCTGCAGAGCCGATGGCGTCCTTCCTCGATGCCGAACCTTCCTTGCCGGTGCCAGGTCCATACGTAGACAGGCGGGTGCGACGTATGCTGAATGGCCGCGTAATCGTGCATGTTTCTCATGATGCTGCCGTTCAAGTCCTTGACTACTTCTTCTACCGTCTTCCGGTTCGATGGATCCGCCTTCACAAAAACGATGCTCTCCTTCACGTCGAGCTCATCGGGCCTCAAACCGGGAAACGCGGGCGGCACATCGTACTCGATGACATTAAAGCCTGTTGTCGCAAGTTCCAAAAGCTTTTGCTTCGCCATTCTCCCCAATTTCTGCATGAGATACCCGTTTGTGGTCAGGTTGCAAGAGCCGTCGGGCGTCATAAGGGGGAGATGCGTGTCGTCTCCCTGCCGGAAAAAAATGTCCTCCACCTTCATGCCGAGCTCCTCGGCGACTATCTGGCAGTAAGCCGTCTCTGCGTTGACGCCGACGTCCGACCGCAGGCCTATGATGCTTGCGCTTCCGTCAGCCTGGATCATGAGGGCTGCGGCGGCGGCGCCCCGAGTGTCGTCCCACTCATGGGTCCACGTGAAGCTTACGCCGTGCATTCTGCCGTTCGGGAGCCTTCTCGCACCGGGCGCGTGCCGGTGCTCTTCCCACCTGAATTGCCGCTTCCCTGCCTCGATGCATTCTCTGAGGCTGTCTCTTGCCGGGAAACCATTCGCTTTCTTGAATTCCTCGAGATAGGTTATGTCGTGCCCCTCCACACCATCATTCTTTAGCGCGACCTCTGTAGGATCCATGTTGAGCGCTGCGGCAACGTGGTTGAAGACGTGGGTCAGGCAGAAGCTCGGCGGCATCTGTTCACACCGAAGCGCATGGGTCGGCCCCTTGTTCACCTGAACAAGGGCCGTTTCCGATTCAAGGTTCGGGGTTCGGGTGTTCTCAAGGAGATGGCCGGCAGCCTGGATGGCCATGTTCTCAAAGATCGTGCGGATTTTAACGGCGGTAATGGCCCCGTCCTTTTTAAATCCGACCTTAAATCTTGTGGCCATGGCATCCATGGAGCCGAAGGTGAAATCATCTCGTCTATTGAAGATCCACTTCACGGGCCGCCCGGTTCTTTTCGCCATGATTGCGCTGATGCACGTCGGTACCATACTGTAATCGATCCAGTTCCATCCGCCAAACATGGCGCCGTTATATGGCGAATTGATCTTCACTTTATTCATGGGTATGCCGAACCACTGGTGAGCAACCCATTTATGCTCATAGGGATGTTGGTGGTGCACCCAGAGCTCCAGACAATCGCCCTCCCATTTTGCCACCCCTGCCAGTGGCTCCGCGTCGGCAAGTCCATGGTACTTGCGGCAAGCCTCGAAGGTGATTACCTGGTCGGCCTCCTCGAAGCCTTTTTCCACGTCGCCAAACTTGAAGATGGCGCCGGCTCCAAAGAAGAGAGCGAGATGGTTGCTCGGGCCGAGCCATTCGGGCCTCGCCGATGGCGCATCCGGCAATGCCGCAATCTCGGGATCAAGCACAAAGGGACGCTGTTCCCATTCGACCCTCACCAACCCGAGAGCATGGTTTGCGATATCCTCGCTGTCGGCCGCGATGGCCACACCCAATTGCTGCCCCTCGAAGTAGGCGCACTGCGAAAGAATCTCTTCTTCGACGCCGTGGGTGCTCGCAGCTCTTTTCCCGAAGATCTCCGGGTCGTCGTATCTCAGCACACAGCGGACGCCGGCGAGGGCCTCCGCCTTGCTCGTATCCATGCTTCTGATCTTTGCATTCGGGTATGGGGACGTCATGATCCGCATGTACAGCATGCCCGGAAGCTGGACGTCCTTCGTATAGATCGCCTTGCCGCTCGCCTTTCTCTCCCCATCGATGCGACGCACCCCACGCCTCCCCACGACTCTAAAAGTGTCGGGGGCGTACCTGTCGTGCTCCATCGGGTTGGTGGGCATCTGTTGCAGTCCTGTTGCCATTTATTGCCCCATCAAGGCCCGCAGTTTCTTCGCCGCGGCGAGGACAGCCTTGGGGTGCTGCGGATAGGTTCCGCACCTGCAGAGGTTGCCCGCCAATTCTTCCCGTATCTCCTCCTCGGTCGGATCGGCGTTCTTGTCGAGGAGGTTTTTCGCGCTCACCACAAACCCCGGGGTACAGTAGCCGCACTGCATACAATGATTCGCTACGTATTCTTCGATGAGCGGGTGATTCTCTCCGGCAACGCCTTCGACGGTCTGGATGCTTTTGCCGTCGCATTCTATGGCAAGGGTCGTGCAAGAGAGTATCGCCCTCCCGTCCATGATCACGGTGCAAGATCCGCAGATGCCCCGGTCGCACATGAGCTTGGCGCCGGTGAAGCCGAGCCTGTCATGGATCACGTGATAGAGGGTCCATTCCGGCTGGACTTGCATTTTGAAGGGTTGTCCGTTGATCGTAAGGGATACGGTTCCCGGCGGTTCCGGAAGCGGCTCTCCGCTATGCTTTGAAACAAGATGACTTCGCAGAGTCTCAAAGTCAACAAAGCCCGTCTTGCAATAGGGGCATAGGTAACTTGAATCCATCTTTCCTCCTTAACTTCCGATGGCGGATTCCCTCCGGCGACCGCTCTTCAGCATTAAGCTCAGGCTGAATTCGCTTTCGTCGTTCGTCGGAAAGCCCCGCAAGAGACGGCTGCCATCGTTCATCGGTCCGTCTTCCATCTATCTTTTCCCCGCGAGACTCCTCAAGTAAACCGACTGCTCGACGCGGATCTCATACTCCCGCCTGAAGTGCTTCAGCGTATCCTCAACCACCATAGGGGCGGCCTGTCCGAGCCCGCAGAGGGAAGCGGCGCTCATGGTTGCGGAAAGGTCTTCAAGCACCGCGATGTCGCCGGGTGCAGCCTGTCCCGTCGCGAGCCGGTCCATGATCTCGACTACGGCTTCTGTGCCTTCACGACAGGGCGTGCACTTGCCGCAGGACTCATCCGCGAAGAACCGCATGGTGCGCGAAACAATATCGATCACATCCCTGCTCTGGTTGTAAACCATCACCGCCCCTGATCCCAGGACGGTCTCAAAGGAAAGGACGATAGTTACATCAGAGCCCGGGATCATCCTTCCCGCAGCCCCGCCGACCTGGACCATTTTCACGTTCTTCGCCCCGGCGAGCTCCAAAAGCTCGGAGAGCGAGCTCCCAAGCTCGAGCTCATAGACGCCCGGTTTTGCCACGTCTCCGCTTATGGAAAAGACCTTCGTCCCCGTGCTTCCCAAGGTCCCGATCCTGGTGAACCACTCGGCGCCGTTAAGGATGATCGGGGGGATGTTCATGAGAGTTTCCACATTGTTAATGATTGTCGGACTGCCCCAGAGACCGGATTGCGGCGGAAATGGAGGCTTGCAGCGCGCCTCCCCTCGCCTCCCCTCGATAGAGTTCATAAGAGCCGTCTCTTCGCCGCAGACATAGGCGCCCGCACCTACGATAATGTCGACCCGGGTGTCTCCGAGAAAGCCTTTACTTCCGGCCGCTTCAATGGCCCTTTCCACGTGGCCCCGCAGGTAGCCGTATTCGCCCCGAAGATAGATATAGGCCCTCTTTGCCCCGACAGCGTAGGCCGCGATGAGAATGGCCTCGATGAGCGTGAAAGGGTCTTTCTGAAGGATGACGCGGTCTTTGAAGGTCCCCATTTCCCCTTCATCGGCGTTGCAGACAACGAACTTCTCGTCCCCTTCGGTCCTTCTCGCGAACTCCCACTTCAAGCCGGTAGAGAAACCCGCCCCGCCCCGCCCGAGGAGCTTCGAGGCCTTCACGACGTCGATCACCCCGTTGGGTGTCATCTGCCGCGCCCTTGCGAGGGCCTTGAATCCGTCATGGGCGAGGAAGGTATCTATGTTCCCCGGGTCGATGAGGTGACATTTGCTCAAAACCACTCTTTTTTGCGGCACGGCAAACCCCCTTGGCTTCAGGACCGGTTTTTTATAGGTCCTATAAGGCCTATTCGACCTATAGGACCTATAAAAAACGGTAGTTCACGCATAGTTCTTCAGCACATCCGCTATTCTTTCCGCGGTCAGGTTGCCATGTACCTCATCATCTATCAGCGTGGCCGGTGCGGCATCACAGGCGCCGATGCAGTTGGTCAGTTCTAGAGAGAACCTCCCGTCAGGCGTTGTCTCACCGGGAACGATGCCAAGCTCTTTCTTGATGCCCTCGACGATCATATCCAATCCCTTCAAGTAACAAGGGACGTTGCCACAGACACGGATGACATGGCGGCCTTGAGGCTTACGGGAAAGGAAGGAATAGAAACTCGCTACCCCGTAGACCGCGCTCATGGTCATACCGAGGGACCGGGCGGTCTCGGCGATGAACTGCTCAGGCACGGAGCCGAACTCTTTTTGGGTCCCTTTCAGCAGGGAGAGGAGTTTGTCATGTTTTTTTCCGGCTGAAGGGGTGCACGGAGCAGCGACCTCTGTCCTCTCCCTCTTCCGTTGAACCGGGACGCCGGGGACCGTGAGGGCGCTGGTTGGACAGTACTCCGCGCAGACGCCGCAATCCTTGCAAACTTCTTTCGCGAGCACTGCGTCGCAGTCGACGATTATCTTCGACCTATAGCCCCGATAGCCGGTGCTGAATACGTCTGCCCCGACAATCTCGGCACAGGCCTTGACGCAGCGGCCGCAGAGTATACATCGTGAGAGGTCTCGGGTGATATACGCGCTTTTGTCTTCAACGGGATAGCTCCGCGCCTTTCTCATTTGGAACCGGGGCGGCCCCGCCTCAATGTCCGACGCGACGCGGTTGAGCTCGCACTGGCCTATCCTGTGGTCGCCGATGCAGGGGCCCGTATGGCCTGCGAGCATGAGCTCGACCACCGTTTTTCTCGCCTTCACTACCTTGGACGACCGGGTTTTCACGACCATACCATTCATGACCGGGGTGTGACAGGCGCCGGCGAGACGGTTTGATCCTTCAACCTCTACGACGCAGATACGACAACCGCCGGCGGGCAGGAGCCCGCGGAGATGGCAGAGAGTCGGGATGGCTATGCCGACCCTCTCTGCCGCTTCCAGGATCGTCATGCCCGCGCCCCCTGCTACTTCTTTGCCGTCAATGACTGCGTTGATCTCCATCATTATTTCGCCCACCTCCCGCATGCATTCTCGCCTAACGCGTCGGCCCCGAGGATGGCCCCCAGGATCAGTTCCGGGTCGATCTCGAAGTAGGAGTTGTGCGTAGTCAAGCCCTCCATGCAGGCAACTTCCGCCGCCCTCTTGAGATGCTCCGGGGCTGTATTTGAAATCCCGAGCTGTCTCAAGGTTGTGGGCAGCCCCACAGTTGTGCAGAAACGGATCACCCGGTCGATCTCATCTCGTGGATAGTTTTCCAGAACGAGCAGGCCGATGGTCCCAAAAGCGACAAGCTCGCCATGCATCATGCCTTTCGTTTCCTCCAGCGCCACAAGCCCTTCATGTATGCCATGGGCCGACGACAATCCCGCACTCTCGAAGCCCAGCCCGCTCAACAGGATATTTGCCTCGATCACCTTCTCCACGGCCGGAGTCAGGGCCTTTCGTTCAACGGCCACTTTTGCGCTCACCCCGTATTCCATAAGGGTGTCGTAGCAAAGCCTCGCTATGCTGAGGGCTGCGGAGGTGGATAATCCGCCGGGCATGTTCTTGGCGCTGGACTTGGTGCAGGTAAATGCCTCGAACCAGGTCGCAAGGGCGTCACCCATGCCTGCCACAAAAAACCTCACGGGGGCCTCCGAAATGACCTTTGAATCAACAAGAACGACATCCGGGTTTCTCTTAAGCCTCAGGAACCTGTCGAGCATATGGTTTTCTTTGTACTGAACCGAGAGGGCGCTGCATGGTGCGTCGTTCGATGCAACCGTGGGGATGATGACGAGATTTGTCCCAAGTTCGTGAGAGACGGCTTTTGCCACATCAATGGCACTGCCCCCTCCAACCCCGGCGATCATATCCGGCCCAAAGGCTCGCGCCTTCTCTGAAAGGTGCGCTGAGACCGCCTGGGTGCACAGTCCTGAAAAGGGTTCGAAGCGAAAGGACATGGAGTTCTCCGAAAGACTTGCCGATATCTGTTTTTCCACGATCGACCATGCAAGAGGATCAGCAACGAAGAAGACCTTGGAACCGAGGTGGGCCACATATTTGGCTGCTTCCGCAAGCACCAGAGGTCCCTGAATATACCGGTTCGGCGCAATCATTATTCTCACCATGATTTCCTCCTTGTTACAGGCGGGTCCAGTTCCAGCTCTTCGATGCTGTAAGGCTTGCGGATCTCCCTCAAGACGGTTGCCCTGATCTTCATGCGGAACTCCGCCTTTTCGTTGTGGTCCTATCTAAGCGTGGCCGGTCATCGAGTCCGTTGCCCGGCCATTCCCTGCTTTTTCATTCTCCCAGATAGGCGCGATTGACGATCTCGCTACTCCGCAATTCCGCTATGTCGCCCTGCAAAATGACCCTTCCGACTTCCAGGACGTACCCGTAGACGCCCAGTCTCAGTGCGAGGGAAACGTTCTGTTCGGCGAGGAGCACGCTCACCCCGCTCTCATTGATGGTGCGAATGATAGAATAGAGCTGATCAATGACAACGGGCGCGAGACCCAGACACGGCTCGTCCAGAATCAGGAGCCTCGGTTTGGCCATAAGGGCGCGGGCAAGGGCCAGTATCTGCTGCTGACCGCCGCTCAGGCTGTTCGCCTTTTGGCTTCGCTTCTGCCGAAGAATGGGAAAGGTTTCAAAAATCTTCTCCATCTCCTTTTTCCCATTAGCCTTGTCTTTTCTGGCGCTCGCCCCGAGCTTGAGGTTATCCATCACGGTCAGTTGCGAAAAAAGCCTTCTTCCCTCAGGAACGTGAACAATGGCCGCCCTCGCGATCTGGAAAGCCGGCATGCCGTCGATCCGTTTCCCTTCATACCAGACCGCGCCGGAAGTCGGCTGGGCCAGTCCCGAAATCACGTTGAGGATCGTTGTCTTGCCAGCCCCATTGGCCCCCACAAGAATAACGACCGTACCCTCCCGGACCTCGAGAGAAACCTTCTCAACCGCCAGGGCTTTGCCGTAGCGAACCGTCAAGTCCTCTACCCTAAGCAACACGTTCGTGTCCAAAGTAGGCCCTCATCACCTGTTCATGACTTCTCACTTCATCGTACGTGCCTTCTGCTATCTTCACTCCGAAGTTCATCACCACTATCCTCTCGCAGAAGCGCATCAGCCGCATGTTGTGCTCCACCAGCACGATAGTCGTCCCCTGGGCCCTAATCCTCTCGATAGCCGAAATGGCGTGCTTGACCTCGTCAAAGTGCATTCCCCCGACTGGCTCGTCGAGAAGGAGCAGCTTCGGCTTGATGGCGAGCGCCCTCGCCATGGTGAGGAGTTTCTGGGGACCATGAGGAAGGTTTTTGCCAAGGACGCCTTTTTCCCGCTCAAGCCCGACCAGCTTGAGAATCTCCGAAGCTTCACGGAGGATTCTCTCCTCTTTCCGCCGATACGAAGAGGTATTAAACACACCTTCGAGAAAACCGCATTTCGGGTCCAGATGAAACGAAGCGATCACGTTCTCCAGGACCGTGAATTCGGGGAAGAGGTAAGCGAACTGAAAGGTCCGGCCGATGCCGCACGCTGCGACAACATGGGGCTTCTTTCCTCCGATCTCCTTGCCCTGGAAGATCACGTGGCCGTATGAGGGGCGCAGCAGCCCGGTAATGAGATTGAAGACCGTTGTCTTGCCGGCCCCGTTTGGTCCCATGAGCCCCACAATCTCCCCTTCATGAACCGTCATATCGAGGTTACTTACCGCTGCGAGACCTCCGAAGTGTTTTGTCAATCCACCGATCTCAAGCAGTGCCGCCGTCATCGTATGCCCCTCCTTGCTACCCTGGCAAACCATGGCCTGAGGGAGTCGAACAGTCCCGCGAGGCCCTGGGGCATAAGAAAAATCACGAGCAGCATGATACCGCCAAAGACGAATGGGGCGTACTCTTGCAGAGAGCGAAAGAGCTCCGGGATCGCCACCAGTACGATCACCCCGATGATGGGTCCGGCAAAATGGCCCATACCGCCGAGGAGCATGTAGATGACCAGGTAAATGCTCGGCATGAGGCTGAAGCTGCTCGAGGAGATCACGCCGTTGTAGTGAGCGTACGCGCTTCCCGCGAGACCGGCAAAGAAACACCCTACAGCAAAGGCAAGAACCCTGAACTTGGTCTCGCTTATGCCGATGCTCGATGCGACGAGCGGGGACTGGGCAATGGCCATCCAGTTCATGCCGGTTCGGGAACGCTCGATCCGGTAAAGGATGAGAAGCGTGAGGAGGGCCAGGAAAAGAAGGAGGTAGTAGTAAGGGACCTTGGAAGCCGCAAAGTTGATGGTCCCTACACCGGGGATGTTGAGGACGCCCATCCCCGGGAACCCCACCAGGCCGGATCTTCCCCCGGTGAGACTTACCCAACTCCTCATGAGGGCCTCGATGGCCACACCAAAGAAGAGGGTCACCATGGAGAAATAGATGGCTCGAAGCCGGCTGAAAAGATAGCCGGTCACGACTGCCACCAGGGTTGCACCCACGGCGCCGAGCAAAATGGTTATCCACGGGGTCCAGCCGAGCCTCATCGAGAGCAACGCCGACGTATAGCCGCCGATGCCCATGAAGGCCGCGTGGCCGACAGAGGCTTGCCCGGAAATGTAGATCGTTCTTAGGCTGCTCGTCGCCATAACGTAGGTGAGGATCAAAATGCAGACGTGCATGAGGTAGGGGTTGTTTGTAGGAAGCAACGGCACAAGAAAGAGAAGGGCTACCACTACGCCAAGCGCCCCGTACTTCCTGATCGGTTTTTTCTTGGGTTCTTCGTGTTTTTCGGTCATATCTCCTGTCCGAACAACCCTTGAGGCCTCACGACCAGGATGAGGATAGCAAAGCCAAAGGCAACTACCTCGCTCCCCGCGCCGCCGATGAAGATGGGCAGTATGGCGTCGACGAGACCAACGATCAGTCCGCTGACAAAGAGACCGCCAATGCTTCCCATGCCCGCGATGATCACAAGTGTGATGGCCTTGACCAGCATGGTGTCTCCCATGTAGGTGTTGAGCGAGATGATAGATCCCATCAACCCTCCGGCCACCGCTGCGAGGCCCGCGGAAAGGCCGAAGGCTAAGGCGGCGATGCGGTGGGCATTTATGCCCTGGAGGGAGGCAGCGTCCCGGTCCAGAGCCACGGCGCGCATCTGCCGGCCGAGGGTCGTCTTTCGAATGAGGAAGAAGACCGCGAGGAGGAGAAAAACTGCAATGACACAGGCGATGAGCCTCTCCTTGGACATGGTGATTCCCGCGATGGTCGTCAAACCAGGGAGAACGGACGGCACCCTTTTCACGTACCCTCCCACGGTCACGTCGGCCGCAGTCTGCATCACCACGATGAGGGCGAGGGCAAACATCAAGGTGCGGTTAAAATTCTTTTCGAGAAAGCGAAAACAGAACTTCTCAAGAAAAACGCCGAAAAGGGCGAGAACGACCGCGGACATTGCTATCGCCGCCCATGGAGGCAAACCCAGGGCAAATCCCCAATAGTAACAGACGTAGGCCCCGGCCATGTACATGGAGCCGTGGGCGAAATTGAGGACCTGCATGACGCTGAAGATCAGGGCGAAACCGAGCGCCACAAGGATGTAGATCGATGCGAGCACCAAGCCGTTGATTATGGTCTGAGTGAATACTTCCACGTTACGCTCCCCTCGCGGTCAATCGGGAGCCCTCGCGGAGGGCTCCCGACACGCGTTACGTTACGGGAGGTTCACATTCACCCATTTGATATGTTTCACATTTCCGTCGGGGAGGACCTCGGTGATGGCAACCCTGGAGCAGACAACGTTCTTGATGCCGTACGTTTTCTCTCCGCACATCTTTCCTGGACCGTAAGGGGTTTTGATGGAATCCATCTTTCTCCACGTATTGGCCACCACCGTGGTATCGAGGCTCTGCGCCTTTTCGATGGCCTGGGCTATGGCCCACACCTCCGTCCATCCCCAGAAGTTCCACTGGTGGAATTTGCCCAGCTTCGCCTCAGCCCTCTTGATGATTTCTTTCATCTCGGGCGTGAGCTGCGGGTCATTCACATCGCGGCTCCAGCCGTGGGTCCAGAAGGGGGCCGTATAATCCTTCCCGGTCAATTTCACGATGTCATAAGGGTCATCGTAATTACCCATGGGTGCAGGCCCCTTAAAGCCCATCTCCCGGGCTGCTTTGAGAATCGGGGCCGTGGCCTGCTCGTACCCATTGACGATGAAGATAGCGTCGGGTTTCGAGGCGAGGAGCTGCGTGACCTTCGGGTAGAAGTCGGCGGTGTCGTGGGGCCAGGCAACGACGATCACCTGCTTCAGCCCCCTCTGCGTGGCTTCTTTGTCGCAAATCGCGCCAAGAACGGACTCCGCGCCATCCTGGGGGGTGATCATGGCAATGGTCTTCACTTTGGGAAACTTCTCTACCAGATAGTCCAGAGCCGGTCCGATGCCTTCCCGGATGGCCGGGTTGGGCTTGAAGGTGTAGCGCGTCTTCGCATTGAGCTCTTCCGGCGTGTCGCACACGTAATTGAGGGCACGAATCACCTTGGCAGCCTCCGTCACCGGAGCGGCCGCGATGTTGATGTAGGGTATGGTCGCCCCTGCGATGAACTTCACCTTGTGGTCGTACACAAGTTTCTCAGCCGCTGCCTTCGCGCCCTCGGCAGTGCTCTTGTTGTCCTCCACCACTCCCTCGAACAGGTATTTCTGCCCTTTGATAGTGATGCCGCCTTTCTCATTGAGCCAGTCGATTGCGAGGAGCGCCCCGTCCTTCTGGTGTACCTCGGCCGCCGACGCAAATCCCGTCAAGGCTGCAAGAATCCCTATCTTGATGATTTTTGCATCCGCCTTCTTCTGTTGAGCCATCGCCGGCGACGGTAACAATAGCGACACCACTATCAGAACGACAATACCCAACAAGCCACCTGACAACTTCATCCTGTCCATTCTCATGTTCCCCTCCTTCTTTTTGTCGGCCCTCCCAATGTACTTTGGCCCCTTTTTTCACCTGCCCGCATGAAAGTGCTCGCGCCCGTACTGTGTGACCATGTTACTATTATAAAATCAGTAAATGGAATAGGGTTAATCCTCTAGTGGTTTGATAGTATGGAAGCACGCCTGTCTTCGGGACCTCCGGGCGGTAAGGCTTAACGCCCATATTTTCCCGTGATCGTTGCCGATCCCAGAACCTTCCCGTCCAGGGCCTTCTTAAAGACAGAGAGGGACACGCTTGTCTCAAGATCGAGCTTCTCCACGCTTAAGGCGTAGAGCGTGAACACGTAAGGATGATCGCCGGTGCCCTTCGGCGGTTGCGGCCCTCCGTAGCCGATCTCCCCAAAGGAGTTCTTCAGCTCGATAGATCCGCGGGGCATCTTCTTCCTCGATGCCCCCTCTTCGAGAGAGGCCGCATTGGCCGGAATATTGATCACAAGCCAATGCACCCAGTTCTGGGCCACCGGGTGCGGATCAACCATGGAAAGGGCAAACGACTTTGTTCCGGAAGGTGCGTTTCTCCACGTAAGGGGTATGGAAATATTTTTCCCACCCGCTCCCGGCATCACATAGTGCATCGGGATCTTCTCTCCATCCTGAAACGCGGCCGATGAAATCTCCATGCCAACGCCTCCTTCTACGTTTACGTGTACGAGAGTAAATAGAAGAATCCAGAGAAACAGCCGCGGTATCCGTGAAACGCTCATTAAAAGCCACCTTCACTAAAGTCTTCTTCTGTCTCTACGAACTATTGTATACCTCACCTGGAAGAGTATCAACTACCCCTCAAATGTTCGACATACCGTTCACCATTGTCACTTCAAATCGGGCATGAAGATGGCAGGCACACGGGTGCACGCTCTTCCTGCCTCGTTTAAGCCTTTGCCCCGGAGAGCTTGCCTGTCTGCCTTGCCAGATGGTCGTACAGCTCCGTGACGTGTCTCACCGGCACTACCTCAATGCCTGGAAGGCGCTCTGTCCCCAATGGGCAGAAGACCTTTTTTATGTGGAGCCTCTCACACTCTCTGAGCCGCATCTCCATGCTCACGACCCGGCGTATTTCGCCGGTGAGACCCACTTCGCCGAAAAAAGCAGCTTCGCCCCAGCTTTGATCTTTATAGCTGGAAAGCATGGAAGCGGCGATAGCGAGGTCGATCGCGGGTTCACCGACCTTGATGCCGCCTGTGACGTTGACATAGACATCACGGTCAAAAAAAGGCACGCCGAGCGATTTTTCAAGAACGGCCACCAGGATGAACAAGCGGTTTACGTCGTATCCGATGGACAACTTTTTGGGAAAGGAAAAGCTTGTTTTGGGACATAGGGCCTGGATCTCGATCACGAGCGGCCTTGAGCCGGTGACGTGCGGAAAAAGCGTGCTCCCCGGCCCTGCGCGCCTGCGTTCCGAAAGAAAATAGAGAGACGGCTCGACGCTTATCAGGCCGGCCGAGCCCATCTGGAAAAGACCGATCTCGTCCACGGGGCCGTATCTGTTTTTTATGGCCCGGAGCATGCGACACGGCATCATCCTGTCTCCCTCGAAGTAGAGCACCGTATCTACCATGTGCTCCAGTATCTTTGGTCCTGCGATGGCCCCTTCCTTTGTGACATGCCCTATGAATATGTGACTGATTTCCCGCTGCTTCAGCTCCCTGATCAGTCTTGAGCTGACATCCCTGATCTGGCTCGCGCTCCCCGGCAGAAAAGCCAACCTGGTATTGTAGATCGATTGGATGGAATCTATGATAATGAAGCCGTAGCCCTTCTCCCTGACCGCTTCCAGGATGTCGCCGAGCTGATTTGTCACGAGCAGTGAAAACGCCGATTTCAAGCCCAGGCGTTTTTTCCTCCCCGCAAGCTGCCTCAACGATTCCTCGCCCGATACATACAGGACGTCGACCCCTAGACCGGAAAGCTTTTCTGCGATGGCAAAGGAGAGCGTGCTCTTGCCTATGCCCGGGTCTCCACCCAGAAGTATCGAAGAGCCTTTTGTCAGCCCGCCGCCAAGGACGCGGTCCATCTCCTCGATGCCGAGGGTGATCCTCTCTTCCGTGACCTCGTCGTCCGCGATGACGACCGGTCGCGCCCTGTCACTTTCCCGGCTTTCCTCCGGCTCCACCTTGATCTCTTTTATTGTGTCCCATCCGCTGCATCTCGGGCATTTCCCCATCCACTTGTAGGTTTCGTGTCCGCAGGACTCGCACATGAAGATCGATTTTTGCTTATTATTACGCATCTTGTTCGCTTCCCCCGAGTCCTTTCAGAAAGGAGGATGCCTCACGGAGGACGGCCTCCAGATGACCCCGCATCGAAGGTAACTCCTCGGGCGCCACCTCCAGACTCATGGCCCCGTCGTAGCCGCTTTCGTGCATGGCCCGGAGGAGTTCTGCAAGGGGGAGGTTCCCCGCACCGGGAAAGAGATGACTCCGCTCGCAGGCATGGTCGCTCACATGGATGTGTTTCAGCCTGCCCGTTTTATGATAGGCAAGAAACGCGTCAATCACCTCATGTTCGAAGGTGGCGATGTGTGTCGTGTCAAAGGTGAAGTAAAGGTTTCTCTCCACGCCGAACCTTATCATATCACTAAAATTGTTGAGGAGGTAATGCCTTCTTTTTATCTCCCCCTCCGTGAGGGGCATATTCTCCAATGCCACACACACCTTTTCGCACCGAAGCTCTTTCTGAAAGTCCCTCACCTTTCTGAACCACTTCAGAAAGGTGATCTCCAGATAGAACCAGGATGGGGGATGGAAATTCACCACGGGGATATCGAATTCTTTCGCGAGGGCGACGCTCCTGATAAGCGCCTCGACCGGCTTGCCCCAGACCTTGAGCTTTTCGAAGGGCGCATGGAGCGCATAGACGGGGAGAATGGCGACACATTCTTGAAGCGTCTCCCTATATGCGCTATGGTCGAGGTGTTTCTGAATAACGAGATCGCACCCGTCGAAACCCGTCTCTTTGGCAAGGACGAAAATCTCTTTCAAGGAGAGCCGGGAGAGAGAGCCGGTCGAGAGGAGGACCTTATATGACGGCAATGCGGTCATCTACATCTGAGAGGATCCTGTAACCTGTCTTTTCCATGAGGACCGTATCTTCTATGCCGCACGCGCCCTTCCCGGGGAAGACCATCTTTGGCTCGATTGCAAAGGTCATTCCCTCTTCCAGGGGGTAATCATGCTTCGGAGCGAGGAAGGGGAGCTCGCTCAGCTCAATGCCTATGCCATGTCCGAGAAAATTGACTTTATGCGGTTCGTATCCAAGATAATACGGGCCAAACCCCGAACTTTCCGCAAGCTCTTGTGAATACCGAAAGAGCTCCGAGGCGGCCACCCCCTGAAGCGCCCGTTCGAGCACGGCATGTTCTATCTCTTTGCACACCTCGTATGCCCGAATGAATTGATCCGGCATGTGACCCAGCGCGTACATCCTTGTGAGGTCCATGTGGTAGCCGTGATAATTGACGCCGAAATCGACGAGAATGGGCTCGCCTTTGCGCATTTTTTTCCTGCTCGCCCCTACGGGGAAGGCAGGCGACAGCCCGAGCCCCCCCATGGGAGAATCGGCCTGGCTTACAATGCTGCCCGTACGGCCGCTCAGTATATGCCAGGTGTAGGGTTCGTAGTTGAGAGACCGCATCCGCAAGATCCCTTCATGGCCGAGGGGCTTGGCATAAGCCTCCAGCACGCCGCCCAGCCCGATCTCGCTCATCCCTTCGTGCAGGACCTCGGGGATTTTGGCGTACACCTTCTTCGCGATCGCCGCGGCCTTTTCCATGAGTGTGATCTCGAAGGATGATTTCTTTTTTCTCACCGCCTTCACCATGGGTGACGCGTCGACGAACTCCGGTCCCGGCAGCAGGTCTCTGTACTTCATCACCATGTTGTAGGGCATCACGTCGAGCTGCAGTCCGATCCTTGTCATCCCCACCACGTAAGGTCTTATCTCCTCAAGGGCCTTGAGCGGTATCACCTCCGCCAGGGGAGATTCCCGCCTCGCCCTCTTCAAGTCCCTTCTGACAAAGAGCACAGGGTCGCGCTCCAGGGGCACAAGGAGGAACGCGTCCTGCATGGTGCCGGCGAGATAATAGTAATCGATCTTATAATGAAAAAAAGCCGCATCGAGCCGGCTCTTTTCCATGAGTGGTCTTAACTTGTCGATCCGTGTCCGGATCTCCTCTCCCGGCGTGAATGTCATGGCGGTGGAGCTGCTACTCATCCTTCCAGACAGGCTTTCTCTTTTCCAGAAATGCGGTAATACCCTCCCTTGCGTCCTTTGTGGCCATGCACCCGCTCATGTAGATGATTTCCGATGCCTCCAGGGCCTGTGTGAAGTCGAGACTCAATCCGGCTTTTATCGCCCTCTTCGTCCAGACGCTCACGGGCCTGCTCTTGTTCAGCAGGTCGGCGAGGAACTTATCGACCCCTTCCCTGAACGTTTCGGTCGGTATGACTGCATTGACGAGCCCTATGGCTTCGGCTTCTTTCGCGCTGATCATCTTTCCCGTGAGCAGAAGCTCATAGGTCTTTTTTAGACCGATAATCTTCGGAAACCAGGCAGCGGCAACGGGCGGGAACACGCCCACAGCGATTTCCGGTTGTCCGAGCCTCGACTTCTCCGATGCGATCACCATGTCGCAAAAGCTGATCAGCTCGCAGCCTCCGCCGAGGGCCACGCCGTTCATCACGCCCACGATGGGGATATCGATCTCGACCATGTGCCGGAACATCCGGTGGAACAAGCCGATCATCTCGTCCACCTTGTCTTCCGTGTGGTCCTCCACGGCCGCGCCGCTGGAGAAGGCCTTCTCCCCCGCATGATCGAAGACCAGGAGCTGGAGGGACACATCCTTCAATACATCCGCAAGCGCTTCGTTGATCTCTTTCATCATCGCGATCGTAAGCCAGTTGAGCGGAGGCGCGTTGAGTGTGACCGTAGCTACCTTGCCCTTCTTTTCATACTTGATCAATTGAAAAGCCATGCCTATTCCCCCTTCTTTATGTCTATCGCCCCGGACAGGGGCTTTTTCAGTCGTTTTCCATCACCCCGGGGTGCCTCGTATCACCAATCTCATCGATACTTAGAGGCTTTTAGCCCCGGCCCTGAAGGCCCTTGACCCGTGAAAAAAAGGGGGGCCAAAGCCCCCCTTTTGTCTAATTATTTCTACTTCGCTTGCGGTTTCCCCATGACTTCTTCCATGAACTTCTCGTCGACCAGCGCCCCTTGGGCAACGAGCTGGCGGTTCTTGATGAAATTAATGGTGTCGACGCCCGTGATCTTCTTCGTGTTGAAGGCACCAAAACCGAGGAATGCCTCCCCCATCATGTTGGTCGCCAGCCAGTATCTGTGATCGTTCTTCATGGTGTCCCAGAAGAATTTCTTCTTCTGCCTGATACCGTCGACCGATTTCATCAGGCAGCCGGGGAACAGGTTCGCGAAGATCCAGACGATGCGATTGACTTCGGCATCGAGGAGAGAGAAGTCATGCTGGTTATTCTTCAGCTTCTCGTTTACCCAGGCCCTCGCCTGTTTGAACTCTTCTCCGGCCTTGTATTCGCCGTAAACGATCTCGCCGTTGTCGACAAACTTATCGGTGATGACCTGCGGGTTCCGTACCCAGCCGCCCTTGTCGTCCTTCAGCACGGGCAAGACCTTCGTGAGGAGCCCCTTCCACCCCATCTTGTACGCGGTCCACATTTCGCAGCTCACGCAGCTCCACATCGCATCTTCGATGCTGAGGTAGTGGGGGAGAAAGTCGGAGGCGCCGCCCACGGGCGCGGAGCCGTGCCGCGGACCGGCCTGGCCGAAGATCGCGAGATCGGAAGTGATCGTCAGGTCGCACGCCGTACCGATTTCCTGGCCGCCGGCGACCCTCATGCCGTTCACCCGGCAGATGACCGGTTTCTTGCACATGAGGATGGAGTCAACCATATTGTTGAAGAGCTCCATGTAGGCGCCGTACTCTTCCGGACGCATACTGTAATATTCCGAATATTCTTTTGTGTTGCCGCCCGTACAGAAGGCGTTCGGACCGGTGCCGGTAAAGACTACTGCGACGACTTCGCGGTCCGTCGAGGAATTCTCGAAACCGGCGATGACGCCCTTCACCATCTCGGTGGTGTAGGAGTTATACTGGGCCGGGTTGTTCAGCCTGATCCA
>Ga0187864_10000472_pt1 | contig 44171 bp, 49 predicted proteins | sample June2016WEW_11_4_FD_132985 | JGI IMG/M metagenome (GOLD analysis project Ga0187864, IMG submission 132985) | Peatland microbial communities from SPRUCE experiment site at the Marcell Experimental Forest, Minnesota, USA - June2016WEW_11_40 | ecosystem: Environmental > Terrestrial > Soil >...
CGAGAACATACCAAAGAAAATCACGGGCAAGGCGAACCTGCTCAGGAGGTTTTCAGAAAACCGGATGGTCCGTGAGAATACCTTGCTGAGGAGTTTTCTGAAGGATAAGTATAAGTTTGAAAACATCATAGGGGTCAGCTTTGGCATGCAAAAGGTGTTCGAGCTGATAGAAAAGGTGGCTGATACGAACGCGACGGTCCTGATCACGGGCGAAAGCGGTGTCGGCAAAGAGCTTGTGGCACGGGCTATCCACTTCAATTCGTCGAGGAGGGATAAGCCTCTGGTGGTCGTCAATTGCGGCGCTATACCCGAGACATTGCTGGAAAGCGAGCTTTTTGGCTATGAAAAGGGTGCTTTTACAGGCGCGACCGCCACGCGGCTCGGCAGGTTCGAGCTTGCCGACGGCGGCACGATTTTTTTAGACGAGATAGGGGATATGAGCTTCAATCTCCAGGTCAAGCTTCTCCGGGCGATACAGGAGAAGGCCTTCGAAAGGATCGGCGGGACCAAGACCATTGATGTCGATCTGAGGATCATGGCAGCGACAAACCACAACCTTGAAGATCTCGTGCGGGAAGGAAAATTCAGAGAAGACCTTTATTACAGGCTGAATGTCGTTCCCATCCATATGCCTCCATTGAGGGAAAGGAAGCAGGACATCCCCCTGCTCTTCGCGCACTTCCTGGAAAGATCGAACGCCATGAACAGCGCGAGCGTGGAAGGTTTTTCCGAAGAGACGATGGAAGTTCTGATGGAGTACGATTATCGCGGCAATGTCAGGGAGCTGCAGAATCTGGTAGAGAGGCTCGTCGTGCTCAAGAAGAGTGGCTTCATCGGCATCGGAGACCTCCCTGAAAAATTTTACAGCCAGCAGAAGCCGGATTATACGCGACTCGATTTGCACAGGGGTTACGACACGTTGGTATCCGAGTTTGAGCAGAATCTGATTCTGAAAGCCCTGAACGAAACAAATGGTGTAAAGAGCAAGGCCGCACAGATATTGAGCATGAACAGGACAACGCTCATCGAGAAGATGAAGCGTCTTGGAATAGCAGAATAGCGCCGCCTCACTCACTGTCAAAAAGGTGACGGGCATCGCGCTTCATCTCTTTGAATATCCCCCACATTTCCTTGTGCATCGCAGACATGCCCCGACTCGCCCATCCTGGTACGTATTTTGCTTTGACTCTTTGTCATGCAGTCAACGGAGACGCAATTACTCAGGAGCGCTTTCCAGGAATTCGTCAAGGCCTCCGATTCCCTCAGCAACTATTATCTGGTTCTGGAGGATCGGATAAAGGAGTTGAACAAAGAGATAAATGAGAAGAATAAAGAGCTGGAGAAGGCGGAAGAAGGTTTTTACAATATCCTCAATTCTCTCCCCGTAGGTGTTGTCGTGCAGCACGGCAAATCAACTCTCTTTACCAACCTGGAGGCCGAGAGATTCGGATGGCCGGAGTTTTCGGAAAGGCTCGATCACGCCGACGGAGAGATGGGAGAAGTGAGGAATGGCAAGGGTTATTTCCGCTGGAGGAAGAGCAGTCTTACCAACGGCTCCGCGGGCAAGGAGATCATCGTTTTCGAAGACGTGACGGAAGTGCAGAAAATGAAGGAGCGCTTCGAAAGGGATGAAAGGCTGAGGGCCATGGGGGAAATGGCTGCCAGGATCGCCCACGAGATAAAGAACCCCCTCGGCAGCATGCAGCTCTTTCTTTCGATGATCCTGCGGGGGAAGGTCGGCCCGAAAGAAAAGGAATACGTCAATTCCGTGATCTTCGGGGTCAATACCATCGACAGGATCATCAATAACCTCCTCTCCTATACCCGTCCGAAAACGATCAGCCTGAGGAAGACCGGGCTTTCCAGGGTCGTGAAAGAGACGCTCGACTTCATGAGCGTCTCGGTAGGAAGCAGGGACATCAAGATCACGTTCGACAGCGCCTATGACACCGATACATGGTTCGACCCCGACCTGATCAAGCTGTGTTTAATGAATTTTATCAGCAATGCGATAGAAGCCATTGCGGATAAAGGGTATATCAACGTTGGGATAAGAGAAGAGGGGGGATACGCGTCGGTAATTTTCAATGACAGCGGGGCCGGTATGAGCGAGGAAACGAGAAGGAACATATTCAATCCTTTTTTCACCACGAAGGACAAGGGCGTGGGCCTGGGCCTGTTCATCGCGCACAACATCGTAAAAGCCCATGAGGGCTACATCGAGGTGGAATCAATCGAGGGCAAGGGTTCCTCCTTTATGATCTACTTGCCGAAAGAGCGGTCATGAGAAATATCCTGGTTGTTGATGACGATTATCATATGAGGGTGGCCTTGAGCGAGGCCCTGGTAAAGGCAGGGTACGAGGTACGCGCGGCGGAGGACGGCCGGGTTGCGATGGAATCGATCAAAAAATCCTCGTGCGACCTCGTCATCACCGACGTGAAGATGCCTTATGTCAACGGGATCGACCTGCTCGGACGTCTCAAAAAGGAGCAGTGTTCCGTTCCCGTTATTGTCATCACCGCCTATGGGACTGTGGAGCATGCAGTAAACGCCATGAAAGAAGGCGCGTTTGACTACATCCAGAAGCCCTTCGATACAGAGACGCTCTATGGAATAGTGCAGCGTGCCCTCGGCCTCGACAGCGGGAAAATCGTCTGCTCGTCCAGGGCCATGAAAGAAGTGCTCCTGAAGGCGAAAGCAGTGGCGAAAACGGATGCAACGGTCATGGTGATGGGTGAGAGTGGTGTGGGAAAGGAGCTGATCTCCCGATACATGCACGAAAGCGGCCAACGCAGAGAAATGGCGTTTATAGCCGTGAACTGTGCGGCTCTTCCGGAGAACCTGCTGGAAAGCGAGCTATTCGGGTACGAAAAAGGCGCTTTTACAGGGGCCGCGGCCAGAAAGCCGGGGAAGTTCGAGCTCGCGGACAAAGGGACTATCCTTCTCGATGAAGTGACGGAGGTGGACCTCAGATTGCAGGCAAAACTCCTGAGGGTCCTGCAGGAAAGGGAGGTCGAGGTCATCGGCTCGAAGTACCCGAAGAAGGTCGACGTGAAAGTGATCGCCACGACGAATAGGAACCTCGCCAAACTCATGCAGGAAGGGAAATTCCGCGAGGACCTCTATTACAGGCTCAACGTCTTCCCCATCGTGGTCCCCCCCTTGCGGGAAAGAAGGGAGGATATCCCCGAACTTACCGCGCACCTCCTGAAGAAGTATGCCCGGGGGACGGATACCCGTATAAGCGCGGAGGCGATGGATTACCTTATGCAAAAAGGCTGGAAAGGGAACGTCAGGGAACTGGAGAACGCGGTCGCCAGGGCTTGCATCCTCTCCGACTACACGGTCATTAAGCCGGCGCACCTTCAGGATCCCTGTGACGAGAACGAGCAGGTGGCCCCGAGGACACCCGTGGATGGCGTGGGTTCGGTGAGAGAGATGGAGATGAAGCTGATTCTGGATGCCCTGAAATCGATGGATGGGAACCGGACAAAGGCAGCATCGGTCCTGGGGATAACCTCGCGGACCTTAAGAAATAAAATAAAGGAGTATCGGGATCTGGGTGTTGCGGTCCCTTAGGGAGGGCTTCTTGGAAGTAATCGATCTGATCGAGAAAGCGCTCGATATACGGGCTTTTTATCACCGGATACTGGCGAGCAACATAGCCAACGTAGAAACACCGGGATATAAGGAGAAAGATATAGACTTCAGGAAGGAGCTGGACAGTTCGACGAGAGAACCGGCGCATATCGAGGTGAAAGTGAAAGAGACGATCGACGGCGGCATAGCCGCCATCGACGGAAATACCGTGAACATGGAGGACCAGATTGTCAAAATGACGGAAAACACCTTGATGTTCAATTCCCTCGTCCAGATGATCAACAAGAAGTTTACCATGATACGCTATGCGATTAACGAAGGGAGGAGATAAGATGGGGATGCTCGATATCCTGCGCATAAGCTCTTCAGGCATGAAGGCCCAGAGGACGAGAATGGAGGCCATTTCGACGAACCTGGCGAATGTCCACTCGACGAAGACCGAAGAGGGGGGTCCTTTCAGGAAAAAAGAGGTGGTTTTTGCCCCCGAGGACGTTTCGGAAGAAACACCGTTCGGGTCAATGCTGGAGCATAAGATGGAAGGGGTGAAAGTCGAGGAGATAGTCGAGAGCGCGAAGCCCTTTGAGCGGACGTATGATCCCTATCATCCCCATGCGGACAGCGATGGCTACGTGTCACTTCCCAACGTCAACGTGATGGAAGAAATGTCGGACATGGTCGCGGCGACAAGGGCCTACGAGGCGAATGTCAACGTGGCCGGGAGCGTCAAACAGATGTTCCAGAAATCCCTGGAAATAGGCCAGTAGGAGAAACCATGAATATAGAGAAGGTCGTATTCGACGATTTCGCGCTGAACGAAGGGGCCAAGGCGGGCAAAGGCGCGGCTTCCTTCTCCGAGATCCTGAAAGAGTCGATCAGCAAGGTGGCCGAGCTTGAAAAGGAGGCGAGCGAGCAGACTTTGAGGCTCACCAAGATGGAAACCCAGGATGTCCATAACACCATGATCTCCGTTCAAAAGGCGGACCTGAGCTTCCAGATGATGATGCAGATAAGGAACAAGATTATCGATGCATATCAAGAGATAATGAAAATCCAGGTATAGATAGATGGACGCGTTCATCGGCAACCTGAAGACTCACCTCAAAACCGTACCCAGGAACAAACTCTATCTCTACCTTATGGTCCTGGTGGCGGTTGTCGGCGGGTCTGTTATCGGACTTTCTTTCCTCCAGAAGGAAGACTACCAGCCGTTGTTCACAGGGCTCGCGACTGAGGATGCGTCCACGGTCGTGGCGAAGCTGAAGGAGCAGAAGATCCAGTACAGGCTGGGCGTAAACGGAACGACCATATCCGTGCCGAAGGAGAACGTCTACGACGTAAGACTGCTCCTTGCCTCTCAAAATGCACTACCCGGCGCGGGCGGAATAGGTCTGGAGCTGTTTGACAAGACCAACTACGGCATGACCGAGTTCATGCAGGGCATTAATTATAAAAGGGCCATACAGGGGGAATTGACGAGGACCATCAACCAGATGCCGGAAATCCTCGCTTCCAGGGTTCATATCGCCATACCTGAGAAGACGCTCTTTACGGAAAGGGAAAAAGAGGTGACGGCATCCGTATTCCTCAAGCTGAAACCGGGCAGAGAGTTGGGGAGGGAACAGGTAGCCGGAATAGTGCAGCTTGTGGCCGGGAGCATAGAGGGGCTGAAGGCCGAGAACGTGGTGGTCATCGACTCTTCCGGGCGGATCCTTCACAAGAGCGGCGATACGAATTCCGCTTTTAACATGTCCGGTCAGGAATACGAGCTGCAGAGGAATGTGGAAAGGAAGATCGAGGAGTCGGTCCAATCGATGCTCCAGACCTTCCTCATGAACAGCAGATCCATCGTGAGGGCAAGCGTCGAGCTCAACCTGCGGAAGGTGGAGAAAGTAGAAGAGGAGTATGGCCCCGGCAAAGCCGTAGTAACGAGCCAAAAGAAGGTCAGGGAAAAATCGGTGAGCAGCAAAGCGAAAGCGGGCGGGGTCCCCGGTGTCGCGGCCGGTGCTGCGGCCGCCGCCGCCAAGGCGAAGCAGGCGGGGCCGAAACAGGAAGAGCAGAACCTGAACCAGACGGAGAAAGAAGACGAACAGGTCAACTATGAGGTGAGCAAAACGGTGAGAAAGATCGTCGAGCCTTTCGGTGATATAAAGCACATCTCTCTCGCCGTCCTCGTCGACGGAAAATACGAAAAGATAAAGGGGCAGAACGGCGAGGAGCTGAAGTATATCCCGAGGTCGCAGCAGGAGCTGGGCAACATACGGAACCTGGTCTTGAGGGCGGCCGGTTTAAACGAAGAGAGGGGCGATAAAATCGAGGTCCTGAACATGCCCTTCGAGGTCGAGAACATACCGGATGAAAAGAGCCTCTTCGGCAATGCGGACAACAAGGGGCTTGTGCTCAATCTGGGAAGGTATGCCTTTTACCTGATCATCGCGTTGTCCGTATTCTTTTTCGTTTTGAGGCCGTTCTTCAAGATAATCCAAAGGAAGGAAGAAGCTGTTCCCCTGCAAAAGGTAAAAGACATCTACATGAAGACCGGAGGAGCAGGACCTGCGGCTATACCGGCGGGAGACCAGACCCAGCCGGCGATAGCGGAAGCATTCAAAGACAAAGCCCTCGTGGGATCGATAATACGGGAATGGGTTAAGGAGAACGCGTAATGGATGCCCCCGCAGAGCTTCCAGGCATAAAAAAAGCCGCAATACTCCTGCTTACGATGGATGAAAACCTCTCGAAAGAGGTGATCAAGGAGCTGGATGAGGACGAGATAGAGGCGGTCGGACAGGAAATAGCCAGACTGCGCCTTATACCACACGAGGTGGTAAGCAAGGTGCACGAGGAATTCGCCAAGAAGATCGATGGGCGCAAGAAGAATGTCGTCGGCGGGGAAACAAAGTTTAAGATGCTCATCGAAAAGAGTCTGGGCGCCGAAAAGGCGGAGCTTTTCATGGGGAACATGGAATCGAGGAGGGGCATGCCGGGTGATTTCCTGAGAACTGCCGACGCGAGGATACTGGCGAACGTTTTACGGGGGGAGCACCCTCAGACTATCGCGCTGGTCCTGTCGATATTGAGTATAAAGAAGGCCTGCGACCTTGTGACGTATCTTCCGGAAAAAATCCATCGCGATGTGGTCTCGCGGATGGCATACCTGGAAAAGGTGGACAAGAAAATCATCGAGGACGTGGAGAATGTCCTCAAGGAGCAATTGGAGACGACCGGCGCCGTAGAGGGCAGACAAATAGGCGGGGTTGAGATGGTGGCGAACATACTCAACCAGATGGACAGAAAGCTTGAATCGGAGCTGTTGGGAAAGATAGAGGAAGAAGACGCGAGCCTTGCGGAGCGGATACGACAGCTCATGTTTACCTTCGAAGACCTCATGAAGATCGACGACCGGGGCATGCAGACGCTGCTGAAGGAAATTACTTCGGAGGATGTCGGTCTCGCCTTGAAGGGCTCCTCCGATCATATTAAAGACAAAATCTTTAAGAACATGTCGGAAAGGGCCGCCGCGATGCTCAAGGAGGACCTGGAGGCAATGGGTCCTGCCCGGGTCTCCGACGTCGAGCGGGCGCAGATAAAGATTGCGATGGTCGCCAAGAAGCTGGAGTCTGAGGGCAAAATAATGCTCTCGAAGGGCAATGAAAGATTCGTCTAGGGCGTCGATACCATTTATTTTCGACGACCTCGGTGCAGTCGGGCATGAGAGGCCCGAGGCCGGGTTCGTATCTTATTTTCGTCCCAGGGTTGCAGAGGCAGAGATTGAAGAGACGGTCGAGGAGCCGCCTCCGAGTCTTGAAGACCAGGCCAGAAAAGTGTTCGAGGACGCGTACGTGCAGGGGGAAAAGGCGGGCTGCGATATGGGCATGCGGCGGGTTGAGTCCATCGCAAAAAGGCTTGAGAGGCATATTGAAGAAGTGACGTTATTCAAGGGTGCCCTCGAGGAGAGGTATGAAAAATTGGCGGTCGAGCTTGCCCTGAAGTTCGCCGAGACGATTGTTCTCCGGGAGTGCGCGGAGAAAAGAGATGTGCTGGCGGCCATGATAAGAAAGGCCATGGAAATGTGCGAGGAGAAAGGCGAACTCGTCATACGGGTCAGGGCGGAGGACGCTCGCTATATAGAGGGTATCCGCTCCGATCGCATTAAGGTGATCGCCGATGACACGCTGAAGGAACCGGGCTTTACGATAGAAACACAGGTGGGCGATATAGACGGAAGGATTAGTTCCCAGCTCGAAGAGCTGAGAAGTGCGCTGACCGGTGATCATGAGTGATGAACGGCTCCTGTCGGAGGTGACACGAAAGCTCATCCATCGTTATCCCTACAGGATATACGGAAGAGTAAACCAGGTAGTGGGCCTCGTTATTGAGGGCAGGGGCCCATTGTCGTCAGTGGGTGACTCGGCGCTGATCTACCCGCTCGACGACTCGCCTCCCATACACGCGGAAGTCGTCGGTTTCAGAGACGGAAAAACGATGCTTATGCCCCTTGGTGATCTGAGGGGCATCGGCATAGGGTCACGCATACTCTCGAAGAAGCAGACCGTAAGCACCGGCGTGGGCGACGGCATCCTGGGACGGGTCATAGACGGTCTTGGTCACCCTATCGACGGGAAGGGGCCCTTGAACTGCCGTGAATCGATCCCCATTTATCAGGCTGCAGCCAATCCTATGAAAAAGCGGCGTATTGTCGAGCCCCTTGACCTGGGTGTGAGGAGCATTAACGGCCTTCTCACCTGCGGGAGGGGGCAGAGGATGGGGATATTTGCAGGATCGGGCGTCGGGAAAAGCGTGCTTCTCGGCATGGTGGCGCGCCATACCGAGGCAAAGGTGAACGTCATCGGCCTGATCGGCGAAAGGGGCAGGGAGGTGCGGGAGTTCATAGAAAAGGACCTGCAGGACGGAATCAATCATTCGATAGTCGTGGTCGCGACCTCTGATCAGCCGCCTCTCATCAGGGTACGGGCCGCTTTCCTTACCATCGCCCTTGCCGAATATTTCAGGGACCAGGGAAACGACGTGCTTTTGCTCATGGATTCGCTGACGCGCTTCGCCATGGCGCAAAGAGAGATCGGCCTTGCCATAGGGGAGCCGCCTACGACAAAGGGGTATCCGCCGAGTGTCTTTTCTCTGCTTGCAAAACTTCTCGAGAGGGCAGGCAATGGAGAAGGCGAGGGCGCAATGACTGCCATTTATACGGTGCTGGTGGAAGGCGACGACCTTGATGATCCCATAGCCGATGCGTCGAGGTCGATCCTCGACGGCCATATCGTGCTCTCCAGAAAGCTGGCGAATGGAAACCATTACCCGGCGGTGGATGTGCTCAAAAGCGTCAGCCGGGTAATGAAGGACATCGTGCCGCGGCAGCAGACGGAGTACGCGGGCAAGATCATCGAGGTGCTGGCGGAGTACGAGAGGGCTGAAGACCTCATCAATATAGGGGCATACGCGTCAGGCAGCAACAAGAAAATAGACTACGCAATCTCCATGATGGAGAAGGTGAAGCTTTTCCTCACCCAGAAGAGCGACGAAAAGGCCACCCTTGAAGAAACGATCAACAGCATGAAGATACTCTTCTATGTTTAACTTTCGTTTCAGCAGGCTGATGGAAATCAAGGAAAATCTGCGCGAACACAAACAGGGGGAGCTGGAGAGCGCCATTGCCGCCTCGGAGAAGTTGATGCGCAGGATCCTGGCAATGGAAGAGGAGGTCGTAGACCGCTACAACGGCATGCTTAGCCGGTGCATGACGGGAGAGCAATTTTCTCTGCTGATCGGTCACCTGGCCTATCTGGACGGGAAGAAAGCGGCCATGAGGGCGGAGAAGGAAAAGACGGATAAGCGAATCAACGCCTTGAGAAGAGAGTTGTTAGCTCTCACTATGGAAGTGAAGATGTTTGAGAAACTGAAAAAGAAGGCCCTTCAGGCGGCAAGGATTGCATCGGCCAGGAACGAGCGGAAAATGATGGACGATCTCGCCTCCAGAGTGGAAGGGAAGTAGGAAAAGAAGCAACGGGAAAATTCTTCCGGATAGGAACTTTTTGAGTCCCCATCCGGAAAATTCTTCCGGATAGGAACTTTTTGAGTCCCCATCTGGAAAATTCTTCCGGATAGGAACTTTTTTCCCGCACCGCACCCCGCCTTTACGCACCCCTCTCCAATGTTGTCGTACTCTCCCAACGTAATTATGATACGGCATGCTTTTTGTTATAAGTCCTCTCATGCAACGGACAATGCTGAACCTGCCGACAACGTGTATGACTGACCTCAAGGCAACAATCGCGGACCTCAAGGTCCCTGCCGCGCTCGTCGGCGACAGCCCTTTCGGGGCCCTGCTGAGTCAGGCAATGGACGAGGGCTCGCTGCAAGGAGCCGGCGGTGCTGTGGCGCAAGCAAAGTCCTCCTCCTCTCTTGATCTGCCGGCTCTCCTGCTGGCCTTCCTGGGGGAAAACGTTGAAACTTCCGGCCAGGCCACGCAGGCGACCGCGGGGCCGGCGCTTCAGACGGCGAGCAACAAGGACCTGAAGGCGAGTGATAGGCCGGCGGCCGGAAGCACGCGGGATGAGGGAACGGTCGCAGGCACAAACCTCAAATCTGAGCAACAACTGCAAAACCTGGTCATGAGGCTGCTGGCCCTGGTGATAACGACGGATGCCGGGGCCGGAGGTCAGACGGCCGTGGCAAAGGGTTCGGACTCAGGGGAGGAGAAGGCTGCCGCAGAACCGGGCAATGGGCTCACTACCGGTGTGAAGGACGGCGACGGCGACGGCACATCTCACCGGAGCAAAGCGTCGTCGAATAGCGGCGCATCGGGTAGCGCGTCGGAGACGGACAACCGGCATCTCCTCGATACCGTGGCGCTCCTGCTCTTTACGGGGCTTGAGGCAATCACGCAGGAGCCGGGCAGGGAATCGGGAGCATCCGGGGAGACGCAGTCTCTCCTGCCGAAGGACGGCGGGACAGAGACGGAGATTGCGCCGGTGCCGGCGCAGCCTGCGGCCGGCGGACCGGCTGTCGAAAACCCCGGCGTGAAGGGCCGGGAGACAGTTGCATTGCCGGGGGACGAGCTGAACGGCTTTGCGGCGCGTCTTCTCGGCGCAGGGACGGATGCGGCTGCATCCACAGGGACGACGGCGGTCCGGGCGGAGTTTGCGCTCACGCCGGCAGGGGAGGCCGGTGCGGACGAAAACAGTCTCACCCTGCAGATATCCACTTATTGGGGCTCAGCGCCCCCTCCACCGGCAAAGCCGGATGGAGCCTCCCCCCTCATGCAGATATCCAGTTATTGGGGCTCAGCGCCCCCTCCACCGGCAAACGCCGCGACCCGCTTGGCGGGTATCCCGGCCTCCCCCCTCATAAGTGCCAATGCCGCCGGAAGCGTGGGGCAGACAAGCCGGGTAGGGCAGGCGGCAGGCGGCGTGCAGGACGGTGCTGCAGCAGGGACTGAAGGGGCCGGCAGCGCATCATCCGATGGCGTGGTGACCATCGTCAAGGAGCTGACGCCCCTCCTTTTCGAAGGCCGGGACGAGAACGCGTCGCACGACCCGGCGGCAGGCAAGGAGAGTGCCGGTGCGAAGGAGGGCTACCCGATCACACTCGATGAGCATGTCTCGGTGAATGACGAACCGACGCAGGAGCAGCAGGCGTCAGGGCAGCCCGGCTCCGCCGGCACAATCGAGAGGTTCGACCGGGTCATGGAACAGGTCGGGACCGGTACAGGCCCACACGATATGATGGTCAGGCTCACGGTAGGGAACGACGAAAGCCTCGTCCTTGGGTTGAAGGACCTCGGCCACACGGTAACGGTGGAAATCAGGGGTTCGAATCAGGGGATGATAAACCTGCTTCAGTCGCAGCGGGACGTCATCATCAGCCACCTGGAAGGCAAGGACATATCGGCGAACATCGTCATCGACCCGAACGCCTCAGGGACGCCGGAGAAGCAAGAGAGGAGAGAGACGAGGCAAAGGACCTCAGCCGCTCGCGCGAAAGTCAGCGGGGGGTTCGACGGGTTACTCGAAGTATTCGCGTAAAGGAGGGCACAATGGCTGCAGGAACCAGTACTACAACGGCTGTCTCGGGAGCGGGTTCGACCATCTCTTCGAACGGGTCCAATTTGTCTACGGTAACCAACGAAGACTTCCTTCAGATTTTGATCGCGCAACTGCAGAACCAGGATCCGCTCAATCCTACCGATCCGAGCCAATTTGTCACGGAGCTGGCCGAGATGACGCAGGTGCAGTCGCTTCAGAGCATGCAAACATCTCTTTCGAGCCTGGCGAGCAGCCTCGGCACCGGGTCTATGAGTCAATGGGCTTCGACCGTGGGGGACTACATGCAGGTAAACGACACGTCCATATCACAAGGGGATGAGGTGGTCCTCTCCCCGAGCGGGAGTTACAGCCAGATAACGCTGAACCTGACGAATAAATCGGACGGAAGCAGCAAACAGGTCACGTTCAATTCGGGCGACTCCCTGGTTTACAGCGACACGGACGGGAATTACACGGTACAGGGGGCGACGGCGACGCAGAACGGCCAGTCCGTCGCGTGCAGTACACAGGTATACCGGTACATAAGCGGCGTGCAGTCGGGCAGCTCCGGGGTCATGCTCGTGGCAAGCGATGGGACGACGTACGCACCAAGCGCTATCATAGGACTAACCAAATAACGCAAAGGGGGGGGACAGCATGCTCACGTCACTTTATTCGGGAATCAGCGGCCTTTTGGCAAACAGCGAGGCGCTCGACATCGTGGGTAATAACATAGCGAACTCCAACACCACGGGTTTCAAATCGAGCAGCGCATCATTCGAAGACGTGCTCTACCAGACGATAACAGGCACAAGCGGTACGGGGCAGGTGGGAACAGGCGCGGCCCTGGGCGCCGTCCAGACGGATTTCTCCGAGGGGTCGATCAAGACGACGGACTCCGCAACCGATCTGGCAATCGGCGGACAGGGGTTTTTTATCGTGCAGAAACCGGGGGACAGCACGGATTACTACACGAGGGCAGGGGGGTTCAGCCTTGATACGGCCGGCGATATGGTCGACGCCAACGGCGATTACCTTCAGGGCAAAGTCATAGACCAGGCCACCGGAACGGCCACAGGGGTGGATGGAGATATCAACATATCCCAGCAGCCGAGCCAGCCGAAGGCCACGCAGACCCTGAATATGGTGGTCAATCTCGAGTCGGACTCGGCGTGGAAGGGCGAGTGCACCGTGGCGAGCGGCACGGATCTCAGCAGTATTACGGCAGCCGCCGGCAGCTATCCTGCCACCGGCGATTATGTCTTTGACGTGACCGGTGCGGCGGATAAGAACGGTAATTTCCCTGTAACGGTGACCATGCCCGATGGCACCGTGGTCACGGGGACCGCAACCAGTAATGGCAACGTCACCGACTTCACCGGCACGGATTCGAAGAACAATACGGTGGATACCGGCCTGAATCTCACTTTCGGCACCCTGACCAGCGGTGACGCGACCAAATTCACCCTTTCCGGTTTTGACGGCACGTCCGCGACCACCCAGTCCAATACGTCAAACTATTCGTCATCCGAAACAGTGTACGACTCACTCGGCACGGCCCACACGGTAACGGTCGATTTCCGGAAGGCTTCCGTGGACGCCACCTCTCAAACATCGACGTGGGACTGGAATGTGACGGTAAACGGAGGTGATACGGTGGTCTCAGGGGGGTCGGGGACCATGACGTTCAATGAAAACGGCGTCCTGACTTCAGGCGGCTCACCGCAGGCCGTCACCTTCGATTTCATCGGGGCCCAGCAAAATCAGGTCATCGACCTCGTGTTGGGGTCGGCGTCGGGAGAAGGCTCATCGACGCAGTACAGCAGTGCTTCGACGACCACCTACGTGGGCCAGGACGGGTACGCCCCCGGCGTGCTCCAGAGCGTCAGTGTGAGCAACGATGGCGTCATCTCCGGTACCTATGACAACGGACAGATCTTGCAGCTTTACCAGTTAACCCTTGCAAGCTTCAACAACCCCCAGGGATTGAAAAAAGAAGGCGGCAATCTCTATTCGGCAACGCTCGATTCCGGCGCCGCGTACACCAACGCCCCGGGCCAGGGTGGGACCGGAACGATCAGCTCTAACTCACTCGAAGAATCAAATGTAGATCTGGCAACAGAATTCGTGAACATGATAATCTACCAGAACGGCTACGAGGCGAACTCAAAAGTAATTACCACGACAGACCAGATCCTCCAGGACCTCTTGAACATCATACCGAGATAGTAAACACGTGAGCGGCCGTGTTGCCGTTCTCAGGCACATGAGAGCTGCAAGGGGCGGGTGGCATGCCACCCGCCCCTTCTTTGAATAATAGGTCCTATGGGACGTATACGACCTATATGCTACTCGTCCCACATGCCTCGCATGTCCCACATGTCCCGGATGTCAAGAATGTGACATGAATCGTTTTTCTCCCAACACTAAGAAGGGGTACCCGGCGCTGCACCGCTCCCTCCCATGGGGCCCTTTTTCCCGGTGCGGGCCGGTTTTCCTCCGTCCGTGATCGCTGGCACATATATTGCTTTTTTCACGTGGGAGGAAAGAAATATGGCCGAAGAACAAGTAGAAGAAACCGTGCCGGAGAGTGCGTCGCCGGAAAAAAAGAAGAAAGGGTACTTGAAAATCGTGGTAATCGGTGTCGTGGCCGCCGGGCTGGCCGGTGGGGCAGGGTACCATTTTTACGGCAAGACGCTGCGTGCGCGCTACAGCCAGAAGCAGCAGGCGAGCAATGAGCAGGAGAGAATCGAGGTCGGACCTATTTTATCGCTTGACCCCTTTATCATCAATGTTTCAGGAGATTCCCTGAAATTTGTCAAGATCTCCGTGGCCATGGAGCTGAAGAATGAAAAAGCCGTCGAGCGCACAAAGAAGATGACGCCGGTCGTTCGGGACATCATGCTGTCGGTGCTCGGGACTAAAAGACCGGAAGTCTTCATGGACGTCAACGGGCGTGCCGCGATGAAAAAGGAGTTGTTTGACGGCGTTAACCGGCTTTTCGCGGACAACGGCCTCAAGGCCGTCTACATCACCGATATCGTCATGCAGTAGGAGCGCGCACATGGAGCAGCTACTCTCCCAGGAAGAAATTGACGCACTGCTTAAGGGCATCTCCGAAGGAGACGTCGAGGCCGCCGTGGAAGAAGTGCAGGTAGAGGCCGAACAGACGCCTTCGCCGCGGGCCAAAGCCCAGATATTGGATTTCGCGAAATATACGAAAGGCAGAAAGGAGAGGCTGCCGTCGCTCGAATTTATTTCAGACAGGTTGTCAAAATCCTTACGATCTGCCCTCACCCTGTTTCTCGAAAGAGAGGTCGACATAAACATCGCCCCCACGCAGTATGTCGAATACGGAGAATTCATAAAGACGCTCCCTCTGCCCACAAATATGAACATCGTCACCACGGAGCACCTCAAGGGGTTTTTCATCGTGATTTTCGACGCAAAATTGATCTTCTGCGTCCTTGAGACCGTCTTTGGCAGCAACACGATTACCGTGCCGAAAATAGAGGGCAGGGAATTCACCAAAATCGAATTCAACGTCATAAAAAAGCTCGTCGATATCGTCTGCGCAGAAATGGAAAAGGCGTGGGACCCGGTGTACAAGATACGGTGCAGATATTCCAGATCGGAGATAAACCCCAACTACATCACCATGATCTCTCTTGAGGAAACGGTTGTCATTTGCGAGTTCACGATCGAGGTCGCGGACGTGGTGAGCTGGATGAAGATATGCATGCCCTACGGCATCCTCGAATCGATAAAGGGCTATCTCATTTCCACGCCTTCAAGAGAAGACCTGGAAATGCGGCAAAAATGGGTCCAGAAACTGCGTGAGCGTGTGAAAGAAGTGCCCCTCGACATACGGGGCATCCTCGGAAAAAAGAAGATTTCCGTCGAGGAGTTCCTGAGAATAAAAAGGGACAGCGTCATCATCATAGATAGGGGCGTGGATGAGCCGATCGACATCGAGGTCGGGAACAAGACCAAGCTGAGGGGCAAAATGGGCGTCTACAAAGGGAACAAAGCAATCAGAATAGAGCAGATAATTGATTAACAGGGGGAAGTGATGGAGGAATTCTCAGCCTCGGAACGGCAGACCGGCCGCAATGAAGGTCACGAAATGAGCATCGAGAGTCTTCTTGACATTCCCGTCGAAATCTCCGTCGAGATAGGAAGGACGAAGATGGCTATAGGCGATCTCCTCTCGCTGACGAGGGGGTCGATTGTAGAACTGAACAGGTTGGCAGGAGAATCAGCGGACATTTATGTGAACGAGAAGCTTGTCGGGAAAGGTGAGATCGTGGTGGCGAGCGAGAGACTGGGTGTGAGAGTGCTGGAAATAGTGACGCCGAAAGAAAGGGTGCAGAAGCTCGGCTAATGGAAAATATCTATCTCAGCGCTGTGAAGATGCTGCTGGTGCTCGCCGCGATGGTGTTCGGCACCATAATCTTCTCTCGCTACATGGGAAAATGGCGGTTGAACCTTGGGCCGAAAGGCCGCGGCTACGGCCTGCAGAAGGTGGAGACCGTCAATCTCGGATACCGGAAATTCGTCTCGGTCATCGAGGTAAAGAACCGCGTGCTGGTCATAGGGGTCGGTGAAAAGGAGATGGCCCTTCTCGCGGAATGGAAAAAAGAGGAGGAGACAGTATGAGACTCTTCCTCATCGCCCTCGTCATGGTTTCTTTCTTCGGGCTGTCCTCCCTTTGCTATGCCGGGTCGAGCCACGCCGGGGCCGGGGCTCAAGCCGCCGGGCCTAAAAGTTCCGATCTCTTCGGCTCTCTTGTGGGGAGCCACGGGAACAAGAACCTTATCAATATCGTGATCGTCCTCACCATTCTGACATTCGCCCCGGCAATCCTGCTCCTCATGAGCTCGTTCACGAGGATTGTCATTGTCCTATCCCTTTTGCGGCAGGCGATGGGCGTGCCGCAGCTCCCTCCGAACCAGATCATCGTGGGTCTTTCATTGTTTCTCACGTTTTTCATCATGGCCCCAACGTACGAGCGGATTCAGACCTCTGCCCTGGGTCCTTTCATGAACGACCAGATCGGTTACGAAGAGTTCCTGAGCAAGTCGTCGCAAGAATTGAGCGTTTTCATGTTGAAATTTACCAAGGAGAAAGACCTGGGCCTGTTCATGAGCATTGGGGGATTGAAAAAGCCTGCCACCGAGAAGGATATACCCTTCAAGGTCATCGTGCCGGCATTTGCGATCAGCGAGCTGAAGAGGGCCTTTCAGATCGGTTTCCTCCTCTATATTCCTTTCCTGGTTATCGATATGGTGATCGCGAGCGTCCTGCTTTCAGCGGGGATGATGATGCTGCCGCCCATATTCATCTCGCTGCCCTTCAAGTTGATGCTGTTCGTACTGGTTGACGGATGGAACCTTCTTACGGCCTCTCTCGTCAAAGGTTTTTTCTAGGAGGCGAAAGTGAGTCAGGACCTGGTAATCCAACTATTCAGAGACTGTTTGAAGACGACGCTCCTTATCTCGGCTCCATTGCTCGGCGCGGCCATCGTGGTCGGCCTCACGGTCAGTATATTCCAGGCCGCGACACAGATCCATGAGGCGAGCCTAGCCTTCGTGCCGAAGATACTGGCTATCATCGTATGTCTCATAATCTTGTCGCCGTGGATGTTGCAGGTCCTTGTGGCCTTTACCACCGAGATTATCTCGAATATCCCGGTTTACGTGAGGTAGGTGAGGTGGTCGACATAACTCTCGAGGCACAGAAATTCGTTCTCGTCTTCTTCCGGGTCGTCTCGATGATCTGGTTCCTGCCCCTTTTTGAGTCAACGAGCGTATCCGCCGTGTACAAGGCGGGTCTGTCTCTGCTTATCGCTTTCCTCCTTTTTGAATCAGTGGCGATGCCCGATCTTCAGGGGGATGCCTTTCTTCTTCTGATCGCCGTGGGGAAGGAGGTCGTGGTTGGCCTTGCCATGGGGTTCTTCGTGAGGGTGCTCTTCTCCGCGGTGAGCGCGGCAGGGGAGGTGATCTCCATGCAATCCGGCCTGGGCTTCGCCCGTTCGATGGACCCGGCGATGATGGCGCAGTCGACAGCCCTTGAACAGTTCCAGGGTCTGCTTGCCACCATGATCTTCTTAGGGATAGATGGCCATCACGTCCTTTTGAAAAGCATTGCGAAGAGCCTCAGGGATGTGCCTCCGGGCGCAATTGTGCTAAGACCGGCCCTGTTCGAGTTCGTGGCCGACGCGACAGGAAAACTCTTTGGGGCGAGCTTAAAGATTTGTGCCCCCGTGATCGTGACGCTCTTTCTTATGGAGATCGGGTTAGGCATTCTGACGCGGCTGATCCCGCAGGTAAATGTCTTCATTGAAGGTGCGTCGATGAAAGTGCTCGTGACGCTTGCCATGCTGGCAACTGCCCTCAACCTGATCGTTCCCGTGATTGCAGGGCTTTTCAGGGGCTTGGATGGCGACATGCTGAGAATCATCAAGTCCGTGATGTGAGGAAGAGGTAAAGGCATGGCGGCGGATAGCTTTCAGGAAAAAACGGAGCAGCCGACCGAGAAGCGCACCCAGGATGCGCGAAAGAAGGGGCAGGTGGCGCAGTCGCCGGAGCTTGCGTCCTGCTTCGTTATCCTATTCATGTCCGTTTTCCTGTACGGCTCCATGTCCAGGGGCTTCGATAAGATGTTCGCTATGTATTCCCGCTGCATCAGGAATTTGAATATCGAGATTACCGTGGCGAGCGCATCGGACGTGCTCTCGTTTGCCGCATATCAATGGCTCGAGATAGTGGTCCCCATCTTTGCCCTGCTCGTTGCCATCGGCGTTTTCTCCTCATTCGTTCAGACGGGTTTCATGTGGAGCTTTGAAGTGCTCAGTCCGAAGATCGAGACCCTTAACCCCTTCAAGGGCATAAAGAAGCTCCTCTCCGGAAGGTCTCTCTTCGAGGTGCTCAAAGCGGTCATCAAGATAGTCATTCTCGGTTATATCGTCTATTCGCTGCTCATGAAAGAGCTGCCTGTCATACTCTCCCTCGGGGCTCAGGAGCCGGTGTCGATAATCGGCTATATCGGGCGGACGTGCTTCGGTCTGGCCGTCAAGCTCGGCATTATCTTCCTCTTCGTCGCGGGTCTCGATTATATGAAGCAGAGATGGCAGCAGAAAAAGGACCTCATGATGACGCGCCAGGAGGTCAGGGAGGAATTTAAGGAGAGGGAGGGCAGCCCGCTCGTGAAATCGAGGCTGCGCAGCCTCCAGAGGGATATGGCGCGGAGGAGGATGATAGAGGACGTGAAGAAGGCTGAGGTGGTGGTGACGAACCCGACGACATACGCCGTGGCGATCATGTATGTCGCAAAAAAGATGCCTGCGCCCAGGATAGTCGCCAAAGGGGGAGGGTTTGTCGCAGAGCAGATAAAGAAGGTGGCCAGGCTGCACGGCGTCACGGTCATCGAGAATAAGCCTGTTGCGCGAGCCCTCTTCTATGCCGTAAAGGTGGGTGACTACATTCCGGAAACATTCTATGTCATCGTCGCGGAGCTGCTTGCCCAGGTGTACAAGCAAAGGAACAGGGTGATTCTGTAATGGAAAAGATCGCGAACCAGATACGGGATAAAGGCGACGTCATCATCGCCTTCAGCGTCGTTTTCGTCATACTTATCATGCTCATTCCGCTCAACCCCTTCCTTGCGGATATCTTCCTGACGACGAGCATCTCGGTCTCCCTGCTGATCCTCTTTATAGGGATGTATATACGCAGACCCCTCGACTTTTCGGTGTTTCCCTCTGTGCTCCTGATCACGACGCTCTTCAGGCTCTCCTTGAACATTGCATCCACGAGGCTGATACTCCTGCACGGCGACGAGGGTCCGCAGGCCGCGGGAAAGCTCATCAAGGCCTTCGGCACGTTCATCGTGGGGGGGAATTATGTGGTCGGCTGCGTCGTTTTCCTCATCCTGATCATCATAAATTTTGTCGTTATCACAAAAGGCGCGGGGAGGGTCGCGGAGGTCGCCGCCCGGTTTACCCTTGACGCAATGCCCGGCAAGCAGATGAGCATAGACGCGGACCTGAACGCAGGGCTCATCGACGACGTCAGCGCGAGAAAAAGAAGGCAGGGCGTCGAGATGGAGGCAGACTTTTACGGGGCCATGGACGGTGCAAGCAAGTTCGTCAGGGGAGACGCCATAGCCGGCATCATTATCGTATTCGTCAATATCCTGGGTGGTTTCGCCATAGGGGTGCTGCAGAAGGGCATGCCCGTGACGGAAGCCCTGAGCGTCTACACCATCCTGACCATAGGGGAGGGCCTCGTCAGCCAGATACCCGCCCTCCTCACTTCAACGGCAGCCGGCATCATCGTCACCAGGGCCGCCAGCGAGTCGAACCTGGGCAGAGATGTGATCACCCAGATCTTTACGCAGCCGAAGGCGATTCTGCTCGCTTCCGTCATCATACTCTCCATAGGCATAGTGCCGGGCATGCCCCTTATGCCTTTTATGGCGCTGTCGACCGTGACTTTTGCCGTCAGCTACGTGATCAGAAAGGCCAAGAAAGAAGAAGAGGCGGCCGCTCCGGAGCTGCCGGCACCGGAAAAAGAGAAAGAAGAGACGGTCCAGCCCATCGAGGTCCTGGAGCTGGAGATCGGCTACGCGCTCATCCCCATCGTGGATGCCGAGCAGGGCGGAGAGTTGCTGGATAAGATAAGGGCCATAAGAAAACAGATGGCCATGGAGCTCGGCATCGTTGTTCCCCCGATGAAGCTGAAGGATAACCTCCAGTTAAAGGCGGGCGAGTACGTGATCCAGTTGAAAGGGATAGAGGTGGGAAGGGGTGACCTTCTCTTCGGCCATGTCCTTGCCATGAGCCCCGAGGGCAACGAGAAAGCGGTGGAGGGTGTGCCGACGCGCGAGCCCGTCTTCAATCTTGACGCATACTGGGTCAAGGAGAAGGACCGCGAGAAATGCATAGCGGATGGTTTCACCATAGTGGACCACCCGACTATCATCGCTACCCATCTCACGGAGATCGTGAGGAACAACGCCCACGAGCTGATGACGCGGCGCGAGACGCAGAAGCTGATAGAATCAATCTCTTCAACCCACCAAAAGGTTATGGAAGAGATCACCCAGAACCAGGTCAGCATGGGCATTATTCAGAAGGTGCTCCAAAACCTCCTCAGAGAACAGGTGTCGATCAGGGACCTGGTGACGATCCTCGAAGCTATTGCGGACTCCTGCGCCACCATCAAGGATCCCGACATTATCACCGAATATGTGCGCCAGAGGATGGCGCGGAGCATTTTGAAGCCCTACCTCGTCGACGGCGTGCTCAATATAGTGCTCCTGGAGAAATCACTTGAAGAAAAGGTAATCGCCGGTCTCCAGGGCTCGGAGCAGGGCAGCTTTCTCGCTCTCGATCTTGCTTTCGGCCAGAAACTGGTCGAGAAAATCGGGGAGGAGGCAAGGAAGGTAATGCTGAAGAGCCTCCAGCCTATCCTGCTGGTGCATCCGATCATAAGGGGAAAATTGAGGAAGTTCCTCGAAAGGCACTTACAGGGCATCACGGTCATCTCCCACAACGAGATCCCTCCTCAGATAAAGATACAGTCCGTGGGGATAGTAAAGATGAGTGAGCAGTAATCTTATCACATGGAGATTGAGGTGCAAACGTGAACCAATCACTATCCGAGGCAGGCGAGATGAGCAGGAGAAGGAGGACCATCTCCGTCACAAGCGGCAAGGGGGGTGTGGGAAAATCTTCCATCGTCTCCAATATGGCATACATGTTGACCAGCATGGGACAGCTTACGTACATATTTGACGCCGATCTATCCCTCGGCAACATCGACGTCATGTTCGGCATGGTGCCTAAATTCAATGTGAGGGATCTAATAGAGGGAAAGAAACATATCACCGACGTGGTTGCTGAAGGGCCGTTCGGCATAAAAATCATTCCGGCCACTTCAGGCGTGTCCGAGCTTTCTCATCTGAGCATGGAGGAAAGGCAGATACTCGTCTCTTCTTTCAGGGAACTGCCGGATTACGACTTCCTTATCGTGGACACCTCGGCCGGCCTGTCGTCAAACGTCGTCTATTTTAACGCCATAAGTGAAGATATCTTCATTGTCGTCACCCCCGACCCGGCGAGCCTCACCGATTCCTACGCAGTAATAAAGGCACTGCGGGGCAAGACCGGACAGAAGAACTTCAATATCATCATGAACCTCGTGAGAGACGAAAAAGAGGCTTTGGAAATGTTCAAAAAAATTGTCACCGTGGCAGACAAATTCCTCGACGTCTATCTGGACTTCTTTGGTTATATTCCCGCGGACGACAACATCAGCGCGGCCACAAGAAAGCAGAAGCTCTGGGCTGAACATTTCCCCCGGACATCCGCAACAAAGGCCCTGACAAGGATATGCGACAGATTGGTAATGTGATGCTCAACAAAGCCTATACGAAAATAGATAAAGATCACCGCGAAAAGGTCATCGGGGAATTCCTTCCGGTTATCAAACACCTTGCGTACAAGATGTCGAGAGGCTTCGAGAGCGATAATCTTACGGATGATCTTATCTCGGCCGGTATAATCGGCCTCCTGGAGGTCATGGAAAAATATGACGCGACCAGGGGGGCAAAGCTGAATACTTTTGCGTATCTGAGGATACGGGGGGCGATGATAGATGAGCTCAGGTCGAGGGACTGGTTCCCACGGAGCGCGAGGGCCAAGGCGAAGAAGATCCAGGAAGTGACCAGAAAGCTAGAACATGAGTTGGGCAGGTACCCGGACGAGGTGGAAGTGGCCAAAGCGCTCAATATGGACTTCGATGCCTACCTCTCCATGCTGAGAAGCTGCGGCAACCTTTCCATCGTCAGTATCGAGGATGTGAGCGACACCGTGGGTGAGAGCAGAGAAAGGGTTATCGATTATGTTCTCGCTGACGATGATAGTCCGGAGAAGTATGCCGAGTTCTACGAGTTGGAAAGGATACTCGCTGATGAGCTGCAAAAATTGCCGGAAAAACAGAGATTAGTCCTCTCACTTTACTATCATGAGGATATGAACATGAAGGAAATAGCCAAGACGCTGGGGGTAACGGAGGCGCGTGTGTGCCAGATACACAGCCAGGCGATTATAAACCTGCGGCCGGCGATGAAGAAGCACTTCGAGAAGTAGGGCGGCCGGGGTCTTTTCGCGCCTGGCCTTGTCGCCATGCGTTACGAAATCCAGGAATTCAAAATATATGTGCTGCGTATCCGGCACACAAGGGAAGATCGGTAACCTACCGCCAGCCTTGGCCTGCGTATGCTTCTCGCCACCAGCCGGCAGAATTACGAGTGATTGCCCGCACTGTTTGTAATAAACCCGGTAACCCGGTCCATAGTTGATCCGCAACTCTGAGACCCTTTCGCCCGCCGGCTCCACATCACCTGGATTCCCTGCCGCTAGTCGTTCAATCCTTACGAGAATACGTGCACGTGCACGGATGTCGTTCAGGCCATCAAGCCATCTAGCGAAAACTTCAGTCTTGCGGATTTCGGTCATAACCTAATTGTAGCCTCACGGCCACATGTTGTCAAGGAAGGAGAAGGGGACCACTTCGGGGACGCTGTTCCCGGGGGGCGACGGGGGCGTTCTTACGTAATTCAATAAGTCGTCCTCCATCTTCGAAATGATTGCTTGGTCAATACCGATTGTTACGCTCAATTCCTGCTGCGTTAGGCCAGCCGACTTCCTGGCTAGCCGGACACGTTCTCCTATCTTTTTATGAGATGTCTTCGCTTCGGAAGCGAGTAGAGCTGCAAAATTCGAATCGAGCATCGCTTTGATCGAATCTGCATCGATTTCAAAGAGATGACCGTCTCGTCGGACAATCTCGACAGATTCGCCTCTGTCGCCAGCGGTAGCCGTTCCATGTGCGCTTTGCGGGGGTGAGCCCGTTCCTACTCCCCTTTCAATAGCGCATCAAAAACGTTCAGGTGAACATTGCGACGGGGAGGGCGAGGGTGGAGGTGACTATTGACTAAAGTTCAGCCCTTCCGCTTCCGATAATACATAAGATTCGATGGCTGATTACATAAGAGACAGGATAGCGCAAATCGAATTCCTCCCGAGTCTTCCCGGTATTGCCGGTGAGGTGATGAAGGTCATCGAGGACCCCAGGAGTTCCGCCTCCGACCTAGTGAGACACCTGGACCCGTCGTTGGCGGGCGAGGTGCTCAAGGCGGCGAACAGCGCCTATTGCGGGAAGAAAAATTTCCGTCATATAGAAAGCGTGGAACAGGCAGTCGCCGCAATCGGGTACTCAGGACTTTCTTCCATCATTCTCCACACGCCTCTCCTCTCGATGATCGACGGGGAAGACACGCTCTTCGACCGCAACGGGTTTGTCCGCCATTCATTATCCTGCGCCGTTCTGGCAGAAACAGTCGCCTCCGCCTTTGCATTGGGCAACCCGAAGGCGGCCCATCTGAGCGGCATGCTGCACGACATCGGCATCATTATCGTGTATCAATTCTTCAAGGAAGAGTGGCGGAAGATCAACGTCCTGATGGAGCAGAGAGCCTGGGGGAGACCGGAGGCGGAGAGGGCGGTTCTTGGTATGGATCATGCAAACATAGGGTCGATGCTGCTGGAGTTGTGGGACCTGCCGGAAACGATCCTGGAGAGCGTGCGGTTCCATCATCTCCGTGAGGAGGGAGGCGAGAGAGGAGAATTATATGCGATCTGGCTCGCGGACAATCTCGCGATGCAGATCGACTTCGACAAGGATTTCATGGACTTTGAAACATTTTTTAGGAAACAGCGAGAATTTCTGCAATCGGAGATGCCCGAGAGATACCTGCTGAACCACGACGTGGACCTTTTTGAGACGGCCTACGACAAGCTGAAGGAGATCGAAAGCGTTTGGGGAAGCCTCTTCGGAGGAGAAGGATGATAAAGGTCCTCGTAGTCGACGATTCCCGGGTGATGACAAGGATCATATCGAAGATACTCGAGAAAGACCCTCTGATAGAGGTGATCGGGACAGCGGGGAGCGGCGGCGAAGCCATTGAGAAGATCGAGAAACTGAAGCCGGAAGTAGTGACGCTGGACGTGGAAATGCCGGGAATGAACGGTATAGAAACGTTGAGACATATCATGTCGGCCAATCCACTTCCCGTCATCATGGTGAGCACCTTGACCAGAGACCATGCAGACATCACGATGGAAGCACTGAACATAGGCGCCTGTGATTTCGTGACGAAAGATTTTTCAAACTTCACCCTCGCGGACAAGGAGCAGGAGCTCATCGGCAAGGTGAAAGATGTGGCCAGGAACAGGGCAAAGCTGCGTCTGAAGGCTTTTCTCCCCCTTCATCCCGCCCTTCCTCTCTCTATCACCCCGGGGGCTTCTGTAAAACGGAGCATCCTGTCCATCGGGGCGTCGACCGGCGGCCCGCCCGTGCTCCAGTACATTCTCTCACATCTTCCGAAGGACTTTCCGGTCCCTATCGTGATCGCCCAGCATATGCCTCGGCTCTTCACCCAATCCTTTGCGGAACGGCTCGATAAAATCTCGTCGCTGGTCGTGAAGGAAGCAGAGGACAGGGAGGTCCTTACGCCCGGCGTTGCGTTGATCGCGCCCGGCGATACGCATATTGCGCTGCGAAGGAAAGGCCGGGAGGTGACCGTGGAGAAGGTGAATAGCGATACCTATATTTACCGCCCCTCTGTCGACTTGCTTATGAGCACCACGGCGGTGGTGTACGAGTCGAGATCCGTCGGCGTGATCTTGACGGGCATGGGAAACGACGGGCTGGTCGGCCTTAAGGAGTTGAAATCACGGGGGGGCTATGTGATTGCCCAGGAGGAAGAAACGTGCGTGGTCTACGGTATGCCCAAGGCAGTCGTCAATGCCGGTTTGGCGGACGCGGTGCTCCCCATCGAGCGGATACCCGAGGAAATTATCAGGATACTGCAAGGATGCGTTTCTCAGTTACGGGACAGGTCCCTTAACTGAGGGGCAACAATTACGGATAGAGGGAAGGCCAATGAGAGAGACACGAAAAGCACGGGTTACCGGTAGATCCCTCAGCGGACTCGTCGCTCAATTAGCGGAATCGGATGATTTCACCAGAGCCGGGATCATAGAAAAGCTCGTATCGTCTCCAAGCAAGGAGCTGGTACAGCATGTGGTGCGGCTTCTGAGCGACAAAAACACCTCCCTGCGGATGGATGTGCTCGACATCTTGCGGAAAACGGGGAATTACGGCATAGATGCGGTCATTCACCTCCTCTACCATCCGAACGAAGACATCAGGGTCTATGGGTGCGAGGTGCTGGGGAGCCTGAAGCACGCGTCGTCGCTGCCTCACCTCATCGAGAAAGTCTATGAAGAAAACGAGAATGTGAAGAATGCCGCGGTAATAGCCCTTGGTGAATTTGATGACCCGGGGGCTGTCGATGTACTCCTGAATGTGTTGCATCAAGAGGAATGGGCCGCCTTCTCGGCCATTTACAGTCTGGCGCGGACAGGGAACAGGAGAGCGGTGCCGGCACTAATGGATGTGTTCATGCACCGTGGGGAAGAGCTGTCGCTTGCAGCGTGTGAGGCGCTGGTAGGCTTCCAGGATGACAGAATAATGGATGAGATAGTCGATTTTGTCAACAACCTGGAAAAGGAAAAGAAGAATATTTTCATAAGGATTATCATCGAGCACGGGGACGGCCGGATAGGAGAAAAGCTGGTAACGGTCATGGAGGGGGAGCTTTTCCAGCATCTCCTGAATTACCTGAAAGTGGAAAAAAGGAAATCATTGAAGGTCATCAACCTGCTCGTTCATTTCAGGCACCGGGATTCGGCCCGGGCAATGCTTGACGTCCTCAAGGATATGGACCAGGACGGAGAAGAGTATGAAAAGATCCTGTGCCTTTTCATGGAGCTGAAGGAAGTATGGAGCCTTCATCTGGGGGAATATCTGTCGGTGGAGGAATACACGTTACCCGTGATCAGGGCCTGCGGGGGCGTGGGATGCAAAGTCGATGACCGGTTGCTTCTGCGGTGTTTTCAGTCATCGCCTCTTCCCACAAAAAGGGAGATCATGAAACAACTGGGCAGGATCACCAATGGAAACGGCTACAGAATCATCCGCGAGGCCATGCGCGATGCCGACGGCCACGTCCAGGCTGAAGCAGCGGCAATTGCAGGCGCCGTGCCCATGCGTGAGCTGACCCCGGACGTCGAGCGTATCGCAAAAAAGGGATTTGCGGACGTCAGGAAAAAAGCCTTGCTCGCCCTGCTCAGGCTCGATAGAGCCCTGGCACTGGAAGCGATACACGGTTTTGTGACGAAGGGCAGTCCGGAAGATAAAAAGATTTACCTTGCCGTTACCCCTTACATAGATGGGGACGCCAATTTTCCTTTTCTGGAAAGGCTGATAGGGGACGCCGACGAAATTGTGCGACAATCGGCCATTCGCGTGATCGGCAATTTTGTTGAGGACGAAAGATATCTGAACCTCCTCGAGACGGAACTCAAGAGCGGCGATGTCCCGAACGAGGTGCTCAAGGTGATCGGCCTAAAGAGATTGAAAGGTTTTGGGCGCCTGTTGACGGAGATATTTCTCGACCCCCTTCAGCCCTTATGGACGAGGTACCATGCCCTCGCTGCCCTTGCCGTCTTTGGAGACCTTTCCTTTTTCTCCGTTTTTGTCGGCGGGTTGAAGGATGAGAATAATCTCATTAAGATCGGGAGTCTCAAAGCCCTTTCCGAGCTTCATGATAAGAGGGCGATCCACCACATAAGACCTTTCACAAAGAGCATTGATGAAGACGTGTCGACCGCGGCGACGTTGGCGCTGGAGAAACTCTCCCGATCCGAGGATGCATGTTGACTAACCAGGAATTTATCCTGCTCAGGGACTTCGTTTACGAGAAAGCGGGTATTTACTTCGCAGAGAACAAGAGGTATCTCCTCGAAAGCAGGTTGGCCGGCAGACTCGACGATCTCGGCCTTTCTTCCTTCGAAGAGTACCACTATTATCTGAAATACGGAGGGCAGAAGACAGGACAAGAGCTGATCTCTCTGTTCGACCTCGTCACGACGAATGAGACCAGTTTTTTCAGAAACCCCCCTCAGCTCGATGCATTTAAGATGATCGTGCAGAAAGCGTACACGAATGGATGCTGGCCCGAAGGGGGGCTAAAAATCTGGAGCGCCGGCTGTTCCACCGGGGAGGAGCCCTATACGCTGGCGATACTCATGCTCGAGCTGAACGAGGCGACGGGCAGGCCCCGGCCTTTTACGATTTTCGGGACGGACATAAGCACAAAGGCGCTGGAATCCGCGAAAAAGGGGATTTTCAACCAGTACAGCGTCAGGAATACGGATAAGGGCGTGCTGCACAAATATTTCACAGAAAAAAAAGGCCTGCATATATTGAACGACGGGGTAAAAACACATGTGACCCTGGATTTCCTGAACTTAATGGATTCCGATTCCTACCGAAAATATAGACAGATGGATATGATTTTTTGCAGGAACGTGCTCATATACTTTGATGAAAAAGGGAAAAAGAAGGTGATCGAGAACCTCTATGAATCGCTCAAGCCAAAAGGCTATCTTACCATAGGGCATGCGGAAAGCCTGCACAACATATCGCGGGGTTTTAAACCTTTGATTTTTCCCGGCACGATTGCTTATCAAAAGGGATAACGATGAAAAGAGTCTTGATTGTTGATGATTCTCCGACCATAAGAAAGTTCCTGGGGTACGTGCTGCGACGAAGAGACTATGCCACCGAAGAAGCGGAAGACGGCCTGGATGCCATGGAAAAGCTGAGTAATTATGAGATCGACCTGGTGATAGTCGATCTGAACATGCCGAACATGGATGGCATATCGTTTGTCAAGAGCTTAAGGAGCAGTTACTACAACCTGGACCTCCCCGTGATCATGCTTACGACGACAAGTGACAGGGAGTTGCAGGAGGAGGCCTACGGGGCGGGTATTAATATGTTCCTGACCAAGCCCGTGCGACCTAATGTCCTCCTCGATAACATTGAAAGCCTTTTAGGCGGAGGGCCTTGATGAAAGATCAAATTCTTGAAAAAGATGAGATGAAAGAGATCGTCGATGAGTTCATCGTCGAAGCTGGTGAGCTGACGGAAAAGGCGATCCAGGATGTCGTCGTCATAGAGAACAACCCTGATGAGGAGCTGATCAACAGCATCTTCAGGGCCGTTCACACCGTAAAAGGCACATCGAGCTTTCTAGGATTCGACGCGCTGTCGACCCTTGCCCATAGAGCCGAAGATATACTCGGCATGGTGAGGAAGGGGAACATGGCGCCGGATCATGCCGTGGGAGATGCGCTCCTCGAGGCGCTCGATCTGATAAAGACGCTCCTCGAAGAGATAAAGGAGAGCGGCGCCGAGCAGAGCGATACCGCTCCGACCATAGAGAAACTGGAAGCCCTGAAAAACCCCGACAAAAAAGAGCTCGGGGAGACGGGTAAAGAGGCAGGCGCCGTCAAGACGGACGAGCTGCACGATGTCTCAAAAGAACAGGAAGGAGCACCGAAGGGCAAGGAGCCGGGGGAGATCCTCGTCGAGGGAAAGGCCGCAACTGAAAATCAGGTGAGCAATCTCCGCAACAAACAGAAGACGCAGACCCATAAAGAGGAGAGCACCATAAGGATTGAGGTCAAGAAACTCGACGAGCTGATGAACCTGGCAGGAGAGCTCGTGCTGGGCAAGAACAGGCTTATACTGCTCAACAACATGGTAAAGAAGAGCGACGCAGCAAATACTGCCCTCGATAACCTTGCCGACATAACGAATTACATTGAAGTGGTCACGAACGAGTTGCAGCTCTCCGTGATGCGGGCGAGGCTCGTGCCCATAAGCAAGCTGTTCAACAAGGTGCCGAGGCTGGCAAGGGACCTGTCGGCAGAGTTCGGGAAGGCGATCGGGCTGGCTATGGAGGGCGAGGAGACGGAGCTGGACCGTTCGCTCATAGAGGCCCTGCACGACCCGCTCATCCATATTATAAGGAATTCGGTGGATCACGGTGTCGAGACGCCGGAAGAGAGAGAGCGGAAAGGGAAGCGGAAAGAGGGAACTCTCTCCCTCAAGGCATATAACGAAGGCAACAACGTGATTATCGAGGTATTCGACGATGGGAAGGGCATCAACGTGGAGGAGGTCAAGAAAAAGGCCCGTGAAAAAGGAATACTGGGGGATGCCGAGCTGGCAACTCTACCGGCCCGCGAAGCCATGAACCTTGTTTTTGCGGCGGGGCTGAGCACTGCCAAGAAAGTGAGCAATGTTTCGGGCAGGGGCGTGGGCATGGATGTGGTGAAGACCAACGTCGAGAAGATGAACGGCCAGGTCTCCATCGATTCGGAGGAAGGCAAATGGACAAAGCTCACCATGCGGCTGCCCCTCACGCTTGCAATAATGAGGGCGCTGATCGTGGGGGTCCTCGACGATCTCTACGCCATCCCTTTGAACACCGTCACGGAACTCGTGAAGCTTTCAGAGGGTTTGATAAAGTCTGTCGACAAAAAGGAAGTTCTTGTGCTGCGGGATAAAGTCATTCCGGTCGTCGACCTGGCGAGGGTTTTTACCGGCGAGCCTCAGCCCGGGGAGGACAAGTATGTCATCATCTGCAATATCGGGGAAAAGACAATCGGCATCAAGGCGCGCGCAGTCGAGGGGCAGGAGGAAGTGGTGATCAAGCCTCTCGGTGAGTTTTTGGGGAACGTCAAAGGGATAGGAGGAGCGACGATCAGGGGGGACGGGAAGGCCATTCTTATCCTTGATATGTCCGCCCTGGTCAGTCATAGCTCTTTCCTGAATGCGTACAGGAAGATCGCCTAGACTGACTTAAGTTTTCCTGCCTTGGTCCGATATACACCCTTAGAGGAGGATGGAACATGAACGAGGGAAAGATCTTACAATTGGTCACATTCAAAGTTGATAACGAGGAATTTGCGGTCGACATATTGAAGGTTCAGGAAATAAACAAGATGATCACTATTACCCGCATACCGAATGCCCCTCCCTTCGTCGAGGGTGTGATCAACCTGCGGGGCAAGATCATCCCGATAGTCGACCTTCGGAAGAGATTGGGCTTTGAAGGGAAAAGCTACGATAAATCCACAAGGATAATCGTCATCGAGCTGGACGGAATGGTGCTCGGCTTCATCGTGGACTCGGTCTCCGAGGTCCTGAGGATCTCCGACAGCACAGTGGAGCCGCCCCCTGCTCTCGTTGCCGGGGTCGAGTCCGACTATATTGAGGGAGTGGGCAAGCTGGACAACAGGCTCCTTATACTCCTCGAATTGAAGAAGATTTTTTCGGCAAGCGACAGAAAGGAATTAGAGAAGGCCACTAACAATTAGGCTGACGATGCGATGGACGCGAAAGACCCTTTTTCAATTGATCCCGTCAACACTATCCGGGGCATCGGCAGGGAGTGGGCGCTTTCCTGCCGGCACGACCCGCCCCACATAAGACGCTACAAGAACCGTGAAAGAGAAAAGGGGCGACAGTTGCCTGACGCTGAGCGAAAAGCCCCGCCGGAGGGCGAAGAGGACCGCGCGGCTATCAAAATCAGAGACGGGACGGAAGGGTTCGAGATTATGATATGAAAAAATTGCCTACGCGGAAAAAACTTCCCACCTTGTGCATTCACTTCCTTTATAATCTCTTATAGCTCAAAAAACTGATATCGATCCCTCCCGAAGCGACGAGGGGCGAGTCGGGAGAAGAGCTTCGAAGCCTTAATTTTGCAAAAAAAAGATCCCTCTATTTCACATTCAACCGACCCGCGCGTGGGCGCCCCGATATTCAAGATTGTCTTTATGGCGGTATGACACTTGCATAAAATGTCGCATGTTGAACGGCATCTTCAGCACCCAGAGTGGCAAATCGGCCAACGAGAGGGAGCTCGACATCATCGCGAACAATCTCGCAAACGCCCTCACCGCAGGCTTTAAGGCAATCGCGCCCGTTTTCAACTCCACAGTGATCGAGGAGGCCTCCGGGCCGGACCAGGTCCCGGCAACCTATGTCAATATTCCTGACTGCTATACACAATTTTCTGACGCTCCCTTCGCCCAGACGGGCAACACCCTTGACCTGGCAATAGACGGAGCCGGCTTTTTTGCGGTGTCCACGCCTGGCGGCACTATGTACACGAGAAACGGCCAGTTTGGCCTTAGCGTGGACAAGAAACTGGTCACACAAAGCGGCGACCCGGTTACCAGTCAGAACGGGGGCGACATCACTCTTGACGGAAAGAACATCACCATAGGGAAGGACGGCTCCATTTACGTGGACAAGCTCCTCGTGGACAAGCTGAAGATTGCCGACTTCCAGAACAAGCAGGACCTGAAGAACGCAGGGGGAAGCCTGTTTGTCAATACGAATGAGAAGAATGAGGAAGTCCCGGCCGAGGGGTTCTCGGTACAGCAGGGTGCGTATGAGACTTCCAACGTTGATATCATGCACGAGATGGTGCGCATGATCTCTGTCATGAGGGCATATGAGTCGTATACAAAGGTTGACCAATCCGCATCCGATATGCTCAGCAAGCTGATAGAATTAGGGAAATTTTAGGAGGCACGCATGTTAATGGCTCTATGGACTGCCGCGTCCGGCATGAATGTTCAGCAGACAAATCTCGACGTGATAGCGAACAACATTGCGAACGTCAATACGACTGCATTCAAAGCCAGCAGGGCCAGCTTCCAGGACCTGATGTATCAGACCCTGCGTCTCCAGGGGACCAAGACCGAACAGGGCAACCAGGTCCCCACGGGCATACAGATCGGTCACGGCGCCAGGCTGTCTGCGGTGCAAAAGCAGTTCGCCCAGGGGGATTACCAGCAGACGCAAAACCAGTTAGACCTGGCAATAGAGGGGAACGGGTTCTTGCAGATTCAGTTGCCCTCTGGTGAGATGGCATACACGAGGGCGGGTTCACTCCAAAGCGACTCGGAGGGGAGGATATGTACATCCGACGGATACCTGCTCAACCCGAACATCACTATACCTCAAAACGCAATGGCCGTTACCATTGCAACCGACGGCACCGTCTCGGTCCAGGTACCGAACCAGACGGCGCTCCAGCAGGTAGGCACCCTTACCCTGTGGACGTTTCCCAACCTCGGGGGGTTGAGCGCGATAGGCGGAAACCTTTACCAGCAGACTGATGCCAGCGGGGCCGGGGTATCGGGAACGCCGGGTCTGAACGGTTTTGGTACAATCGTTCAGGGATACGTCGAGCTGTCCAACGTCAACGTCATGACGGAGATGGTCAACTTAATCATAGGACAGAGGGCGTATGAGGCCAACTCAAAGGCAATCCAGGCGGCAGACCAGATGCTGCAGATGGCGAATAATGTCAGACAAGGGTAGAACCGCGACACTTGTTCTTCTGTGTCTCTTCGTCGCGCTTATCCTGCCCTGCAGCGTGCCGGCGGCGACGCTGGAGTCGGAGGTGAGCCGGTTCGTGAAGCAGATGTATGGGGGCAATGACATTGAGATTACCTTCGCCTCTTTGCCGCACCAGGCGAAAGGGGAGGTGAGGGTGAAGACCTTGGGCTTCACCAAGGTGCCGGACTCAAATGGCGACGGGATCTGTCTGGCCGGAATTGAAGAAAAAACAGGGGCGGAGGCGAGCGTATATGTGCCTTTCAAGGTGCTCGTAAAGAAAAAGCTTTACGTCGCGCGGCATCACCTCGCGAAGGGCGACGCGATCCACCTTGCGGACCTTGATGAGAAAGAGAGTTTTCTCAATGGCGTGGGGGCAGACTATCCCTCGGCCGTCGAGGAGATAGTGGGCAAGACGGCGAAAAAGGAGATACCGGCGGGCGAGATCGTGACGAGTCGGCTCCTTGAGTGCGCCATGGCGGTACAAAAGGGAGAAGTGGTCAGCATGCGGGCAGAGAACAATAGACTGGTCGTACAGGGGAAGGGCACCGCCCTTGAGAAAGGAAAAGTGGGAGACCTCGTGAGGGTAAAGAGCCCGTCCGGAAAAGAGGTCATCGGTAAGGTGACGGGAAACGACACAGTGGCGGTGGAATTTTGAGGAAAGAGATCACCGGAATGCTTTTGTTCATATGCCCCTGCCTCCTGGCAGGCTGCATCTCCATTGAGCCTTCCAAGATAACCAACGAGCCGCTTACCATCTCCAAGACTTACAGAACACCCCCTGAAAAACCCGCAGCGCCGGAAGCGAAGAACGGAAGCGTCTGGCACGGCAGGCTTACCGACATGTTCAGCGACCAGAGGGCGAGGAGTGTGGGCGATATACTGACGATCAACATCGTCGAGGTATCTCAGGCCTCGGAAAGCGCGTCAACGGCCACGACGAGGAAGTCGCAGACGGTTGCGGGCCTCGGCAACTTCTTCGGGCTTGAGAGCAATCCGAACGGGCCGTGGAAGAATTCCGCGACCCTGATAAACGCAAACGCCCCGAACAATGATTTCACGGGCACCGGCGCGACGACCCGCGCCGGGTCGCTCTCCGCCACCATAACCGCGAGGGTGATGGACGTGCTGCCGAACGGCAACCTTATCATCGAAGGCAAGCGCGAGATCTACGTCAACAACGAGAAGAAGGAGTTACTGCTCCAGGGTATCGTGAGGCCGAGGGACATAGCCTTTAACAATACGATATCCTCCACGCAGATAGCCGATGCAAAGGTCATCTATACAGGCATAGGCGTCGTGGCGGAGAAGCAGAGACCCGGGTGGGCAGCACGCCTGTTTGATTTTGTATGGCCCTTTTAGGGTCGGGGAGTCGGAGCATGACCATGGGCGCAGGAAGAGAGCTGCCTGAGGCGAGGGTAAAACGGGTCCGGATGGCGCGCGTTGCGCTTATCGCAGCCCTTCTGAGCGGCGCCCTGTCGGTCGGTCTTCCACACGCATGCTTTTCGGCGAGAATAAAGGACATCGCCTATGTGAGCGGCGTCAGGCCTAATGTGCTTATCGGCTACGGGCTGGTGGTAGGGCTCAAGCGAACCGGTGACAAGGTGCAGACTATCTTCACCACGCAGACACTCGCGAACATGCTTGAAAAAATGGGGGTCATCGTGGATCCGACGCTGACGAAAATCAATAACGTCGCGGCGGTGATGGTGACCGCCGAGCTGCCCCCCTTTTCGAGGGTCGGCAACAGGATTGACGTGACCGTCTCGTCTATGGGGGATGCGTCGAGCCTGGAAGGCGGCGTGCTCGTGATGACACCGATGCGGGGCGGGGACGGCCAGACGTATGCAGTTGCCCAGGGCCCGGTTACGGTGGGTGGGTTCGTGGCCAGCGGTCAGGCGGGGTCGGTCCAGAAGAACCATCCTACCGTGGGGAGGATCGTAAACGGGGCTATTGTGGAGCAAGAAATCGAATACGTTGCCCTGAAAGGAGAGACCATGGTGATCTCCCTCAAGCGATCTGATTTTACGAACGCGCGCAAGGTGGTGGAGCGTATCAATAACGTCTTCGAAGGGTGCGCCGCTGCCCAGGACGGGGGAACAATCGCCCTCGCGGTCCCGTGGGAGCTCAGGGAAGACCCGGTCAAATTCCTTTCCATTATTGAGAATCTTGATATAAAACCTGATAACCAGGCAAAGATCGTTGTCGACGAAAAAACGGGCACCATAGTGATCGGTGAAGACGTGAGGATTGCGACGGTCGGCATATCGCACGGGAATATAAGCGTTCAGATCAAAGAGATAAAAAATGTGAGCCAGCCTCTGCCCTACTCGAAGGGGGGACAAACGGTGGTCACCCCGGAGACGGAGATCAGGGTGGATGAAGAGAAAGGACATTTTTACTATATGGAGGAGGGGACGAGCATAAAGGAGCTCGTCAACGCCCTCAACGCCATTGGTGTTTCCACGAGAGATGTAATCATCATCCTCCAGACGATAAAGGCGTCCGGGGCCTTGAATGCGGAGCTTGAAGTAATATAACTAGAGGTGCGCCACATGGACTCAGGAACGAAAATCGATGCGTTGACAAAGAGCGGAGACGCATCGGGTACGAAGGCCGGGAAGCGGCAATCGATGGAGAAGGCCGCGGAAGGCTTTGAGTCCTTCTTCATTTGTAATATGCTGAAGGAGCTCGGCAAGGCGTCCCAACTCACCAAGAAGAGCTATACGGAGGAGACCGAGATGTCGATCTTCTATGAAAAGGTGGCCGATTATCTCTCGAAGAGAGGGATAGGCATAAAAGAGGCAATTATGAAATATCTGTCAAGAACCGGCTAAAGTTTTACACGTAAACGGCGACATAAGTAAGTAGGAGGTAGCATGCCATGAAGATAGACAATGATAAGCAGGTCGTCCTTCTGAACAACCTGACGAAGCCCTCCTCTCTCAAAGGCGGGAGCGATGCCCAGGGCAGCTCGCAAAAAGTCGCCGGCACAGGGGACAAGGTCGAGCTTTCGGGCTGGAAGGACCAGGTCAACAGCCTCAAAGAACGGGTGAAGGCACTTCCTGACGTGGACGAAAACAAGGTAGCGAGCGTGAAGCAGGCCATAGATTCGGGGACCTACAATGCCAAGGGCGTACTGGTGGCACGGAGCATACTCAAGAGCCAGTTGCTCGACGAGACGTTATGACATGGAAGGCGAGAAGCTCATAGAACTGGGGAGCGAGGAGCTGAGCACACTGAAAGAATTCCTTGCGGCCTTGACGGCTGAGAGGGACGCCATAATCTCTTTCTCTCTTGAGGGTATTATCAGGGAAAACAACAGAAAAGAGGAGATCCTCAAACGGCTCGAATACATCGAGGCCGAAAAGGAGAAGCTCCTGATCCCGCTGGGTGACCGCGCCGCATTGGAGGAAAGCGAGGCGTGGAGGTCCCTCGGGGAGCGGCTCGAAGCAAGAGTGAGGGAGGTGAAAACGGCGCTGGAGAAGAATATGAAGCTCCTCTCCTTCTCGATGGACCATGTGAAGTCGTCTCTGGAAAAGATCATAGAATTTATCAACAGGACGTCCTATGAAAAGGGAAGGAGCATCTCCATCATGGTATCGAGGAGAGTGTAGTGTCGATATCGTCCATACTCACTATCGCAAAGAGTGCCCTTTCCGCGAACCAGACGGCGATCCAGACCCTATCTCATAATATAGCCAACGTGAACACGCCGGGCTATTCGAGGCAGGAGGCCGTTCTGGAGGAAGCGATGCCGACCCCTTCGTCGATCGGCCTCATGGGGAATGGCGTTACCGTCCGGCAAATCAAGAGCTACCTCGACCAGAACATCCAGAATTCAATCTCGGCCCAGAACAGCAATCTTCAGGGACAGACGGTTGCCGGGAACTACTTGACGAGCATACAGTCCATCTTCAATGAGGATAATTCAAATCTCTCCACAAGCATCACGCAGTTCTTCAATGACTGGCAGACATTATCGACAGACCCGACAAGCACCGCGGACAAGCAAACCGTTGCCTCGGACGGCCAGAGCCTGAGCAAGGTTATCAACGGCATGTATAACGACCTTACCTCCCTGCAGACGCAAGCGAACGGCGACGTGAATTCGGCCATCAGCGATGTCAACACGACGCTTACCTCGATCGCCTCCCTCAATCAGGAGATCGCGCAAGGCCAGGTGGGGACGAGCGAAGCCAACGACTACATCGACCAGAGGAACCAGCTCCTGCAAACACTCTCCGGATACATGAATATCACGTGTGTGACGGGCAGCAACAACATGGTGACGGTCTTCACCTCGACCGGGAAGACCCTCGTTCAGGGAAATACCGCCTCCCAGCTCACGCAGGTTCAAAATCAGCAAACAGGCTTCACAGACGTGGGCTTACAGGACGTATCGGGAAATGTTGTCGACATCACCGGCGAGATCTCAGGAGGATCGCTTGGCACCCTCATCACCACACGGGACACCACGATCAACGGCTACATAAGCGACCTTAACGGCCTGGCCCAATCCATCGCGCAGAACGTGAACTATTTCAGCCAGATGGGTAACGGCGGCACACCGGATCAGGCCGCGAGCACCGGCACCTTTTTTCAGCCTGTCACCGGTGGAGATTACGCCGAAAATATGGCCCTGTCGGATCAAATCATGGATCCGTCGGGCAACGTTCAGCTTGACAACGTGATGGCGACTTCTTCAACCACGGATACGACGGACAACGACGTCGCACTGGCGATCGCATCACTCGCAAACGACACGGTCCTCGGTGGGAATACCGTTTCTTCAACCCCCTTCGCGTCGAGCGCCACGGCCCTGGGGATTTCAGGCAGCCTTGCAGTAAACGGTGTGGCCGTTGCCATAGGCGCGGGCGACTCGCTCTCCGATATCGCGGCGACCGTCAATGGGATCAAAGGCCGGACGGGCGTCTCCGCGTCGGTGACCGATTCGTCGACCGGCTACCAACTGGTGCTCACGGCGGCTGCGGCAGGCGACCACGTTTCCGTGGTAAACGGAGACCTCGATGCGTCGTCCCAAAACCTCCTCCAGACGCTCACCTCGACGTCGCAATCCTCGACCACAGCCGCCCTGAATCTTACGGGCGATATCCAGCTGGGCCAGGGACAGTCGGTGACCGTCTCGGCCAGCGACAGTCTGCAAACGGTTGTCAACAATATAAACGGCGAAATAGGCGCGACCGGTGTGACAGCCTCCATTTCAAATAATGAACTGGCGTTGTCAAACGCGTCCGGCCCTATTACGGTTCCCGCAGGCCAGGTCAGCCAAGCCCTTGGCGTAACAGGTGCTGCCTACACCGACTATGAAGCGGGCGTCGTCTCCAAAGTAGGGGAGGCGGTAAAGAGCGCGACGGACCTGACCACCTATAGTCAAAATGCCATGACGTCGCTCCAGGCCCAGCAGGCGAGCGAGTCGGGCGTGTCGATCGATGAAGAAATGTCGAATCTCATCCAATACGAGAACGCCTACCAGGCGGCTGCGCGCCTCTACACGGTCGCCGACAGCCTTCTGAATACCTTAATGAATGCAGTGGGGGTCACCACAACAACATGAGAGTAACCGACAGTTTTAGATTTCAAACCTATACGGCCACGCTCTCCACGCTCGAATCGCAGATGGACACGCTCACGAACCAGGTTGCATCAGGGAAAAAGGTGCTTGTGCCTTCGGATGATCCCGCGAGCTATGCCCGGAACATGCAGATCACGGCCGAACAAAGCCAGAACACCCAGTACGCGAGCAACCTCAACAGCCTCCAGGCGAACGGCGCCTACTATCAGACTTCGTTGAACTCCATCGGCGACATCCTGACGACGGTCAAGCAACTGGCGGTCCAGATGTCGTCTTCTACGGTGGACGCGAGCTCGAGAAGCGCCGCGGCGGACCAGGTCGATAGCTATATCCAGCAGCTTGCGGCCGTGGGGAACACAAAGGTGGGAGACACCTATATATTCGGCGGGGAGAAGGCGAACGGGGCGGCCTACACCCTCGACAGCACCACCAACAGCGTGACGTTCAACGGGACGGACAATGTTGCGAAGGTCGCCGTGAACACCTCGACAACGGTCGATGCGTCCATTTCGGGCAATACGGTGTTCACCGGGACGGTGAACGGACAGAACGTGGATATCTTTGCGACACTGCAGCAGTTCGGCAACGACCTCGCGAACAACGATACCGCTGCCGTGCAGGCGGACTTGACCGACATCGGCAACTGCGTCGACCTGACGGCGAACAACCTCGCCTATGTGGGCACGTACACGAAAAATATAAGCAGCCTCCTTACCACGAATACGACGACCGGCACCACCCTCACTGAAACGTCCGACAACCTGGTGGATGTCGATACCGCGCAGGCCTATTCCGATTACACGACCCTGTCAACGGCATACCAGGCGGCCCTCTATGTCATGTCGAAAGCCGAGAGCCTGAGCATACTCAACTATCTGCCGGCATAAGAAAGAGGATGAATGCTCGTCCTGTCGAGAAAAACACATCAGTCCATCCTGATCCGGGGAAAAGGCGGGGACATAAGGGTCGTCGTGCTGGAAGCGGAGAAGGGAAGGCTGAGGCTCGGCATAGAGGCGCCCGCGGGATATACGATCATACGGGAGGAGCTGCTGGGCGAGATAAGGGACGCCAACAGGCAATCGGCCCTGGACGGCCTCGATGCGATCAGGAAGGTCCTGGGTGACAATGATGAGTGATATCATTCTCAAAGGCAGGGTCATCGGGTTCGAAGAAAGAGAAAAGTATGCGCTCCAGGACGCCTTCGGCCCCGATTCGCCCTTCCGGCTGCTCAGATGCCTCGATTCGGGCATCTCCTTCGTCGTCGTCAACCCCTATCACGCGGTCGAGGAGTACGCCTTCGACGTGGAGGACGATGCCATCCGTGCCCTGTCCCTCACCGAAGGGGGCATCGAGCACCTTGCGGTCCTCTGCATCGCCAGACGCGAGAAAGAGACGTTATATGTCAACCTGAGGTCCCCCCTCCTTGTCAATACGGAAAAAGGGCTTTTCATGCAAGTGATCCTGCCGAACGAAGGGTATCCGGTTTCTTTCCCGGTCGCGATAAATACCTAGATTTTCTCAGCTCTTCAACAATACCCCTTAAGTATCTCACATACCCGTCGATAATATGATCATGGAAGGAGAAGGAGGCGACAAAGAGCGATCCTTCCGGACCATGGCATGACGCCAAATAAAAACTAAACATGGAGGTTTAAAATGTCACTGACACTCAACACAAACGTATCTTCGTTGAACACGCAAAACTGGCTGACGACCAACTCTGCGACCCTGTCGAAGGCGACCCAGCAGCTTTCGAGCGGCTACCAGCTCAACAGCGCGGCCGACGACCCCGCGGGCTACGCCATCTCCTTTAGCCTCGGCGTGAAATCTGCGGTGCTCCAGACAGCGATCAACAACGCGAACCAGGGGACGGCCATGCTCCAGGTGGCCCAGGGCGCCATGCAGCAGATCGGCAATATCCTCACCCAGTTGAAGCAGCTCGCCACGGAGGCGGCTTCCGCGAACGATTCAACCAACCTTACCTCTCTCGACAGCGAGCGGAGCGCCCTGCAGACCCAGATCGATAACATCAATTCGAGCACGCAGTACAGCAGTAGCGGTGTCTTCGGCACCGGCAATAGCGCTGTTGCCACCGACACCCCGGCTACCGGTCTCGCGGCAGTCGATGTTTCCGGCTACAGCGCGGCCTCGGGCGCCGTATACACCTTAACCGCCTCGGCCACTTCCGTGACGTTGACGAGCAATGCCGCAGGCCTCCCCTCCCAGACCATTGCCAACGTCGCGCCAACCGGCCTGGCCACCAGCACCCTTAACTTCTCGCAGTTCGGCATTAACCTTACCGTGAACGCGAACCAGGCGACCCTGGCCGGTACTATCACGGTCACGGCGGGCGCCGGCGCCCTTAAGTTCCAGGTGGGCGACAAGGCCAACGCGGCCAACCAGGTCAACCTGACCCTGAACCAGGTCAACAGCGCGACGCTAGGTCTCACCGGCAGCCTCACGAGCGCAACCCTCGCGGCAACGTACATGGGGCAGGTCGACACCGCGATCACGAACCTGAACAACGATGAGAGCACCGTCGGCAACGCGCAGAACCAGCTCAGCTACCAGACCGCCAACCTGCAGACCATGCAGACCAACACGCAGGCGGCCGAATCGACCATCAAGGACACGAACTACGCATCGGCGATGTCTACGTTCACCCAGTCCCAGATCGCGACCCAGGCGGACGTGGCCATGCTCTCCCAGGCCAACTCGCTTCCACAGCAGATCATCGCCCTCATAAAGGGTTAATAACCGCAGCGTTGTACTCCTTGCCCCCCTTAGAGGAAGGGGGGCAAGGAGCAATTCATAAGGACGGGGACGTGTAATCGGCGGCAGGTTTGCAAAGCGGCGGCATATAACTTGCAACTACTGAAAGCGAAGGAGGGTATGAGATGTCATCAACGTCATCAACGTCGTCACCGGTCAACCTTACCGGCATCGTGAGCAACACGGACTGGCAGAGCCTTGCTTCCGAGATAAACGCAAACCAGTTGACGGCGGCCGAGACCCCTATAAACAACGACATCACAACCCAGCAGAACCTCTTATCCGCCTGGCAGTCATTCAATACCACGCTTTCCGCCCTTACGAGCTACATCAGCACGAACAACCTCAACGCGGCCGGCGGCTACCAGGCATTCACCGGGTCCCTGACCTGCGCGGACTCCTCCATCACGCCGTCGAACGTGCTTTCTGCTGCCACCGGGACGGGCACCATTGCGGCCGGCACCTATTCCATAGAGGTGACGACCCTCGCGGCTGCCGAAAAGATGGCATCCGATCCGCAAACGTCGAGCGACACCGCCCTCGGGGTGTCGGGGGATATGGTGATAAACGGCACGACCGTTTCCGTCGCGTCGACGGATACGCTCTCCGACATCGTCACGAATATAAACGCCGCGGACGCGGGGGTGAACGCCTCGCTCCTCAACATATCGGGTACGCAGTCCTGTTTGACCATCCAGTCGACAGGCGCCGGCTCCTCCGGCATAACCCTGGCGGACGGCGCCGGATCGACCGTGCTGGAATCGCTGGGCCTGCTTTCCAACGGCTCGCCGAAGAACCTGCTGCAGGGCGGGCAGGACGCCGCCTTTTCGGTTGACGGCTACAGCATGACCTCCCCCTCGAACACCGTCACGGGCGTGATCCCCGGGGTCACGCTTACCCTGACGGGCACCAACTCGACCGCTATAGAATTGAATATCACCCAGGATACCTCAGGCCTGAGCACCGACGCGAGCACCCTTGTCAGCGACCTGAACAGCGTCCTCACCTACATAAACAACCAGAACACGTACAATTCCTCCTCTTCATCCACGTCGAACGTGCTCATGGGCAACCCAACACTTTACGGGATAAAAAACTCCATAACCGGTACACTGCTTGGTAACATAAAGGGGAACTCGACGTACACGACGGCCGCATCCATCGGCATCACTTTCGGTACGGACGGCACGCTGAGCCTCGACTCCACCACATTTTCCGCCGCCCTGTCGGCCAATCCGACCGAAACGGTCAATGCCATCCAGTCGCTGAGCACTGCCCTTTACACGAATCTTAACGCTTACGTAGACCCTTCGACGGGTATCCTGATATCCTTGCAGAGTTCCATCAGCGACAAGATCACCCAGGACAACACACAACTGACGCAGGTGGAGGCCCAGTGCGCCCAGCAGGCGCAGGTGATAACGAATGAGTTCAACAACCTGGAGGTCGTTATCGAGCAGGCGAACACGACGAAAACCTGGCTCACCGACATGGTCAACGCAATGACAAACACGCCCGGCTCATCATCAACATCATCGACTTCGTTTTAGAGGGCCCCATGAATCCATACAGCGCCTACGCCGCCGCCACTATGATGACCGACGAGCACGACAAGGGGAAAATACTCCTCACGGTGCTCGAGACCCTCACCAGGAAGATTGAAGAAGTGAAGATGCTCATCGCGCAAAAGAAATACGAGAAGAAGTGCGTGGAGCTGACGCGCATCGTCCAGACCATCCAGGTCCTCGATGCCTCCCTCGACATGTCCCTCGGCGAGATCCCGAAAAACCTCTCCCTGCTCTATGGCTATCTCATGAGGAGGCTGCAGGAGGTCCACGCGAGTCTCGACATCAGTACCCTGGACGAATGCAAGTCCATTCTTGCGACCATATCGGAGGGTTTCGCAGAGGCCTATCGAACGGTGAAGAGAAGGACTCGCCCTGCGGCCGCTGCTGAAACGCGCTCTTTAAGGAGAACGGTATGATGTTTGCATTTACATCTCCGTGGGCAAAGAGAGAGGACCGGAAGACAAGGAAGGGATACTCAGCGCCAGAGGCTTCATGAGAGACGTGACGGACGTGAACATGAAGAGAATTCGCGCGAGACTGGCGGAGCGTCTTAGTGCCGATTCCCCGATCTTCTTGCGCCATCCGGCAGGCAAGGACAAAGGCCAGGGCAAAAACCCATGAGTACCCCCGACCGGCAGATAGCAAGGGATTTCGTCCGATTGAGCCGCGAGGCCCTGAAGGAGCGGAACAGGGAGAGGCTTATCGACCTGCTTATGGAAAGGGGAAGGCTTATCTTCGATGCGCAGACGTCCGGGAGCCGGCTCGACCTCCCTCTCCATGAGCTGAAGGAATGCCTCGAAAGAGAGGTCGACCTCCTGTCGCGCCTCAATTATGAGAGGCACAAGCTCCTGGTGCAAATGGAAGAGCTTTCGAAGAGCAGGAACGCCGCGCAGAAATACCGGGCAAAGTTTCCGTTCCCTCCGCTGCCCGTCTTTTTCGATACAACCACCTAGAACCGTCTTAAGTTTTAAGTTGTCAGGCCGATAAGTAGACTAGAGGGACATCTATGACCGTGTCTGACTATCAGGTCAACAGCGTCATCAAGACCTACATGAGGAACATGAAGAGCAGGATGGGTCGTGGTGACAACGCATGCGACGAGCCGCTGGAAGAGGACAATGTCATCATATCGGAAGAAGGCATGAAAAGGGTGCTTTTTGAGAGAATAGGAGAAAAAATGACGGAAAGGCTGAGA